>WNFU01000587.1_pt1 | contig 49874 bp, 42 predicted proteins | sample 5400121 | NCBI WGS metagenome assembly WNFU01 (sample SAMN13153360, study PRJNA577476) | soil metagenome | isolation source: 100 cm soil or saprolite under grassland replicate 1 | place: USA:California | collected 2016-06-15 | reverse complement strand
GGACAAGGTCGGCAAGGACGGGGTCATCACCGTCGACGAGTCGAACACCTTCGGCATCGAGCTCGAGTTCACCGAGGGCATGCAGTTCGACAAGGGCTACATCTCGCCCTACTTCGTCACCGACCAGGACCGCATGGAGTCGGTGATGGAGGACCCCTACATCCTGATCGCCAACCAGAAGATCTCCTCGGTGCAGTCGCTGCTGCCGGTGCTCGAGAAGGTCATGCAGTCCGGCCGCCCGTTCCTGATCATCGCCGAGGACGTCGAGGGCGAGGCCCTTGCCACCCTGGTGGTCAACAAGATCCGCGGCACCTTCAAGTCGGCCGCGGTCAAGGCCCCCGGCTTCGGCGACCGCCGCAAGGCCATGCTCGCCGACATCGCCACCCTCACCGGCGGCCAGGTGATCAGCGAGGAGGTCGGCCTCAAGCTCGACAACGTCGGCCTCGACCTGCTCGGCCGGGCGCGCCGGGTCACGGTGACCAAGGACGACACCACGATCGTCGAGGGCGCCGGCTCCGAGGCGGACATCAAGGGCCGCATCTCCCAGATCAAGCAGGAGATCGAGACCACCGACTCCGACTGGGACCGCGAGAAGCTGCAGGAGCGGCTGGCCAAGCTGGCCGGCGGCGTCGGCGTGATCCGCGTGGGCGCGGCCACCGAGGTCGAGCTGAAGGAGAAGAAGCACCGCATCGAGGACGCCGTCTCGGCCACCCGGGCGGCCATCGAGGAGGGCATCGTCCCCGGCGGCGGGGTCGCGCTGCTGCGCGCCCAGGCCGCCCTGGACAAGCTCGACCTGGTCGGCGACGAGGCCACCGGCGCGGCGATCGTGCGCAGGGCCCTCGAGCTGCCGGCCTACTGGATCGCCCAGAACGCCGGGCACGAGGGCGCGGTGGTCGTCGCCCGCGTGCGCGACCTGAGCGACGCCCACGGCTTCGACGCGGACGGCGGCGAGTACACCGACATGTTCAAGGCCGGCATCATCGACCCGGCCAAGGTGACCCGGTCGGCGGTGCAGAACGCCGCCTCGATCGCGGCCCTGCTGCTCACCACCGAGACGCTGGTGGTCGACAAGCCGGAGGAGAAGGAGGCGGCGCAGGGCGGCCACGACCACGGCGGCGGCGGCTTCGGCATGTAGCACCAGCAGCCCGATTCGAGGACCCCGGCCGCCGGCCGGGGTCCTCGGCGTCGTGGCCGGATGGCGGAACGAGGCTCCAGGCGGCGTGCGCGCGCTCCGAAGCACCACATGGCCGCGCGTACGTGTCCGGGATCCCGGAGGCGACCAGGATTGGCCGGGGTTCGGACATTTTGGTAGGGCTGCCCGGCCTTTGCGCGCATGTCGTAAGCTACGAACCCCCACCTCCCCGGTCGATGCCGTCGGAGCCCGAGAGCCTGGAGGTCATCCTGTCAACAGGCCGTTGGGGCGGTTCGGCGATCGCGTCGCTGGTGCTCGCCCTCCTTCTGGCGGCCTGCTCAGCCGGTCACGACTCGACCGCCGCCTCGTCCGGCCAGCTGGGGGCGAGGCCGGCCGGGCCGACCATCCCGAGCACGCTCCCGTCCGGCTCGCACAAGCGCTGCCTGACCTCCGAGGAGATGCGCGACGAGGTGTGGTTCGACGCCCCCGACGGCGCGCACCTGTCCGGCGTGGTGCTCGGGCAGGGCAGGACCGGCGTGATCCTGGCCCACCAGCGCTGGTTCAACCTCTGCTCCTGGGTGCCGTTCGCCCGCACCCTCGCCCAGCAGGGCTTCCGCGTCCTCGTGTTCGACTTCCGCGGCTTCGGCATCTCCCCGCCGCTCACCGGCAGGGCCGGGCGGAGCCTCGACCTGGACGTGGCCGGCGGTCTCGCCTACCTGCGCGGCCAGGGCGTCGATCGGGTGGTGCTGGTCGGGTCGTCGATGGGCGCCACGTCGGTCCTGATGGTCGCGTCCCAGGACCAGCCGGCGGGCCAGGCTCCGGTGGCCGGGGTGGTCAGCATCTCGGGGCCGTCCCGCTTCTACGAGATGGACGCCGGCCAGGCCGTGAACCGCCTGCGGGTGCCACTGCTGCTGATCGCCTCCGAAGGCGAGGGCAACTACACCCGCTCGGCGCGGCTGCTGTACCAGAACGCCCGCTCGCACTCCAAGCGCATGGTGATCGTGCCCGGCAAGGTCCACGGCATCGGCCTGTTGTCCAGCGGCGCCAACGGAGCGCAGCTCCGCCAGCTGGTGACCACCTTCATCCAGGAGCACGCCGCCCCGGTCGCGGCCCCCCGCTGACTCCTATCGAAATAGGCGGCCCTCCAGGTAGGCGGCCCAGTAGCGGGCGCGGTCGCGCAGGGTGGCGGGGAGGTGGCGGCTGGAGCTCGCGTCCCTGAGCAGCCAGGCGACGGTCTGCAGGTCGCCACGCTCCATCTCGGGGCTGACCTCGGACGACCAGAAGCCGGCGGCGTCGGCGATGTCGTTCGGTGCGCCGCCGGCCAGCCCGATCTCCCGCAGCAGCCCGGACACGGCCTCCGCGTCGTCCCGCCCGATGGTCGGCTGGATCACCAGCCCGCTCCTCAGATCGGCCATGTACCCGCTCTCCTCGTCGATACCCTGCCCGCCGCCCGGCCATTCCGCCACCGAGCCGGTCGGGTAGCGGTTCGCCCTGTCGGTGACCCCGTGGCTCGACAGCGGCGGGCACGTCCCGGCGCATCGCCGCGGGTGATATGGGGTGTGGCGCCCGATACTCGACCGTGCCCGGCCAGCTCCGTCGAACATATGTTCGAGCACGGGCGGCTCCCCGTCAAGCTGGCTGCTCGTCCTGTCGAAACGGACGGACGGCGGCCCCGGCGGGCGACAGCGACCCGCCGGTGACCAGGGGCTGGCCGCCGCCATCCAGGGGGCGATCATGAGCCGGGCGCAACTCGACAAGGCGTTGAGCGAGGGCGAGCGGACCGCCGTGCACGGGTCCCCGGTGCAGGCCGTCGAGCTGCTCGCCGTCGCCCTTGCCGCGGCCGTCGAGGCCGGTGACCGCGCCGCGACGACCAGGGCGCGCTGGCTGCTCGGCGTGGCCGAGCAGGGCGCCGGCCGCTGCGGCGAGGCCCTGCGCGTGCTCGAGGCCGCCTGGTCGGAGGCCAAGGCCACGCCGCTGGCCGTCGACGTCGCCGGCGCCCTGGCCGAGGCCCACCGGCAGCTCGGGGAGCACGCCACCGCCCGCACCTGGGACCAGCGGGCGCTCGACCTGGCGGAGGGCGAGGCGATCGTCTGGCCGCTGCTCGGCCTCGCCGCCGACGCGATCGGCAGCGGGGACGCCGGCGAGGCCGGCCGCCGCCTCGCCGCGGCCGAGCCGCTGGCGGTCGACGGCGACTGGCAGCTCGAGGTCAGGACGGGCTGGGTGGCGGCGGAACTGGCCCTGCTCGAAGCGCGGCCGCTCGACGCCGCCGGCGCGGCCGCGGGCGCCCTGGCCAGGGCCGAACGCGCCGGCGCCGCCCCCTACGTGGCCAAGAGCCTGCTGTTCCAGGGCGGCGCGCTGGCGCAGGCGGGCGAGGAGGAGGCGGCCGCGGCCCTCACCCGGGCGGCCAGCCTGGCCGAGCTGCTCGGCGCCCTGCCGGTCGCGTGGCCGGCGCGCGCCATGCTCGGTGCCCTGCTGGCACGGTCCGGCCGTCCCGCCGAGGCCGCGGCGGAGCTGGCCGCCGCCCGCGGCTCGCTCGACGTCATCGCCGCCAGCCTCGACGAGGAGGCCCGCCCGCGCTGGCTCGCCCAACCGGCGGTCGCGACGGTGCTCGGCGCGACCGGGACGGCGGCATGACCCAGAACGGCGGTCAGGCGCGGGACCGGTGGCGGCGCAGCGCCGTCGCGACGCTGCCGGCACCGACCAGGAGCACCACCGCCGAGGTGAGCGCCACGGTCACGGGGATGCGCTGCCTGCCGGCCGCGGAGCCGGCTGGCGGCTCGATGGCGACCTCGGCCGGGCTCGCCTGGGCCACCGCGCTCGCTCGCGGCGGCGCCAGCAGGGTGTCGACGTCCGCCGGCGGCGTGTACGGGGGCAGGCGCAGGCCGCTGCGAACCTCCCGCCCGGCGCCGAAGCCCCAGTTCATCAAGTGGGTCGCGTCGCCAGGAGGATCGGGGCTGCGCAGCACCACCGCGATCAGGGTGCGGCCCCCGCGGGTCGCCGCGGCGGCCAGGCAGCGCCCGGCGTCGTCGGTGAAGCCGGTCTTGACGCCGACCGCCCCCGGGTAATCACGGAGGAAGTTCGAGTGGCTGAACAGCGTGTGGCGGTGCCCGTCAGGGGTCACGAAGCCGAGCCGCCGGGTGCGCACCATCCGCGCCAGCCACGGGTCGCGCAGCACCGCCCTGGCCAGGATCGACAGGTCGTAGGCGCTGGAGACGTGCCCGGCGGCGTCGAGCCCGTCCGGGACGCGCCAGCGCGAGCGGCGCAGCCCCAGGCGCCTGGACTCGGCGTCCATGGCCTTGTTGAAGCGCGGGACCGAGCCGGCCGCGGTGTCGGCGAGCAGGACGGCCATGTCGTTGGCCGAGACGATCAGCGCGGCGGCCAGCGCCTGCTCCACCAGGATCTTCTGGCCTGGCTTCAGCGAGAGCCTGGTGGCCGGCCTGGTGGCGGCGTCCTTGCCGGCCACCGCCACCTGCCGCTGCGGCAGGGTGGCGTGGGCCACCAGCGCGGTCAGCATCTTCGTCAGGCTCGCCGGCGGCCTGGCGACGTGCGGGTTGCGAGCCCAGAGCACCTCGCCGCTGCCCGCGTCGACCAGGATCGCGTAGCGGGCGGCGACCTTCGGCCCGGCTGCCACGGCGGCCGCCCGCGCGACGGCCGGCCGGCCGGCCGCCAGCGCCGGGGGCGCGGCGGCCAGAGTGGTGGTCAGGGTGAGCAGCAGCAGGGCGGCAGTGCGGCGGCGTCGCGTGGTGGTGCGGGCTGGCGCGGGGTCGGGCCGGACTGTCATGAGGCGTAGGAGTCTCCATGCCTTTGCGGGCGGACGTCGGGAGGGGCAGTGTGTCATCGTCACCCCAGTCGGACAACCAGGCTTTTCCAGCCGGATGGGGGACGGCGCGGCCGCCACGGCGCCACCTCGATAAAATCACGTGTCCTCCAGCCGACCCCGGTTCGGGGGCCCGTAGCCCCGGAGCCCCAGATGCGGTAGCGAGGTGGCCCGTAGCCGCGCGCTGGCTGGACTGAGGAGCGACGAAGGAGCGACGAGGGAAGCCAGCGCATAAAGCGGCGAAGGGCCACCGAGCGTTTGAGTAAAGGAGCGAAGCGAATGCGCGTCACGGTCATCGGAGCCGGCCACGTCGGGCTCGTCACCGCCGTCTGCCTGGCTCGGATCGGCCACGAGGTCGTCGCCGACGACGACGACCGGGCCAAGCTCGAGCTGCTGCGCCAGGGCAAGGCCTGGTTCTACGAGCCCCAGCTGCAGGAGCTGATGGCCGAGGCGCTCGACGCCGGGCGGCTGGCGTTCACCTCCGACAAGGCCGAGGCCGTGCGCCACGGCGAGGTGATCTTCATCTGCGTCGGCACCCCGAGCCGTGACGACGGCAGCCCCAACCTGCGCCTGGTCGAGGCGGTCGCCCGCGACGTCGCCCGCCACCTGCCCGTGGGCCAGTTCCGCCTGGTGTGCGAGAAGAGCACCGTGCCCGTCCAGACCGGCCAGCGGGTGGCCCAGGTGATGTCGCGCGAGGCGCCGCCCGGGGCCGACTACGAGGTCGCCTCCAACCCCGAGTTCCTGCGCGAGGGCACGGCCGTCGAGGACACCCTGCGGCCCGACCGCATCGTGGTCGGCACCGACTCCGAGCGCGCCACCGACCGCTTCCGCGAGCTGTACGCCCCGATCATCGAGGCCACCGGCTGCGACTTCCTGGCGACCGACCGCGCCACCGCCGAGCTCATCAAGCACGCCTCCAACGCCTTCCTGGCCACCAAGATCAGCTTCATCAACTCGGTCGCGGCGGTCTGCGAGCGCTCCGGCGCCGACGTCGACCTGGTCGCCCGGGGCATGGGCCTCGACCCGCGCATCGGCCCGAGGTTCCTCCAGGCCGGGGCCGGCTACGGCGGGAGCTGCTTCCCCAAGGACGTGGCCGCCTTCGCCCACCGCTCGCGGGAGCTGGGTGTGGACTTCGGCATCCTGCGCGAGGTCGCCAAGGTCAACCTGGAGGCGCGCCGCAACGTGGTGGAGAAGGTGCGCGACGCCCTCTGGCACCTCGAGGGCAAGCGCGTCGGCGTGCTCGGCCTCGCCTTCAAGCCGGACACCGACGACCTGCGCGAGGCGCCGGCCGTCGACGTGGTCCGCGGCCTGCTCGACGGCGGCGCCGAGGTGATCGCCTACGACCCGGTCGCCGGCGAGCAGGCGCTCGCCCTCCTGCCCGGCCTGCAGCTCGCCGCGAAGGCCCACGAGGTGGCCGACGGCGCCCACGCGCTGGTGCTGATGACCGAGTGGGCGGAGTTCGCCGAGCTCGACCCCGCCAACCTGAAGAGCCGCATGCGCTACCCGATCGTGGTCGACGCGCGCAACTTCTTCGACGTCAAGCGCTTCGTGGCCGAGGGCTTCACCGTCGCCGGCGTGGGGCGCCCGGTGGCCGGCCCGCCGAGCGACGCGCGGAGCTGAGCCGTGCCGCGAGCCGTCATCACCGGTGGCGCGGGCTTCCTCGGCTCGCACCTCTGCCGCCGACTGCTAGCCGAGGGGTTCGAGGTCGTCTGCATGGACAACCTGATCACCGGCCGGGCGGAGAACGTCGAGGACCTGATCGGGGAGCGCTTCCGCCTGGTCCACGTGGACGTCACCGGCTACATCCACGTGTCCGGGCCGGTCGACGCGGTACTGCACTTCGCCTCCCCGGCGAGCCCGATCGACTACCTGCGCTATCCCATCCAGACCCTCAAGGTCGGCGCGCTCGGCACCCACCGCGCGCTCGGCCTGGCCAAGGACAAGGGCGCCCGCTTCCTGCTCGCCTCGACCAGCGAGGTCTACGGCGACCCCAAGGTCCATCCCCAGCCGGAGAATTACTGGGGCCACGTCAACCCGATCGGCCCCCGCGGCGTCTACGACGAGGCCAAGCGCTTCGCCGAGGCCCTCGCCATCGCCTACCAGCGCAGCCACGGCGTCGAGGTCCGCATCGTGCGCATCTTCAACACGTTCGGGCCTTTCATGCGGATCGACGACGGCCGGGCGTTCTGCACCTTCGCGGTGCAGGCGCTGCGCGGCCGGCCGCTCACCGTGCACGGGGACGGCAGCCAGACCCGCTCGCTGTGCTACGTGGACGACATGGTCGAGGGGTTCTGGCGGCTGCTCTGGAGCGACGTGGAGGGGCCGGTGAACCTCGGCAACCCCCGCGAGGTGACCATCCTGGAGCTGGCCCAGATGGTCGCCGCGGCGGCGGGCGTCGGCGAGGTGCGGGTGGACTACCAGCCGCGGCCGGTCGACGACCCCGAGGTGCGGCGGCCGGACATCACCAGGGCGATGACCGAGCTGGACTGGAAGCCGTCTGTCACCCTGGAGGAGGGTATCGAGCGGACCCTTCCCTGGTTCAGGGAGGCCTTGGAGCGAGCGGAACGATGAGTGCGCACGTGTCGAAGAGGGCGGCGTTCTTCGACGTCGACAAGACCCTGCTGCCCGGGTCCAGCCTGTACCTGCTGGCCCGGGGCATGTACAAGCGCGGCTACTACACCTGGCGCGACATCGCCGGGTTCGCGTTGGCCCAGCTCACCTTCCGGGTCACCGGCGCGGAGGGCAAGCGTGGCATGGAGGCCGCCCGAGAGTCGGCGCTGGCGTTCATCGAGGGCAAGTCCCAGAGCGACATCCTCCAGCTCGGCCACGACATCGTGGTCGAGGTGATCGGGCCGCGCATCTACCCGGGCATGCGCCGGGTGATCGACCTGCACCACGCCGAGGGCGACAAGACCTACCTGGTCACCGCGGCACCCCGCGAGCTGGCCGAGCGGATGGCCGCCTACCTCGGCATGGACGGCGGCCTCGGCACCGAGGCGGAGCTGGTCGACGGCCGCTACACCGGCCGCCTCCTCGGCCCGGTGCTCCACGGCCCCGCCAAGCTCGACGCGGTCACCAAGCTCGCCGCCGAGCAGGGCATCGACCTGCGCGACTGCAGCGCCTACTCGGACTCGCTGAACGACCGGCCCATGCTGGAAGGGGTCGGCCACCCGGTCGCCGTCAACCCCGACCGGCAGCTCCGCGACCTCGCCCGCCAGCGCGGCTGGCCGGTGCAGGACTTCCGCAAGCACCGCCGCCTGTGGCTGTTCTGGCTGCCCGCCGGCGTGGCCGGGGGTGCCGCCACCGCCGTCACCGTCAGGGTGGTCGCACGCCAGCGCCGCGGCGACCGGGAATCGGTGCTGCTGGCCCAGACGAAGGAGCGGCTGCGCGGCTGGCTCTGCGACTGACGCCGGCCGTGCGGCGCTCAGTCCGGCTGCTCGTTCACCGGCAGGCCGCCCTCGCTCAGCACCGCGGCGACCTCGTCCTCGGTCAGCCCGCGGGTGGTGAGGGCCCTGCGGATGCGCTGGGCGGCCTCGGTCGGCGAGGTCCAGGTGTCCCGGAGCGAGCCGGTCTCGTTCTCGGCCTCGAGCACGCCGTCCACGAACCCCTTGCCGTAGTCCCAGGTCACGTACCTGTCCACGTCGGGCTCGAAGGCCGGCTCGTGGACCCTCGGCTCCCCGTGCTCCAGGATGTGCTCGAGGTTCTCCCGCAGCAGGCTCCAGCCGAAGTAGTGGTCCTCCTCGCAATCCGGGCAGGGGATGACCACGCCACGGAAGCCACGCGGCTCGAGCGCCTCCCGGAACTCGGCGAGGTCGGCCAGGTCCTCGAGCAGCGCCGCGCGTTCCTCCTCGTCGATCGGGGCGGAAGTTGCGTCGTCGTCGTCGTCGAATCCGAACGGATCGAGGGGATCGGACACGGGCACCTCGTGGGAAGAACGTTCGTTCGAGCCGGTGAGAAAACCACCGACCGCATGGCATGGTACAGGGTGATGCGATGGCCTGGGGACCCCTATGTTGGCCCCTGTCGACAGCGCCGTCGACCGGGCCGAAAGCGGTCGTGCTACGCTCAGGTATGGACCGCGACCTGGACCTGTTGCCCGACGGGCGGGTCGCCTCGGCTCCTGACTTCCCCGCTCCGGTGGGCCGCCGCGCGGCCCCCGGTCCCAAGACCGGCCGGGCGGGTCAGCCCCGGCCCTCGGCACCGTCATCTGGAGGGATCATTGGCTGAGGTCGAGATCGGAATCGGCAAGAGCGGCCGCCGCGCCTACGGCCTTGACGACATCGCCATCGTGCCCAGCCGGCGCACCCGCGACCCCGACGACATCGACGTCTCCTGGGAGATCGACGCCTACCAGTTCAGCCTTCCCGTGCTCGCCTCGGCCATGGACGGGGTGGTCTCGCCCCGCATCGCCGTCGAGCTGGGCCGCCTCGGCGGCCTCGGGGTACTCAACCTGGAAGGCCTGTGGACGCGCTACGAGGACCCGGACCCGGTCTACCAGGAGATCGCCGGGCTCCCCGACGCCGACGCGACCAAGCGCATGCAGGAGCTCTACGCCCAGCCCGTCAACCCCGAGCTGATCGGCCGCCGGGTCGAGGAGATCAAGCGCGCCGGCGTGGTCGCCGCCGCCTCCCTGACCCCGCAGCGGGTCGCCCGCCTCCACACCTACGCCCTGGAAGCCGGCCTGGACATCCTGGTCATCCAGGGCACGGTCGTCTCCGCCGAGCACGTCTCGGCGACCAGCGAGCCGCTCAACCTCAAGACCTTCATCGCCCGCTACGACCTGCCGGTGATCGTCGGCGGCTGCGCCTCCTACGCGACCGCGCTGCACCTGATGCGCACCGGCGCCGCCGGCGTGCTCGTCGGCGTCGGCCCCGGGGCGGCCTGTACCACCCGCGGCGTGCTCGGCATCGGCGTGCCCCAGGCGACCGCGCTGGCCGACGCGGCCGGCGCGCGGGTGCGCCACCTCGAGGAGACCGGCCGCTACGTCCAGGTGATCGCCGACGGCGGCATGCGCACCGGCGGCGACGTGGCCAAGGCGATCGCCTGCGGCGCGGACGCGGTCATGCTCGGATCGCCGCTCGCCCGGGCGGTGGAGGCCCCCGGCCGCGGCTACCACTGGGGCATGGCGACGTTCCACCCGGACCTGCCGCGGGGCACGCGCGTGCGGACCTCGTCGATCGGCACGCTCAAGGAGATCCTGCTCGGCCCGGCGCCGGTCAACGACGGCTCCATGAACATGTTCGGCGCGCTGCGCACCTCCATGGCGACCTGCGGCTACGCCAGCGTCAGGGAGTTCCAGCGGGCGGAGGTGATGGTCGCGCCCGCGCTGCAGACCGAGGGCAAGCTGCTGCAGCGCGCCCAGGGCGTCGGCATGGGCTGAGCAGGCGAGTGGCGGCGGCGCGACGCCCGCGGCCCATGGGCCGCGGGCGCCGCCGAGCCGCTCAGGCCTGCGTGCCGTTCTGCTCGGCGCCGTTGGAGCCGGTCCTGCGGCGCCGGGTGACCACCTGGCGGTCCCAGCCTCGGTGGACCGAGCAGAAGATGTCAGGGTTGTAGCGCGAGAGCTGGGTCTCGCAGCCGTCGGCGGTGCAGACCCGGGCCTCACCGAACGACCGGACCTCGGGATCCGCCCCGGGCGCGCGCCGGCGCGCCTTGGCGGCGTCGCCGCCGTCGTCCGTGTCGACGCTTGGCTGCACGGTCGGGTCGTCTCCGAGTGGCACCTGCGCTCCTCCAACCGTCGGGCTCGCACCGCGCCCGGGGGCGCGCGGTGGCGCCTGCCGCCGCACCCTGGAAAAAAGAAGCGCACCACGCTGGCCGGCGCGGTGCGAAGTCCAGGCACCATGGGGGACGGCGACGCCCCGAGTTGTCCATCCACGGTACTCCCTCCGCGGCGAGGCAGGCAACCGATCCTCGAGCCACGGACCCCGAACCGGGGCTGCTATCCTGCCGCCATGAGCGCGCCGCCGGCCGGGCACGACACCGTCCTCGTCCTCGACTTCGGGGCGCAGTACGCCCAGCTCATCGCGCGCAGGGTGCGCGAGTGCCACGTCTACTCCGAGGTCGTCCCGTACGACGTCGACCCGGCCGAGGTGCGCGCCCGCGGCGTCAAGGCGCTGATCCTCTCCGGCGGCCCCGCCTCGGTGTACGAGCCCGGCGCGCCCGCCCTCGACCCCCGCCTGCTCGAGCTCGGCCTGCCCGTGCTCGGGCTCTGCTACGGGCAGCAGGCCATGGCCCGGCTCCTGGGCGGCCGGGTCGAGCCGACCGGCGTGCGCGAGTACGGCCGCACCGCCCTCACCGCCACCGGCGAGAGCGTGCTGTTCCGCGACCTCCCCGCCGAGCAGACCGTGTGGATGAGCCACGGCGACACGGTGGCCGCCCCGCCGCCCGGCGCGCGGGTGGTCGCCTGGACCGAGGCCACCCCGGTGGCCGGCTTCGAGGACCCGGGTCGGGGGCTGTACGGGGTGCAGTTCCACCCGGAGGTGGCCCACACCCCCCGCGGCCTCGACCTGCTCAAGAACTTCCTCTACCAGGCCGCCGGCTGCCGGCCGAACTGGACCAGCGTCTCGATCATCGAGGAGCAGGAGGCGCTGGCCCGTGACCGCGTCGGCGACGGTCGCGTGCTGGCGGCGCTGTCGGGCGGGGTCGACTCCTCGGTCGCGGCGCTGCTCGTCCACCGGGCCGTCGGCGACCGCCTCACCTGCGTGTTCGTCGACACCGGGCTGCTGCGCCACGGCGAGGCGGAGCAGGTCGAGGAGACCTTCCGCCGCGACTTCCAGGTCAACCTCGTCCACGTCAAGGCGGCCGACCGCTTCCTCGAGCGGCTCGCCGGCGTGACCGACCCCGAGGCCAAGCGCAAGGCCATCGGCAACGAGTTCATCCGGGTGTTCGAGGAGGTGGCGCGCGAGCACGGCGACGCGCGCTACCTGGTCCAGGGCACCCTGTACCCGGACGTGGTCGAGTCCGGCGGCAGGAGCAACGCCACCATCAAGACCCACCACAACGTCGGCGGCCTGCCCGAGCGCATGCACCTGGAGCTGGTGGAGCCGCTGCGCCTGCTGTTCAAGGACGAGGTGCGCCGGGTCGGGGTGGAGCTCGGCCTGCCGGAGGACGTCGTCGGCCGCCAGCCGTTCCCCGGCCCCGGCCTGGCGGTGCGCATCGTCGGCGAGGTCACCGCCGAGCGCGTGGAGACCCTGCGGGCGGCCGACCGCATCGTGGTCGAGGAGGTACGCCGCGCCGGCCTGGACGCCGAGCTGTGGCAGTACTTCGGCGTGCTGCCCGCCGTGCGCACGGTCGGCGTGATGGGCGACGGCCGCACCTACGCCTACCCCCTGATCGTCCGCGCGGTGACCAGCGAGGACGCCATGACCGCCGACTTCGCCCGCGTCCCGTGGGAGCTGCTGGAGCGCATCGCCACCCGCGTGGTCGGCGAGGTCCCCGGCGTCAACCGGGTCGCCTACGACGTCACCTCCAAGCCACCCGCCACCATCGAGTGGGAGTAGCGGCCGGGACCGCCGCGGGCTCCCTCAGGCGCTGCTCATCGCGGTGACCAGGCGGTCCAGCATGCCGCTGACCGCCTCCGGCCGGGTGAGCATCGCCAGGTGGCTGGCCGGCTCGCGCAGCGTCGGCCAGCCGCGCCGCTCGGCCTCGTCGGCGACCTCCCTGTAGGCATCGCTGAGCTGCAGGTAGCCGCAGCGGGGCGGCGGCCAGCGCTCGACCACCGGCGCCCGCTCCTCGAAGTAGGCCAGCGGCGGCCGTGGCAGCTCGGCGACGAACCGGGCGCGCAGCCCGGGGTCGGGCAGCTCCGCGGCCACGGCTTCCGGCGGGAACCACTGGTGCCACGGAGGGAGCCAGCCGCCGCTGGCAAGCTCGCGAAGCTGGGTTCGCAACGCCTCCGGCGCGGTGTCGAACCAGCTGGTTCCCGGGTGCGGCAGGATCGCGTCCACGAACACGGCGGCCTCGACGGGCGTGCCGGTCCCCTCGGCGACGGCCGGCAACAGGGCGCCGGCGCCACTGTGGCCGACGAGGGTGAGCGGCCCGGCCAGCGCCGACGGGTCCTCGTCGATCACCTGGGCGACCCTGCTGGCGAGCTTGCGGTAGTACGGCTGGCTGGTCCCGACCGCGCCGTGCAGGGACGGCACCACGACCTGGTAGCCGAGCGCCTGCAGCCTGTCCGCGGCAGGCTCCCAGGTCAGCGGCCCCACCAGCGGGCTATGGATCAACACGAGTACCGGCGCGGCCATCATGGCCCCGATCCTGCCCCACCTGGCTTCGGCGCGCCACGCGAGCCCGCCTGTCCCCGCCGTCGGCGGGCACCGTGGACCGCCGCGGGGACAGGCGGTCGACAAACCGTGGTCGTCCGGGCAGGGTGGGGGGATGAGCTGGAAGTTCACCGAGGACGTCGAGGAGTACGCGCGTGCCGCGGGGCCGTTGCTGGCCGCGCGGGCGGCGGAGCACACGGTCTCGCTGACCGTGATCGAGAACGCGCGCGCGAGCGGGCGGAGCCGGTCAACGCTGGGGGAGCCGGAGATCTTCGGCTGGTGGATCGATGCCACGGGGGCGGTGAGCGGGGCCGTCTCCCACACGCCGCCGTACGAGCTGCTGCTCGGCGTCGTACCCGACGAGGCGATGCGGCCGCTGGCGCGGGAGCTGCTCGACCGCGGGCGGCGGCCGGCGGGCGTCAACGGGGCGACGCCGCCGGCGGTGGAGTTCGGCTCGGTCTGGTCGGCGCTGACCGGCGACAGGGTGGTGCTCGGCTTCGCCATGCGCCTCTACCGGCTGGGTGAGCTGGTCCCGCCCCACCCGGCCCCACCCGGGCGTGCCCGCCTGGCGACCACCGACGACACCGCCTTGCTGGTGGAGTGGGTGCTCGGGTTCGACGAGGACGCGGGAACGCACATCCACGACGCCGGCGCCGAGGTGGCGGACCGGCTGCGCTACGGCGGGCTCACCCTGTGGGAGGACGACGACGGCACGCCGGTGTCGCTTGCCGGCAGGACCCGGCCGGCGGCCGGGGTGGTCCGGATCGGCCCCGTCTACACGCCGCGCGCGCTCCGCCGGCGTGGGTGGGGAGCGGCGGTGACCGCCGCCGCCAGCCGCGATGCGCTGGACCACGGCGGCCGGGAGGTGGTGCTGTTCACCGACCTGGCCAACCCGACGTCGAACGAGCTCTACCAGCGGCTCGGCTACCGTGCGGTCAGCGACCGCGCCGCGCTCACCTTCGAGGCCGTCACGCCGTGATCAGGCGGGCCGTCCGGTCGGCCGCTGCTCGCCCGGCTCCTGCTCGTCCAGCACCGAGGCCTGGTCGAAGGCGTAGTACAGCGCCATGACCCCGCACAGGGCCACGGACAGCGGCGCCGACACCCACGACAGCGCGACGGCGGCGCCGTAGACGACAAGGCCGGCCATGAACCGCAGGCGGGTCGCCCGCACGACCTCGGGTGGCGGCAGCCGGTGCAGCAGGCGGGCGTCGTGGGTGATCCAGGCGAACACGCCCGCGAACGAGATGCCCATCAGCAGCAGCACCGCGGCGTAGAGGGCGGACGCCGTCCGCGCCGCCTCGCCGCCGCCGGCCAGGTGCTCGGCCACGACCACCGTGGGGAACGGGATCAGTCCCGTCCACAGCAGCAGGTTGAGGTTGAGCACCAGCAGCGGCCCGTCGACGCGCACGACCTGCTCGAAGACCCGGTGGTGGTTGAGCCAGATGACGCCGATGGTGAGGAAGCTCACCAGGTAGCCGACGTAGCTGGGCCACTGCTCCCACAGCGCGTGCGAGAGCCGTTCGCCCTCGTGCAGCTCTGGCGGGCGGATCTCGATGACCAGCAGGGTGATCGCGATGGCGAACACGCCGTCGCTGAACGCCTCCAGCCGGTTCTTGGTCACCCGTCTACCGTACCCTGACCGCGAGCGCGAGGCATGGAGCGCCTGACGCGCGACCTGGCGCTGGTGAAGGGAGCGGCATGGAGGTTCGCAGCCTGCGCTGGGTCGGCGTGCGGACCCAGCACCACGAGGCGATGGTGAGCTTCCTGCGGGACGTGCTGGGCCTGCGGGTGAGCTTCGAGGAGCCGACGACGGTGGAGCTCTCCACCTCGGAGGGTGATCAGGTCCAGGTCGTGGCACCGGGCGAGCCGTACTTCGAGTTCTTCGGCCGGCACGCCACGGGACCCGTGCCGCTGTTCGAGGTCGACGACGTCCACGCCGCCCGCGAGGAGCTGGAGACGGCCGGCGTCGAGCTCGTCGGACCGCCCGGCCAGGACGCCAACTGGGAGTGGGTCCACTTCCGTGCCCCGGACGGCAACCTCTACGAGCTGGCCAGCCGCCGGCAGGCCTGACGGCGCTCAGCCGACGCGACGCGGGTTGAGCGCGCCGAGCAGCTCGGGCTGGTGGGTGGCGAGCCACTCGGCGGCGAGGCGCAGGCCCGCCTGCCACAGGATCAGCCCGTAGGCCAGGCCGAGCAGGGGAGCGGCGACCAGCAGGGGCGGCCACAGGAACAGCCCGGCGAGCACCAGCCCGACCACCGGGGTGACCATCACGCTCTGCACCGAGAACGCGGCGAGCTGGACCAGCGCGGTGGTGGCGCCCTGGCCGGTGCTGCTCAGCGCCCAGAGGTTGCCGGTCATCTCCGGCAGGGGCTGTGGCACCCGCACCGAGGCGTAGTTGCCGACGCCGAGCATGGTGGCCAGCAGCCCGGCGCCGACGCCGAGGGCGACCGGGAGGTAGGCCCAGCCGCCGGTCACCGCGGCGAGGGCGAGGCCGTCGACCAGCACCAGCGGGAACGTCAGCAGGGCGGCGGCGAGGTTCTTGCCGGCCAGGTCGGCCTCGGGGTCGTCGGGCGCGGCCACGTGCATCCAGTAGGCGCGCCCGTCGAAGCCGAACAGGTTGAGGGTGTTGACGTTGGTCAGCCAGACCAGCGCGGGCACGACCAGCACCATCTGCGGCCGCCGCAGCGGGCCGGCCAGCGCGACCGCCACCGGCAGGACCAGCGCGAACAGCCAGGCGAAGATCCAGCTCACCCGCAGCCGGGGCTCGCGCACGGCGTAGCGCAGCTCCTTGGCGGCGACCACGCCGGTGCGGGTGCGGGGCAGGAACCCGGCCAGGCGCGGGAACAGGTTCCCCGACCGGTCCGGCGAGCCTGGACGTGGCTCGGCGCTGGTCGCCAGCCGCCGCGTCGCCACCAGCCAGGCCCAGCCGAGCGCGGCCACGATCGCGCCGGTGGCGGCCAGCTCGGCGACGGCGGCCGCCAGGCGGTCGTGGGCGGCGTCGATCATGGCGCCGGCGGCCAGGCCGGGCGGCAGCCAGCGGACCAGCGCCAGCACGGTCCGGCCCTCGCCATCGGACAGGGCGCGCAGCAGCCCGGTGAGGATCGGGCCACCGAGACCGACGGCCAGCAGGGCGAGGCTGAACATGACGATCGAGAGGTCGCGGGCTCGGCGCGAGCGCAGCACGGTCGACAGGGCGGTGGTGACCGCACGGCTGGCCACCAGGCACAGCAGGAACTGGGCGAGCGCCGCGGCCACCACCAGCGGCAGCCCGGCGCCGAGCGGCGCGAAGCCCGCCACCGCGCCGGCCAGCACGACGATGGTGGCCACCGGGGTGACGCCGAGGCTGGAGGCGACCAGCAGGCCGGGGATGAGCTGCCGTGGGCGCAGCGGGAGCAGGGCGAGCCGCGACGGGTCGAGGGTCTCGTCGGTGCCGAACGCGACCAGCGGCCCGGCCACCCAGCCGAGCGCGAGCACGAGGAACACCGCGACCAGCAGCGCCTCGCCGAGCCGCGGCTGGGTCCGGGGGGCGACCGCGAGCAGCGCCGCGGCCGCCAGCGACAACGGCAGGGCGACCAGCGCGCCCGCGATCAGGCCGGCCACCTGCTGCCAGCCGAGCCTGAAGCCGTTGCGGACCAGGTTCAGCTTGAGCAGCGCGAAGTGGCGGATCACGCCTGGCACCGTACAGCCTGGCGCCGCTCAGCGCCGCTCGGCCGGGCCGGCGCCGTCGGCGGGGCGCGAGACCCAGGAATGCCCTTCGAGACCGGTCGCGGCCTGGTAGCGCTCGAGGATCCCGGCGGCGGCCGCCTCCGCCCTGGCGGCCTCGACCAGGTTGACGGTGCAGCCGCCGAACCCGGCCCCGGTGAGCCGGGCGGCCACCACGCCGGGGGTCGCGGCGGCGAGCTCGACCAGGAGGTCCAGCTCCGGGGTGGAGGCCTCGAAGTCCTCGGCCATGCTGCGGTGGGCGGCGGCGAACAACGGGCCCAGCGCGTCCATCGCGCCCGCCTCCATGGCGGCGGCGGCCTCGAGCACGCGCGCGTCCTCCGTGACCACGTGGCGGGCGCGCCGGTAGACCACCGGGTCGAGCCGGTCCCGGTGGCGCTCCAGCAGGTCGGCGTCGGCGTCGCGCAGGGCTTCGACGCCCATCGCGGCCGCCGCCTGCTCGCACTGGGCGCGGCGGTCGTTGTAGGCGCTGTCGCTCAGCTCGCGCTGCACAGCCGAGTCGAGCACCACCACCCGCAGCGCGCCGGGGAACGGCACCGGCCGCACCACCAGGCTGCGGCAGTCGATCAGCAGGGCGTGGCCGGCCCTGCCGGCCGCCGAGGCGAGCTGGTCCATGATGCCGACCCGCATGCCGACGTAGTGGTTCTCGGCCCGCAGGCAGATGCGTGCCAGCTCCACCGGCGGCAGCTCCTCGGCGAGCACGGCGCGGGCCACGGCCAGCTCCAGCGCGGCCGAGGACGACAGCCCGCCGCCGAGCGGCAGGTCCGAGGCGAGCACGCCGGCGAAGCCGCGCAGGGCCACGCCGGCGTCGCGCAGCGCGCGCACCACGCCGGTGACGTAGCGGCCCCAGCCTTCGGCCGGCCCGTCGCCGCTGGCCAGGTCCACCTCGACCGCGCCGGGCCGGTCGAGCGAGTCGAGCCGCAGCACCCCGTCCGCGGGCCGGCCGCAGACCCAGGTGGCCAGCTCCAGCGCCACCGGCAGGACGAAGCCGTCGTTGTAGTCGGTGTGCTCGCCGATCAGGTTGGCCCGGCCTGGAGCGCGGAACGCGAGCCAGGCGCCGGGACCCGCCGCGGCGGCCACCCGCGACGGCACCGTCGCGCCGGGGCTCACGAGCCTGCCTCCCGCGACCCGGGGCGGGCCGGCTCCTCCAGCACGGCTACCCCGCCCGGCCCGAGGGTCACCGCGCCGACCTCCCGCCCGCCGTCGAGCAGGGAGCGGCAGCCCGGGGCGAGCGCCACCTCGGCCGCATCGGCGCCGTGGTTGAGCAGGAACAGGAAGCGCCGGTCGGCGTGCTCGCGGCGGACCGCCTCGACGCCGGCGGCCGCCGCCGGGCCCGGTTGCACGCCGGCGTCGCGGCACAGCGCCGCCACCAGCGCGGCGGCCAGCTCGGGGCCGGGCCGGGCGGCGACGTACCAGGCGCTCCCCGCCCCGGCGGCGCGCCGGGTCACGGCGGCCCGGCCGGCGTAGAAGTCGTCCGTGAAGGTGGCCAGCGTGGTGGCGTCGCCGACCGTCAGGACGTCGCACAGGTCGCGGCAGGGGTAGGTGTGGCCGTCCCAGGCGACCGCCTGCGGCGCGCCGTCGGCCATGGGGACGATCTCTTCGACCGAGACGCCGAGCACCTCGGCGAGCAGGCCGAGGTAGCCGTGGGCGTTGACCTGGTCGTGCTCGTCGACCAGGCCGCTGGCGAAGGTGACGGCCAGGGTGCCGCCGCCGTGGGCGAAGCGCTCCAGGTTGGCCGCGGCCGCGTCGCGGAGCAGGTAGCAGGCGGGCACCAGCACCAGCCGGTAGCCGGACAGCGGGGCGTCCGGCGCCACGAAGTCGACCGCCAGGTTGGACTCGAACAGCGGCCGGTACCAGTCGAGGACCAGGTCGACCAGGTGCAGGTCCCCGTTCGGGCGGGCGGGCAGCTCCAGCGCCCACCAGCTCTCCCAGGAGAAGACGATCGCCACCTCGGCGCTCACGGTGGAGCCGGCGACCTCGCCGAGGCGGGCGAGCTCGCCGCCGAGCTGGACCACCTCGCGCCAGGTGCGGGAGCCGGTGCCGGCGTGCGGGACCATGCCGCTGTGCCATTTCTCCGCTCCGGCCCGCGACGCCCGCCACTGGAAAAACATCACCGCGTCGGCGCCGCGCGCGACCGCCTGGTAGCTGCCGAGCCGCATGCGCCCTGGCCGCTTGACCAGGTTGCGCTCGCGCCAGTTTACGGCGTTCGGCGCCTGCTCCATCAGCAGCCACGGCCGGCCGCCGCCCAGCGAGCGCATCAGGTCGCCGGCGGCGGCCGCGCGCACGTGCGCCTGCGGATCGCCCGGGTCGGGGTAGCTGTCGTCGGCCACCACGTCGACCTCCCGCGCCCAGGCCCAGTAGTCCAGCGGCTTGAACCAGCTCATGAAGTTGGTGGTCACCGGGACGTCCGGGGTCGCGGCGACCAGCACGTCCCGCTCGGCCAGGTAGCACCGCAGCAGGGCGTCGCTGGAGAAGCGGCGGAAGTCGAGCTGCTGGGCGGGGTTGGGGATCGTGGGCGTCCGGCGGGGCGGGTTGATCTCCTCCCAGTCGCCGTAGCGCTGGCTCCAGAAGTCCGTGCCCCACGCCTGGTTGAGCCGTTCGAGGGTCTCGTAGCGCCACCGCAGCCACGTCCGGAACGCGGCCGCCGAGGCGTCGCACCAGCAGGCGTCCACGTGGCAGCCGTACTCGTTGCCCACGTGCCACATGGCCAGCGCCGGGTGCTCGGCGTAGCGTCCGGCCAGCCGCTCGACCAGCGCCCGCGCCGCCTCGCGGTAGGCGCGGGAGCTGGGGCACCAGTGCTGCCGGCTGCCGGGCCAGAGGGTGACGCCGTCGGCGGTGACCGGCAGGCTCTCCGGGTGTCGGCGGGCCAGCCACGCCGGCGGCGAGGCGGTCGCGGTGGCCAGGTCGGCCGCGATCCCGTTGTCGTGCAACAGGTCGAGCAGCTCGTCCAGCCAGTCGAAGGTGTAGCGCCCGGCTCCGGTTCGAGCCGCGCCCAGGCGAACACGGCCACCGTGACCAGGTTGACGCCGGCCTCGCGCATGAGCTGGACGTCGCTGCGCCAGACGCTCCGCGGCCACTGCTCCGGGTTGTAGTCGCCGCCGTAGAGCAGGCCGGGCACCCGTGCGGTCACGCTCGGGCCGCGCAGCCGGTCGCTCGTCTCCTCGCGCAAGGCCGCTCCTCTCGCTCGCCGCCGGCCGACCCGCGGCCGCCTCGACCCCATGAGCCCCCGGACCCCCGAATGTAATCATCCGGGTTCGCAAACGTGTCCTGGAGGTTTGCGGACGGCGTTCGCAGAGCATCAACCCCCATCCGCGAGGCGGGGACTACAGCCTGCGCCGGTCCGGCTGCCGGTGGACTCCGACGGTTGGGGGACCGTCGTCGCAGTCCTGGCAAGGCTCGCTGGCGTTCCCGCCTCGCGGCTCGGCAGCGCCCTCCCTCACGCGGGCGGGGCGCCGAGCCAGTCGAGCTCCCCGGCGGCGTGGTCCTCCGCGCCGACGAGCCGCACGAAGGCGTCCTCGAGGGAGCGCCCGCCGCGCACCTCGCCGATCGGGCCGGCGGCGATGAGCCGGCCCAGGTGCATCACCCCGACCCGGTCGCAGAGCCGCTCGACCAGCTCCATCACGTGGCTGGAGAACACCACCGTCGAGCCCGCGGCGGTGTAGCGCTCCAGCAGGGCGCGGATGGTGCGGGCGGACACCGGGTCGATGGCCTCGAACGGCTCGTCGAGGAACAGCACCCTGGGCGCGTGCAGCAGGGCCGCGGCCAGGGCGAGCTTCTTGCGCATCCCGTGGGAGTAGTCGACCACCAGACCGCCGGCGCTGTCGCCGAGCCCGAGCACGTCGAGCAGCTCGTCGCGGCGCTCGGCCACGGTCGCGGCCGGCATGCCCCGCAGCAGCCCGTTGTAGGTGAGCAGCTCCGCGCCGGTGAGCCGCTCGAACAGGCGCAGGTCCTCCGGCAGCACGCCGATGCGCCGCTTGGCCTCCACCGGGTCGCGCCAGACCTCGACGCCGTCGACCAGCACCAGGCCCGCGTCCGGCCGCAGCAGCCCGGTGATCATGCGCAGGGTGGTGGTCTTGCCCGCGCCGTTCGGCCCGACCAGCCCGAAGAAGCTGCCGTGGGGGATCTCCAGGTCGATGCCGGCCACCGCCAGCTTGGGCCCGAACGCCTTGCGCAGACCGCGGACGCAGAGCGCGGTCGGATGGGTCATCGCGCTCCTGTCGTCTGCCGCCGGGACCGTCGCCAGCCTACGACGACCCCGTCGGCAGGGCGAGCGCGGTGGACGGTGCCCGTGGATTGGTGGGCGCTGCCCATATACTCGGGGCGTGATGGACACACCTCTCCTTCCCGACGACGCGGGGGCCTCTTCCGACCTGCTCGACGGCCTCAACGAACCCCAGCGCGAGGCCGTGCTCGCCACCGACGGGCCGACCCTGATCGTCGCCGGCGCCGGGTCGGGCAAGACCCGCGTGCTCACCCACCGGGTGGCCCACCTGGTCAAGGACCTCGGCGTGGCGCCGACCGCGATCCTCGCGATCACCTTCACCAACAAGGCCGCCAGGGAGATGCAGGAGCGCCTGCGCCTGCTGGTCGGGCCCGTGGTCAAGGCGATGTGGGTGATGACCTTCCATGCCGCCTGCGTGCGCGTCCTGCGCCGCAGCGGCGCCCCGCTCGGCTACGGCTCGAACTTCACCATCTACGACGAGAGCGACGCCGAGCGCCTGATGACGGTGGTCTGCCGGCAGCTCGACCTCGATCCCAAGCGGCTCGCGCCGAGGGCCGTGCGCCACGCCGTGAGCGCGGCAAAGGACGAGCTGCGCGACCCGGACAGCTATGCCGACATCGCCATGACCTGGTTCGACAAGAAGGTGGCCGAGGCCTACAAGCTCTACCAGCGCCGCCTGGTCGAGTCGAACGCGGTCGACTTCGACGACCTCATCATGCAGACCGTGCGCCTGTTCCGTGAGCACCCGGACGTGCTCGCCTCCTACCAGTCGCGCTTCCGCTACGTCCTGGTCGACGAGTTCCAGGACACCAACGTCGCCCAGTACGAGCTGCTCAAGCTGCTCACCGCCGAGAGCCGCAACCTCTCGGTGGTGGGCGACGGCGACCAGAGCATCTACGCCTTCCGGGGCGCCACCGTGCGCAACATCCTCGACTTCGAGGCCGACTACCCGGAGGCCAACGTCATCCTGCTGGAGCAGAACTACCGCTCCACCCAGACGATCCTGTCCGCCGCCAACGCGGTGATCGCCAACAACCTCGAGCGCAAGCCGAAGAACCTGTGGACCTCGCTCGGTAATGGCCACCCGATCGTGCGCTACCAGGCCGAGAACGAGCACGACGAGGCGGCCTGGGTGGTCGAGGAGGTCGAGCGGCTGCGCGCCGGCGACTACGACTACGGCCAGGTGGTCGTCTTCTACCGCACCAACGCCCAGTCCCGCGTGCTGGAGGAGGTGTTCGTCAAGGCGGGCCTGCCCTACAAGGTGGTGGGCGGGGTCAAGTTCTACGACCGCCGCGAGGTCAAGGACCTGCTCGCCTACCTCAAGGCCACGGTCAACCCGCTCGACACGGTGAGCCTGCGGCGCGTCCTCAACGTGCCCCGCAGGGGCGTCGGCGAGACCTCCGAGCGCAACCTCGACCGCTTCGCCGCCGAGGAGGGCATCCCCTTCGTCGACGCCCTGCGCCGCGCCGGCGAGGTCCCCAGCCTCGGCAACCGCCAGACCCGCTCGGTCGGCGACTTCGTGGCCGTGCTCGACGAGCTGCGGGCGGGCATGGACGAGGGGCGCTCGCCCGCGCAGCTGGTCGAGGACGCCTGGTCGCTGTCCGGGCTGATGCGCGAGCTGGAGGCCGACGACTCCATCGAGGGGCAGGGCCGCGTGGAGAACGTGCGCGAGCTGCGCTCGGTGGCCGAGGAGTTCGCCGAGCGCGAGCCCGAGGGCGGCCTCGCCGAGTTCCTGGAGTCGATCGCCCTGGTGAGCGATGCCGACGAGGTCGAGTCGGGCAGCACCGCCGTGACCCTGATGACGCTGCACACCGCCAAGGGACTCGAGTACCCGGTGGTGTTCGTGGTGGGGCTCGAGGAGAACGTCTTCCCGCACATCCGCTCGCTGACCGAGCCGCGCGACCTCGAGGAGGAGCGCCGCCTGGCCTACGTCGGCATCACCAGGGCGCGGGAGCGGCTCTACCTGTCGCACGCCTGGAGCCGCTCGCTGTTCGGCGGGACCAACTACAACCTGCCCTCGCGGTTCCTCAAGGAGGTCCCGGACGAGCTCGTCACGGTGGCCGCCTCGCCGTCGGCGACGCGGGAGCGCCGCTCCTCCTGGTCACCGTCGGGCTGGGGCGACGCCGGCCCGGCGTTCGGCGGCGGCCGCTCGTCGGTCGGCTCGCGCCCGGGCGCCAGGTCGCCACACCGCGCGCCCGTCGGCGCTCCGAGCACGCCCGCCGCCCGGCTCGCCGACCAGCAGCGGGGCGCGCTCGACCTGGGCCTCGCGCCGGGCGACGTGGTGGTCCACCGCCAGTGGGGCGAGGGCGAGGTGGTCGCCGTCTCCGGCCAGGGCGACCGGGCCACCGCCGAGGTGGACTTCCCGAGCCTGGGACGCAAGCGCCTGCTGCTGCGCTACGCGCCCCTCACCCGGGCGTAGCCCCGGCCTGGCCGCGACGCGACGCGGCGCCCGCTGGCCGCGGGCGCCGCTCGCACTTGGTGGGGTCCGGGGGTATCAGCCGCTCAGGCCGCGGCGCCTGCCGGAGATCACGAAGGTGGCGCCGCCGGCGACCAGGATCAGGCCGACGATCAGCATGGGCGTCGTGCTCGTGCCGGTGAAGGGCAGCTTGCCGGCGACGGTCGTGGACGGCGCCACGCTGCTCGACGGCGCGACGGATGAGGCGGGCGCGACGGTGGTGGTGGTCGCCTCGGTGCTCGTGGTGGTCTCGCAGTTGGTCGGGGCCTTCACCGTGGCGCTGCGCGACTGCCCGGGCGCGACGCCGCTGGCCCACGGCGCCAGCGCGGTGGCCTTGATGTGCGCCGTCTGGGGCGAGCCGAGCTCGACCGTGCCGGTGAAGGTGAAGTCGTTCTCGGGCGAGAACGACCCGTGCTGGACCAGCTTGCCGTTGACCTCGACGCCGATGTCGGAGTTGGTCCTGCTCTCCGGGGTCGGACCGTTCCAGGCCGTCACCGTGTAGCTCAGGTGGCCGTTGCAGTCCTCGTTGCCCTGGACCTCAGGGAAGTGGGCAAACGCGATGCGCGGGATGGCGGCCAGGAACAGGGCCAGGACCAGGATGACGAACACACGCCTCTGCATGAGCGATCCCTCAACACCTCTCGCTGTCGTCCTGCGTCGGTCGACTCGACGCACCTGCGGGGGGGCTCGCGCACGCGACCGGGGAATAGCGTGCCTACGAGCACGAACGTGATGGTCCCGGGACTCTAGCCCATGGATGGCCCGTATCCGGCTAACCGGGCATACAGGGCGGGCACGGGCGGGTATCGCTTCGATAAAGAGTTCCCGAATTACGCAAAGCTGACAGAAGGAAGCAAGAGCGGCGCGATCATGCTGTCCTCGCAGCGCCCAGGCCCCAGGGGATTTGGGCCAGGGCCGGGCATCGCGGCAGAATCACGCAGTTCTAGTAAGAGGGGCAGAGTTCTCTTCTGGCAGTCCCCGGCGCGACAAGGAGCGAGCGGCGTGCGACGCGGCATCGGGCTTCTGGCCGTCACCTGCCTGCTGGTGGCGGGCTGCAGCTACAAGCTCGACCCCAACCTGTCGCGGCCGACCCCACCGGTCGCGACCATCCCGGCGACGACCACGACGCTGCCGCCGACGGTCCCGTACGACCCGGACCCGCGGCGCGCCATCCTCGCCGCGAGGGACAAGATCGTCAAGGGCGGCACCGTGCAGATGCGCATCAGCGCCGCCGTCGTCGGCGGCGAGCCGGAGCAGCTCGCCGGCAAGGGCGGGTTCGACCTGGCCAAGCGGGCGGGCTCGCTGACCCTCACACTGCCCAACGACGAGGGCACCATGGCCGTGGTGAACGTCGGCGACATCTACTACGTCAAGAGCCCGCGGCTCACCCATTTCGCCGCCGGCAAGCCGTGGGTCGGCGCCAACGTCGCCAACCTCCAGCTCGCCGAGCGCCAGCTGCTGCTCGCCAACGCGCGCCTGCCGGCCGTCAGCGACCCGGCGGCCGAGCTGACGCTGCTGAAGGGCCTCACCGGGCAGGCCGAGGACCTCGGCTCGAGCGTGATCGGGGGCCTCGGGCCGGTGCGCGGCTACCGCATGACCGTCGACCTGCGCAAGCTCTCCCGTGACCTGCACCCCGACCGGCGACTGCGCTTCCAGCAGCTCAACATGACCTCGATGACGATGGACATGTGGCTCGACGGCTTCGGCTTCCTGCGTCGCATGCGCTACCAGCTCGAGAAGGACCGGCTGCGCAGCGCGCCGGCGGTGGCGATCACCGCGGACTTCTCCGGCTTCGGCGCGCCCGTGAAGATCACCATCCCGCCGGCGAGCAAGGTCCAGGTCCTGGAGGGCTGAGCGACCGGCGTGGCCGGAATGAACCGGCCTGCGCGACGGTTTGAACCTCGGACATGTGGAGGATCGCGTACCAGCAGCCGCTCGAACCCGGCACGAAGCTCTCGCGCGGGGTGGTCCGGCGCGTGTGGGGCTACGCTCGCGTCTACCGCCGGCAGATGTTCGCGTTCCTCGCCACCATCGGGCTGCTGGCACTGCTCGGGGTGGTCCCGCCCCTGCTGGTCCGCACCCTGATCAACGACGCCATCCCGCGCCACAGCTTCCACCTGGTCGACCTGATCGCGCTGGCGGCGGTCGGGGTGGCCCTCGCCAACGCCGGCCTCTCGCTGGCGCAGCGCTGGTTCTCCGCCCGCATCGGCGAGGGGCTCATCTTCGACCTGCGCACCTCCCTGTTCGACCACGTGCAGCGGCAGCCGCTGGCGTTCTTCACCCACACCCAGACCGGCGCCCTCATCAGCCGCATGAACAACGACGTGGTCGGCGCCCAGCGGGCGCTGACGGGCACGCTCGGCTCGGTCGCCTCCAACGTGATCGGCCTGACCACCACGCTGGCGGCCATGTTCGTGCTGAACTGGCGCATCACCCTGGTGGCGCTGGTGGTGCTGCCGCTGTTCCTGGTCCCGGCCAAGCGGGTCGGCAAACGGCTGCAGGAGATCACCCGCCAGTCCATGAACCTCAACGCCGCCATGAACACCACCATGAACGAGCGCTTCAACGTGGCCGGAGCGCTGCTGGTGATGCTGTTCGGCAAGCGCGACCGCGAGCTGACGGAGTTCTCCGGCAAGGCGGCCGAGGTGCGGGACGTCGGCGTGCGCGCCGCCATGGTCGGCCGCACCTTCTTCATCGCCCTCGGCCTGGTCGCGGCCGTCGGCACCGCGGTGGTCTACTGGCTCGGGGCGCGGCTGGTGCTCGACGGCCGCCTGCGGGCGGGCGACGTGGTCGCCCTGGCCGCCTACGTCTCGCAGGTCTACGGGCCGCTCACCGCGCTGACCAACGCGCGCATCGACGTGATGAGCGCCTTCGTCTCCTTCGAGCGCGTCTTCGAGGTGCTCGACCACCCCAGCCCGATCACCGACCGGCCCGGCGCCCGCGACCTGGTCGACCCGGTCGGCCGCATCGAGTTCGAGCGGGTCCGGTTCTCGTATCCGCGCGCCGACGACGCCTCGATCGCCAGCCTGCTCGGCGGCGCAGTGCCCGCCACGCCCCAGGCGAGGTCGCCGGGGCGGGACGGCCACCGTGCCGGCGGGCCGGTGCTGCGCGACATCTCCTTCACCGCCGAGCCGGGCGAGCTGGTCGCCCTCGTGGGGCCGTCCGGCGCCGGCAAGACCACCACGGCAATGCTGGTCGCGCGGATCTACGACGTCGACGCCGGCGCCGTGCGCATCGACGGGGTCGACGTCCGCGACCTCACCCTCGAGAGCCTGCGCGGCGCCATCGGCCTGGTCGCCCAGGACCCGCACCTGTTCCACGACACCATCCTGGCGAACCTGCGCTACGCCAAGCCGGAGGCCACCCTCGAGGAGGTGGCGGCCGCCTGCCGTGCCGCCCGCATCATCGACCTGGTCGAGAGCCTGCCCGACGGCTGGGAGACGGTCGTCGGGGAGCGCGGCTACCGCCTGTCGGGCGGCGAGAAGCAGCGCCTCGCCATCGCCCGCCTGCTCCTGGCCGACCCGGCCATCGTGATCCTCGACGAGGCCACCGCCCACCTCGACTCCGAGTCCGAGGTGCACATCCAGGAGGCCCTCGCCGAGGCGCTGGCCGGTCGCACCAGCCTGGTGATCGCCCACCGCCTGTCCACCATCGTGCGCGCCGACCGCATCCTGGTGCTCGACGGCGGCCGCCTCGTCGAGCAGGGCAGCCACACCGAGCTGCTGGCCGCCGGCGGCCTCTACGCCGAGCTGTACGAGACCCAGTTCGGCCGTGCCCCCACCTCACCAGGGCCCGGCGCCGGGCTCGACGAGGTCCCCGCGGCCGGCGCATGACCTGAGGCCCGGGCGCCCGCAGGGTAATTTCGCCCATCCGGGCATAGACTGCATGGATGCTTCCGGTCCGCCAGCTCGGCGAGCGCCTCCCCCGGCTCGCCGAGTTCGCCCCCCGGGTCGGCAAGCGCCTCCCCAGGCGTGGCCCTCGGGTGTCCGCTGCCGCCCCGGCACCACCCGCCCGGACCGGTGAACCGGCCGGGCGGCTCGGTGCCCGCCCCGGTGGCGCCGGCGGGCTGCCGCGCCTCCCCGCCGGCGGGCCCCTCGGGCGGGTCCTGCTGGCCGGGCTGTGCTGCGCGGGCGCGCTGCTGCTGCTCCTGGGGATCTCCCTCGCCGAGCGGCTGGCCTACAGGGACCGGGCCCTGCCCGGCGTGCGGCTCGACGGCGCGGCGGTGGCCGGGCGCCCGCGGGCGGCGGTGCGCGGCGCCGTCGCGGCCAGGGCCGCGAGGCTGGAGCGTGGGACGATCCCGGTCCGCGCCGGCCCGACGCGCCTGGTGCTGCGGCCGGCCGGCGTCGGCGTCGCCGCCGACGAGCGGGCAACCACCCTGGCGGTGCTCGCCGCCGGGCGCCACGGCAACCCGCTCGGGCAGCTCCTCGGCCCGGTCCTGCGCCACCTGCACGCGGTCGAGGTGCCCTGGGCGGTGCGCTACGACCGCGCCGCCCTCGCCCACGCCGTCGACGGCTGGGCCGCGCAGGTCGACCACGCGCCGGTCGAAGGCGGCCTGCGCATCGACGGGACCGGCGTGTCGCCGGTGACGCCCAGGGACGGCACCACGCTCGACCGGCCGGGCGCCCTGGCCGCCGTGCAGGCGACCCTGGCCAGCGCCGGCACCGGCCCGGTCGAGCTGCCCCTGCGCCGCAGCGAGCCGCGCATCGGCGGCGCCGAGGTCGACAGGGTGGTCACGCAGGCCCGCGCGGTGCTCGAGGGGCCGGTCACGATCACGGTGGACGGCCGCGAGCTGACGGCCGACCCGTCCGCCCTGGCCGCCGCGCTCCGCGCCGTCCCGTCTGGCGGGCACCTCGGTCTCACGCTCGACCAGGGACGCCTGCGCGCCGCCATGGCGGCCCAGCTCGGCCAGGTCGAGCAGCCCGGCAGCGAGGCGAGCTTCCGGGTGGCGGGGGGCCAGGTCCGGATCGTGCCCTCCACCGCCGGGCGGCTGGTCGACCTCGGCCCGGTGACCGCCGCCATCCTCTCCGGCCAGCGCTCGGTCCAGAGCACGCTGGTCACCGTCGAGCCGCGTCACGACACCGCCTGGGCGCGGTCGCTCGGCATCCGCGGCAAGGTCTCCGAGTTCACCACCAGGCACGCGCCGGGCCAGCCGCGCGTGGCCAACATCCACCGCGCCGCCGACCTGCTCCGCGGCCAGGTGGTGGAGCCGGGCCAGCGCTTCTCCCTCAACCAGGCCGTCGGCCCGCGCACGCCGGAGCGCGGCTTCGTGCGCGCGCCAGTGATCGACCAGGGCGAGTTCAGCGAGGACTACGGCGGCGGGGTGAGCCAGCTCGCCACCACCACCTTCAACGCCATCTTCTTCGGCGGCTACAAGCTGGTCGCGTACCAGGCCCACAGCTTCTACATCAGCCGCTACCCGATGGGCCGCGAGGCGACCGTCTCCCTTCCGGCGCCGGACCTGTCGTTCGTCAACGACACCCGCGCCGGGGTGCTGCTCGAGACCTCCTACACCGACTCGTCGATCACGGTGACCTTCTACGGCGACAACGGCGGCAGGGTGGTCCGCGCCGAGGGGCCGCACATCCTGGCCACGCACCAGCCGACCGGCCAGCCCGAGCAGGTCGACGACCCGGAGCTGCCGGCCGGCAAGGTGATCACCGAGCACGCCTTCACCGGCTACGACGTCGAGGTCTTCCGGGTGATCGAGACGCCCGGCCAGCCGAGCAGGCGGGAGCGCTTCTTCACGCGCTACAAGAGCTCCAACCCGAAGGTCATCCGCGGCACCGGCCCGCCGGCCTGAGCCGCCGCCTCCGGATGGAGGAAGGCGGCTCCGGGGGGCTGGAGCGAGGAGTGAAGCAAGAGCCCCCGGAGCACGACAGGTGGGTGCGACGCCCGCGCGGCCTTCACGGCGGGTACCCGGTCCGGCCGCGTGGACGCCGCCTGCCCCCGCCACCAGAGATATGGGCGCGCCCTAACGGGCCACCAACGTCGTCAGGAGGGGATTGATCGTGACTCCTCGACCAGGTCGAATACGGCTGCCCGCCGCCCAGCGGGCGGCTACGCTAAGACCGGCGTAGGACGGTCGCGTTCGGCAAGGTGGTGTGTTGAGGTGGCGCCCCAGGTCAGGCGGACCGCACGGGACTACGAGGAGGAGCTGCGGCGGCGCGAGCTCGCGGTCGGCCGCGCGCTCGTGCGGATTCTGCCCACCGACCGGCGGCCCACCGTGCGCGAGCTGGCCGAGGCCCGCCGCGTGCTCGCCAACGCACTGCGCGACCTGCGCCATCTCGAGCGCCAGGTGGCGGCCGACATCCAGCAGCTCAGGAGCCGCGCCACCGGAGCCCGCGGCGCCGCGCCGCAGCAAGGCGGCGCGTCCGCCGCCAACGGCGGCCCCTCCACCACCCCCGCCCGGCCGCGGCCAGGCGCCCGCCTGCCGCGCGAGCTGCCGGGCTACGAGGCGGCCAGGAACGCCATCGAGGACGTCCTGGCGCGCTGGGAGAGCCGCGAGGCGCAGCTCGACGCCGAGGTCCACCGGCGCGGCCCGCGCAAGCCCCGGCGCTGACGCCTGGCGGAAAGGCGGGAAGGTCGCCACGGCAGCAGCGACCTTCCCTGCCGCTCGCGGCCGTCTCCAACGGGTGACGCGAGCGGTTCCAACAGGCTACCTGCCCATTCGCGAGCGCTCACCTCGGACGGGAGGTGCCCTCCGGCCATCCACAAGCCCGACCACCGGTCCACAGGGTTGTCCACAGGGTCGTGCACAACCACGCCGGCAGCGCGCCGTTCGGGCGCCACGGCCGGTCCCGCCCGGGTCGGCACGCCTGCCGGGCGAGAGGTGGGAGGCCCGGCACGGTTGCCGGGCCTCGGCCGGTCAGGTCGGGTCTGGGTCGTCCTGGCCGGTGAAGACCGGCTTGCCAGGCGGCGGCGCGGCCCGCAGGCGGCTCACGTCGATGCCGACGCGGGACGGGAGGCGTCGGGCGGCCAGCCCGGTCGCCCCGGGCAGCGGCGGTCTCCAGTCCCTGGTCCGTTGCGACCGCGGCGGCGGCGAGGCCGGCCAGCCGACCTGCCAGCCCAGCTGGCGCGGTTGCTCGCCGGCCCGCCGGTGCGAGCCGACGGCGAGCGACCGGACCGAGGGCCAGTCCGGCGGCGCCCACCACAGCCGCAGGAAGGCGCCGGTGGTCACCAGCAGCGCCAGCAGGGCGAGCCAGAGGTAGGGGACGACCGTGGCCGGCTTCAGCTGGCTCAGCTCCTCGGTCACCAGGGCGACCGCCTGTTTGGTCGCCACGACCGGCTGGCTCTCGGCCAGCTTGCGCACGGCCGGCAGGCGCACCAGCTTGCGCACGGCCGGCATGACCATGTGCTCGGCCGCCGCGGCGGCGGTCGACCCGACGGTCTTCATGACCGACTTGAACGCCCCAGCCGGACCGCTCGATCCACTCGAGCCCGTGCCGATCGCGACGGAGCTCCCGCCGCCGGGGCTCGACGGCGTGCCGGCGGGCGGGTTGATGGGCGGCGGCAGGGTGTTGGGGCCGATCACCACGGGCGCGGTGGTGTTCGGTGCGGTGGTGGGCGGGTCGGTCGGCGGCGGCGCGGTCGTCGGCGGGTCGGTCGCCACCACCGCCGTGGTGGGCGGGTCGGTGGCGGCCGCCCCGGGCGTGACCGTGGTCTCCGCCGCGAGGCCCGGAACCCCCGGCACGGTCGCGTCGGACAGCACGTCTCCAGATGCCAGCGCCGCCACGGCGCCGGTGCCTGCCTCGTCGCCGCCCACGCCACTGCCCGCCTGGAGCAGCAGCACGCCGAGCACCGCGATCGCCACGAGCCCCAGCGAGCCTGGGAAGGATGGTTTCTTCTGCACGATGCACTCCTGGCCGCCCGGATCAACCGATCCGATCAGCGGTCGCCCCCCCGAGGAGCGTCCCCGAGATCCCCCTGAGCTCCGTCACCGAATGGTGCGGAGCAGGCAGATCGTCCGAACGCCTGCGTATCTTCGCGTCAAAGGACGAAACAGCCCGCGCCAGGTATAGCCGACAGGCAGAACGGAGTCAACGGTTCAGTCACGCAACCCGCCGGCGGGGTTCGGCGCCTGGCGTATCACGCCGGTGAGCAGGCGTTCGGCGGTACCCGCGGCTTCGTCGGTCACCCGCGGGACGGCGCCGCCGCCGGCGACGTCGACCAGCAGCGTCGCAAGCCCGGCGCGGCGCTGGAAGAAGCTCGAACGCACCCGCACGCTCTGCGCCTTGGCCACCGGCACCACCGCGGTGGACCGGTTCACCGCGCCGCGGCGGGCGGTGAGGAAGCCGCCGTGCCTGGCGTGGCCGAGGTTGCGGTAGGCGGCCTCGCCGGCCAGCGCGGCCAGCGGCGCCGCGGCGAGCGCGGCGGCGCCCCAGGGCCACAGCGCGAACGCGGCCACGGCCGCCACCGCCAGCACCGGGACCAGCCGCCGCACGATCGCCCGCCGGCGCGCCGCCGGCGGCGGGCGCAGCAGCGCGGGGACCGGGGCGGCGCCGGGCAGCACCTCGCCGAGCAGCTGGTTGACCTGGACCGCCGGCAGGATCGGGACGGACAGGTGGTTGGCGGTGTCCTCCCTCCCCCCGGCGCGGCCCGCGCTCTGGATGCGCACGGCGGCGAAGCCGAGCCAGCGCCGCAGCAGCGACTCGTCGACGCGGACGACCTGGACGCGGGCGAGCGGGACCACGGCCTCCCTGCGCTCCAACAGCCCGCGGCGCACCACCAGGTTGTCGCCCCCACGGGCCAGCACGAAGCCGAAGTCGGTCACCAGGCTGGAGGCGGCCGCGAGCCCCAGCAGGACGGCGATGCCCAGCAGCCCGGCCAGCACCAGCGCCGGCGGCGTCGACGGGGCGAGCGCCTCCGGGTCGATGCGGCTGAACAGCCGGTCGAGCAGCGAGCGCGGCGCCTCCTGGAAGACCCAGCCGAAGACCGCCAGCGCGGCCACCCCGCGCATGCTGGTGAGCCCGGCGAAGGCCACCTGCCCGGGCGAGAGGCGCACCAGGACCTGTTCCGCCGGCCGCGCCGGCGCGCCCACCGCCGACCCCGGCGCGGCCGCTCCCGGCGCCCGCGCCGCCGCACGGGCGCGCAGGAGGGTGGCGCGCAAGCGCTCCGCCTCGGCGAGCGCGATCACCTCCAGGTCCGCCTCGGAGCCGCCCGAGCCTCCGGCCGTCTCCACCCGCAAGGTGGCCACGCCGAGCAGGCGGTGCAGGGGCTTGCGCACCAGGTCGACCTGCTGGATGCGGTCGAACGGCAGCAGGCGGCGCCGGCGCGCCAGCACGCCCTCCTCGATGCGCATGGCGGTCTCGCCCAGCGTGTAGGTGCGGCGCAGCCACTCCAGCAGCACGACCGCGACCAGCACGCCCGCGGCCAGGACGATCAGCGGGGCCTGGCGGCGGGCGAGGACCAGCAGGACGAGGGGCCACATCCGCCGGGCCTCGCGGATGGCCAGGAACACCGGGCTGAGCGGGTGCAGCCGCCGCGGCGCGCCCGCCGACGGCCCGCCGGCCGCCTCCGGGCGCGCCGGCGTGGCGGGTCCGTCCGCCGGGCCCGGCGCGCCGGGCTCAGACCGCATCGCCGCTCCCGGCCCGCTCCAGGATCACCTGGCGCAGGGCGTCGGCCTCGCCGGAGGCGATGCCGGGGATGGTGGCGTCGCTCGAAGCGGCCGCGGTGTGGACCCGCAGCCGCGCCAGGCCGACCATCCGCTCGATCGGCCCCTGGTTGATGTCCACGTACTGCACCCGGTAGTAGGGGATCGCCGAGTGGACCCGCTCGATCACGCCGTGGCGCAGCTCCAGCGCCTCCTCGGCCACCTCGTAGCTCCAGTTGCGGAACCGCGCGCTCGGGACCTTCCAGGTGGTGAGCGCGCCGAGCAGCAGCACCGGAACGGCCGCCAGGCCCGGCGGCCAGGGCAGGTCGAGACCGACCGCGCGGACGGCGACGTCGGCCGCTGCCGCGAGCACCACCAGCACGGCGCTCCAGGCACCCTCCTCCACCGTCCAGATCGTCAGCATGCGCCGGTCGAGGGGGCGCGCACCCGCGGCGACGGCGGACGACCGGTCGCCCTCGGCCACGCCGCCTTCGCCTGCCATGCTCACCGGCACCTCCTCACCTGGCCAGCGTACCCAACCACCGTCGCGTAGGCGGGCACCGCCGGGCAGGCGCCTACAATGGAGCCCCATGGGCAGCGACCGCATCCCCGACTTCAAGGCCCCGCCGCGCGTGCTCCTCGCCGCGCCGCGCGGCTACTGCGCCGGCGTCGACCGCGCCATCGAGATCGTCGAGGTCGCGCTCGACACCTACGGGCCTCCCGTGTACGTGCGCAAGCAGATCGTCCACAACCTCCACGTCGTGCGCCGGCTCGAAGGCCGCGGCGCCGTCTTCGTCGAGGAGCTGGAGCAGGTCCCCGAAGGCGCCACGGTCGTCTTCTCCGCCCACGGCGTCGCGCCCGAGGTGCACCGCGAGGCCAAGGCCAGGGGGCTGCGCGTGATCGACGCGACCTGCCCGCTGGTCACCAAGGTCCACCAGGAGGCCCGCAAGTTCGCCGGCCAGGGCTACGACATCGTCCTGGTCGGCCACGAGGGCCACGAGGAGGTCGTCGGCACCATGGGCCAGGCCCCACTGGCCGTCCACCTGGTCGGCGACGCCGCCGAGGCCCGCGCCATCGAGGTTCCCGACCCCGACAGGGTCGCCTACCTCACCCAGACCACGCTCTCGGTCGACGAGACCGCCGGCGTCGTCGACGTCCTCCGTGAGCGCTTCCCCGTCCTGGCCGGGCCACGCTCCGACGACATCTGCTATGCGACCCAGAACCGCCAGAGCGCCGTCAAGGCGCTGGCCGAGCAGTGCGAGCTGGTCCTGGTCATCGGCGCCGAGAACTCCTCCAACTCCAAGCGCCTGGTCGAGGTCGCCCGCGACCGCGGCCGCGCCGCCCACCTGATCGCCGAGGCGGCCGCCGTCGACCCCGCCTGGTTCGACGGCGTCGCCACCGTCGGCGTCACCTCCGGCGCCTCCGCCCCCGAGTGGCTGGTCGAAGAGCTGGTCGAAGCCCTCCGCCAGCGCGGCGCCGGCGAGGTCCACGAGCTCGCCGTGGTGGACGAGGACGTCCACTTCAACCTCCCCGGCGCCCTGCGCCGCGACGCCGAGGCGGCCAGCACCACGCCGGCCGAGCCGCGCCGCTAGGGCGCGCCGGTGGACTGCCAGGTCGGCGCGTCCTACGTCCGTATCCAGAGGCAGAACGGGTGCCCCGCGGGATCGAGGTAGACCCGCACGTCGTCCTGGGGCTGGTACTCGGCGAGCGTCGCCCCCGCCGCGACCGCGTGAGCCCCGGCGGCGTCGAGGTCGTCGACCTCGATGTCCAGGTGCATCATCATCTGCTGGTCGCCGGGACCGGCGGGCCAGGTCGGCCTGACGTACGCCTTCTCGGTCTGGAACGACAACGCCGGCCCTCCACCGGGCGCGGCGAGCTTCACCCAGTCGGGCTCGTCCGCCACCACCGCCCACCCGAGAAGCTCACAGTAGAACGCCGCCAGCTCGTGGACGTCGGGTGTGTCGATCACCGTGGCCGTCAGCGACAGTCGCGGCCTGCTGGCCATGTGGCCTCCTCGGGGTCGGAACCACCCCGTCGGCGCGGCAGGATACGCCGTCGGGCCGACAGGACGTCACGACGACCGTGGCAGGACTCTAATCGTCGACCGGAAACCTTTCCGCTCCGCTGGCCGTCACATCGGCGGTAGATGTCGCCAGATGAGGAGACGGGCATGCGAGCGGGGCGCTGGTGGAGTGCGCTGGTGGTGGCCACCGTGGTGGGGATGACGCTGGCCGGCTGCTCGGGCGGCGGCGGGGACGCCGGTGGTGGCGGGGCGGGCGCGTCGCGGTCGGAGGCCGGACCGGGCGCGGCGCCCGCCCCGTCCGCGGACGGGCGCCCGGCGGAGGCGGGCAAGGCGGCCGGCAGCGTCCGCCTGGTCGACCTGGGCAACCGCATCGTGCGCACCGCCACCGTCAACCTGGAGGTGCGCAAGGGCGGCATCGGCGACGCCATCACCCAGGCCACCGAGGTGGCCGCCAGGCACAAGGGCATCTACGTCGCCGCCTCGACCTCCCTGCCGCCCGACGGCGACGCCCGCGGCCAGGTGACCTTCCGCGTGCCGGTGGAGGCGTTCGAGGCGGTGCTGCGCGACCTCAAGGCGCTCGGCACCTACCGCGGGGAGAAGTCGAGCACCGAGGACGTGACCAGCACCTACATCGACCTGAAGGGCCAGCTCACCGCGTGGCGGGCACAGGAGCGCGTGTACCTGAGGCTGCTCGACCGGGCCAGGTCGATCGCCGACGTGATCTCGGTGCAGAACCAGCTCCAGCAGGTGCAGTCGAACATCGAGCGCCTCCAGGGCCAGGTCGACTACCTCGAGGACCAGTCGTCGTACTCGACCATCGTGCTCGGGCTGACCGAGCCGGGCGCGGGCGCCGCCGGGCCAAAGGGCACCCTCGCCAAGGCCTGGGACTTCGCCCTGGCCGGCCTGGTCAGGATGTCCGCCGCCGCGCTGGTGCTGGTGGTCTGGCTGCTGCCGCTGGCCGCGCTCGGCGCGATCGCCCTGCTGGGGGTCCGCCTGGCCCGCCGGCCCCGCCCGGCGGCGGGCACGGCCGGTCCCGGCTCCGGTCCGGCCGGCGCCTGAGCGGCGTCGCCGCGAGCCTCGCGGTCCCGGCCGCGAGGCTCGCCTTGCCGCGGCCTCCAGGCGCGCTACGCTCCGGGGAAGCTGCTGGCCTGGACCGGGGAGGCTCCATGCGGGACCTGGCGCCGAACATGACGGACTATCTCGAGACCCGGGCGTCCTTCCGGCTGGAGGTGCCCGACACCTACAACTACGCCCGCGACGTGGTCGACGCCTGGGCCGCCCGGGAGCCGGACAAGCTCGCCCTGCTCGCGGTCGGCCCGGACGGCGGCCAGGTCCGTCGCTTCAGCTTCGCCGACCTCGCCCGGGCCTCCGACCGGGCGGCACGGTTCCTCGCCGCCCAGGGCGTGCGCAAGGGCGACCGGGTGTTCGTGATGCTGCCCCGCATCCCCGACTGGTACGACGTGGTCCTCGGCTGCATCAAGCTCGGCGCCGTCCCCATGCCCGCCACCACCCTGCTCACCCCGCGCGACATCGCCTACCGGGTCACCCAGGCCGAGGCGGCCGTCGCGGTGGTCGACGCCGAAGGGGCGGGCAAGGTGGACGAGGTCGCCGCCGACTGCCCCAGCCTGCGGACCAAGGTCCGGCTGGGCGGCGCGGCGACGGACGCCGGCTGGCTCTCCTGGGCCGACGGCCTGGCCGAGGCCGGCGACGGCCCGCCCGAGGCCGAGCCGACCCGGGCCGACGACCCGATGCTGCTCTACTTCACCTCCGGCACCGTCGCCTATCCCAAGATGGTGCTGCACACGCAGGCGTCGCTGGGGATCGGGCACCAGATCACCGCGCGGTTCTGGCAGGACCTCGAGCCGACCGACCTGCACTGGACGCTGTCGGATTTCGGTTGGGCCAAGGCGGCCTGGGGCAAGCTGTTCGGCCAGTGGGCGCTCGGCGCGGCCAACTTCCTGTGGGACCTGCGCGGCAAGCCCGACTTCGACCTGCTGCTGCGGCTCATCGGTGCGTACCGGGTCACGACGTTCTGCGCGCCGCCGACGGTGTTCCGCGCGCTGGTCCAGATGGACTTGTCGAGCTACGACTGGTCGAGCCTGCGCCATTGCGTGTCGGCGGGTGAGCCGCTCAACCCGGAGGTGATCAAGGTCTGGCACCAGGCCACCGGCCTGACCATCTACGACGGCTACGGGCAGACCGAGACCGTCAACCTGCTCGCCAACTACCGCTGCCTCGAGGTCCGCCCCGGGTCGATGGGCAAGCCCGCACCCGGGTTCGACGTCTGCGTGGTCGACGACGACGGCAAGGTCCTCGGGGCGGGCGAAGAGGGGCACGTGGCCGTGCGGGTGGTCCCGGAGCGGCCGGTGGGGCTGTTCCGCGAGTACTGGCGCGACCCGGAGGCCACCGCCGCCGCGTTCCGGGGTGCGTGGTACTACACCGGCGACCGTGCCCAGGTGGACGAGGACGGCTATTTCTGGTTCGTGGGCCGCGCCGACGACGTGATCATCTCCTCCGCCTACCGGATCGGCCCGTTCGAGGTGGAGTCGGCGCTGGTGGAGCACGCCGCGGTGGCCGAGGCGGCGGTGGTGGGCAAGCCCGACCCCGACCGTGGCCAGATCGTCAAGGCGTTCGTGGTGCTGGCGGCCGGCCGGACGGGCTCCGACGACCTGGTCGACGAGCTGCAGGACCACTGCAAGCAGGTCAGCGCCCCCTACAAGTACCCCCGCGAGATCGAGTTCGTCGCCGAGCTGCCCAAGACGATCTCGGGCAAGATCCGCCGCGTCGAGCTGCGCGAACGCGAGATCGCCAGCGGCGCCGATCCCGGCTGAGCCGTCCCACGGACGCCGGTCCGGCGCGCGGAAGGGCCGGGGGCAGCTCCTATACTGCGCATGTGGCTCAACCACCTGCGCGTCGCCGGCGTGGCACGGGCGTTCCGTCGAAGCTGGACATCGGCGTCGCGGTCGCCGCCGCCGTGCTGGTCCTGCTCGGCACCATGGTGGCCGCGAGGCTGCAGGCGGAGATCCGGCCGCTGGACGGGGGAGCGGTCACGCTGGTCGTGCTCGCCGCGGCCGCACTCGCCTGGCGGCGTGCCGCGCCTGTCGCCGCTCTGGGCGTCATCGTCGCGCTGGTCGCCGGTTACCTGCTGATCGGCTACCCGTACGGGCCGATCCAGCTCTGCATGGTATTCGCCATGTTCGAGGTCGCGAGGTTGCGCGGGCTGCGTACCTCGCTGCTCGCCTGCGCGGCCGCCGTCGGGGCGATCGCCGCCGCCACGCTGGCGCGCGCCCTCGTGCGCGCCGACCTGCCGGCGCTCCTTCTCGCCGTGTGGGCGACCTGGCTGGTCCTGCCGTGGTCGCTCGGCGCACTGGTCCAGGTTCGGTCGGTGGCGACCCGCCGGGCACGGCGGGAGCTCGTGGCAAGGGCGGCGCTCGAAGAACGCATGCGAGTGGCGGGAGAGGTGCACGACGTGGCGGGGCACGGCTTCGCCGCGGTGGCGATGCAGGCGGGCGTGGCGCTGCTGGTGTTCGACGAGCAACCGGACCAGGCGAAGGAGTCCCTCGAAGCGATCCGGTCGACCAGCCTGCACGCGCTCAGCGACCTTCGGATGATGCTGGATGCCTTCGAGCGACGCAGCGGGGAGGAGCCCGGCGGCGTCGCCAGCCAGGGGTTGCGAGACCTGGAGGCACTCGTGGACAACGTGCGCGCCGCCGGCTTGCCGGTGCAGCTCTCGCTCGAGGACGTGGCGGTGCCCGATGACGTCGGCCACGTCGCCTACCGGGTCGTGCAGGAGGCCTTGACCAACATGCTGCGGCACGCAGGGCCGACGACCGCGGAGGTACGCGTGCACCGCGACCAGGGCACGCTCGTCGTAGAGGTGCTCGACGGCGGGATCGGCGCCAAGGACGTGCGGCCCGGCATCGGGCTCACCGGGATGCGCAACCGGGTGGTGGCGGTGGGCGGCGAGCTCGTCGCCCAGCCCCGCACGGGTGGCGGGTTCCGGGTCTCCGCGCGCCTGCCGATCGCCGGAGACACGACATGATCCGGGTCGTGCTGGCCGACGACCAGGCCATGGTGCGGATGGGCCTGCGCGTGCTGGTGGATCGCGAGCAGGACATGGAGGTCGTCGGCGAGGCCGAGGACGGGCAGGCGGCGCTCGACCGGCTGCGCGAGACGCACCCCGACGTCCTGCTGCTCGACATCCGGATGCCGGGCAAGGACGGGTTGGAGACGTTGTCGGCGATCAGCGCGGACAGCGAGCTGGCGGCGACCCGCGTGATCGTGGTGACCACCTTCGAGATCGACGAGTACGTGTTCCGTGCGCTGCAGGCAGGCGCCAGCGGGTTCATCCTCAAGGACGCGGCACCCGCGGAGCTGGTGCGCGCGATCCGGGTGGCGGCCGCCGGCGAGGCCCTGCTGTCCCCGTCGGTGACCAAGCGGTTGATCACCAGGTTCAGCCAGCGGCCGACCACGGCGCTGGCGCCGGTGCCAGGGCTGGACGAGCTGACCGAGCGGGAGCGGGAGATGGTCGCCTGGGTCGCCACCGGCCGGTCGAACGAGGAGATCGGCCAGGAGCTGCTCATCAGCCCGGCAACGGTCCGCACGCACGTCGGCCGCGCGATGATCAAGCTGCACGCGAGGGACCGCGCGCAGCTCGTGGTCTACGCGGTGCAGTCAGGGCTCACGCTCCCGCACCAGCCCTGACCACAGCGGTCTCATCGCCGAGCCCGAGGCGACCTCCCGTAGTTGGCCCGGGTTGCGATCACGCCCGCGATCAGCGCGGTGAGCACGCCGATCACCTGGATCCCCTGGCCGGCGGCCACGCTCGCCCCGGCCTGGCCGGCGAGGTTGGTCCGCCCGGTGGGGCTGACCAGGAACCCGACGGTGACGAACAGCCCCAGGAAGGCTCCCACACCAGGTGCCCAGGGCCATGGGGCCAGGCCGACGAACAACGCGCCGGCCAGGAGGATGACCATGCCCGGCGGCGGGTAGAACGGGAACTCGACTCCCGACGCCCACAGGATCGCGATCCCAACGGCGCCGACCACGAGGCCCGCAACCGTCGCCGCCCGTTGCCCGGACGGCGCCCTCCGTGCCTTCATCGTCCTCTCCTCCATCTCGTGGATCACGCGACGTCCCGGCGGCTGATCAGCACCGCCCATCCTCGGGGCTCGTCGGCTACGCAGTCGTCAGCGTGAGCTCGGCACCCGGCATACGAGGATTCGCGTATGCGCTCGCCACCGGTCCGCGGGCGCCGGACCTGTCATCGTCCTGCCGGACCGGCAGAGCCGACGGGCACGAGTTCCTCGATCTCGTCCGGCGCCGGGGCGCCGTGGTGATGGCCGGTGCCCTCGACGGTCAGCTGCGGGAGGAACCGGTCGAGCCAACCGGGCAGCCACCAGTTGGCGCGCCCGAGCAGCGCCATGCTCGCCGGGACCACCAGCATCCGCACGATGGTGGCGTCGAGCGCGATGGCGGTGGCAAGCCCGAGACCGAACATCTTGACCGCCGGTGACGGGTTGGCGACGAACGAGAGGAACACCGCGGCCATGATCAGCGCCGCGGACGTGATGACGCGTCCCGTCGCGGCCAGGCCGCGCGCCACCGACTCGGCGTTGTCGCCCGTCCTGGCGTACTCCTCGCGGATCCGCGAGAGCAGGAACACCTCGTAGTCCATCGACAGCCCGAACAGGATCCCGAACATGATGACCGGGATGGGCGAGGCGATCAGCACCGGCCCCTCCAAGCCGAACAGGTCCTTCAGCCATGCCCACTGGAACACGGCGACCAGGATGCCGTAGGCCCCGCCGACCGACAGCAGGTTCATCAGCGCCGCCTTCAGCGGCACGACGATCGAACGGAACATCAGCATCAGCAGAAGGAACGACGCGGCCAGGGTCGCGGCGATGAAGACGGGGAGGGTGGCGGCGAGCTGGTCGGTGAGGTCGTCCGTCATCGCCGTGAGGCCCGACACGTAGACGCCGGCGGGCACGAGCCCGCGGACCCGCTCGATCGTCCTGGAGGTGGCCGGGTCCGCGGGCGCGGTGGTCGGGATGGCGGGCAGCACGACCGTGTCGCCGGCGGGGGAGGACTGGGGCCGCCCGGTCGTGGCGATGCCGGGATCGGCGGCGAGTCGTTCCGTCAGGGCACCGACGTCCTGGCGGTCCAGCCCCGATGCGCGCAGGTCGGCGACGATCAGCAGCGGCCCGTTGAGGCCCGGACCGAACCCCTCGGCCAGCAGGTCGTAGGCCCTGCGGTGGGGAGTGGTCGTCGGCTCGGCGCCGGCGTCGGGGAACCCGGTCTGCATGCGCAGCGCCGGAGCGGCCAGTGCGAGCAGGACGGCCGTCGCGGCGAGCAGGTAGGGCCAGGGCCGTCCCGAGACGCGGTGGGCGAAGCGCCACCACGCACTGTCCAGGGCACGAGCGGCGGTACGGCGGCGGCGCGGCAGCCGCCCGGTGTCGATGCGGTCGCCCAGCAGGGAGAGCAGCGCCGGCAGCAGCGTGATGGCGGCCGCGACGGCGATGAGCACGACCAGCGACGTCGCCAGCCCGATGGAGGTGAGCACGCCGAGTCCGGTCAGCGCCAGTGCGGCCATCGCCACGACGACGGTGCCGCCCGCCAGCACCACGGCCGCTCCGGACGACCCCATGGCGCTGGACAGGGCCGCCGCGTTGTCCTGGCCCCTGGAACGGTTCTCGCGGTAGCGGGCCACGATGAACAGGGCGTAGTCGATGCCGACGCCGAGACCGATCATCGCCGCGACCGTCGGCGCGGCCGTGGACACGCCCATCGCGTTGGCGAGCAGCGTGATGCCGCCGACGCCGACGGCGACGGCGACCAGCGCCAGCCCGATCGGGACCAGGGCGGCCACGACCGTGCCGAACGCCACCACCAGCACGACGAGCGCGGCCAGGAGCCCCACCGCCTCCGTGCCCGACGTCTGCTCGTCGGCGTTGATGAACACCGCGTCGCCGCCCAGCTCGGCGGTGATGCCGGCCGCGCGCGCCGGCCCGATGGCGTCGGCCAGCGCCGCGAACGGTTCCGGTCCGAGGTCGGCGGCGGGCAGGTCGAACGACATCTCGGCGAAGCCGATGCGTCCGTCGGGCGAGACGGTGCCGGCCTCGAAGGGATCGGCGACCACCACGACGTGCTCCACCTTCGCGATCCGCGCCAGCGCGTCCTCGATGGCCGGCCGGTGGCTCGCGAGCCGGTCGCCGTCGTCGACGGCGAACACGGCCATGGCGCTGCCGCCCGCCGCCTTGGGGAAGCGTTCGTCGAGCAGTTCCATCGCGCGCTCGCTCTGGCTGCCGGGCGCGACGAAGTCGTCGACGAACACGCCACCGACCGTGCCTGCGAGCGCGATCACGGCCGCGGCGACGAGCGCCCAGGCGACGAGGGTCGACCATGGTCTCCTGGCGCTTGCCGCGCCGACGCGACGGGTGAACCGGTTCATGTGCGCACTCCTTCTCGATGGCTCCCGGCGGCGGCTCCACAGCCGCGACGTACCGAGATGAAGGTGCCGCCTGACGCCGGCGCCGTCGCCGCCCCACGGAACGATCGACGGCTCCGCCAAAGGGTTGGATCAGCGACGCGGGGAGCCGGCGACATTCCCCCATGAGGCGGAGACCGCAACCCGCCTGCGGGAGGGTGACCGCGTGCGACGCGGCGGCGTACCGTAGGTCGATGTATCCCTCAACCTGCCGACCGGGCACCCCGGGTGCCAGCATCGAGCGATCGTGAACAGCACGGCTCAGGACGCCCAGACGCCGCTCACCAGCACCCGGCGACCGCTGGGCGGCCCGTTCACCCGCTGGCCGCGCGTCGCGGACGCCGTCCTCGCCCTCGTCGTGTTCCTCGTGATCCTGTCGGTGGCACCCGGGCACGACGACGAGCTCGTCCTTCGCCCGGTCGGCGAGGTGTCGATCGCCGCCTTGATCGTCTTCGCGCTGGCCAGCGGCGCCCTCTTCTGGCGGAGGTCCCGGCCCCTGGTGGTGTTCGGGGTGACCCTGGGCGCCGCGGTGCTGTCGATAGGGCTCCGCGACGCCGACATGGTCGGGATCGCCATGCTGTTCGCGCTGTACGGCGTTGGTCGCTACGTCACCAACGATCAGCGGGGCTACGTCGCACTGGGTGGCGCGCTCGTGTTCGTGACGATCAGTTCCCTCATCGACGCGGTGACGGTGGCGGAGATCGGGTTTGGTCTCCTCCTGATGTTCTTCGTGTGGTACGTCGGCAGGCGGCTCCGGATCCGCGGCGAGCGTGCCGCGCAGCTCGAACGGGAACAAGCGGCCGAAGCGCGCCGAGCGGTCGCCGAGGAGCGGACCCGTATCGCACGCGAGCTCCACGACGTCGTCGCCCACCGGGTGAGTCTGATGACGGTCCAGGCGGGCGCGGCGAAGACCGTTGCCGCCGACGACCCAGAGGCCGCATCGCAGGCGATGCATGCGGTGGAGAAGGCCGGGCGCCAGGCGCTCGACGAGCTGCGCCACCTGCTCGGGGTGCTCCGACCTGAAGCCGACGGCGAGGCGCTGGGCCCGCAGCCCGGTCTCGCGGACGTTCCGCGGCTCGTCGACCAGTTGCGGGCGGCGGGGCTGGACGTCTCGCTCACCATGGAAGGTGCGCAGATCGATCTCCCGGCCCGCGTGGACGTCTCCGCGTACCGGATCGTCCAGGAGGCGTTGACCAACGCGCTCAAGCACGCGGGACCCAGCGCCCGGACCGAGGTGCGGCTCCACACCGGCAACCACGGGGTCGACATCGAGGTCCTCGACAACGGGCGCGGTGTCACCATCTTGACCGGGTCGGGCCACGGGATCATCGGGATGCGCGAGCGGGCCCTGCTGTTGGGCGGGCACCTCGACGTAGGGCCCCGTCCAGGTGGCGGCTTTCACGTCCTTGCTCATCTACCGATCGGGCAGGAGCCGGCGTGAGCATTCGTGTCGCCGTCGTCGACGACCAGGCCCTGGTCCGGGGAGGGTTCGCCATGGTCCTCGGCCACCAGGACGACATCGACGTCGTCGCCGAGGCCGGGACCGGGCTCGAAGCGATCGAGGTGGCACGCACCCACCGCCCGGACGTGATCCTCATGGACATCCGGATGCCGAAGATGGACGGCCTCGAGGCGACCGCCAGGATCATCGAGGAAGCCGACTGGCCGGTGCGGGTGCTGATCCTGACGACCTTCGAGCCCGACGCGTACGTCTACCGGGCACTGCGCGCCGGTGCCAGCGGCTTCGTCCTCAAGGACATCCCACCCGAGGAGCTCCCCACCGCCGTGCGCACGGTGGCCAATGGAGGAGCGCTGCTTGCTCCGTCCATCACCAGGCGCCTCATCAGCCAGTTCGCCAAGCGCCTCGCCGTCGACACCGCCGCGTCGAGCCGCCTGGAACGTCTTACCGACCGGGAGCGCGAGGTACTGGCCGCGGTCGCCCGCGGGTCCAGCAACGCTGAGATCTCGGACGAGTTCTTCATCGGAGCCGCCACGGTGAAGTCGCACGTGTCGAGCATCCTCACCAAGCTCGGACTGCGCGACCGTGCCCAGGTCGTGGTCTTCGCCTACGAGAGCGGGCTCGTCGAGGCCGGCGAACGCGACATCGGTCACTGAGGATGGCGCCGCCGGCTCACGCCGGCCCCGGCTGTCAGCGTGACGGGATACCCCTGGCGCTCCAGAACCTGCTCGATGGGAGGTCCACGAGGCAGTGTTGCGTTGCGCGAACGCAGGACGTGCTGAATCGATGAGCTGCGCTCAGGTTCAGATCGCCAAGGCCAGTTCATCGAACGCGACCGCCAGCCTCAGGCTCGCCGGCTCCTCGACGGCCAGTTCGTAATGCCCGCGCCGGACGTTCTGGATGAACGCATGCCCGACGATGACCGCTCTGTCGCTGCGGTCCTGCTTGAGCCCGCGCATCGGACGCAGCCGGGCCTTCAGCTGGCCGTGGTCACACTCGACGCGGTTGTTGGCGTAGCGGTCGGTACGATGCCACGCCGCTGGCACCAACTCCTCCAGCACCCCCGGGTATGCCGGCGCCTGATCGGTGGTGACCTCGACCGGCTGCAGCTTCGTCGTGGCGATGGCCTGCTCGAAGAACCGGCGGGCCGCCCGCGTGTCGCGCCGTGGCGAGACGAACACGTCGATGACCTGCCCGAACTGGTCAATCGCCCGGTAGACGTACCGTACAGTCCCGCCGTCGCTGTGCTCAGATCTGGCGCGTGACCGGCGCCGGCTGCATGAGGAAGGCCAGGGCGTAGCCAGCCAAGCCGCCGAAGAAGATCGTGCCTGTCCACAGCTCGGCGGGCCAGCCGAGCCGGAAGCGCCACACCGCGGCGAGGAACGTGAACCCGATCACTGCCATCGGGATGAGCGACCCGACGGCCCGAAACGCACCTACGCGATCAGGAGACGGCCTGAGACGGGCGATCGCGGTGTCAGCCGCCACGCCGGCAGCCGCGGCGGCGACAAGATTCTCCCACGCCCGAAAACCCTCCAGGGCCACGATGATCGCGGCCACCACCAGGAACAGGACGGTTGCCGCGCCGAAGGGCATGCGCCAGCGACGGAGCATGAGAAGCACCGGCGCCACCAGGATCAGGCCGGTGAAAAGCGAGGCCATGATCCCCTTGATCTGGATGTCCTGGGCCCACCCTTCGAAGACGCCCACGAGCTGGGGCGCCTGGCCTTCAGAGAACCGGACGGGCTCCGAGGAGCTGAAGGCGAGGTCGAAGGAGAACAACGAGACGTACCCGAAGAAGAACGCCACCAGGGCGGTGAGCAGCGTGATCGACAGCAACGCGGGAAGAACGCCGAGCAGACCCGCCGACGGCGGTTCCGGGGACGACCACGCGGCTCGGAACGGGGCGAGCAGGATCAGCGCGACGCCGGTGAACAGCAGCAGGTGGGTCGGGCTGAGGAGCGCGGCGATGCCGGTTTCGATCCCGAAGACCTGGTGCCACAGCAGGTCACCAACCCCGCCCACGGCGAACACTGCCACCCCGACCACGCCGAGGCCGTACCCCCGAGGCACCGCCTGTGTCCAGGTGGCGTGATCCGCGCGTCGCGTCTGCACCATCCACAGCACCCACAGCGCCGTGGCCGCGAAGCCCGAGTAGAAGACCGCATGCCAGGGGGTGAAGAACGATTCCAGCCGCCCTTCAAGGTTGCTGTGCGCCCAGCCGTCGAGACCGATGCCGCCGATCAGCCAGGTGGCCAGGAGGACGGTGACCAGATCCTGTCGGTGAGTGGTGCGAGGTTGGTCCAAGGCACCCGCATCGGGAGCCGATCGGATAAACGCCTGGATCGCCACGGTTCTCCTTCCGCGGTGGGATGTCGCGGTCACCGTAGGTGGGCGAGGTGGCGGCGGGCGTCGGGCTGGGGAGTGGTCTTTGCTACCTCGCGACGCTGATCTGGCTGGCAAGTCATCCGCGCGATGTACACAGCGCGATGGATGTGTCCCAGGCGGCCGGCGCGCAGAATGGGACCTGTGTACCGGTCTCTGCGCTCCCGTCTGCGGCGCGCGTGGCGTGCCGGCGAACGCAGCCTGTGGCCCGACGTCGCTCTGGCCGTGGTGCTCAGCCTGGCCGCAGTGTGGCTGACCGTCCGCGCGAAGGACGGACCAGGCGGTGGGGACCTGCCGTTGCTGCTCCTACCCGAATCGTTCGAGGGGCCCCTGCCCGCCGCGCCGTCGGAGGTCGCCCGCGACGTGGTGTTGAACCTGGTGATGACGGTGCCCCTGGTCGGGCGGCGCCGCTGGCCGCTGGCCTGCCTGGCTGTCCAGTTCGCCGGCCTGCTGCCCTTCGACGTGCACGTCAACCCGGCGACCCTTCTGGCCCTGTCGATCGGCGCCTACTCGCTGGCGGTCTACGGGCGCTCGGCGCTGCTGTCGATGGGCGTGCTACTGGTCGCCGCCGCCCTCACGGCAGCCGTCAAGACCAACACCTGGCCTCCGCTGCCCGAACGGGCCGGCGCGTTCGCGATCCTGCTACCGATCGGCCTGTTCGGCGTCGCGATCCGGGCCGCGCGCAGCCGGGTCCGCGCCTCCGAACAGCGCGCCGAGGCGCTCAAGCGCGAGCAGCAGGCCGCCACCCGCCTGGCCGTGGCGCAGGAGCAGGCCCGCATCGCGCGGGAGCTGCACGACGTGGTCAGCCACCACGTCAGCGTGATGACCATCCAGGCGGGCGCCGCCGGGAAGGTCCTCGACGCCGATCCCGAGCAGGCCCGCAACGCGCTGTCGGCCATCGAGGCCAGCGGCCGGGAGACGATGACCGAGCTGCGCCACCTGCTCGGCGTGCTCACCCCAGGACCCACCGACGACCTGCTGCACCCGCAACCCGGCCTGGACCAGCTCGACACGCTGATCGAGAGCGTCCGCCAGGCCGGACAACCGATATCGGCACGGCGAACCCCGATCGACCTGCCGCGCGGAGTCGACCTGACCGCCTACCGGGTGGTGCAGGAGGCGTTGACCAACGCGCTGCGCCACGCCCCAGGGGCACGAACCGACATCGCCATCACCATCCAGCCGTCGACCGCGCCCCCATCCGTGGCCTCGACCACCGATGGGCGGACCGACCTGGTGATCGAGGTGACCAACGACGCGGCCCCGCCGGGCACCCCGCCCAGCGGCGGTGCCGGCTCCGGCACCGGGCTGCTCGGGTTGGCCGAGCGGCTGCGCCTGTACGGGGGCACGCTGGAGACCGGCCGGCGGGTGGGCGGCGGGTTCCGGCTGCGGGCCCGGATGCCATTGGATGCCACGTCTCGGCCGGAAGCACCGCTGGAGCCGGCATGACCCGGGTGGTGATCGCCGACGACCAGGCGCTGGTCCGCACCGGCTTTGCCATGATCCTCACCGCCGCCGACATCGAGGTCGTCGGCCAGGCGGCTAACGGCCTGGAAGCGGTGGCCGCCACCCGCCGGCTGCGCCCCGACGTGGTGCTGATGGACATCCGAATGCCCGAGCTGGACGGCCTCGAGGCGACCCGACGGATCCTCGCCGAGGCACCAACCACCGCCGATGGCCAGCCGGTCAGGGTGCTGATGCTGACCACGTTCGACCTCGACCAGTACGTCTATGCCGCGCTCACCGCCGGCGCAAGCGGCTTCCTGCTCAAGGACGTGACCCCCGACCACCTGGTCCACGCGGTCCGGCTGGTCCAGCATGGCGACGCGTTGCTCGCCCCCACGATCACCCGCCGGCTGGTGGAGCGCTTCGTCCGGGTCGACCCGGACCGCTCGGCGCTGCACCGCGACCTGGCCACGCTCACCCCCCGGGAGCGCGAGGTGCTCACCGTGCTCGCAGGCGGGCTGAGCAACACCGAGCTGGCCGGTGCGCTCCAGCTCAGCGAGGCGACGGTGAAGACCCACATCACCCGCATCCTGACCAAGCTCCAGCTCCGTGACCGGGTGCAGGCGGTGGTCGTCGCCTACCAGACCGGCCTGGTCACGCCGAGCACCCACCGCCCAGATGCCAGCTGACCGGTGCCAGCCGCCGCTGTGGGCGGACGTCCAGCTGGTTCGGCTTCCATGCCGCCCGCCTCAGGTCGTCGGCATGGGTGAGCCGCCCCGGAAGGACCTGTCCGGCAGGAACCTCACCGCCAAAGGCTCACCCGGTTAGGCGAGGGAGAAGACTCGTTGTAGCCGGTCGAGCGCATCGGTGTCGCCCTGGATCTGCAGACGGTCGGTGGCGTGGCCTCGGGCGAGGTCGATGAAGCCCTGCCGGTCGGTGAGGATTCGGACCGCGGCGTGCTCGCCGGCACTGCCCGGGGGTGACGTCGACCGTGCCGTCGCGCACCCGGACCGTGACGCCTCTACCGTCGACCTCGAGGTCGTAGGTCTCATCCAGGCCGACCGCGGCGTCGACAACCCACGACCATGCGACCCCCCGGCACTCCCCTCGCAGAGCCCTTACGGCACCTGCTGTGGCTCGCGCTCGGGCTCGGGCAGGGCTGGGGCTGGGGCGGCCCCCTCGATGTGGAACTGTGGCAGCCAGCCAAGCCAGCTGGGCAGGTACCAGTTCCACTTGCCGAGTAGGCGCATGGCCGCGGGGACCAGCACCGAGCGGACCAGCGTGGCGTCGATCAGCACCGCCACGGCCAGGCCGAATCCGGTCTCTTGCAGGAACACCAGCCGGCCGGCCGCGAACCCGGCGAACACCGCCACCATGATCACCGCGGCGCCGGTGATGATCCCGCCGGTGGTGCGCAGGCCGAACGCGACCGCGTCGGTGTTGTCGAGCGTGTGGCCGTAGCGTTCCTGGACGCGGCTGAGCAGGAACACCTGGTAGTCCATGGACAGCCCGAACAGCACCGAGAACAAGAACAGCGGCAGCCACGACTCGATGGTGTCGACCTGCTGGAAGCCGAACAGGCCCGCGCCGGTGCCGTGCTGGAACACCAGCACCAGCAGTCCGTACGCGGCGCCCACTGACAGCAGGTTCAGCGCCACCCCCAGCGCCGGCAGGACCACCGAGCGGAACACCACCATCAGCAGCAGGAACGACAGGCCCAGCACCAGCGCGATCCCCAACGGCGTGTAGAACTGGGTCAGGTCGAAGAAGTCGATCCCGCCCGCGGTCTCCCCGCCGACCTTGACGCTCGCGGCCACCCCGGCGAAGGCGCCGGGGACGGTCACCGTGCGCAGGTGGCGAACGGCGGCCGTGGCGGCCTGGC
>WNFU01002637.1_pt1 | contig 49905 bp, 38 predicted proteins | sample 5400121 | NCBI WGS metagenome assembly WNFU01 (sample SAMN13153360, study PRJNA577476) | soil metagenome | isolation source: 100 cm soil or saprolite under grassland replicate 1 | place: USA:California | collected 2016-06-15 | reverse complement strand
GACAGACCAGCTTCGGTCTGTCGCCCCTCCGGGGCTCCCGAGGGTGATTTCGATTGCGTCCGGTGGTTTCTCCACCGGCTAATATCCGGCGTCCCTCCGGGACGAAGATCAATCCCGGACTTGTGTAGAAACTTTAGCTCGACAGTTTGCGCTACGGTTGTCAATCCGCTCGCTCTATCCCAAAGGACTTTTGCAAGAGGTCTAATTTGCCCGACGGCGCCGCGCGCGGCGCCGTCGGGGTACGATTTGGACGTTAATGCCGCTATTGCGCGACCAGGTAAGCGGCGCCTTGCAAGGTCAACCGTTTGCTTGCGCGCTGCCGCGGCGCCGACTAGAAGTTGATTCGCGCGCCGATCACGACGATGCGGGCGCCGCCCGTGCCGGTGATACGCCCGAAATTAGCTGAATTGATATCTGTGTTGATATCTGTGTAGTCGTCAATTTGCGGCGTGTTAGTGAGGCCGATCGCGTCAACGCGAAATTCGAAGTTCCAGCCTTCGCGGATTTTGAACCGCTTGACCACGTTGACATCCAGGCGGAATGATCCCGGCCCCTGCAAGTACAATTGTTGCAATGTCCCAAGCCGGCCGGGCGCCGGATTAGTGAGCAGCAAATTCCCAGAGGAATCGGTGATTGCTCGCAATGTGCTGCGCGCTTGCAGCCCCTGTAGCGTCGTTATGTTGGCGACCGAAGGATCGGGGATCTGCTGCAAACCGTTGAAGAAAACGATGCCGTCATTCACTTTCTTCACCTTACCGAGGTTCGTCGGGAAGGGGCCGACGAGCACGGGCGTGTTGTCGGTGAACTGATTGAACGAACTCACCGCACTGCTCAGGCCGAGGGGCGAGCCGGCGAAGTGATTGTAGATCACGCCGAACTGCCATTTCTCGACCAGCCGCGAGATGAACCCATTGCCGCCGTTCAGAAACTTCTGCCCGGGACCGAACGGCAGCTCCACGATCGCGCTGTTACGCAAGACGTGCGGGATGTGGAAAGACAATAACCGCTTCTCCAGGCGCCGATTGCGCCCGTCGCGGAAGCTGTCGAGTTGCTCCTGGCCTGAGCCTTCCTCCTCGCCGAGGGCCTTACTCCAGGTGTAATTGCTCTGTACCGTGAAGCCGCGCGAGAAGCGCTTGTTCAATTCGATCTGTAACGAATGATAAGTCGAATTGGCGAAGTTGCCGGTCAGGTTGGCGCCGGCGAATTGTGGGTTGCCGAGGATGAAGTTCTCCGGCAATCCGGCTTTGCGCAGCAAACCGCCGCGAGGGCCGAAATTATCCGTGTTGTTCAGAAACGCGGCGAAGCCGCCGACGTTGTTACCGGCGAAGAAGCCTCGCGTATTTGAGTTGGCGCGCAACCCCGCGCCGGCGCGCACGGTCGTGCCGTTGACCACGCCCTGTTGTCCCAGATTGACGCCGTTGAACATCCGATCCAGCAGCGTCGATTCGCCGCCCGATTGAATAGCGCGAAAGGCGTCGAGTATCGTTTCGCCGAAAGCGCCGGCAAAGATGTTCACCTCGTTGATATTCGCGCCGCGAACCAGCTTTGTGCCTTTGTTGCCGACGTAACGCACGTCGAGCGTGAAGTCGCGTATCAGTTCGCGCTGAATGGTAAGGTTCCAGTTCTGCACGTATGCCGTCCGCAAGTTCGTGTCAAAGGCGCGAACCGTTTGCATGCGGTCGGTGAGCGGCACGGTTTCAAGCGGGTTACCGACGGGGGTGAGCGGTAACGCCACCTGGCCTAAACTGAGGTAGCTGCTTCTGGAAAAGGTCGTTACGGTGCGCAGGCCCGGCTGGTCGCCGGCTACGACGTCGAGAATACGCAACGAGTTTCTCTCGTATCCCATGCCGAAGCCCGCGCGCAGGACCGTCTTGTTTTTGCCGAAGTACGGTACCGCCCAACTGAAGCCGATGGCCGGAGCGAAGTTGTTCTTGTCCGGTTTGTAGAGGTCAATCTTCTCGTTAGGCGAGTGCTGGCCGACGAGTTGAAGATTAGTGAGCGAGCCGTTGAGTCGCCCTGGTTGATATAGATCGGCAAAGCTCACGCCCGATATGCCGAAGATGCTGTTCGATCCGCCCACCAGTCCCGCCGTTTTGCCGTTGGCTTCGAACGGCGTTCCGTAGAATTCGTAGCGCACGCCGAGGTTCAAAGTCAGACCGGGCGTGACTTTGAAATTGTCGCGGAAAAACGACGAGAACTCGCGCTGCCTCCACGTGCGTTGTTTGCCTTCGCCGGCCAGAAAGACAGAGTTGCGCCACCCAGGGCGTTGAATGCTTACTGGACATTGGTCGTCGGAAAGCCAGATGGCAGAGTCAGCCTAAGGCCATGTGCTTTCTTGTATGCAATCGCAATAACAATCATCCGGTAACCCAGTCCCAGGATAGCTCAGGCAATGTGAGCCATGAAAGACACATTGTTCATTAGGTCCAGGATCGCCAATACATTGAGCTACGCAGCTACCTGCACACCCCGACTCGTTACAAGGGTCATACACGAAGGTGAATCCACCAAGCGGACAACTGCTTACTGCAGCGACCCGCAACTGGTTTGTCCCCCCTAGCAATATGCAGAACAAGAGTAGTAAACATCCTAAAAGCCGTACAGATACCAACTTATCCACGATTTGTTCCTCCTAAATCGAAGCAAGATTGATTAACACTAAATCAGAACCGAGTTCTTCGACAAATTGCTAACTGGACGGCAGCAGACACCCACCACATATCTTCTTAAGCCTGGCAATTAATTGCGACTCCTGCGATTCACTCAATTTTCCCACCCAACTCTCCTCCAACTGGTTCTGAGGATTGAGCAATAGCAAAGTCGGAGTCGCCTTCGCGCCGAGTTGGGATAGAGGCATCGAGACCACCTCATCCACCACAATACCTTGTTCTTTGAGATAGCTTTCAGCCTCTTCCTTACTATGCGGCAGTACCGCCACCAGTCGCAGTTCTTGTAATGAGCTATTTTTGAATGCCGATAGTTTCTTATAAAAACCGACGCTCTCCTGACAGTACCGGCAGTTCTTCGAGAGAACTAGCACCAATGATGGTACTGCCGGTTGCCGATTGCCCGGGATTGCCTCCGTCAATTTAACTACTGTTCCCTTAGGGATACCCTGAGTCATTCTCAACTGCAGGTTGCGGCTGAGATAGTAATTTCTCACTACATTTCCAGCGACGAGTACACAGGTGAGAATAATGACCACATTGGCTGTTTTTTCCAGTCGAGTCATAGTAATTCCTGTCGAATGTATTGTTGATTGGAGCCTGCTTTAATTTAGAGCATTACTGTTAAATATCGGATATATGTGTGATGCAACTCTATTTAGGACGACGGGATTTTAAATCTTCGCTTTCGATAGTTTGCCTACAATACCAACCGCCCTAAAAATGGGGCCGTTGGCAGTGTCAGAAAATTGATAGGCTGGAAGTTAATAAGCATATGAATCCTCCAAGTGCATATCTCATCAGTCGAATCGTTCTGGAATTTAGAGAATCGCCATAAAACACCAATTCCATATGACAGCCCCATCGTTTCCAAAGAGCCATACCCTACTTGTGTGGTGCATTGTGTGTGGAAAGTAATCACATTTTACGCCATTGTAAAAATGATGTCAACGAAATCGGCTGGAACTGCGGGGACGAGGAAGACTTTTGGATCTGATGTCGTGTAAAATTTTGCCCAATGAAGGCAATTGGAAAATAATCAGGCTATGTTCAATCATAAGACATTGAAAACCGCATTGTTGTTTGCTCTCTTCGCCATCGTCGTTCAGAACGCTCGCGCGCAGGATTGGCCGCGATGGCGCGGCGTCAACGGGGACGGCGTCGTCACGGGCTTCGCCGCGCCGAAAACGTGGCCCGACCAATTGAAACAGCGGTGGAAAATCGCCGTCGGCGTCGGCCATTCATCGCCGCTGGTCGTCGGCGCCCGCGTCTACCTGCACTCGCGGCAAGGCGAAGATGAGGTCGCCGCCGCCTACGATCTCAACACGGGCAAAACCATCTGGCGGGACAGTTATCCGGTGGCTTACACGATGAACCCCGCCGCCACCGGCCACGGCAAAGGCCCGAAATCAACTCCGGTTTACAAAGACGGTAAACTCTACACATTCGGCATAACCGGCGTCTTGTCCTGTTATGACGCGACGCCAGGCAGGTTGCTCTGGCGTAAAGATTTCGCCAAACAGTTCAAATCAACCTCGCCGGATTTCGGCACGGCCACATCGCCCATCATTGATCGCGGTCTACTGATCGTACACGTAGGCGGCAGTGACAGCGGCGCGTTGAAAGCCTTCGACGCCGCGACGGGCGAAGAGAAATGGAACTGGAACGGCGACGGCCCGGCCTACGCCACGCCGATTGTCGTCGAGATCGCCGGCAAACGTCAGATCGTCACCCAGTCGCAGCAGAACATCATAGGGGTCTGGGCCGATAACGGCTCGCTGCTCTGGAAAATCCCATTCACGACCGAATATGTTCAAAACATCGTCACGCCGATTCAATACAAGGACCTGCTGATCTTTTCGGGGATCAACAAAGGCGTCTTCGCCGTGCGCGTCGGATGGCGCGACAACAAGTGGACGACCGACACCGTCTGGCAGAATAAAGAGGTCTCGATGTACATGAACTCGCCGCTGCTCGCGGGCGATCTGCTCTTCGGAATGTCGCACAAGAACAAAGGCCAGTTCTTTTGCCTCGACGCCGCGACGGGCAAGACGCTCTGGACGGGCGACCCGCGCCAGGGAGAGAACGCCGCGATGGTCATCGCGGGCGATACGATCTTCTCGCTGACCAATGACGCTGACCTGATCGTGACGAGCGCCGCCGACAAGGGGGCGAAAGTGATCAGAAAATATCACGTGGCCGAGAAGCCGACCTGGGCGCACCCGGCGATTGTCGGCAGGAACATTTTGATCAAGGACGAGACCGGGTTGGCGATGTGGAGTTTGGAATGATTTGAGGCCGCGCGGTTAATCTTGAATGATTTCGTAACGATGCCGCTGGCTGAGAAGGCAGACGGTATTGCCGGGACGGTCGACGATCAACGCAAACAAATCCAGAATGTCACGGCCTAACACGGACAGGTCGAGCGCTGTGGGATCAGTGACGGCGGTGAAGTGGCTGTGAAAAGTGACCGGCGCTCCGGTTTCTCGAAAAAGTTGTAGTTTCGTTTGGATCGCCACCGCATCGGTCACTCCGCCCAATCCGCTGATCCCTTCTTCCGATTGGTGTGGAATAAAGCCAAGTTTGCTTAGCGCGCTTGCGCTTAACACAGTGCGATCTGCGCCGGTGTCTATTAACAAACGCGCGCTGATCCATTCGCCATTAGCGGTCTGGATCCTGCCTATCATCACAGGTCGCACGATTCCATCTTCACAGAATTGCCATTCGCCTTTGATTTCCATAAACACGCGCCATTTTCCGTGGGTAGATGTATTGGCTGAGCATCCCCTTGTCCTCCGGGTGCGCGGCCTTTGCCAACGCATTTGCCTCCTCAGGCGTGTCGCCAACAAACAACTCTTCTCCGGCTATAGCGACGAACTTGCCGCGATACTGTGTGAAAATCTCGTGCGCGTGCGCTTGCAGCCAGGCGGAATTCCGCCGCGCCTGCTCCATCTGCGCTTGCGCTTCAGCAATTTCCTGTGGGTCTGTGACCTCCTCCATCACGACTTGAATTGGTGGTAACGGCATACTTGATTCCTCCTGCTCCAACTTTACTACCCCTGGCGGAATTCGCCAACTCCAGTCTGGCCATGCCCCGTCATCTCGGCCCCGATTATCGGCAGCGCCGCAAAGTTTGTCGAGAAGATCAGTGATTTGATACTCGGCTTCTGCTAGACTGGTTGCGAGTCATCCGACCTCAATCAAATCACGACGAAGGTGCTGAAAATATGATCATCTTGCATGCCGGATTCTTCGACCACCAACTCTGGTTGTGGGGCGAGGCTCCGGCGGGAACCGTGACTGAATCCTCCGCCAAGCGCGGGCGAAAGACTCCACCGAAGGTCAAGAAACGGGAGAGATTGCCATTTGACGCTGGCGGCGATGGATTGTTGGCGGCGCTCGATGAGGTCGTCTCCGGCTTGAAGATGGGCAAAGATGATGTCAAGACGGCGACGATGTGGCTGCCGACGGTCGATGGTCAGCCGGTCGCTTCAAGTCCGCTCATCGCCGAGCCTCCCCCATCTAACGGCGAAGCTGTGATTGCGCCGTGGGCCGTAGCTGCGATTCCGCTCAATACGGCTGAGGCTGTAGATCTGCTTTGCCGTTGCGTGAACCGTGAAACACTGGCCGCGGGCGTGATCGTCGGAAGCGATCTGGCCTTCTGGACCGCGGCGATGCGGTTGGGCGGAGCGATGACGGCCCGAGAGCAGTTTCTGCCGGCTGTCGAGCCGATCGAGAATTTTTACCGCGCCTGTTGGGAGCCGGTCTTCGCCGGGGCCGAGTCGCAGCGTTTGCAGCGCCTCGCCAACACGGCGCCGCAGGCTTGCCGCGCATTGACCGCCGCGAACGCCGAAAGCCCGCCTGAAACTCCGATGAGCGCCGCGCTCGAATCTTTCATCGGCGAAGTGGTCGATTACCTCGTGCGCTCAGGCTCGGCTCCGAACAAGATTTCGTCAGTCGAAAGCGCGCACGACCAATGGTTGAGCGCGCTGCGGTCATCGGACGGCGTGATGGACGGCTCAGCGGCGAAGATGGCGGAGCTTGCCGCCCAGACGCGCGAATGGCGACGCCCGATTATGATTTCGGCCGAGGCGCCGTTTCGTCTCTGTTTCCGCTTGGAAGAACCTGAAGAAGCGACGGGGAGACAGGGCGACGGGGAGACGGGGAGAAAAGAGAAGATCGCCCCGTCGCCTCGGCGCCCCGTCGCCCCGTCGCAGGACTGGCATGTGCGTTATCTGTTGCAGGCCGCCGACGATCCGAGTCTGCTTGTTCCCGTGGCCGACGCCTGGAAAGCCAAAGGGCGCGTGGCCACGGCGCTCAAACGGGGCAGGTTCGAACCGCGCGAATACCTGCTCTCGGCCCTGGGACAGGCCGCCGGTTTGAGTCCGCGCATCGAGCGGAGTCTGAAGGCGGCTGAGCCCGGAGGTTATGATCTCGACGCCGCCGGCGCGCACGAATTCTTGACGGAGAAGGCGTGGCTTCTGGAGCAAGCGGGTTACGGCGTGATGCTGCCCGCGTGGTGGACGCGCAAAGGAACCAAGCTGCGGTTGAGCATGCGCGCGAACGTCAAAAGTCCGAAGTTGCAGGCCGGCAGCGGGCTGACGCTCGACCGGATAATCGAATTCGACTGGCAGGTCGCGCTCGGCGGCGAGGCGTTGTCGCTCGAAGAGCTTCAGGCGCTGGCCAAACTCAAATCGCCGCTGGTCCGATTTCGCGGCCAGTGGGTACAGTTGAACGCGGACGAGATTCAAGCCGCGCTCGATTTCTGGAAGAAGAAGGCGACCGGCAAGGCCGCGATGCGCGACGTCGTGCAGATGGCTCTGGGGCGCGCGAAGACGCCCGGCGGATTGGCCTTCGACGGCGTAACTGCGGACGGTTGGATAGGCGACTTCCTCGCTCAACTCGAAGGCCGCAGCGCTTTCGAAGAACTGCCCGTTCCCGACGGGTTTCGCGGCGTATTGCGGCCGTATCAAACGCGCGGTTATTCGTGGCTAGGTTTTTTGAAGCGCTGGGGACTGGGCGCATGCCTGGCCGACGATATGGGACTTGGTAAGACCGTGCAGGCTCTGACGCTCATTGAACGCGAATGGCATGCGAACGGCAAGCGCCCGACGCTGCTCGTCTGCCCGACCTCGGTGATCAGCAATTGGCAGAAGGAGGCCGCGCGCTTTACGCCCGATCTGCCCGTGATGATTCACCACGGCGTCACGCGGGCGAAAGGCCCGGCGTTCAAGAAAGAGGCCGCGAAGAGCGCCATAGTCGTTTCGAGCTACCCCTTGTTGCAGCGCGATTCCGAGATTCTCAAAGACGTGGATTGGTCGGGAGTGATTCTTGACGAGGCGCAGAACGTCAAGAACCCTGAAACCAAACAGTCTCGCGCGGCCCGCGCGCTTAAATCCGACTACCGCGTCGCGCTCACGGGCACGCCGGTCGAAAACAACGTCGGCGACCTCTGGGCGATCATGGAATTTCTCAATCCCGGCTTCCTCGGCGCGCAGAGCGAATTCAAGAAGACCTTCTTCATTCCGATTCAGGCCCAGCGCGACGCGGAGGCATCCGCGCGATTGAAGCGGTTGACCGGCCCGTTCATCCTGCGGCGATTGAAGACCGACAAGACGATCATCGCCGACCTGCCCGAAAAGAACGAGATGAAGGTCTTCTGCACGCTAACTAAGGAGCAGGCGTCGCTCTACGCCGCAGTCGCCCAGGACGCGATCAGATCGATCGGCGAGAGCGAAGGCATTCAGCGCAAAGGGCAGGTGCTGGCGACTCTGTCGAAGCTCAAACAGGTCTGCAACCATCCGGCGCAGTTCCTCGGCGACAACTCCGCCATACCGGGCCGTTCGGGCAAGCTGGCGCGGTTGACCGAAATGCTGGAAGAGGCTCTGGCCGAAGGCGACCGCGCGCTGGTCTTCTCGCAGTTCGCCGAGATGGGCGCGATCATTCAAAAGCATTTGCAGGAGACGTTCGGACGCGAGACGCTCTTCCTCCACGGCGCGACGCCGAAGAAGCAGCGCGACCGCATGGTCGAAAGATTTCAATCGCCGTATGGAAATGGAGACGGCCCCCGCGTCTTCGTGCTCTCGCTCAAGGCGGGCGGCACGGGGTTGAATCTGACCGCCGCCAATCACGTCTTCCATTTCGACCGATGGTGGAACCCGGCGGTCGAAAATCAGGCCACCGACCGCGCCTTCCGCATCGGCCAGACGCGCAACGTGCAGGTCCACAAATTCATCTGCGCCGGCACGCTCGAAGACAAGATCGATGAGATGATCGAACGCAAGCAGGCGATCGCATCAAGTATCGTCGGCGCGGGCGAGAGCTGGCTGACCGAGCTTTCAACTGATCAGCTCAAAGAACTGTTTACGCTTCGGCGGGACGCGGCGGGAGAGTAAACTTGGGAGGACAAATGAACAAAGCTAAGCGCGCGCGCCTCGAAGAATTGATAGAGTAAGCGCCCGTTGATTGTTACAATATCGGATAGAGGAGTCGTTCAGCTCGTCGCCAACGACGCCCCGAAACAATGAAAATGTGGGACAGACTTTAGTCTGTCCTGGCTCCCGGACAGACTAAAGTCTGTCCCACATTTTTCGGAGGAGACGAAATGGACAAACAGCAAAAACGCAAATACCTCCTCAAGTTGATCGAGGAGGCCACGGTCGATTGCTACGACCAACACGAGCAACATTCCGGCCTGCTGACGATGATCGCGGACAGCGTGGAATGCCCGTTTCACGCCAAGGTCATCGGCGAAGAGGTCAAGGTCATCGAATTCGCCTGGCCCAAAGGCGGCTATGGCCTGCTCGCGGTTTGTGAGCACAAAGGCAAGCAATACAAGATCGACGTCAACTCTCTGGAATGGGGCGAGCCTTATCCGGCGGGCTTTGAATGGATCGAGGCTCACAGGCTGTGGCGCGAGGAGTTTCTTCAATGACGGCCGCGAGTCGGTCAAGGGGAACAATCGTCATGAGCTATTGGGATTGGGGATATTACAAGCCGAAACCGCGAATCAAAGCCAAAGGCGGAATCAAATCGCAATCGAAACGCGGGGCTTTCGGCGAAAGCTGGTGGGCCAAACGCTGGATAGCCGCGCTCGAAAGCTTCAACATCGGCGCGCGGCTCGGTCGCGGGCGGTCATACGCCCGCAGCGGTCAAGTGCTTTCGATTGACATTGGCAAAGGCGTGATCAAATCGAAGGTGCAAGGCTCGCGCCCGAAACCTTACGACGTCACGATCAAAGTCAAAACGCTCAGCGACGCCGACTGGAAGAATCTCGCCGGCTCGCTTTCGACGCAGGCGATCTTCGCGGCCAAACTGCTTGCGGGCGAGATGCCGCAGGAGATCGAAGAGGCGTTCACCGGCGCGAAGCTCTCGCTCTTCCCTGAAAAGCTGCGCGATCTGGAGACCAATTGTTCGTGCCCTGACTGGTCGAACCCGTGCAAACACATCGCGGCGGTCTACTACCTGCTCGGCGAGGAGTTCGACCGAGACCCGTTTCTGATCTTCAAACTGCGCGGCGTTACGCGCGAAGAGTTCACCAAACTGCTCGGCGCTGCTGGCGCGGTGGCGACGAAGGTCGAAGCTGATGAAGCCCGGGTCGCGGCGCCGTCCGAGCCGCTTCAGGCGGACGCGGGCGCTTTCTGGAGCGGCGGCAAATTGCCCGACGATTTCTTCGGCGAAGTGCGGCTGCCGCCCGTCTCGGCGGCGCTGCCCAAACGTCTCGGCAATTTCCCGTTCTGGCGAGGCTCGGAGCGCTTCCTTGACGCGCTCGCCCCCGTCTACGCGCAGGCCGCGCCACACGGGCTGGATGTCTTTCTGGGAGAATCCGGATCGAGTTCCAAAGCCGAGCCGGAATCGCCTATCGCCCGCGCGCGCAAAGCGTGGAGAAAACCGACTGTCGCCTGACGCGATGATAGAACTTTCAATCCCGCTCTTACATTCGAATTATCAGCGGACCTTCAACGCCGAGATAGACGTTCTCGCCGAAAACGAATTGCTCGTGCGCGGCTCGATGCGCGACCATCGCTTCGCCTTCGAGCACGTCTGGAGGCTCCGCACGCCGGAGTACGAAATCATCGAAGCCGGCGCGCGACAGATAGAAGGCCAATTCGACCCGCGATTGTGCGAACGATACGCCGGCGTCAAGGGCGCGCGCATCGGGCGCGGCTTTTCCAAACGCGTGATCTCGGCGTTGGGAGATTCGCCGGGAGCGCAAGAGCATCTGCTGACTGCCATCGAAATGGCCCGCGTCGGGCAACAGGTTTACCAATACACGCCGGAATTCGAGGCCCAATTCCCGTCGGGCGGCGGAGGCGAGACCGAGGCCGCGCGAATTACCTGGTTGAAAGACCGCGCTTATATGGGCCTTGCCAATACCTGTTACACCTACCGCGACGAAAGCGAGAGTCTGTTCGCGAACAGGGAAGTGCGCTGCGGCTTCGGCGCCGAGCTGACGCGGCCTAAGCCCGGCGATCTGCGCGTCTTCTGGCGAAACAAGAGATTGACGATTGAACTGAAACCAGGCGGAGACGGCGAGACGATTTACGTCTGCGAGAGCGCGATGGAAGACAGCATCCACGACATCAAGATCGGTTTCGATCTGTCGAGCGACGGCATGGTCTCGAACGCCCGGAGCAGCGGGGCGAGACTTCCTTATCACGGCATTTGCGAAGACCCGCAGCTGCGAACACAAGCATTGAACGGATTGAAAGTGACCGGCGCGTTCGTCGGGCAATTCGCCGAACACATCGGCGGAGCGCAAGGCTGCGCGCACCTGTTCGACCTTTCGATTGACGTTTTGCGGTTGTTTAGATTCGGCGGGTAGCATAAAGCTGAAGTGCGAACCTCATGCCTGATCTGAATTGTGAGTTTGTTTTTCATAGTAACCACAAAGTGTCTGGCAAGTTCGCTAACTTGTCACGGCGCGCCAACTTACGAAATGTGTCCTGACGTAAGGTTTTCTCGCCTCAATGCAACCGCGAAGCGACCTTCAATGACGGTACCTCGAAATAGACTGTGGCTTCATGCCACAGCAATTGGGGTGTATAGCTACACAGGCTACTTCATCAGGTTCTGCAATTCCCTCAAACCATAGTGATCCTTCATCCGGGGCAATCGCATAATCCACTCTTGGTGGAATGATGAGAGCTACGGCGCCCGGTTTTCGACCACCGAGTGGAGGATAAAGATCCATTTGACGATGTGGATTGCCGCCGAGTGGGATGAAATGCCTCACAACCCATTTCGTGCGGTTGCTATGCAGTGGGCCTCTTTGCAAGGGTACGTTAATTGCCTAACTCTCAGCGTGAGGTGCTCGAGTAGAGTTTCTGATGGTAGAAAAATACACGCGCCACTTTACTCGCCCTAAAACTCGCTCTCCCATCAACGCAGCAATTTAACAACAGAAAACAAAAACTTGCGACACGTTTTACCACGCCGCTGAACTCAGTTGAGTCAGGCGAGCAATGTCAATCTGAACTTTCAAAACTGTGAGAAGTTTGGGTTGGCCGTCAGTCGGGGATCCTCTGCGGATTCTTGGCGCCAATCGCTTGATTCATGCTTCGGATGAAGTCTGGGGCAGTCGACTTAGAACTAGTCATGACCATCCGGCAGGCGTTGGCTCTTATCTCTTAAGTGGAGGAAACGATTATGCACTCGAATGATTCGCAAGCTCCCGATGCGCTTGACGCCAAGCAATTGGTCGTCGGCCTATCGCCGAAAGTCCCCAAGGCGGTGCGTTATGCTTGCCGCTTTTATGGTCATAATCCCAACTGGGATGAGGTCGAGGACCTCAGCCAGGATGTCCTCGTCAAGTTGATCGATGACAATTGTCGCCGCATGCGCTCCTTCGCCAATTTTTCGTCAATCGAGACCTGGTTGTATACGGTAGTCAAGCATAACGTGAGGCCCTATGTATTGAGGCGACGGTGGGAAAAAGAGAATGTGAGTTACTCGAATGACCTATTGTCAAACGTCTTGAGCTACCCGCCGGCTCAGGATAAGACGCTCATTGACGAAGATAAGCGGAGAACGTTGCAGGCGATTATCAGCAGTTTGTCTAATCGCAAACGGCGATTGATTGAGTTGGAGCTCCTGGAGTTGAAACCGAAGGAGATAGCAAAAGAGATGGGAATCAAGATCAATTCTTTCTATAGCGAGAAAAGCGCCCTCATCAAAGAGATTAGGGAAACAGTCAAAGGTGTGCGGGTCTGAAACAGGGGCTTGAGAAAACTTCATGAAATTTCTTCGGACGGCATTAAGGTTTTCCTTTTGAGACTCTCTAAGTAGGCAGAGGCGTAATTCGCGAAAAACTCTCGCGAGAGAACTCAAGCCCCGCGTGATTGAAAATCGGTTTTCGAGAAGGAGGGGCAATTAGAATGCTTCCATAGTGTTCTCCCCGGTAGTGTTCTCCCCCAGTAAAAATCCTGCTCCGATCTGAATCTCCTTTCCCCTGCGGTAAGGGAGCTTCAGTGACACACAGTCTCTTCGCCAGTCTTCTGATAGGGTTGGTCAGGCGAGGTCGGGGGCTGTGTAACCTGAGCTTTATGATGCATAGACCATTTGAGAAGCGATTATCGCTAGTCTTTTCGTTGATAGTCGTGGTAATAGGAGCAACTGGCGCAGCGCGGGTAATGATGGTGATTGGCCAAGGCGTCAGACTACTTGGATTAATGCGAGGGGTATGGCATTTGGCGCCGGATTCAAGCGGGCCGCGGCAGAACGCTACATCCGCTTCTCAGGCTCTAGTTACCTATGCGGTCAACCGTCCGTTCCCGCAGAATCTCAGCTATCCGATATACATTAAGCCCAGCAATGTTACTCAGGCAGACATCAATAACTCCATCAGGAGTTATTACGACTGCTGGAAGAGTACCTATATCAAGGAATCTATCTGTCATCGGCGCTCTCACGCTCAATGGCGCGCGCCCAGATGATGATCGAGCGAACCCAAGCCAAAGAAAAAGAAAATGAAAGTGCTAAGAAGAATCAACAAGAAGAATCAAAAGGAACTGCTCATGTTCTATCTGTTCGCGTGTTTCTCTGTATCCCCTTCTTTCGCCCAATCGCAAGGGATGCCAACCGGTCAACAAACTCAGCAAGCCCCTCCACCAACTACTAACTTAACGCCATCCGGCATACGTGTTGATGTCGGCGGCGCCCATAATGGGTCGATCTATACGAGCAAGTTTCCGGATTTCACTATTACTCTACCGCAAGAATGGCGAGCGCAAGACGTAGCTTCGCGACAGCGATCCGCGGAAGCTGGCGCCAAAACACCGGCGCAGTCGCCGGATAAACAAGCGGAAGCTGGCGCCAAAACACCGGCGCAGCCGCCGGATAAACAAGCGGAAGCTGGCGCCGAAACACCGGCGCAGTTGCCGGATGAACAATCGGATAGTCAAGCGTCAGTAGCGCGCCCTACCTTTACCTATGGCGCGGAGACTAACTTCAGTTCGGGTTTAGCATGGCGCGGCCTTTCACTCCACGACGGGCCCGTCGGGCAGCCGTCGGCATGGGTTTCCGCCTTTGGATTCACTTTCAGCGCCTGTAGCAATGTTGCCCTGACCCGCACATCTGAAAGCGCGGGCCTAAAGTCGAGCGACTTGATCCTGACGTACGACCGTGATTGGAAGAAGCTCAAGATCGAGGCCGCGCTCGACGCCTATTTTGGCCGGCAGTCATCAGACATCCAATCTCAAAATACGGTGGAAGGCTCGCTGGAGCTGTCTTATCCGGCCGGCCCGCTCCGCCTATTCACCACTCACGCCTTTGACGTTTTGGCTTATCGGGGCTCGTACTTTGGCGAGGCCGGGCTGGAGTACGAGAGGCAGGTCACGAAGAGCGCCGAGTTCGCGATTTCCATTCGTTCGGGCTGGGCTTCATCGAAGTTCAACAGCGTGTACATCGGCGTCGACAAATCAGCGTTCAATTTCGCAGGAGCCGAGGGATCGCTCACCTATTCTTTGGGGCCGCGCCTGTATTTCCAGCCGCGCATCGAGTTCAGCTCCATTACCGCTCGGAAACTGAGCGAGCAATTGGACCAGGCCAACACCTTTAATTATGGACTAGCGGTTGGTTTCCGCAAATGAATCCGCAATTTCTCCCCCGTCAAGGAGAGACCGTGAAATCTTATTCGCCGATGATTGATACTTCTATTGATACTTCTATTGATACTTCTATTGATACTTCTATTGATACTTCTGAAAAAGCTCGGGTTGATACTTCGGAGGAGTCTTCCGGGGGGAGCTCGATGCGCCTGTGGCCATTGCTCCTCCACGAGATCTTTGAGGCGCAGGCGGACGCGCGGCCAGAGAATGTCGCAGTGGTCTTTGGCCGTGAGGAGACAACATACGCGAGCCTGGAGAGCCGCGCAAACCGCCTCGCTCGGCATTTGCGTAGCCGGGGCGTGGGGCGCGGGTCCCTCGTCGCGATGCTGCTCCGGAGATCGGTGGACGCGTATGCCGCAATCCTGGGGATACTGAAGAGCGGCGCGGCGTACGTGCCGATCGATCCCGAATACCCCGCGGACCGCGTCGCCTATATCCTCGAGGACTCCGGAGCAATGGCGCTGGTGACATCCGCGGACTTGGCTCGGCGCCATGCGGCGTTCGAGGGCGCGGTCGTCCGCGTCGACGCCGACCGCGATGTGATCGCTGCCGAGAAGCCTTCGCGCCTGACGCGCAAAGAGGTCGGCGTGAGTTCCCAGGACCTCTGCTACGTCATCTACACCTCAGGCTCCACGGGCCGGCCAAAAGGCGTGATGATCGAGCACCGAAACGCGCGGCGCCTCGTGCAGGCGGAGGGACATATCTATGCGGCGCGGTCCGAGGACCGGGTCTATCAGGGCGCTTCGCTCGCTTTCGACCTGTCGGTCGAGGAAGTCTGGCTCGCATTCCACGCGGGGGCGACGCTGGTCGCCGCGACACCGGAGATGGAGCGCGCAGGACCGGATCTCTCCCGCCTGCTCACGGAGTCCGGCGTGACCGTGCTCTCGAGCGTGCCGACGCTGCTCTCAATGCTCGCTGAGGACGTGCCGACGCTGCGCCTGCTCATCTTCGGCGGGGAGTCATGTCCCGAGTGGCTTGTCGCGCGGTGGGCGCGGTCCGGGCGCCGCCTGGTGAACACCTACGGCCCCACTGAGACCACCGTCATAGCGACGTATGCCGAACTGCTCCCCGGGAAGCCGGTGACAATCGGGCGTGCGATTCCGGGCTACCGCGTCTATCTCCTTGACGACGAACTCCAGCCGGCGCCCCGCGGCGAGGCGGGAGAGATCTGCATTAGCGGCGCCGGCGTAGCGCGCGGCTACGTGGGACTTTCCGACGAGACGCGCGCGCGGTTCGTGCCAGACCCTTTCGCGCCGGCGGGCGAGGCGGACGCGCGGATCTATCGCTCCGGCGACCTGGGCCGCTTGGACGCCAATGGCAACATCGAGTTCCTCGGCCGTGTCGACGGGCAGGTGAAAATCCGCGGCTTCCGCGTCGAGCTGAGCGAGATCGAGTCGGCGCTGTTGCAGGCAGACGGCCTCCGCGCGGCGGCGTGCGCCGTGCGCGAGGACGTGGCCGGCATACAACAACTGGTCGGCTACGTGGTTCCGGGTGATAGCCCGGTAGATGAAGAGCGACTCCGTTCACACCTGCGGAGCCATCTACCCGCGTACATGGTGCCAGCGTTGATTGAGACGGTTACCGACCTGCCGCTGCTTCCAAGCGGCAAGCTCGATCGCGCGTCGCTGCCAGCGCCGCGGGCGCGGCGCGCGGCGAAGGCTTCGGCCGGGCGTCCATTGACCATCACGGAGCGGCGGATCGCTAAGGTTTGGAAGGACCTCTTCAGTCCTTTGCCAGTCTCCTTGGACGACCACTTCTTCCACGACCTGGGCGGCCACTCGCTACTTGCAGCGCGCATGGTTTCGATGTTGCGGAAGAATCCGAGGTTCGCGCGTGTGTCGGTGACAGACGTCTACGAGCACCCGACGATCGCTTCGCTCGCCTCCGCGCTTGACGCTGCGGCTCCCAGCTCGCAGGGGGCCGACACGGAAGCGTCTACGGAGGCCAGGGACGTCGTCCCGACGAGCGGGGGACGGCACTTCCTCGCGGGTGTCCTTCAGTCGGTTGGTCTCTACTTTGTTTTCGGCCTCAGGGGCCTCCAGTGGATCACCCCTTATCTCGTCTTCTTTCTCCTCATCGAGCACGATCTTCCGGTGTACGAGTCTGCCGCGTGGGCGGCGGTGAGTGAAATGGCGGTCTTCCCGCTACTCGTCCTTGTTGCGGTCACGGCCAAGTGGCTCGTACTCGGGCGCGTGCGGCCCGGCCGCTACCCGCTCTGGGGCTGGTACTACCTGCGCTGGTGGTTCGCGCAGGCGGTGGTCGCGTCAGTTCCCGCGAACTATCTCGCCGGGACGCCGCTGCTGCCGTTGTTCTACCGACTCCTCGGATCGCGGATTGGGAGGGACGTCTACATCGGCACGGAGCGGCTTGCCGCCTTCGACCTGATCTCCATCGGCGACGGCGCGTGCGTGGACGACGACGTGTCGCTGTTCGGCCAAACGGTCGAGGGCGGGGAACTAGTTATAGGTCCGGTGACAGTGGGGCGCAGGTGCTACGTCGGAACCCGGTCGGTCTTACGCGAGGGCGCGGTGATGGAGGACGGGGCTCGTCTCGAAGACCTTTCGCTCCTCCCCAGCGGGGCGCGGATCCCCGCGGGCGAGACCTGGGCGGGTTCGCCCGCTCGGCGCGTCCCCGTCTCGAACCCGGCGCCATTGCCGCCGCCGGCGCGCGGACCGCTCCGCCGCGCCGCGATTGGGGCTTTATACGCCGCGCTCGCCCTTGTCATGCCGATTCTCCTCCTGGGCGCTTTCGTGCCGGGGATGGCTCTCCTCATGCATTTGGATCTTGTCGAACAACCGTTGGTTTACTTGGCGGCGGCGCCGTTGGTTGGCGCATCTTTTGTCATTCTCATTACGGCCGAGCTGGTCCTCCTCAAGTGGCTTCTCGTTGGCCGTGTCCGCGCCGGGACTTACCCGCTGCACGGCGGATTCTATGTGAGGAACTGGATGGCGGACCAACTTCGCGCGCTCAGCCACAACACCCTCGGGCCGCTTCACGCGACGCTCTACATGGCGCCGTGGTACCGCCTGCTCGGCGCCAAGCTTGGACGGTTCGTCGAGCTTTCGACGGCGACCTCGATGATGCCCGACCTCCTTGAGATTGGAGACGGGGGCACGATTGCCGATGAAGCGTCGCTGGGGGCGGGGCGCGTCGAGGGCGGCTGGATGACCGTGGCGCCAACGCGCGTCGGCAGTCGCGCCTTCGTTGGCAATAGCGCCGTGGTTCCGGCGGGCGCAGAACTCGGCGACGGATCGCTCGTCGGCGTCCTTTCGCTCGCTCCGCCACCAACCAGGGAGGGCGCGAGACAGGACGCCGGATGGCTCGGCTCGCCCCCGCGCCTTCTCCCGCGCCGCGAAGCGAGCGCCTGCTTCACCGAAGGGAGAACCTATTGTCCGCCACGAAGGCTCGTGCTGACGCGCGCCGCCGTCGAAGTCCTGCGCATCACATTGGCGCCGGCCGGGTTCATTCTCGTCACGGCCGCGGTTATCACGGCCACGCTCAGGCTTTGGCACAGCGTCGGGGCCGGCGCAACGCTGGGCCTGCTGCCGCTCGTTTACGGGGCCTGCTGCGCCATCGCGATCGTCGCGGTGGCGCTCGTAAAGTGGATCGTCGTAGGGCGTTACCGGCCATTTGTCCGCCCGCTCTGGAGCGCGTTCGTCTGGCGGCTGGAGTTCGTGAACGCGCTATACGAGTTCTTTGCGACGCCGCTCGCGCTCCTTGCGCTTCAAGGCACGCCGCTGCTGCCTTGGTATTTCCGTCTGCTCGGGGCGCGGATCGGGCGTCGCGTCTACATGCACACAACCGGCCTGCTCGAATGGGACCTCGTCGAGGTCGGCGACCGGGTGGCCCTGAACGACGATTGCGTCCTGCAGACGCATCTCTTCGAGGACCGGGTCTTGAAGGGCTCCAGGTTGTACATCGGCGCGGACTGCGCAGTGGGGGCCGGCTCGGTCCTCCTCTATGACTCTAAGATGGAGGACGGCGTGCGGCTCGACGCCCTCTCACTCCTCATGAAGGGGGAGACGCTCCCCGCAGGCACGGCGTGGGCAGGTCTCCCGGCGGTGTGGCAGGGGGGCGCAAAGCACAGCGACGCCGACCAACTCGACCTGGTCCGCGCCGCGTGACATTCCCCTTCGCTTTATACGGGCCGAATGAGCCGCCGAAGGATCATGAGTTCATATGCGCCAATTAAGGTTGCGGCATATCTGCTGAGGCTCGACGGCGCCCTCGAGGACGGGAACTACGATATCGCGCTGACTGACGCTGATCGGCAGCGGGCGGCAGAGATCCGATCTCTGCCGCAGCGCGCCGCATTCCTGGCGGCGCGAAAGGCGTTGCGCGAATTGCTTGCTACCCGCCTCAGCTGCCCGCCGGCGGAGGCGCCGATCATCTCGGGACCCGATGGAAAGCCCCGCCTGGCGTCTGGGAACATCGAATTCAGCCTGTCGCGCCGCGATCGCTGGTGTGCCGTGGCTCTGTCTGCCGACGCTCCGGTAGGAATCGATGTCGAGACAGTTCGGCCGCTGGCAGGCATGGACGAGATCGTGGCAGAGTTCTTCCCACCGGTCGTCCGCACCGCCTTTGCTTCCGCCGCGCCCGACCAGCGGCAGATCGTGTTTTTTCGCTGGTGGACGCGCATCGAGGCCGCAGTAAAGGCCTCTGGGCGGGGGCTCGATTTCTCCATTTCCTGCTTTGAAGGGGTCGTCTACCAGACGTGCGAAGTAGTGCCCGGCCTGGCGGTTGCTGTCGCGGTCGCGGGCGAGGGCCCTGTCATCATCGACTGGCACATACGCAATCTCAATTCTTATCGCAACTGATCCTATTACATTCGGACTGGTCGTATTTCTGCTCACGGCGGTGGCCTTACTGGCCTGCTACATTCCCGCGCGGAGAGCCGTAAAAGTAGATCCAAAGATCGCGGTGAAATGCGAGTAACTTGTCACGGCAGGTCAGCTGAGGCAGAATGCGGTTAATTTGCAATCGGAGGGGCGCAAGGCTGCGCGCACTTGTTTGATCTTTCGACTGACGTTTTGCGGTTGTTTAGGTTCGCCGGATAGTAATCGAGGCCACCCCCATGCCCGACCTGAATTTTGATAGCCATAACACACTGTATGCGACGCACGGTCTGCACGCCTATGCCGCCAAATGTCCGCCGCAGTTAGCGCGTTACGGGCTGCGCTACTATTCGCGGTCCGGCGACACGGTGTTGGACCCTATGGCGGGCAGCGGCACGACACTGGTTGAAGCGCGTTTGATGGGGCGTCATTCGCGCGGCTACGACATCGATCCGCTCGCTTGCCTGATTGCGCGGGTCAAAGCGCGAGGCGTTAGGGACGCCGAGGTCGAGGAGGTTTACGCCGATATCGCCCGGCACGCCGCGCGCGACGTCGTCGCGATGAATTCGCCAAGGCCGCCGGCGGCGGTTGCGCGACGCGCAGCGCCTCCTGAATTCACCAATCGGGATTACTGGTTTGACTCTGAAGTCGCCGACGCGTTGGCGATTCTGGCTTATCATATCCGTCATCGGGCGATGTCGCGGGCCGTGCGAGAGTTCTTCCTGGTGGCGTTCTCCTCGCTTATTCTGTCCAAAACGAGTGTCGCCAACGCGCGCGACATCATCCATTCGCGGCATCATTACTGGCGGCATGAGCGGTCGCCTGACGTGCTGGGCAAATTTGACGCTCGCGTGCGACTGATGCGCAGGCAAGTGGCCGAATTCCGCGACGGTTGCGCGGCGGGCGCTCGAAGCGAGATGAGGCTGGGAGACGCGCGCCGCCTGCGTCTTCGAGAGGAGACTATAGATCTGGTCTTCACCTCGCCTCCTTACGCCACCGCGCTCGATTACCCGCGAGCGCATTTCCTCGCTGTGGCATGGTTGCAGGCGGCCTTGGGCGTCAGTTTGGAGGATTACCTGACTAAGGCGGCAGATTACATCGGCAGTGTCCGCGGCAGGTTGCCAACGGAATTCCAACTCGATCCGAGGCTCGGCCGCAACGGGACCGCCTCATCGGTAATCACTCGACTCGCCGCAGCGTCGCCGTCGCAGGCCAAACGCGCGCAGCGTTACTTCAGTGACATGGATCAAGCGCTCGGCGAAATCGCGCGCGTGCTCAAACACCGGCGTCACGCCATTATCGTCGTTTGCCCGTCGCACATCCGCAAAATCGCTGTCCCGACGCAAGAGGTTCTTGTCGAGCTTGGGCGCGGGCACGACTTGCGGTTGAAGAAGAGCTACACGCGCACGATCAACGAGAGACGCCGCATTCTGCCCTACCTGCAGGAGTCTTTCGGCAAGCGAATGGATACGGAGTATGTGCTGATTTTTCAGAAAGGTCGGTAACAATGTCTCCCCCAACAAAGCTGCGGCAATTAGGAGAAGAAATGCATGCGCGTCTGCTCGGCGGGACTAGCGTAACCGTTACGAGCGAGATAGCAGAAACATTTCTGTCGCCAGTCTCCAACAGCCTCAGAAAGGATTTTCCATCTCTCGGCGACCCTCATCTGATCGAGACGGCGGTCGAAGACGCTTTGATCGCCTACTTCAATAACCCGGCCCGATTCGATCCGCGCCGAGGCAGTTTATTCACCTACCTGCGATTGCTTGCGAGGAGCCGCCTGCTCAACCTTCTGGCCGGAGAAAAAAAACTGTCTGCGCCGGAAAAAGTTGTCGAACTTGAGGCGGTGGAGTCTGTATATGAGATGACCGACTCCGAATTCGCTGGCCCGGAAGACGCCTTGGCGCGGCGCGAATCAGACGACGCGACGTGGCGGAAGCTGCGCGAACTTTTCACCGATCCGATTGATCTCGAATTGATTAAATTGATGATGGAAGGGGTTCGTGAGGCCGATCTCTACGCGGCGCTGCTGGGTCTCTCCTCGCTTCCCGCTGAGGAGCGGGCGAGAGAGGTAAAACGCCATAAAGACCGTGTTAAGAAAACTATCCAGCGCAAATATCCACGCGGGGAGACATAATGACGAAGGATGAGACCGACAAACCGTTGTTGAAATCTCTGGCGCAGCGGCTGGAGACCGACCCCCGCTTCATGGCCTATGCTTTGACGCTGTACCGGCGACAGGAAGGGATCGAGGTTGAAGAACTCGCTCAATCGCTCGGACTGATGCCGGAGATGATGGCGCGACTGGCGCTCTGTTTGCGGCCCGACGCTGACTCGCCGCAGTTTGCCGCGCAGGTGCTCGAAATCGCCGATTACACCCTGGCGGACGAAGGGCGCCTGGCGAACCTCCTGCGCCAGGTCAGCGGTCTGGAAAAGCTGGGCCGCATTCAGCAGGCGCCTGCTACGGGTGTCGCTGAAGAAGAGAACGTCACGTTGATGCCAGGTCTGCTCGCCGTCGCGCGGGATCGCGACGAGGCAGAAGAAGCTCAAACGCCGCCCGATGACAATGAAGCCGGAGAATAATTGAAGTCTGTGCAATTAACACTGTAATCGGCGCTAACCTGGGTACGCATCGCTTCCAGCGTGCAGTCTCGGCAGGAGGCGCATTGGGGAAACAATGGGCTGCCTGACCGAGACTGCACGCTGGAAGCGATGCGTACCCAGGGCGCGCCTCCCGATCTATGCGCAGACTTCAGAATAATTGAGAAGAGCGATGTGGTTAGATAACGCCAGTCGAGACGCCGTGAATATGTTCTGGGAGCGCTGCGGCGCCGTCGAGGACTTCCCACGCCGTTTGGATCGCCCGATTGCGTTGGCTCTACCCATCTGGGTCGTCAAACTCCCGCGACTCAGACTGAGCGCCGTCGAAAGCTGGCTGGCCCGTCGCGGCGTGAACTTCCAGTTCAATTGCCGCGATAGAGCCTTGCGCGGATGCCTCGTCGCGCGCGACGGCGAGGGGGCGATGTTCGTCGACGGCGCCGATCCAGAAGACGAGCAGCGCTTCACGCTGGCGCACGAGTCGGCGCATTTCATAATCGATTACTGGGCGCCGCGCGAAAAGGCGCTCGAGAAATTCGGCCCTGCGATCGCCGAGGTCTTCGATGGCTCGCGCCGGCCCACCGTGACTGAGCGAGTCCACGCCGCGCTCACCGGGATCGCAGTCGGCGTCTACACCAATTTGATGGAGCGCGACGACGCCCGCGCCAATTTCAACCCCTCGGCGTGGGAGATCGAAGACCGGGCCGACCGTATCGCGCTGGCGTTGCTCGCGCCGCCGGAAGACGTCCTGGCGCTGGCCGATACCACCCTTGCGCAATTCGCCGAACGCCATTCGGCAATCACGTCTCTGTTGCGACGTCACTTCGGCCTGCCGGAAGCGATAGCCGCGACTTACGGGCGCTCTCTGCTCGACGCCGCCGGACGCGGGCCATCCTGGGTCGAAACCCTGCGGCTGAAATAATCGAAAAAGGTTGTCGAACTTCGCCGCCCTGGACCTGTATATAAGGCGAAGGAGCCTTCGAGGAAGGAGTTGAAGATGACCGACGAGATCAACAAAACCGGCGCGGCAATGGCGAGCGAATCACTGACGCCGCCGGACGCGGAACTGGCCGAGTTCGAAGCCGCACACGCCGAGAAGTTTTCGGACGCGCTCGATCTCAGCACCTGGACGCTCGGCGAAGACCTGGCCGCCACGCTCGACCGCCTCGAACAGGAAGTGGCCGAAGCCCTCATGCGTGAGGACGAAACGAGGAGGGAGGTTCGGCGGATCGTCTTCCCTCGGCTCCGCAACGCGCCCGACGCGCCGGCCAACGCGGGGCTTTACCAGGCGCAGCGACAACACCTGGAGAAAATCCACGCTGGCTTGCTGTTCAACGGCGGCGTCGAAGCCTGCGACGGGACGAGCGTCATTCACGACACTCTGCCGCTCACCGTCACACAGATCGGCGTCTGCCTGGTCTCATACAACGGCGAACAAGGCTCATGGGCGCACCGGCTCTATCGCCGTGATTTGCGTTCCAAGATGGTCGATCCGGTTGACGAGATAATGGCCGCGCTCGATCGGCGCGAGAAGCGCGAGGCCGTTGGGCGAGAGGAGGATTCGCCGAGCGAGTTGGCGCAGCGCGGCATTATGGCTTACGCAGAACGCGCGATCCTGCGCGAAAAGTCCTCAGCCATTTGGCGTATGGGGCACGGCAGCCCGGCCCCATACGAATTGCTGACCGGACTCTGGTCGTCGCAGCGCGACCGCATCCGCATCAGCCTGGACCTGATCCGCTGGTATGCGCTTGAACACAAGCGATTCGTCTTCGTCCCGAGCGCGCCGCGTAAACGCCATTGGTTGACGATCGGCAACGCGCTGCGTCCGCTCGAATTCGCCATCATTCAAACGCTCAAGCCTGAGATCGAGCGTTTGATCGAAACCGGCGGCTACCGCGAACGCGGCGGCGTGAAACAGGAGGATCACGCCGAAATGGCGGCGCACATCGCGCTTGCCGACAGCCTGCTGCAAGAGCATCGCGGCTTTCCGTTGTTGATCGATCTGGCCGATACCGTGTGCAGCGCGACGTTCAGAGCCGGCAGCTTCACATCGTTAGTGCAGATGGCCTACGCCAGCGCAGGCCAACCTTTTCGCTATCTGGGCGAACGGGAGACCCGTTTGCGTTGAAGGATGTTTTTATGGAAACACGTCAGGACGTTTTGCAGGACGGCGTCGAGAGCAAGGCTGTGGCCTCGCGGATGCCGGAGGACTTTTCCGACAGGTTGGAAGAAGAGTTTGATCTGGCCGGCGACAAGTGGTGGGAAGACGAAGCGTTCATCGGCGCCATCGGTCGCACGATGTACGACCTACCCACGAGCAAGGACAACACCGTGACCGTGCTCCTGTCGGCTGAGAACATGGACAAGCTGCCCTCACAATCGCTGGTGCGCATCAAGAGTCGCAGCAAGGACAGGGGCGGCGACGGGCGGCAATACATCGGGGCGGTGGCGCAAGGCCCGTTCGCCGAACCCGACGGGTTGCGGGCCGACGCGCCGCTGGTGGTGACGACGACGGTGCGGGGCGCGCAGTTCATGCCGCGCTATCACGGTCGCGCGCAGGTCGAGATCATCGGCGAAGAGTTGGGAAACGCGGTTGTGCCTCCGCGCTTCCGCCCGCTGCCGAACAGCCCGGTCTTCGCGCTCGATCAGGAAGAGACCGCCGCTCAACTCCGTACGTCCGGCGACGTCACGCTCGGCCTGGCCATCGGCTACGAAGACATGGCCGTCGCGCTGCCGACCACGCGCAAAGACGTCTTCCCGCGCCACATGGGAATCCTCGGCACGACGGGCGGTGGTAAATCGACAACCGTATCCGGGCTGATCGGCAAGTTGCGCGCGAGCGGCGTGGCCGTGGTCGTCTTCGACACCGAAGGCGAATACACGCAGATTTCCGAGCCGACCGGGGACGAGCGTATGCTGGCCGCGCTCGAACTCAGAGGTTTGCTGCCTGCGGGCGTTCCCGACGTGCGCCTTTATCATTTGATCGGGCGCGAGACGACCAACCCGGCCTACAAACAGCGACAGACCTTCTGCCTCAAGTACGAAAATCTTTCGCCCTATGCGGTGATGGACATTCTGAATTTCAACGACGCGCAGCAGGAGCGATTCCTCAAGGCCTACGACATCGCCAAACGTGTGTTGATGGAGTTGAAAATCTATCCGGCGAATGAGACGGAGAGGGCCGAATTAATGGAGTTGGACGAGATGGAGCGTGGGTTCCCTCGCATGACGCTCGATAATATGTACGACATCGTCCGCTTGTGCGCCGACAAAGTCGCCAACGAAGAGGCCGAGACTCCGCTCCGCACCCCGGAGTTCCGCACCGAACGGAACAAGATCAACCAGATCATCCAGGCCACGCAGCTACAATCCCACGTCTGGAGCTGGCGCAAGGTGCAAGGGAGTTTGAGCCGGTTGCTGCGGCTTGAGATCTTCGACAACAAGAAAACGACCTCGCCAGACTATAAGCTGATGACCGAGCCGGGCCGCGTGACGGTCGTCGACCTCAGCGACACCGACTCGCCGCAGATCAATAATCTGGTCATCTCCGAAATCCTGCGTGGCTTGCACCTGCGGCAGGACGAGAACTACAGAGAGTATGAACAACAGATCAAAGCGGGAAAGGCCGACGCTCAGATGAAGAAGACTGTGGTCATCATCGAAGAGGCTCACGAGTTTCTCTCTTCCGACCGCATCAAACAGATGGACACGCTCTTCCAACAGGTCGCCCGCATCGCCCGTCGCGGGCGCAAGCGATGGCTCGGCCTGATCTTCGTCACGCAATTGCCGCAGCACCTGCCGGACGAAGTGCTGGGATTGATCAACAACTACGTCCTGCACAAGATCGCCGACTCGAACGTCATCAGCCGGTTGAAACGCTCGATAGGCGGGGTTGACGACGGATTGTGGCAACGATTGCCCAGCCTCGCTCCGGGGCAAGCGATCATCTCAGCCGCGAGTTTGGCCCGCCCGCTGCTCGTCGCGATTGACCCGACTCCGTGCAAGCTGAGGATGGTTGATTGACAGACTGCGGCGCTAGATAAAATGCCTGCGCTGCCGCGTCCACAGTTTGGGCAAGAGTGTCATACAGCGGTTTGCATTTGGGTCTTAGGCGTCCTTTGTCACAATGGCTATAGGTTTTATGGGGTGTGTCCCACCCGTCTAACAGGATTTCCGGCTAACCCAGCAACTGCCAAGGGGTTAGCTGCCTGGTTCTAATCTTCGTCAGTCGCGGTGGAATCAGAGATAAACGCAGATTCCGCTAAACTTAGGCCCATCAAGCCGTTAGACGGGTGGGACACACCCGTTTTATGTTAGCTCTCTTGTTTCTCCTGTCATCAGGTTTGCTTGGATAAACTTTGTCACTCCGTTTACTGGAATTATAGTTGATACTTTAACCATCCAAGCGACTTCTGGCTTAGGCGAAACCAACTCATACATTAAGCCCTGGGGTGTATAACGGTACCCTTTTATTTCAACGGATTCAATTACTCCTGTATTATGAAGGCACATTGCTTTCTCTCCGGGTGCTATCACAGTAACCCAATCGCCCTCAACGGTCGGCTGGCTACCCCTGTTGTCATCGGGTGCGCATTGCATTTCTGAAACTACCTCGCTCAGCTCTGACAAGCTATTTTCCAGGTTAAATTCCCTAACCTCCTGAGACTTAGCAATTGCTATTGCCAAATCTACGACTTCTGAGAATCGCTCTACTAATTGTTGAGTCAGACGAAGGCTTCCATGAGAAGCATCGTAAATACTCATACCTTGACATGGGCTATTACTTATTGGTGAAAAGTTGCTATGGAAGGTACCAACTCCAAGATCCCGGCTCTGGACACCACAAAGTGAGCAAAACGCCTCCCGCAATGAAAGAGCCAGTGATTCGGTAAGCAGGTAACGGTCTGAGAAATACCAACAGACTCCGGTTGTTTCAAAGAACCTTATTATTGGTCTCTGAGAATAGGGTGATGTTGGGCCATATTGGTGAGCATCCTTAATTGAGCCACGCTGTTCAGTGAAACCATTAACCCGCTCACTTACCTGTAGCTCGGCGTCAGCTATGAATCCCCTGTCTGAACGCAGCAAATTTAATATGCCACCTTGGAATTTTGGGAAGACCATATTTTGCAGTAGTGGCCGAGTCGTGTAACGCCTTTCTCGTTTAACGAGTATTTCACCGGGCTTATACTTAAACTCATAAACGCGGTATGGACGTGCCATGTAATAATAGATCGCGCCTGGATAAGCTTCGCGTAATGTTTGAGAGTAGGTCAGGGTTCCCAACCGCTGATTATATGGGCCACGTTTGTAACGGACATCGAAATTCTTTTCAATACCGCTCCGTAGCGGGAATTCGTAATGCGGTCCGCCCTGCGCCCGTTGCTTGAGCGGGTACAGTTCATCGGGAATAATCTCTGTTGGATTGAGTTCATTGTGTAAGTAGCGAAGGAATTCCGACGGTAGAGTTTCAAATGGTTTGGTGGTGTGCGGTAATACGCTAATCTCTGCCGCTGCACAAAGCGCGTTGGCGTATTGGATATAACGATTCTCCAAATATAACCAGCCCGTCTCTGGCGGCTTCTCCAAGTATCCCTCTAATTCGCCTGGTGTACTAGAAATAATACCTTTGTCGTCAAGCAAGATGCATACGCCAGGATTCTTTCGTCCGGCCCGACCGAACCGCTGCCAAAAGGCTTTGACCGAAGGTGGAGCGCCTAATAGTAGAACAACATCTATCTCGCCAATATCCAAGCCGAGTTCAAGCGCACTTGTAGAAACTACGCCTGCCAATTCACCCTTTTCTAAAGCTTTTTGTATTGCTTGCCTGTCTTCTTCCTCGTAGCCAGCGCGATATGGGAGAATTTGAGATGCGGCTGATGTTGTAACAATACTATTCTCGTCGTCTTCATTCTCCGAAATGTCCGCGTCATCCGCGTCATCCGCGTCATCCGCATCATCGGACAATCCGCGCCTTGTTGCTGCAACTAACTGCTCTACCATTTTCCTTGAGTCACCAAAAGCAAGGAATCTTCCTAATTTCACGTGCGATAGGTTTACGAGAAGGGAGACGATCTTCTCAAACTGTTTTCCGCCTTCAGAACGAGCCAAAAGGATTGTCTTTGTTGGCGTCACAGACCCATCGTGTTCCCGATTGAATACACGAGGGGATCGTCCAGTAAGCTTCTCAAGAAAATCAGGCGGACTGCCGATTGTTGCAGTGCTTGAAATGATCTGTTGTATGGGCGACACAGCCTGAAGTCTTCTAAGAAGATAAGCCATATTCGTTCCAAAAACTCCATCATAGACATGGGTTTCGTCGAGTATTAGCAAACGAAGATTTGTGATGAACTTCGTGACCTCGCGATTATTAAAGTGGCTCATTAACCACGCATGCGTCACATCGGGTGTCATAATAACGATGCGATGCCTATCAAGAATAGCCGGTCGTGATTCGGGAAAAACACCCCCATCTATATACCCCGGCTTAAAACCGAGTGGCCTGAGCAAATGTTTCCACTTGTTAAGCTGATCTTGAATCAGAGCCTTTGATGGATAAAGAGCCAAAATCTTTGCATTGGGATCGCACCTCAGTAAATTGGCTGCGACGGCCATAAAAACCAAGCTCTTGCCTGATGCGGTAGGAGTGGCAAGGCATACATCATTACCGATGAGTGCAGATTCAATAGCACCTGCCTGATGCGAGTAAAGTCCTTGGGGGTATTCTTCAGCGAGCATATCGTAAACGCTCTGATGAAGCTGTCGTGGTATCGGCGCGTAGGCTGCTGGGCTTCCTGGAATATCTTTTCGTTCTTGTATCTGAATTCCGCTTTGAGCCGCAATATATTCCAACCTTTCTGCTAAAGAATAGATTTCTTGCTGATGCGACATATAATGCTCCTGATCTCCTTGCTTCCGCTCTTCGCCGGCTGTCATTCGGCGTTGGATAGACAGCTACGTATCAATCGCTCCTGCTCTCTCAGCAGATTATGCGGCTCGGCCTTGAGCAGCGCATCGTAGCGCCCGCGCATCTACTATGCAGAGACGATGAAAGGCACACTGACCTGTTCCAGCGGTACACTGGCAAGATTGTCGAGTAGGGTCTGATGGCCGTCGGTGTAATGGTGTCTAACGTTCGTATCCAGCAGATATTTTATCGTTCATCAATTGTCTGCTGATCCCGCTGTCGTTCGATTTCGTCAAAGAGTTCCAGCGCGCCCGGATCGTTGGCGAAGATGCCGTAGTGACGATAGCCCATTTTGCTCAGCCGCAAGTCGAGCTCTGAGCCATCTCCTTCCACAATTTTTTCGGGGACGGGGCCAGGCACAGTTGTAATCTCGCTAGTTGCGACGGCTTCAGCCAGGAGCCGCCTGATCTCTTCCAGCGCGGCTTCGCGCGATTCAGCTTCGGCGCTGATGGCCGGAATCGCTACAACGAAAGCCTTCCATCGCTCCACTCCATCCGTAGTGCTGCGGAAAACTTGCACGCGATATTGCATTGTTAGCGACTGATTCATAAGAACGCATCATAGCACTGCGAACCGGCGGCTTGAAGCGAAATGAGGCGGCTGAAAATAAGCCGGAGGCGCCTCGATTTGAAAATCCTGTCAATCCTGTCTGTGTTCGTCTTCGGTGGCGCCTGATTCGCTGCGTCCTTCGATCGCCGCCCGCAGCGTGGCGCCACGAAAGACTCGCGCATTTGACGCGGGCGGGGAATTCGCGCCCGCCGGCGAAGATTTTCAGTCGGCCCATGTGGTTCTGTTCAGTTTCGGCGTCGAGGTCGCCTTTGACCATCCGGTGGAATTCGTCGAACGTCACTGTTGAAGACATTCCCATAACAATGATATTGTTGTCTTGATGATCCCGCCTTTCGAGAAATTCGGGCTGCTGCCGCCGGGGATTCACTGGGTGGAGTGGGATGAGTTTGCCGCAGCGTTTGGCTCCACGCCCCGACGGCGGAATCTGCTGGTCGGACTCAAGGCCGCGATTGATAATCTCGCCGCCGCCGGCTGTAAGGCGGTCTATATTGGCGGAAGCTTTGTGACTCGCAAAGCCGCGCCCAATGACTTTGACGCCTGTTGGAGCAGCGTTGGAGTTGATCCGGATAAATTGGATCCGGTACTGCTCGATTTTTCTGATGGGCGAAGGGCACAGAAGGCCAAGTTCGGCGGCGAACTGTTAATTGCCGAGGCGCCGGCGGACCTCGAAGGCAAAACCTTCCTGGATTACTTTCAGCAGGAAGTTCGGCGGGGCGCGCTGCGGCGCAAAGGAATCATCGGCATCAGGTTGAGGAGTTAAACCATGAAGATCAGAAATGAATGGCAATACCGTCACGCGAAAGCGCAGGCCAGGAAGTTTGCGGAAGTCCTGGTCCACTTCGATGAGCGTCCTGAGGCGCATCCGGGCGTCCACCCGCGTCTGATCCGCGCCCAAAAGGAAACGGTCGCCAGCGAATTGGAATTACTACGTGAAGAGATCAAGAAGTACGAGAAGCTCCGGCGAAAGAAGGCCGTGCCCCCCCGGTTGAAGTTCATCTCCGAGTTACCGGACACGCTGGTGAAGGCGCGCATTGCTTCCGGGTTGACTCAAGCGGCGCTGGCCAAAAAGTTGGGGTTGAAGCCACAGCAGATTCAGCGTTACGAAGCAACCAATTACGCTCAGGCGAGTCTGGCGCGTATTCAGCAGATCGCTCGCGCAATCGAGGCCGCCTCGGAGGGGCGTTGACGAGCCATCCCGCGCTTGCGCTAGTGAGGCAGATATGTGGACAATGAGGAAGTGGCGGAGGACCTCAAGCGCGTCAATCCTGTCTGTGCTCGTCTTCGGTGGTGATCGATTCGTCGCGGCCTTCAATCGCCGCGCGCAGCGTGTGCCAGGAGAGGCTGGCGCATTTGACGCGGGCGGGGAACTCGCGGACGCCGGCGAAGATTTTCAGGCGGCCCAGATGGTTCTGTTCGGTTTCGGCGTCGAGGTCGCCTTTGACCATCCGGTGGAATTCGTCGAACATCACTTCGGCCTCTTCTTTCGTCTTGCCTTTGACGGCCGCGGTCATCATCGAGGCCGAGGCTTTCGAGATCGCGCAGCCCGACCCCTGGAAGCCCACGTCCTTGATTAAGTCGCCGTCCATCTCCAGGTAGAGCGTGATCTGATCGCCGCAGAGAGGGTTGTAGCCTTCCTGTCTGCGGTTGGCTGTCTCGAGCCGCTTGAAGTTGCGAGGCTTTTTGTTGTGGTCGAGGATGACCTGTTGATAGAGTTCGTTCAGTTCTGCCATCGCTATGCAAATACCTCAATCGCTTTCTGAATCCCCGCAGCCAGCGCGTCGATTTCCTCTTTCGTGTTGTAGAAAGCCAGCGAGGCGCGCGCCGTCGCGGGCACGTCGAACCGCTTCATCACGGGTTGCGCGCAGTGATGGCCGGCGCGCACCGCAATGCCTTCCTGATCGAGGATGGTGCCGATGTCATGCGGGTGGATGTCCGCAACCATGAACGACAGCACGCTCGCTTTTTCGCGCGCCGTGCCGATGATCCTGACTCCGGGAATCGCGCCGATGACTTCGGTCGCGTATTCGAGCAGTTCGTGCTCATAAGCGGCGATGCGGTCAAGGCCGACGCCGTTCAGGTAATCGACCGCCGCGCCGAGCGCGATGGCGCCTTCGATATTCGGCGTGCCGGCTTCGAACTTGTAAGGCAGCGTGTTGTAGGTCGTCTTCTCGAAGGTCACCGACGAGATCATGTCGCCGCCTCCCATCACCGGAGGCATCGATTCGAGCCAGTGGCTCTTGCCGTACAGGACGCCGATCCCCGTGGGACCGCACATCTTGTGCCCGGAGAAGGCGTAGAAGTCGCAATCCAGGTCGCGCACGTCGACTTTCAGATGCGGCGCGGCCTGCGCGCCGTCGAGCAGGACGGGGACGTCCTGGCTGTGCGCCAGCTCGATGATCCGTTTAACCGGGTTGATCGTGCCGAGCGCGTTCGAAATGTGCGCGACGGCGACCATCTTGACGCGCCTGTTGAGCATCCGCGCGAACTCTTCGATCAGCAATTCGCCGTTGTCGTCGATCGGGATCACGCGCAGCTTCGCCCGATGCTGTTCGCAGAGCATCTGCCACGGGACGATGTTCGAGTGGTGCTCCATCGTGGAGATGATGATCTCGTCGCCTTCGTGGACGAATTTGCGGCCGTAACTCTGCGCGACGAGGTTGATGCTTTCGGTCGTGCCGCGCGTGTAAATGACCTCATGTGTCTCAGCCGCGTTGATGAACCGCTGAATCCTGACGCGCGCGTCTTCGTATTCGCGCGTCGCCAATTGGCTCAGATAATGCACGCCGCGATGGACGTTGGCGTTCTGCGCGGCGTAATAGCGCGTGATCGCGTCGATCACGGCCTGCGGCTTCTGCGAGGTCGCGGCGCTGTCCAGATAGACCAGCGGGCGTCCGTGAACCTGCTGTCTGAGGATAGGAAAATCTTCGCGGATCCGATTGACGTCGAATCGGTTTGTCAGCGTCTCCTGCGCGTCAACTTCTTCAAGCGCGGCTTGCATCTTTCTATTCATCCTCCAAGATTTGGCAGACTCTGGCGCAGTTTGTCGAGAATCACTCGATCCAAATATTCGCGCGCCGATTTCAATTTGATCCTGCTGATCACGTCCTCGGCGAAGCCGTAAGTCAGCAGCGCCCGCGCGCGTTCGGGAGTGATCCCGCGCGTGGACAGATAAAACAGCTCTTCATCATCCAATTGTCCCACGGCCGCGCCGTGAGCGCACTTCACGTCGTCGGCGAAAATCTCCAACTGCGGCTTCGTGTCGACGTGGGCGTCGGACGACAGCATCAAGTTTTTATTCAACTGGCGCGCGTCGGTCAGCAGCGCCCCTTCGCGCACGAAGACCTTGCCGTTGAAGACCGCGCGAGAGCGCCCGTCGAGAATGCCTTTGTAGAGCTGATTGCTCACCGAATGCGGCTTCTGATGGTCAATAGAAGTGTGGCTGTCGGCGTGCTGGCGCCCCGTGACCACGTAGAGGCCGTCAATCGTCGTCTCGATGTTTTCGTCGGTCAACGCGACGCTCAGGTCGTGCCGCGCGATCTCGGCTCCGAGTGAGACGGCGTATGACGCGTAGTTGCTCGCGCGCTCCTGATGGACCTGCGTCGTGGCGATATGAAAGGCCCGCTCGCTCTCCTGCTGCAATCGGTAATGCGTGATGACCGCGTCCTCCTTCACGACTACTTCGGTCACTGCGTTTGTGAAGTAGACCCCTTCGCCCAATGATACGTAACTCTCGATGACCGTCGCCACCGCGCCCGCGCCCGCGACGATCAACACTCGCGGGTGTGACGCCGTAGGCTCTTCCGCCGTCGAGATGAAGAGCAGGTGGATCGGCGCATCGACCGCCTTCCCGCTTGGGATGTAAACGAACGCGCCGTCGCCGACGCTCGCGGTGTTGAGCGCGGTGAAGGTCGCGTCGCGGTAATCGGCGTAAGCCGCCAGATGGTCGCGCGCGACGTTGGCGTGTTCGCTCGGAATTTCGGCGAGATTGCCGGCGACACAACCGTTCGACAAGGCGGCCATATTCGACAGCTTGCGCGAGAACGCCCCGTTGACGAAGACCAACAGGCTGTCGCGCGATTCCGCGAACATGAACGGTTCGATGTCGCGCGCCGCGGGTCTCTTCAGGCCGTTCATCTCAGGGTCGAACGACTCGCGGTAGGGGACCTTCAAGATCGGCGCGACGTTCGTGTATTTCCACTCCTCGTTGCGCGTGGTCGGAAAATCGAGCGATTCGAAAGCCGCGCCCGCTTTTTCGCGCAGATGCGCGAGCCAGGCCGGATCTCGCCCCTCGCGCGCTTGGGCGAGGAGTTTGTATGCAGAAAAGATGTTGTCTTTCTCTTTGACGACTTGAGTCATAAGTCGAAATTCAATGTTATAGATTTCGAGTAAAGAGCTTCAGCCACGAATGAACACGAATGAACACGAATGAACACGAATCTCCTTATTGGCCTTGATATTGTCTTGTGACCCTTCGCCATCATTCGTGAATATTCGTGTTCATTCGTGGCTAAAATGCTTTTTCTTGAACGCTCCGGCTTTGCGCTCACGCGCCCGTGCCCGCGCCCTTGAGCCAATCGTATCCCTTCTTCTCCAGCTCGACCGCCAGTTCCTTGCCGCCGGATTTGACGATCCGGCCGCGGTAGAGCACGTGGACGAAATGCGGCTCGATGTAATTGAGCAGCCGCTGGTAGTGCGTGACCAGGATGATGGCGTTGTCTTTGTTGGCCAGCTTGTTGACGCCGCCCGCCACGACGCGCAGCGCGTCGATGTCCAGGCCGGAATCGGTCTCGTCCAGCACGGCCAGCTTCGGTTCTAGCACTGCCATTTGCAGAATCTCGTTGCGCTTCTTCTCGCCGCCGGAGAAACCTTCGTTGACCGAGCGGTTGATGAAGCTCGTATCCATCTCGACGATCTTCAGCTTCTCTCGGATCAGGTCGTCGAATTCCAGCGGGTCCAGCTCGTCGCGCCCCTGGAATTTCGCCTTTTCGTTGTAGGCCATGCGCAGGAAGTTGGCGTTGCTCACGCCGGCAATTTCGATCGGATACTGAAAGGCCATGAAGACCCCGAGTCGCGCCCGCTCGTCAGGCTCGATCTCCAACAGGTTTCGTCCCTCGTAAATCACTTCGCCTTCAGTGACCTCGTAGGACGGATGGCCCGCGAGCACTTTCGCCAGCGTGCTCTTGCCCGAACCGTTCGGCCCCATGATCGCGTGGATCTCTCCCGCTTTGACCGAGAGGTCGAGCCCCTTCAAAATCTCCTTGCCGTCGATCACGGCGTGTAAATTACGAATCTCCAGCACTATTAAACTCCCCTTCAATCTGTGAATTCGATGATCGCTTCGATCTCGACCGGGATGCCGCTCGGCAGCGACCCCATTCCGACCGCCGAGCGCGCGTGCCGCCCGTTTTCGCCGAACACCTCGATGAACAGGTCGGAGCAGCCGTTAATGACAAACGGATGATCCTCGAAATCGGTCGTGGCGTTGACCATTCCCAAGACCTTGACCACGCGCTTGACGCGCCGCAGCGTGCCCAGTTCCTGCTTCATCACGGCCAGCAATATCAACCCCGTCTCTCGCGCGAACTGGTAAGCCTGCTCTTTGGTGAATTCAATGCCTACCTTGCCTTTCGCGAGCGCGCCTTTGCCAGCCAGAAACATCAGGTTCCCTGTGCGCACGGCGTGAACGTAATTGCCCCCCGGCTTCGGCACGGGCGGAAGCTGTTCTTCAATCTCCGAAAATCTGTCTGACATAGCGACCTCCTCTCCTACGAAAAGCTGTTTGTAGTCCCGCCTTCAGGCGGTCAGTTCGGATTATCAAGCCTGGCCGCCTGAAGGCGGGACTACAAACAGCTTGATCAATGCAATCGCCGAAACGACAAACCATACTCCTTCCAGAATGATGAAAGGAACGAAGCTGATCAGGTACTACGAGTAGCAGGCCAGCCCGGCCCCGACGACGTTCAGCGTCGTGTAGATCCGGGAGTCCTGGGAGACGCGCTTGATCAGATTCAAAAGGTAAGCGAGCAGCAGCCCCACGCCTATCGAGCCGACTATCGTCGGAAAATCGCCATGCATTGCGCGCCTCCAAATCCTGTCAGCCGACGCTCCCCTCCAACTTCAGTCCGAGCAGCCGCGTCGCCTCGACGGCGAACTCCATCGGCAGTTCGCGAAATACCTCCTTGCAGAACCCGTTGATGATCATCGAGACCGCGTCTTCGGTCGTAACGCCGCGCTGGTTGAAATAGAAGATCTGCTCCTCGCTGATCTTCGAGGTCGAAGCCTCGTGCTCGATCTTCGCCGAATTGTTACCGACCTCGATGTAAGGGAAGGTGTTCGCGCCGGAGCGGCCCCCGATGAGCAAACTGTCGCACTGCGAATAGTTCCTCGCGTTCTCGGCCTTCGGCAAAATCTTCACCAGGCCGCGATAACTGTTGTTCGAAAGCCCCGCCGAGATGCCCTTCGAGATGATCCGGCTGCGAGTGTTCTTGCCGATGTGGATCATCTTGGTTCCGGTGTCGGCCTGCTGCCGGTGGTTCGTGAGCGCGACCGAGTAGAACTCGCCGATCGAATTGTCGCCCAGCAGAATACAGCTCGGATATTTCCACGTGATCGCCGACCCGGTCTCCACCTGCGTCCACGAAATCTTCGAATTGACGCCCGCGCATTTGCCGCGCTTGGTGACGAAGTTGTATATGCCCCCGCGCCCTTCTTCATCCCCCGCGTACCAGTTCTGCACCGTCGAGTATTTGATCTCCGCGTTGTCCAAGGCGACCAGTTCGACGACGGCGGCGTGCAGTTGATTCTTGTCGAATTTGGGCGCAGTGCAGTTGTGAACGGCAATGCCGCGTACCAGATAGCTGTGCGTTTCTTCAACGTCAATGTTGAAGACCAAATCGTCCCAGGGTTCACGGGTGATTTCGCGGATTGGCACAATGAAGTGGGTTTCAGTCTCGCGAACCATATCCCATTTCTTTTCATCCGTATAACCAACGTTATAAAGCGGCTGGCGATTAATAACTCGATCCGATTGATTTGAGAACTTTGTTGCGCCGCCCGGTCGTACCTGAATCCAGGCGTGAATGCCGATACCAGTTATCTTCTCAATCAGCCCACAGACATGACTAACCAACTCCTTCTCTTGCAAGCCAAAGGAAAATTGATTGGTGAATTGCTTGTTGGCTTTGTTGAAATACGTGCTTCCTTCAGCCAGGTAATACCCAAGCAGTTCAATCTCCTCATCACTGAAGACCTCATTCTCTTTCGCGCGCAACTTGGGCACGAGAACGAAATCGCCTTTTTGCAATTCACCCGCTTTGATCCACTCAGGTTCGGCTTTGACAAGTTTCTTCGTATCAACTTCCGGCAACCAATGACCATTGCGCAGCGCCCGTTTCGTTAAGGCATCCACGCGTTTGATTACCAACACCGGATGTTCAGGAGTCAGGCGAAATGAGTTATAACGCGAAACAGGGCGAATGGTGATCATTTCGCCCTTGTGATGACGCGTCATCACCGCGCGCACCTTCTGCGGGGCGCCTTCGTGGTCGTAAACAATATCGCCCGGCTTGAGGCTCTCGATGTTGGCCCAGCCGCTAGGCGTTGAAACCTGTTCGCCCGCCGGATGACAACCCTCCAGGTAAGAAACGTATGCGCCCTCTTCTGCGATGATCAGCGTCCGCTCGAACTGCCCCGACTCCGAGTTGTTGATGCGGAAATAGGACGACAGCTCCATCGGACAGCGCACGCCTTTCGGGATGTAACAGAACGAGCCGTCCGAAAAGACCGCCGAGTTCAAAGTCGCGTAGAAGTTGTCGGTGTAGGGAACTACCGAGCCGATGTACTTTCTGACCAGTTCCGGGTAATCCCGCACCGCTTCCGAAAACGAGCAGAAGATCACTCCCTCCTTCGCCAGTTTCTCCTTGAAGGTCGTCGCCACCGAGACACTGTCGAAGATCGCGTCGACGGCCACGTTGGCCAGCAGCTTCTGTTCGTGGAGCGGAATGCCCAGCTTCTCGAAAGTGTCGAGCAACTGCGGGTCGACCTCGTCGAGGCTCTGTTTCTTCTCTTTCTGCTTCGGCGCCGAGTAATAAATGATGTCCTGGTAATCGATCTTCGGGTAATGGACGTTGGCCCAGACAGGCTCCTCCATCTTCAGCCAGTGGCGATAGGCCTTCAGACGCCATTCCAGCATCCACTCCGGCTCAATCTTCTTCTCGGAGATCATGCGGACGACGTCCTCGTTCAAACCACGCGGGATGACGTCCGACTCGATCTCGGTGACAAAGCCGTATTTGTATTTCTGATTTGCAATTGCTTCGATTGCGCTCATTTTCTTCCTCTAGTCCTTACTTCCTCTAAATCGAACCGCTTGCTTACGCGCGCGGTACCGTACTTGCGGTACTGTTTAGTCCTTCTAAAGATGACAAAACAGTCAGGTTTAAGTTCAAAAAAACTCGGGGCAAAAATGATCACGCGGCGGGGCGCGCCCGCGCGGGCTCTTTGGCGCCGCCACGGTTGGTGATCTGCACGAACTTCACATCAACGGAGCCGCTAAGCAGCGTCGAGATGGGGACTCTGTCGAAGACACTGTTGACGAAATCTGTGATACTCGTCCAGACCGGCTTCAAACCGCAGTCGTCGTGATGCACGCAGACGTCCTGATTGCCCGTGAACTGCGAGCAGATCTCCTCTTCCGACGGTATGCCGCCGAGCGCGCGTATCACCTCGCCCAGCGAAATTTCGCCGCAGGGGCGCGTCAAACGGTAGCCACCCTTCGGTCCGCGCACGCTCTCGACGATCCCGCTGTGGCTCAACGTCCATAGAATCTTTTCGACATAGGCTACTGACAGACCCTCGCGCTCGGCGATGTCGCGCACGAAGATCGCGCCCGGCTCCAAATTGCCGTCGGAGTCGGCGGTCTGTTCGCGCGCGAGCTGTAAGACGCAACGCAATCCGTACTCTTCCTGTGCCGTTATCTTCATAGTCGTTAATGGTTATTACTTCTTGAACTGAAGCCTGATCCTAACACGCGCGCGCAAACCTGACAAGACAGTCAGGTATATATATCAAGCGGGCAATTGATTTTGTGGCGTCGGCGAGGCCTCGCGGCGTGGCCGCCCGCCGTCGAGCAGCAACCAGGCCGAGCGTTGTGGAATGAAAGGTAGTTTTAACATCCGCATCAATTATTTCTTCTCCTTGCCCTTCACGACCTGAGCGCCTTCGGCGGAACTCCACTCGCTGAACGATCCGTCGTACATCATCACGTCGTAGCCGAGATATTTGAGCGTGAAGTAGGCGTGCGACGCCTGCATTCCCGTGTTGCAATAAGTGATGACCTTTTGACCGGCCTTGAGTCCGGCGGACTCGTAAATCTTGCTTAGCTCCGAAGCCGGTTTCATGGTCGGGTTCTCCCTGCTCAAGAGATGGGCCAACCAGTAGACGTTGGCCGCGCCGGGAATGTGGCCGGTACGCTGAGTTTGATTGCCGAGGTATTGCTCTTCGGGTCGCGCGTCGATGATGGACACCTTGGCGTCGGCGTCATTCGCGGCCATCCGCGAGAGGCTGCGCATCGCGTCAAGCTCAGCGACGATTTGAGGCCGTGGGTGCGGAGTGAACTTTGCCGGCTCAGGTTTGACCGGCTGGGTTTCGACCGGGAGCTTCTCGGCCTTCCATTTTTCGATCCCGCCGTCGAGTAGCGCGGCGCGGTCGCCGTGGCCCAGGTAATCGAGCGTGAAATAGACGCGCGCCGCCAGCAGACCGGAGTTTTCACCATAGATTACGATCCGCCCCGTGTCGCCGACGCCGAGTTGTTCAAAGACTTTCTGCAGATCGGCCGTGGCGGGCAATTCGTTTGCGACGCCGTTGCGCGTGGTCAGAATCTCTTTCGACGAAAGGAAGCGCGCGCCGGGGATGTGACCGTCGTCGAAAAGTTTGCGCTCGGGGGCGACGTGAATCACGAAGACGTCTCGATCGTTGATGTGTTTCGCCAGCCAATCGGTCGAAACCAGCATCTCGGAGCGAACTTTCAGTCCGGCGGCCCGTTCCGACTGCGCTTTGGCAGTAGGTAATTGGATTACAGGCGCCTGCGGCGGGAGAAAACAGATTGCGGCGAGCGCGATCAGGCAGCCAATCTGAACCGATCTTTTCATAGTTTATCCTTCCTTGGTCTTCTCTGTTGGACGGATTTGGCTCACGCCAACCGTTACCGGATTGGGGTTGCCTTCGAGGAAAGGCGCGATCAGGTTCGCCAGGCGTTTCTCTTCGGCTTCGCGGCGCGCGGAGAAATCGAGCGACTGGCGCTTGGCCTCGGCGATTTCCTGGCGCAGCGCCTCCATCTCGGCCTGCCTGCGCTTCAGATATTCTTCGGTCTCCAGCGTCAGTTGCTGAATTTTGGCCAGGTTGCGCTGCTCGGCGTCGCCGGCGCGCTCATCGAGCATCGCCTGAAAAGCGTCCAGCGCGCGGTCGCGGCGCACCGCGTCGGCGATGGGCGCTTCGTGGTTGACGCCCTTCGCCGAAAGCGCCAGATTAACGGCGATGATCTTCACGCTCAGCGGCTGGCTGGCGACTGCCGGGTTCTCCATCAGCGTCGCCAATTCGTCGACGCTACAGGGCGAGCCGGTGATTCCCGCTTCGCGATAAATCTCGTCGAACGGCTTCGACGAAAGATCGGCGCTGGTTTGAGGATGAGTGAACTTTGGCGCAGGCTCCCCGGCCACCAGATCTCCCACGCGCGTGCCGCCCCCTGGCGCCTGCTTTGAATGCGCGGCGGCGGATTTAGGCTTAGGCGCGCCCGCGCCCGGCTCTCCTTCCGGTTCTTCGGGTTCGAACTTGACGAAGAAATCGAGGAAAGATTTCAAACCGCCCCCGCTCGATTTGGCCGGCCTATCCGATCCCGACTCGCGCGCCATATCCTCCATCTCGCGCAGGATCTCTTCAGTGCTTCTGGGTTGGGAAGGTTGTTTCTGACTTGGCATTCGATTCGGCTCCTCAGAGAAAATGTACCGTAGGTTGTCCAACCTGCGGAGGCTTGATTAATGAGGTGTTCGGTTGCCCTCGACCGACTCGGTTATGAAGCCCTCCGCCGCCTTGGACAACCTGCGGTACAGGGCGCGCCGCCCTTTCATTTGCTTCGTTGAATCCGTTCGGCCGAACGCATCGGGCGCGTCTCCACTGCCGGCGTTTCTATCATCTCCGAAGCGTCGCCGGCCCCGATCAGATGATCGGCGTCGCCGGCGTCAGCTTCGGCGCTCAACACGTCTTCGTAAGCCGAACGGAACTCTTCGCTCATGCGCAGATTGGTCAAAAGGTTGTCAACCAGCCCGGAAATCCCGGCGACGTTGGTGAAGGTGTAGACCTCATCCTGAACCAGACCGAGCGAGTTCCTGGTGACCTGCAAACGCGCCTCGAGGAGGCGCACCAGTTCACCGAGTTTGCGAACGCGTGCCAGGCGCTGTTTGAGCACGTTCAGATTCTGCTCAAGCGCGTGGCGCACCTGGGACGACGACTCTCTGGCGGCATCCTTTTCAACGCGCGAGATTTCACCGTTCAATCCGGATTCGATGTCGCGGTAATTGCGAGTCGAGAGCAGGTGATGCGCCCGCAGCATCCGCGCGTAATCGGAGCGGAACGCCGAGAGTTTTTCGATGACGCCGGAAAGCAGCCCCGAGGCGCTCGCGTCTCCAAGCTCGTTCGAGCGCCGCTCGATCTCGTCACACAACCGCCGCAGCGAATAATAATCGTTCTGGTAATTGCCGGGCAGCGATTTGACGATGGACGTTTCGGCCTCCTCGGCCTCGATCCGGCGGTCTTTGTTCTTACGCGCTCGCATGATGCGCTGGACGCGCGGATGTTGCGCGACGAACAGAGCGCCGATCTCGCCGGCCAGAAGCAGCGGCAGGAACCCCCAGAAATTGACGACGAGCATCAGAAAAAACATCACCCCGACAAACGCCAGATTGGGATTGCTCGCCAGAACCTCTTTTGTGTAATTGTGCAAGCGATGTCGTTTTGATCGCCTCTATCAAAATGCCTGATTGGAAGGCCGGAATGCCTCATCTTCGGGTGAGAAGATCAGGACGGCGACCGTTCCGGGGCAGACTTTAGAACGCGGCAAAGGCCGAAACCAGGTCGCCGCGTCAATCAAAGAACGAAACTGCGATAGGCAAATCAACAAAATCTATCGCGATAAAATGGTGGCGTATTTGTCATCATTTTATGGAACGGGTAAATAGAATAAGGAAATGATATCCCCTGTTCATTTCCCCGTGTTCCCAGTCTAAGGCATCTACACATCTTTTGACCAGTGTTGGTTTCAAAGGACTTATGGCGTTTAAGGCCGAAAAGTCATTGTTGCAAACAAAGGGCTTACTGACTTGTGTAGATGCCTTAGGTTCCCAGTAGTGGTTCTCGCACACTCAATTGAAATCTAATCCAGGCTAAAGCCTGGGAAACTCGATGAGTCTAATCTCTTTTCGTAATTCTGCGAAGCGCGGCAGGTCTTCGATGTCGGGGCGGTACGCCAGTCCTTCGGCGATCAGATCGTATTGCTTCATCACCCTCGACCCCGGGACGGGCTCGCCCTTCTCGTCGCGCTCGCGCCCCATCAGATAGACGTGGTCCGAGATGGCCAGCGCCGAGGTGACGTCGTGCGTGATGATGATGAAGGTGTTGAGCGTGTGCTGGTGCGCGACCCGACTGATCAGTTTGATGACGTTGGTGACGTTGACCGGGTCCAGGCCTGAAAAAGGCTCGTCGAGGATGATGAAATGCCTGTCCAGCATCAACTGCTGCAAAATCGCCACCCGCTGGCGCTGTCCTCCCGAAAGCTGTAGCGGCCACGCCAATCCCTGCCGGACCAAATCGAACTCATCCATAAAGGACAACGCCTTCTCTTTCGCCTCCTTCGCCGGAATACCGGAGCGGACGGCCGGCGCGATCAGATTGTCGATCACCTTTAAGTCCTCGAACAAAGGGTAGCGTTGAAAAACCACGCCGACGTCGCCCAGGCGGACGGGGCGCATTTTCCCCGCGACGCCGTCGCTGATCTCCACCTGCCCGGAGGTCGGGTGGTCCAACGCGGCGATGATTCGCAGCGCCGTAGTTTTGCCCGCGCCTGACGGGCCGAGCAGACCGATGATCTGCGGTTTGCCCTGGATGTTGCTGATCGTGAGCGAGAAACCGCGCAGCGCCGCGAAAGTCCCGCCGTCGTTCATCGGAAACTCCTTGCCGACGTCCTCGACGCGCAGCAGGGTCTCCAGCAGCACTGGCGGCCCTGAGAGCGGGCCGGGCAGACATTTCGATTGATCGTCCATAGTTTTCAGGATTGGTACAGTACCGCGCACGATAGTGGGACAGACTTTAGTCTGTCCGTCGCGTGAATTGTGGACGGACAGACTAAAGTCTGTCCCACTATCGCGCGCGGTACTGTAGCGTATCTACGCCCGTTCGGCGATAAGGCTGTAGGGAAACATCAGCCGCTTGATCAACTTGAAGAACAAGTCTTCCGCCACCGCAATCGCGCCTATGATCAGCAGGTAAGCGTAGACCTCGGCCAGGTTATTGGTCGAAGAGTAAGCGTAAATCTGGCTGCCGATGCCGCCTTCCGTCCGGTTGTAAGTCTCGATGGCCGTGATCATCACCCATCCGATCGCCGCGTTCTGCGCGATCATGTCAATCATCTCGGGCAGCGTGGGCCGCACGATCACGCTGTAAAAGACCTGCCAGTCGTTGTAGCCGAGGACTTTCGCCAACTCGTACTTCATTCGCGGGATGGAAGCGATCACTCCGGTCATGCTCGTCACCAGGAAAAACGACATTCCGGTGGTGAGCATCGCAACTTTCATGGGCCAGCCGATCGTGAAGAGCGTCAGAAAGACCAGATTGAAGCCGACGATCGGGATGTAGCGCAGCCACTGGACCATCTTGTTGACCGGCTGGAAGAGCGGGATCACGCTCAGGTAGGCGATGGCGAGCGAGATGATCGCTGCGTAGCCCAGCCCGACGATGTTGAGCTTGAGCGTGACGTATATGTTGTAGAGCAACCCCTGGCCCCCCGCGGCGCTCCACATATGTCCGAAAGCCCGCAACACTTCGCCGGGAAAAGGGAGCGCCTTGATCGGATTGAAAAACCAGACCGCCAGCAGCAGCCCTATCCAGACGATGACCAGGTTCGACCGGGCGAAGGCGCCTAGCGAGCCGTAGACGCGCACCATCTCGCCGAGCGAGTTTCGGGCGTTACCGGGCGTTGATTTGTTTGCGACGTTTTCCATTTACTTAAAGTCGAATACGGTCAACTAAATAAAATGGCGGCAGCCTTTGGAGTGCGGTTGCTCGGAACCGCTTTGGTAGTCATCTGCGGATTCTAAAGACTCCGGGACGAGAGATGCGGTGGACTTCCTTTCCATCATTGCCACAGTACCGAAGCGGACTACCAAAGCGGCGCCGAACCGCCGCACTCCAAAGGCTCCGCCGATTTGATTTATGTACACGCTTCATTCACATGATGTGCGCGCGACGCAGAGCGGGGAATTCGCCACATTTACTTCAAAATAATAACCACGCGCCGGTTGGCGGCTCGCTCGGCGTCGTTGCGGTTCTGGTTGTTGGGCAGGGGCCGGTAAGAGCCGTAGCCTTCGATGCCCTCCTGTCGCCTGTCACTGATGTTGACGCCGCTCGGATCGGAATCTTTCAACCACGTCCAGACCGACCTGGCGCGTTCTTTAGAGAGCCGCAGGTTCGTCCCGTCGTCGCCGACGTTGTCGGTGTGTCCTTCGACTATCACTTTGGTGTCGGTGGCGCGAATGAGCAGGCTGCGGATCTCCTGCAGCGTCGAAAACTCGGAAGGCTTGATCTTCGCCGAGCCGGTGTCGAAATTGATCTGGTAGTTCGCTTTGACTACCGTGCCCGTGCTCGCGCCGCCTTCGAATTTCGGCTGGTAGACCGGCGCGGCGCTGGTCTCGTCGGTGATCTCTTTGACGAAGCTGAGGTCCACGACCTGCGCGACCGGCGTGATCGTGGGCAACCGCTCCGGCAGCAGCTTTTGCAATCGCTTTCCGTGATCGAGATAACTGACGCCGAAGATGCTCCGATCGAGCGTCTGATTGCTGTCGAGTCCGAAGAGGTGGCGCACTTCGGCGATGTTGTTGACGCGCGAGCCGCCGAGAGGCACTCCGTCTTCGACCCTCCCGTTGAAGTATGTATGCCAGAAGGTCGGCCCTTTGCCTTCCATGTTGAAGACCAGCGCGTTGAGCGCGGCCACGCGATCGCGGAAATAGGCCTCGTCCGTCTTGATCCGCTCGTTCGAGCGCGCGATACAGCGCAGAAGCGTCTTGACGTAGTCGCGGTGCCTGTTCAGCCAGTCTTCATTGCCGAAAAGAATGTGCGGCATCATATAGCTGTATTCTTTGGTCGAGACGATCTTCTGTACCTTCTCGCTGCGGCCTTTGTAATTGACCGAAGAGCGGTCTTTGACGGCCATCACGTCGCCCGGAGTCCAGGTGGCGACGGCGTCTATCTGATAAGCTTCGGTTCGCCCCGTGGCGCGGCTGCGCAGATTGACCTTGGCGTTCTGAACGTATTTTTGCGCCGCTTCGATGTGGTCAGTGGCGTTGACGAAATTGATCGCGTAGGGATCGTAGACTTGCTCGTCCGGGTTGACCGGAATCTGATTGTCCGCCGCCCAGTTGACAGTCACGTTCCAATCGCAGTAAGGCACGGCGGTGACCACGACCGCGCCGCGCGCGAGTTGCGGATCTCTCTTCCACGACTCGGGGCCGATCAGGCAATCTTCGCCGAACGAATAGCCGCTCGACCAGACGACTTTGGCCTTGGCGCCCCGCAGTAATTTATTCGCGCCCGCGATGTCCACGGCCGACTGATCGCCGGTGGTCGTCACAAACTGCATCTGCCCGGCGGCGAGCGCCTTGATCTGTTCGGCGGTGTCATTCTGCACTACCACCCTGGTGTTGGTGATCCCGGCCTGGCACAAACAACTGTTCTGATAATCCCCCGATTTGCCGGGGCCTCCGACGGCGTCAATGATCCCGCTGACCGTCTGCCACGTCCAGACGCCGATGGTGACTTCGGGATTATCGCCGGTGCGTTCAGGAGCCTTGACCGCCGAAGGGGGCAACGAAGTGACCGATATATCTTCGAGCCTCTCGCGCTTATCCGGTACGACAGATCCCTTCTCGCTCGTCCTCGGATCGATCTTCGCCAGCAAAGTGTCCAACACGCCGAGTTGTCTGAGGCCCGCGTAGACGAGACCGACCATCAACAGTACAACTAAAATTACGGCTCCGGGGCCTAACTGAACACGTCCGATTCTCATGTGCGACTCTCCTTATGATTGGAACCGCCCGCACTGGCGCTACGCTTGCGGCAGGTTGTCCGATGCGAGCGGCGCTGTTTTTGGCCTGAGAACTTTAGCAATCAGCGCAATACGTGGCCGTTACGAGGCCTGAGGCCGATGCGATGATTAAAACCGAATCCCCGCGGCGCGATTGCGCGGATCAGCCTAAACGTAACTCAGAAGATCGTCAAAGGCGCCAGGCGATTTATACGGCGATTGATGGCGTCTAGTTCGAGCATCCGGGCGAATTCCGTCAAAGTTGACGCTTCGACGTTTGGAGACTTGGAATCCGCCCTAGTTCATGGCGCAGTCGTTGATTGCCGCCATCCACACGCAATTCGGGCGCAATTTTGCAAGCTCTTTGGGCGCCCACACCTTTTCGGAGGAAGACCATGAAGTTGACCGTCCAATGTTCCGGGCGACGGGCATTAGCGTATATCTTGAAAACGGCGGAACGCTCGAACACGCGCAGCAGATCGCCGCGCACGAGTCGGCGCGGACGACGAAGCTCTACGGAGAACTTGCGGCGGATCCGAAAAGTCGGGCGTAAAGAGTGGAAGAGAGAGGGCAACTATCATCGCCGGAGTTTGGCCGCAGACAACGGTCTTCCGCTTCAAGACGATCTTCGGCGATCGGTTGCAAACTTGCCAGATTGATAATCAATTCAAAGAATTGATGCTCAAGAGCGCAATCTTGAATCGGATGACACATTTGGGAATGCCCGATAGTGTCAGGGTTGCTGGATAAAAGACCGCTCAAAGCAAGGGCTCATTGTGCAACAAAGCCCTCTTCAAGTGTTAAGTTTGTAGTATCTCCGACCTAAATATTCATCGCTTGCCTTCCAGGTTCGCCCACTCGCCTGATTGGATGAAGCTCGCCCAATAGTACGGATGCCGCCACTTCACTTTCTTGAGTATCTCCAATTGCGCCCGTCTCAACGCTTCGCCGCGTCCCTGCCCCCGCTGCAGCATCCTGTAGTAGGACACCATCAGTTCCCGCGTCGCTTCGTCCGGCACGGCCCAGAGGCTCATCACCTGCGTCTCCGCCCCGGCCAGCACCAGCGCGCGGCGCAGTCCGTGGACCCCGTCCCCGTTTTTGACCTCGCCCACTCCGGTGTCACAGGCCGAGAGCGCCACCAGTTTCGTCCCCCACAGATTGAGCCCCGTCACCTCCAGCGCCGTCAGGATTCCGTTGTCATCTTCATTATGTTCATTGGCCCCGGCCAGCGCCAACCCTGAGCGCAGCAACGGGCTCTCAATGCCGACGTCGCGCCGTTCGAGTCGTTGCAGCGCCCGCTCAGGATCATCAGGGAGCGCCTTGGCGCCACGCTCGCCGGCAGAGGTCAAATTTTGGTCTTCCAGGAAGAAACCGTGCGTAGCTATGTGTAGTAGTCTGGGGCTGCGCATCTGACTGAGCGCCGCCTTGGTCGCCTGGCGTTTAGTGAGCAAGGTCGCGCCGGGCAATAACGAGCGCAGGGCTTCGCCTTCCTGCGCCGCATCTGGCAGAGACCGGAAATAGAGTTCCTTGACAGCAGAACGGGCCGATTCCGCCTTGACCTCGCCCGCCAATGCGTCTTTCAGCTGTCTCTTCAATCGCGACGCTATAACCCGACTTCCTCCTCCGAAGTCCGGGGCGGCGACCACCAACGGGCCACCTTTGCTCTCTCTGGCCACCTGCAGTCGCAGCAGGTCGCGCCCGCTGGCCAGATAACTGATCGAATAGCGTTCGACCACATACCGCCCCCTCTCGTCCACCAGCGCCGCGAATGGGATGAGGTTGAGTTGGCCGTCCGGCGAGATCAGCAACCGGGTCATATCTCCAAGGAGCGGGCGGACCGGTTGAAATACCTTTGCGTCAACGGCGCGGGCCGGTCTTTTCACGTCCCCACGCCTCGGGTCGCGCAACGCCTTGCGGAGAGTCGCAATGGCCGTGTCGATTGACTTCGCGTCGCCCAATTCCTTCCACTCGATCTCTCCCTCGTGGCGCAGGACGTAGGCCACATAACGAGGTTGACCATAAGCTTCGTAGACATTTGCGGCTTTGGCGTTGAACGGGCGGTAAGAGGTGAATTCGATCAATGCGGAATCGGGCGGGATGGCCGCCCGCACGGCTTCCAGTGTGACAGGCAGAGATTGTGCGCGGAACTCATCGCTTCTGCGACTAATGTCAGCTTCGTCTTTATCGGCCTGATCTTCGAGCGCCTTGATCCGGTCCCGATGTTGCTCAATGGTCATTTTCTGCGGTCCGCTGAGGACGAGCCTGGCGATTTGCGAGCGGGTCTCTGTCAATCGGTCGAGCAGAGCCTGATCTTCGGCGTTGAACCGGCTGCGCAGGGCGTTGAGATTTTGAGAAGTGGCGTCGAGCGCGCGCCCCTTGCGTTGCAGGATCATAGTGGCGGCCAGGGCGCCCGCCGCCGGATCGTTGGGAGCATAGCGAAGGTGGAGGGAGAGGATCCGGTCAGTTTCATCGGAGAGAATGGCGAGATAGGCCAGTTTCTGTCGTTCGGAACCAATAACGAGATTGGCCACGAGGTCGCGTTCGCTGCCGGCATTGGCGCGTGATTGAAACTTTACCGCCTGAGCAAGATCGCCTTTTGCCATGTAAAGCGCGGACAGGCAGTTAAGGTCAATGACAGTGCCCGGATGATCATTGCCTAGCGACTTCTCGCGGATGTCGAGAGCGCGCTTGTAGAGCGGCTCGGCCTCCGCGTACTTCCCCTGCCTCCGATAGTGTGTCCCCAGGTTGTTGATGCTGTTTGCGGTGATAGGATGATCTTTGCCCAGCGCCTTCTCGTAGATGTCGATAGCCCGCTTGTAGAGCGGCTCGGCCTCCGCGTACCTCCCCTGCGAGTCGTAGATGCGCGCCAGGTTGCTGATGCCGGTGGCGGTGGAAGGATGATCTTTGCCCAGCGCCTTCTCACGGATGTCGAGAGAGCGCCTGTAGAGCGGCTCGGCCTCCGCGTACTTCCCCTGCAAGTGGTAGAGCGATGCCAGGCTGTTGAGACTGATGGCGGTGGAAGGATGATCTTTGCCCAGCGCCTTCTCACGGATGTCGAGAGCGCGCTTGTAGAGCGGCTCGGCCTCCGCGTACTTCCCCAGGTACTCGTAGACGAACGCCAGGTTGTTAAGGCTTTGGGCGGTGGAAGGATGATCTTTGCCCAGCGCTTTCTCACGGATGTCGAGAGCGCGTTGGTGAAGCGGTTCGGCCTCCACGTACTTCCCCTGCGCGGAGTAGAGTACCGCCAGGTTGTTGAGGACTTCGGCGGTGTCCGGATGATCTTTTCCCAGCGCCTTCTCGCGGATGTCGAGAGATCGCTTGTAGAGCGGTTCGGCCTCCCCATACTTCCCCTGGTAATGGTAGAGTTTCCCCAGGTTGCTCGCGCCGGTGGCGGTGTCCGGATGATCAATGCCCAGCGCCTTCTCACGGATGGCCAGCGCGCGCAGGTAGAGCGGCTCTGCCTTAACATACTCGCCTCTGTCAGAGTAAACGCCGGCCAGACTATCGATGCCGGCGGCGACATCACGGTGTTCAGTCCCCAGGAGTCTTTCACGAATCTCCAATGCGCGTTCAACTAATGAGAGCGCTTCATCATATTTGCCTGCGCGTTGCAGTTTCAGCGCTTCCTCAAACTGCTTGCGCGCGTCATGCAAAGCGCGGTCAGTGTCTGTCGCGACTCGCAACTCCTCGATCCGAATCTCATAGCTTCCGGCGGGCGCTCCATCCTGTTTTGGGCGTACGATCAACTGGAAGGCTCCCGCCGCTTCGGCCACCAGTGATACTTCTTCGCGCCCCTGTAACCTGCTTTCGGAGTCGA
>WNFU01000568.1_pt1 | contig 50263 bp, 46 predicted proteins | sample 5400121 | NCBI WGS metagenome assembly WNFU01 (sample SAMN13153360, study PRJNA577476) | soil metagenome | isolation source: 100 cm soil or saprolite under grassland replicate 1 | place: USA:California | collected 2016-06-15 | reverse complement strand
CTCCTCCTTCGAGAAGTCCCGGGCGTGCGCGGTCTGGACGTTCATCACGCCCACGACGTCGTCACGCACCACGAGCGGCACCGACAGCATCGAGATGAACTGCGGCTGGTCGGCGCCGCGGACCCACTTGAAGCGCGGCTCCTTGCGGACGTCGCGCGCCGCCAGCGGGACGCGCGCGTTCGCCACCCAGCCCGTGATGCCCTCGCCCACGCGCAACGTGACGCGTCCGATGTTCCGGCGGTCGAGGCCGTTCGTGGCGACGAGCCGCAGCAACCCCTCGCGCTTCTCATGCAGGTACAGCGATGCGACATCCGTGCGCATCGCGTCCGTCGTCCGGTCGATGACGATCCGGAGCATCTCGTCCCAGTCCCGGGTGGAGGAAGCGAGCTGGGTGATCTCGTGGAGGAACGAGAGCTCCTGGATCTTCCGATCCACGTCGCTCACCTCGTCGATGATGGCATGACGTACGCTCGGCGAGTGGCTGTCGTCCTTCGTACGGACGCGCTGACGAAGCGCTTCGGCCCCCTTACCGCCGTCGACCGGCTGGACATCGAGGTCCGCGAGGGCGAGATCTTCGGCTTCCTCGGGCCGAACGGCGCGGGAAAGACGACGACCCTGCGGCTGCTCTGTGCGCTCATCGCGCCGACGAGCGGGAGCGCGGAGCTCGCGGGGATGCGCCTCGGGCGCGACGACGAGCGGATCCGCGCGTCGGTCGGGATCCTCACCGAGCACCCCGGCCTGTACGAGCGTCTCACCGCGGCGGAGAACCTGCGCTTTTTCGCATCGCTGTACGGGCTCGACAAGCGGACCGCGGACGCGCAGGTGGACCGGTTCCTCGGGCTCATGGGCCTGACGGAGCAGCGCGACCGCCCCGTGGCCACGTTCTCGCGCGGCATGAAGCAGAAGATGGCCATCGCGCGCGCGGCGCTGCACGAGCCGCGGATCCTGTTCCTCGACGAGCCGACCACCGGGCTCGACCCCGACGCCGCGCGCACGGTGCGCGACCTCATCACGTCGCTCGCACGAGAAGGCCGGACCGTGTTCCTCTGCACGCACAACCTCGACGAGGCCGACCGGCTGTGCGACCGGATCGCGTTCTTCCGCCACCGCGTCATACGCATCGCGGAGCCGGATAGCCTGCGCGCCGAGCTCTACGGCCGCACGGTCGAGATCAGGGTCGTACCCGCGCCGCTCCCAGCGCATCTCGAGCGCATCCGTGCCGTCGCCGGCGTGCGCGAGGCGTGGCTCGAGAACGGCTCGATCCTCGTCCGCACGGACGATCCGCTGCGCACCGACCCCGCGATGGTGCGCACGCTCGTCGACGCCGGCGCCGACGTCGCGTTCGTCAGCGAGCGCCGGGCCTCGCTCGAGGACGTGTACCTGCGCGTGGTCCACGAGGAAGGTGAGGGGACGTGACCGTCCTCGCCGGCCGCGCGTCGCGCGCGACGATCATCGCGTCCGTCTGCTCGCGCGAGTGGCGCGAGGCGCTCGGCAACAAGCTCCTCGTCGGGATGACGCTGTTCCCCCCGATCGTCATCCTCGGCGCGGGCGTCTTCGCGGTCGCCGCGGCGGCGCTCTACCCGCCGAGCGAGAAGGACCTGCGCGCGATCTACGCGGCCGCCCCGGCCGTCGCGGGGCTCGACCCGACCGAGGCCGTGCAGGGGATCATCGCGCAGTACTTCCTCGTCCTCTTCATGCTCATCCCCACGGTCGTGCCGCTCACGATCGCGATCTACTCGGTGATCGGCGAGAAGGCCGCGCGGACGCTCGAGCCGCTCCTCGCGACGCCGGTCGGCGTCGGCGAGCTCCTCCTCGCGAAGAGCATCGCCTCGACGATCCCCGCGGTCGTCGTCACGTGGATCGCGTACGTCATCTACCTCGTGTCGGTCGTCCTCCTCGGCAGCCCCGCCGCGGTGCGCGCCGTCACCGCGCCGCGGTGGATCCTTGCGGTCGTCGTCATGGTCCCGCTCCTCACCGCGCTGTCGGTGAACCTCGGGATCCTCATCTCGACGCGCGTGAACGACGTGCGCGTCGCCCAGCAGATCGGCGGGCTCGTCGTGGTCCCGGTCGTCGCGCTCGGCATCGCGCAGGTCACGGGACGCGTCGTGCTCGACGACTCGTCGTTCATCCAGATGACCGTGTTCCTGATCGTCGTCGATCTGGTCGTGTTCTTCCTCGCGAGGCTCGCCTTCCAGCGCGAGAACATATTGACCAGATGGCGCTGACGCCTACGGGATAGCGCTCGCGCGCGGCACGGGCCGGAAGGTCGTCGACGGCGCCGATGTCGGGAGCGGCGTGCGCGCGGGCGACGAGCCCGGACGCGGCTGCGCGCGCTGGGACGGCGCCGGCCCGGCCTCGTCACCGAAGGTGCGCGGCGGGCCGATCTCGACGGTCTGTTGGTGCCTGACGCCGGCGATGAAGCCGCGCTCGCGCAGCTCGTACTCGAGCGTGTACGTGCCGCGGACGTTCGGCGCGACGAGCGGCGCGAAGAACGTGCCCGCGCGCTGGTACGTGCGCATCAGCCCGAGCGGCTGCTGGCCTTGCGCCACGATCCGATCCGTCGCCGGGTCGATGAAGCGCCATCCGAGCGCGAGCTGGTGGTCGTCGGCGCGGACGGGCTGGAGCGCCGTGTAGGCGACCTCGATCATCGACGCCTCGCTCCGGTGCAGGAGCGACGGGACGCGCACCGTCGTCTCGGCGACGAACGGCAGGTGGAAGCGCAGCGGGATCGTCGCGGTCGCGACGCCGAGGGACGACAGCGCTCGACCGCTCGCGTCGACGAGCCCGAGCACGAGCTTCGCATCGCCCGGCCGCGTCGGCACGCTCATCACGATCGGCAGGGTCACGCTGCCGCCGGGCGCGACCTGCCCGAGCGCGAGGCCGCGCGGATCGCGCGCGAGGACGTTGTTGGCCGTGTCGCGCAGCTCCCAGAGCAGGCCCATCCGGCCGTTCCCCGTGAGCGTCCAGGGCTCCTCGCCGATGTTGTCGATCGTGACGTCGAGCGCGAGGGTCGATCCGATCTCGGCGTATTGCGCGTCGCGCGGCACCCGATAGCGCGCGGCGGCGGGCGGGGCGGTCACGCTCGCGTACACCGTCGAGGCGAGCCGCCCGATGAACGAGTTCGCGACGTCGTCGTCGGTGTCCCACGTCATGGCGACGAGCACACGCGGGCCGCTCAGGGTGAAGACGATGCCGGCGTCGTGGACCGCGCCGGCGAGATTCCCGGTCTTGTGCGCGACGCGCGTGCCCTCCGGGAGCTGCGCCGGGATGCGGTCGTTGATCTGCTGGCGCTCGAGCCGTCGCAGCATGCGGTCGGACGCCGCGGGCGAGACGAGCTGCCGCTTCGCGAGGAGCGTGAAGTACGTCCCGACCGCGCGCGCGGTCGCGAGGTTGTCCTCCGACTCGTCGAGCGCGACGCGGAAGCCTTTGATCCCGCTCTTCTCGAGATACGCGTTGATGGTCGCGGGGCCGAGCATGCGCCAGAGATGCATCGCGGTCCCGTTGTCCGAGATCGTGATCATCTGCTCGAGCGCGTCGTCGAGCGTGAGCTCGGCGCCCGGCGCGACGAACGACCCGTCCTCGGTGATGTCCTCGGCGTCGATGACGATGGTGTCGCTGTAATGGAGCCGCCCGAGCTCGACCTGGTGCTCGGCCTCGGCCAGGAGCGCGAGCTTGTAGAGCGACGCCGTGATGACCTGCTCGTCGGGGTTCCTCGCGTAGAGCGGCTGCGGGAGGCTCGGGTCGGCGACCCAGATCGCCGCGCCGCCCGGGAACGTGCCCGCGAGCTCGTCGATCCGGCTGTTCAGCGTCGCCGCGGCCGCCGGCACGGCGCGCAGCGGCAGCGCCGTCAGGGCCAGAACGAGGGCCAGGCCGACCCCGGCGGACCACATGTCGGCCTTTGTAACGGTGCGTCGAGCGTGCCTGTTGTCGCCTGGCTTACGAAGTGGAGGCGTTCTTACCTCTTTTTGACGGTCGCTACCGCTTCGCGACCGAGACGGACCATCTCCCGGTAGCCCGCGACCGTCTCGTCCTCGAAGCCGAGGAGGTGGAGCGCCCCGTGGGCGGCGAGGAACGCCACCTCGCGCGTCAGCGTTCGGCGGCCGCGGCGCGCCTGGCGCCCGGCCTGGGCGCCGCTGATGACGATGTCCCCGAGCTCGAGCGTCCCGTCGGCCTCGCGCGCGAGGGCGGCCACGGCCGGCGCGCCTTTCGCCCGGCGCGGCAGCCGCTGGCCGAAGGAGAGGACGTCGGTCGTGCGGTCCGTCTTCCGGTGGCGGCGGTTGAGCTCGCGCATCGCCCGGTCGTCGACGAACGCGAGCGCGACGACCGTGTCGCTCGGGACGCCGTAGGGCCGGAGGGCGGCGCGGATCGCGCGGCGGACCGGCGCGAGGTCGACCGGGGCCTCGCCCGTCACGCTGATGCGCATGCGCGCTAGCCGGAGGCGGCGGGCGGCCGAGCGGCGTCGATGCGCGCGATGCGGTCCTCGGGGTACGGGATGCGCTCGTGGTACACGCCGAGGAGGAGCTCGCAGAAGGCGTCCTTGATCGCGTGGATGTCGCGAAGGGTGAGGTCGCACTCGTCGAGCTGGCCGTCGGCGACGCGCTCCTCGACGATCTTGTCGACCATCGCGCGGATCGTGTCGGCGTTCTTCTCCACCAGCGATCGGACCGATGCCTCGGTCCCGTCCGCCAGCATGACGATCCCGGCCTCACGGCTGCGCGGCTTCGGACCGGGATGACGGAACGCGCTCTCGTCGACGGGCCCGCCACGCTCCTTCGCGACCTGCCAGAAGTACTTCGCGAGCGACGTGCCGTGGTGACCCGGGATGATCTCGCGGATGCGTTCGGGCAGGTGGTAGCGCTCGGCGAGCACGAGGCCGTCGCGGATGTGCGCCGAGACGATCTGCGCGGACACGAGCGGGTCGAGATCGTCGTGCGGATTCGCGCCGGTCTGGTTCTCGATGAACGCGAGCGGGTTCCGCATCTTCCCGATGTCGTGGTAGTACGCGCCGACGCGTGCGGTGAGCGGATCGGCGCCGACGACCTCGGCCGCGCGTTCGGCGAGGTTCGCGACGAGCAGCGAGTGGTGATACGTCCCCGGGGTGCGCAGGAGCATCTGGCGGAGCAGCGGATGGTTCGGATCCGCCAGCTCGCGCAGCTCGAACACCGTCGTGATGCGGAAGAGGTGACCGAGGAGGACCGTCGCGCCGAACGCGACGAGCCCGGCGAGCGCGCCGCTCGTGACGGCGCCGATGCCGAGCTGCACGAGCCCGATGACGTCGGTCGGGCGCGAGACGAGCATGAACGCGCCGATGACGCCGAGGTTGCCGCCGGCGACGTTGAACGCGCCCGCCACGAACTCGCGCGCGGTCGTCGCGCGCCGGATCGCGGCCATGCCGAGCAGCGCGGGGACGAGGACGTACGCCACGAGGTCGACGCGGCCAGAGAGGATCCCGACGTGCAGCGCCGCCGCGATCTGCGTCGCGAGCGCGGTCCGCCCGCCGACGAGGACCGTGAGCATCATGGCGGCCGCGGCGTACGGCGTGAAGTACACGGCGAGGGTGTGCGCCGGCACGAGCACGCGGCCGACCGCGACGAGCGCGAATAGGGAGAGGCCGACGACGATGAGCTTGCGGTCGTCGGCCCACGCCTCCTCGGCGTAGCGCTCGATGAAGAGGCCGACCACGCCCGCGACGAGGAACGACCAGCCGATGAGCCCGATCGCGATCGCGCGATCCGGCACCTGGTCGACGAGGCCGAGCGCGCGCAGCTTCTCCACGTCCTGCGGCGTGACGACGCTGCCTTCGCGGATGACGACCTCGCCCGCGGTCACCTGGACCTGCACCAGTGGCACGGCGAAGCGCGCGGCGGCCTGCGCCGCGATGGTCGCGCCCGGGTCGTAGAGCTCGCTCGCCTTGACGTGCTGCGACACGAGCGCGGTCGCGACGCGCCGCTGCCGCTCGGTCCACGACGCCGGCAGCGCCTTCGTCATCTCCGCGACGGCGGTCGCGACCTGCTCCTCGCGAAGCCCTTGCGCGTACAGGTTCTGCAGCGTCCGGTCGGCTTCCTTCGCGACCGCGTCCCACTCCGCCTGCGCCATGTCGATCGCGTCCGACGCGATCGGACCCGTGATCTCGGAGGTCGGGATGCGCGTGACGGTCACGACGCGCTGGTCGCGCGTGAGGCCCGCGTCCGTGCGTGCCCGCGTGATCGCGGTGAGCGTGGACGAGAGCTTGCCCGTCTCCGCGACAGCGACGGCAGGATCGCGCTTGTACTGCTTCGGGATCTGCGCCGCCGCGCGCTCGCGCTCGCCGTCGGTGAGCGTCTCGGAGACGTACGACACGGAGCGCTGCGCCTTCAGGGATCGGTCGGCGACGGTGCCGGGCTGATACGTGACGGTCGCCGGCGGCGAGATGAGCATGGCGAGCCCCGTCGCGAGGCCGACGAGCACCACGAAGGCCGCCGCTCGGACGCGCGGCTCCTCGCGCACCTCCGTGCGGAGCCGCCGCACGAGGATGCGAGGCGAGACCGGACGCCGGAAGGCGATCACTCGGCCCCCTTCTCGTGCCGATCGTACGCCCGGACGATCCGCGCGACGAGCTCGTGGCGGATGACGTCGCGCTCGTCGAAGTCGACGAACCCGATGCCCTCGACGCCGCCCAGGACCTCGCGCGCCTTCAGCAGGCCCGACGGCTGTCCGGGCCCGAGGTCGATCTGCGTGACGTCGCCCGTCACGACGGCCTGCGATCCATAGCCGAGGCGCGTGAGGAACATCTTCATCTGCGCGGGCGTCGTGTTCTGCGCCTCGTCGAGGATGATGAACGACTCGTTCAGCGTCCGTCCGCGCATGAATGCCAGCGGCGCGACCTCGATCTCGCCGCGCTCCATCGCACGCGCGGAGCGCTCCGGCGGCATCAGATCGTAGAGCGCGTCATACAGCGGACGGAGGTACGGATCGATCTTCTCGCGCATGTCGCCCGGCAGGTATCCGAGCCGCTCCCCCGCCTCGACCGCGGGTCGCGTCAGGATGAGCCGGTTCACGCGGCGCTCGCGCAGCGCCTGCACGCCCATCGCGACGGCGAGGTAGCTCTTCCCGGTGCCGGCGACGCCGATGGCGAAGACGAGGTCGGTCGTCTTGATCGCCTCGATGTACTTGCGCTGGTTCTCGGACTGCGGCTTGATGCGCTTTCCGGTCGTCGTCGTGGCGATGTGCTCGCGCATCTCCTCCGGTGCGACGACCGGCGCCTCCTTGGCCTCGCCGATGAGCCGCTCGAGGATCGGCTTGCGCAGATCCTGATCGCGCGTGGAGATGCTGCGCATCGCGGTGACGAGATCGCTCACGCGCGCCACGGCGGCGGGGTCGCCGCTGATCCGCAGCTCCGCGCCGCGCGAGATGACCTTCACGCCGAACTCTCGCTCGATCCGGTCGATGTTCTGCTCGTTCATACCGGTGACGAACATCATCTCGTCCGGATCCGGGATGAGGATCGTGATCTCCTGCGCCTGCATGGTCACTTCGCCCCGCGAAGCAGCGAGCCGACGACCTCCGCGACGAGCTTCCCCTCGGCGCGGCCGCGCAGCTGCGGCATGAGCTTCTGCATCACCTTGCCCTGATCTGCCGGCGACGACGCGCCGGTCTCGGTGATCGCGGCCGCCGCGAGCGCGGCGATCTCGTCGCGGCCCATCTGCTGCGGGAGGTAGCCCTCGATCACCGCGAGCTCGGCCTTCTCTTTCGCGACGAGCTCGGCGCGGCCGCCTTTCTCGAACGCCTCGATCGACTCGCGCCGCATCTTCGCCTGCTTCCCGAGGACCGCCGTGAGCTCCTCATCGGTCAGGTCGCGGCGGCGCGCGACCTCCTCGTTGTGGATGGCCGCGAGCGCGAACCGCAAGCAGTCACGCTTGATGACGTCCTGCGCTTTCGCGGACGCGCGCATGTCGCTCTCGATGCGCTGCTTGAGGGCTACGGACGGACCTCGCGAGGCTGCTTAGCGCTTACGGCGCTTCGCTTCCTTCCGCTTCCGCTTGGCCGCTGGCCGCTCGTAGAACTCGCGGCGGCGGGCCTCCGCGAGGATCCCGGCCTGCTGGATCTTCTTGTTGAACCGGCGAAGGGCAGCCTCGAAGTTCTCCCCGTCGCCGATGATCACTTCCGTCACTGGTCTGGTCGTCACCCGCCTCTCGCCGTCCTGTGCTGCTCTTTCAGACAGAACGACGGCGGACTCATGCCCGCCGCCTCACGGATTGTACGGTGAGGTGCCCATCCGCTGGGTGGAAAGTTGCGCATACCTGTACGGCGCTCCTAGCCCGGCGGCCAGCCGAAGCTCCGGCCGGCCAGCACGTGGAAGTGCAGGTGCGGGACGCTCTGCCCGGCGTCCGGGCCGACGTTCGTGACCACGCGGTAGCCACGCTCGCCGTAGCCGGCGTCGACGGCGATCTTCGCCGCCGCGACGCCGACCTTCCCGATCGTGTCGGGGTCCGCTTCGCTCAGCGACGTCACGTGCCGGCGCGGGATGACGAGCACGTGGAGCGGCGCGCGGTGGCCGACGTCCTCGAACGCGACCACGTCGGGGTCCTCGTGGACGATCTTCGCGGGCGCCTCGTGCGCGGCGATCGCGCAGAAGATGCAGCCGGCCACGTCGTGCAGAGTATGGCCGCGTGGATCTCCCCGCGGTCGTCGCCGCGTACCTCATCGGATCGATCTCCTTCCCGTGGCTCATCGCGTGGTGGCACGGGATCGACCTGCGAGCGGTCGGCTCGCGCAAGCTCGGCGGAAGCAACCTCGCCGGCGTGCTCGACGTGAAGTGGGGCACGCTCGGTGGGCTTCTCGATGCCGCGAAGGGGGCGCTCGTCGTGGCGGCCGCCGCGGCGCTCGGCCTGCCCGTCGAGACGAGGATCCTGTGCGCGATCGCCGCGGTCGCGGGCCAGATGTGGCCGATCTTCCACGACCTCGATGGCGGGCGCGCGAACGCGACGGGCTGGGGAGCGATCCTCGCGCTCGATCTGTTCGCTTCCGCTGCCCCGGCCATCCTGTTGCTCGCGGCCGTCGCTGCGCGCTTCCTTGTGAAGCCGCCGCCGACGCGGGTCGTCCCGCTCGCGGCGTTGCTCAGCTTCCTGGTCTGGAGCGCAACGATCTGGGAGATCGAAGGGGTGACGGCCACCGTCGTCGGCGGCCTTCTCATCTTCGCCCTCGTGATCGTCCGGCGGATCTCAGCGGACCTTGACGATGACCTCGCCACAGGTGCGCCTTTGATGAGGATCTTGGCGAACCGAGCTCTCTTCGATCGCAGCGAACTCCAGGAGCGCGGCACCGTCCCGCTCTGACCTTGCTGCTCATCAGAGGACTCCTTTGAGGAGGGTCCTCGTGGACCGCGCTCCACCAGCGCAGCCAGAGCGCGGCACCGCCCCGCTCCCTCCTTGAGGCCTCCGCAATTCTTGGACCGAATTGGTCCAGATCTGGACCGGATCGGTCCAACATTCGCCGAGGCCATTTCGAGACCCCCTGGGCTACGCGTCGGCGAGCGCGAAGACCTGAGCGACGGCCGCGATCGCGGCGGTCTCGCTCCGCAGATTGCGCGGGCCGAGCGAGACGATCGTCGCGCCGCGCTCGCGCGCGATGCCGACCTCGGCTTCCGCGAGGCCACCCTCGGGGCCAACGACCACGGAGATCGCCGGGGCGTTCACCGGGATGGCCTTCCTCAAAGGAAGATCGTGCTCGCCCTCCCAAGCCACGAGCACCGGAGGCTCGAGCGCTCCCAAGAGCTCGGCCCACGGGACGAGCGGGCCGATCTCCGGGACCCGCCCCCGCCTCGCCGTCTCGGCCGACTCGCGCGCGATCCGCTCCCAGCGCGAGCGCTTCGCGGCCGACAGATCGCGAACGACGCTGCGCTCGCTCGTGAACGGCACGATCCGCGACACGCCGAGCTGGGTCACGGCCTCGATGACCTCTTCGCTGCGGTCACCGCGCAGGAGCGGCAGCGCGAGCGTGAGCCGGAGGCGTGGCTCGCCGGCGGCGCTCCGCCGCTCAATGACGCCGCCGCTGACGCTGGATCGGCCGACCGCGTCGAGGCGGACCTCCCATTCCTGTCCGTCGCGGACGAGCACGACGCGGTCGCCCACACCGAGCCGCAGCACGTCGGCGATCTGGTGCGCCTGTTCCCCTGCCAGCGTCGCGGTGTCCCCGTCGACCGCGGCGGCGTCGACGAAGAACCGGTGCAACGCGCTCATCGCAGCGTGAGCCGGACCCAGTCCTCACGCTGATCCCGAGCGACGACCCGCAGGCCGGCCTCGCCGAGCGCGGCCGCGACGCGGTCCTCCTTCTCCTGCACGATCCCGGCGCAGACGAGCGTCCCGCGGGGCACCGTACGGGCGCGCAGATCGTGCGCGATCGCGATGAGAACGTCGGCGACGAGATTGGCGAGGACGACGTCGAACATCCCCTCGACCTCCGCGGCCGACCCCTCGCTCACGTCGACCTGCACGTCGTTGCGACGCGCGTTCTCGGTCGCGGCCCGCACCGCGAGCGGGTCCGTGTCGACGGCGACGACGCGCCCGGCTCCGCGCTTCGCCGCGCCGACCGCGAGGATCCCGGATCCAGTGCCGACGTCGAGGACGGTCCGCCCTTCCACATCGAGCTCGCCGACGGCCTCGAGGCACTGGCGTGTCGTCGGGTGCAGCCCCGTCCCGAACGCCATCCCGGGATCGAGGACGAGCTCGATGCCCTCCCCCGGTGCCTCGGACCACGACGGGCGGACGAAGAACGGGCCGATGCGGATCGGCGTGAACTGTGCCTTCCACGACTCCAGCCAGTCCTCGTCCGCGATCCGGCGCACGGCGACCTCGCCGACGGGTCCGAGCCCGAACGCGCGGAGACGGCCGATGGCCTCCTTCACGCGCCGCACCTTGAGCTTCGCGGCGTGGTCGTATACGAGGTACGCCTTCACGACGTGCGGCCGCTCCTCGTCGAGCGGGACGTCGACGGCGATGCCGTTGTAGCCGACGCGGTCGAGGATCTCGCTGACGGCTTCGACCGCCTCAGGGTGGCTGGGGACCGCGATCTCGAGCCAGCGGATGGTCGCGGCGGCGGGCCTAGCCGCCGAAGGCATCCCTGACCTTGCCGAGGAGGCCATCGTCCTCGTCGCTCTCGGGGGCGCGACCGATCGCCTTCAGCTTCTCGTAGAGCGCGCGCTCCTCTTTGCTGAGCGAGCGCGGGATGCGGACGTCGAGATAGACGAGCTCGTCGCCGCGGCCGTTCGCGTGGAGGCGCGGAACGCCCTTCCCGCGCAAGCGGACGGACTGGCCGTGCTGCGCGCCGGCGGGGACCTTCACGGGCGCCGTGCGACCGTCGATGGTCGGGACGCTCAGCTCATCGCCGAGCGCGGCCTGGGCCGGCGTGATGCGGAGCACGTGGATGAGGTCGTCGCCCTCGCGGCGGAAGAGCTCGTGCTCGCGGAGGCGGATGAGCACGTAGAGGTCGCCGGGCGGACCGCCGCGCATCCCCGACTCGCCCTCGGCGCCGACGCGGATCTGCTGGCCGTCGTCGATGCCGGCCGGGATCGAGACGGTGACCTCGCGCTCGGCGTGGGTGCGGCCTTCGCCGCGGCACTGCGCGCACACCTGGTCCACCGTCTTGCCGGCGCCGCCGCACCGCGGGCACGTCGCGACCGTGACGAAGCGGCCGAAGAGCGACTGCTGGACCTGGCGCACCTCGCCACGGCCGTTGCACGTGCCGCAGCTCGTCGTCTTCGCGCCCGGCTCGGCGCCGCTCCCGTGGCAGTGCTCGCACGTCTCCTGGCGCGGGACGCGCACGACCGTGTCCGCCCCCGTGACCGCCTCCTCGAGATCGAGCTCGACCTGCATGCGCAGGTCGGCGCCTCGGACCGGACCGCGCTCGCGGCGGCGCGTCCCGCCGAAGAACGTGTTGAAGAGGTCGTCGATGCCGAATCCGGCCATGTCGCCGAACTCGCTCTCGCCGAACATGTCATAGCGCTGGCGCTTCTCGGGATCCGAGAGGATCTCGTACGCCTGCGTCACCTCTTTGAAGCGCGCGCCCGCGTCGGGCGCCGCGTTCACGTCGGGGTGGAACTGGCGCGCCAGCTTCCGGTACGCGCTGCGTATCTCGTCGGCCGACGCGCCGCGCTCGACGCCGAGGACGGCGTAGTGGTCGGGGCGCCGCGCCACCTAGCTCGGCTTCTCCGTGAACTCGCCCTCGATCGTGTCCTGATCCTTCTTCTCGCCGTCAGGCTTCCCGGCGGTCGCGCCGGCGGGCTCACCCTCGGGAGGCGTGCCCTCGGCCTGCTGCGCCTGGTACATGTGCTCGCCGATCTTCGTCGCGGAGGTCCGCAGGTCGTTCATGGCGCTGCGGATGCGCTCGGTGTCCTCGGTCTTGAGAGCCTCGCGCACGGTCGTGATCTTCGCCTCGACGTCGGTCTTCACCTCGGCCGGGATCTTGTCGGCGTTGTCGCGCAGCGTCTTCTCGATCTGGTACGCGAAGTTGTCGGCCTCGTTGCGCACCTCGATCCGCTCGCGCTTGCGCTTGTCCTCGTCGGCGTGCGACTCGGCCTCCTTCACGAGACGGTCGACCTCGTCCTTCGCGAGGCCGCTCGTCGCGGTGATGGTCACGTGCTGCGAGCGGCCCGTGGCCTTGTCGTGCGCCTTCACGTTCACGATGCCGTTCGCGTCGATGTCGAACGAGACCTCGACCTGCGGCACGCCGCGCGGCGCCGGCGGGATGCCATCGAGGATGAAGCGCGCGAGGCTCTTGTTGTCCTGCGACATCTCGCGCTCGCCCTGGACGACGTGGATCTCCACCTGCGTCTGCCCGTCCGCCGCGGTCGTGAAGACCTGCGACTTCGAGGTCGGGATCGTCGTGTTCCGCTCGATGAGCTTCGTCGCGATGCCGCCGAGGGTCTCGATGCCGAGCGACAGCGGCGTGACGTCGAGCAGGAGGACGTCCTTCACCTCGCCCTTCAGCACGCCCGCCTGGACCGCCGCGCCGAGCGCGACGACCTCGTCCGGGTTGATGCCCTTATGCGGGTCCTTGCCGAAGAGCTTCTTCACCGTCTCGACGACGAGCGGCATGCGGGTCATGCCGCCGACGAGGATCACCTCGTCGACCTTGTCCGGCGTGACACCGGCGTCCTCGAGGCACTTCTTCACCGGGCCGATCGTCTTGTCGACGAGGTCCCCGGTGAGCTGCTCGAGCTTCGAGCGCGTGAGCGTGATCACCATGTGCTTCGGGCCGCTCTGGTCCGCCGTGATGAACGGCAGGTTGACCTCGGTCTGCTGCGTGGAGCTGAGCTCGATCTTGGCCTTCTCCGCGGCCTCCTTGAGGCGCTGCAGCGCCATGCGGTCGTTCCGAAGGTCGATGCCCTGGTCGCGCTTGAACTCCTCCGTGAGCCACTCGATGACGCGCTGGTCGAAGTCGTCGCCGCCGAGGTGCGTGTCGCCGTTCGTGGCCTTCACCTCGAAGACGCCCTCGCCGAGCTGGAGGATCGAGATGTCGAACGTGCCGCCGCCGAGGTCGTAGACCGCGACGAGCTCGTCCTTCTTCTTCTCGAGCCCGTACGCGAGCGACGACGCCGTCGGCTCGTTCACGATCCGCAGCACCTCGAGGCCGGCGATCTGACCGGCGTCCTTCGTGGCCTGGCGCTGCGTGTCGTCGAAGTAGGCGGGGACGGTGATGACGGCCTGCGTGACCTTCTCGCCGAGGAACGCCTCGGCGTCCGTCTTCAGCTTCTGGAGGACCATCGCCGAGATCTCGGGCGGCGAGAGGCGCTTCCCGTCGCCGAGCACGACCTCGACGCCGTGCGTCGCCTCCTGGATCTTGTACGGGACCATCTTCTGGGTCCGCTGGACCTCCGGGTCGCCGAAGCGGCGCCCCATGAGGCGCTTGATCGAGTAGATCGTGTTCTCGGGGTTCGTGATGGCCTGCCGCTTCGCGACCTGGCCCACGAGCCGCTCGCCCGTCTTCGTGAACGCGACGACGGACGGTGTGACCCGGCCGCCCTCCGCGTTCGGGATGATCGTGGGCTCGCCCGCCTCCATGTACGCGACGGCCGAGTTGGTGGTGCCGAGATCGATGCCGATGACCTTTGCCATGTGCTTACTCCTCTTGGTTCCTCTGATCCTCGCTCGCGGGGGACCCGCTCGCTCGGCCCAGGTGCTCGACCTCGTCGCTTCGCGCCTCGGTCTGCGCGCCTGGGGGACGAAGCGTCTCGGTCTGCGCGCCCGGGGGTACGGCCCCCCGCGCGACGGTCACCAGCGCCGGGCGGATGACGCGGTCGTGAAGCTTGTAGGCCTTGCGGATCTCGTCGACGACGGTGCCTTCGGGCGCATCGGAGTCGACGTGTCCGATGGCCTCGTGGACGTACGGATCGAATGGCTTCCCGAGGGAGCCGACCTCTTCGAGCCCTTCGGAGGTGAGGATCTCGCGGAGCTTGCGCTCGACGAGCCACATGCCTTCGACCCACGGCTCCCTCTGCATCTCCGAGGGGACGTGCTCGAGGGCGCGGTCGAAGCCGTCGAGGACGTCGAGCAGCTTCGTGATCAGCTCCGTCTTCGCGAAGCGCGCGAAGTCCGCGCGCTCGGCCTCGTTGCGGCGGCGGTAGTTCGTGAAGTCGGCGCGCTCGCGCTGCAGGTCGTGCGTGAGCTGATCGACCTTCGCCTCGGCCTCGTCGCGCGTCCCGATGGGGCGATCCTCATCCATCACGCACTCCCAGGGCGCGCACGAGATCGCTCATCAGCGCGCCCACGAAGCGGACAGCACCGATGGTCCGCTGGTAGTCCATGCGCGTCGGGCCGACGACGCCGATGTACCCGACGGGTCCGTGCGCCCGTCCATACCGTCCGATGACGAGGCTGAACGGCCGGAGCGCTTCGACGGTGTGCTCGCTCCCGATCGTCACCGCGACCTCGCCCTCATCGAGCAGGTCGGGTAGGACCTTCGCCAGCCGCGCGCGGTCGTGGAGCAGCGAAACGACGTCGCGGACGCGCTCGCGGACCTCGAACTCCGGCTGCTCGAGGATGAGCTCGATCCCCTCGTAGTGGATCTCGCGCTGCCAGACGACCTCGTCTGGATCGAGGACGCGGTCGTACGTCGCGAGCGCCGCCTCCGCGGTGACGCGCGCGAGCGCCGACGCGGCGAGCTGCAGCCACTGCGCGGCGTCCGCCGACGCCTGGCGGAACTGGTGGCTGAGCGTCACCTGCTCCTCCGGACGCAGATGCGGCTGCGGCATGAGGCTCTCGATGAAGTAGCGGTAGCCGAGATCCGTCGGGACCCTGCCCGCCGACGTGTGCGGGTGGGTCAAGAGCCCGAGCTCCTCGAGGTCCGCCAGCTCGTTGCGGACGGTCGCCGTCGACACGTCCATGCGATAGCGCTGGACGAGCGCCGCCGACGCCACGGGCCGGGCCGACACGATGTGCTCCCGGATGACGGCGTGGAGGATCTCCCGCTGGCGCGGGGTGAGCTCGGGATGGCGGCTGTAGGGCTGCATTAGCACTCTCACCTCGTGAGTGCTAACGAGGCTATCAGGCGGTGGGCGGCAGGGTCAAGACGGCCGCTGATCGGCCGGAAGGAGGGCCACGATCCGGGTGAGGAGGTCCTCGAGCTTGAAGGGCTTGGTGATGTAGTCGGCGGCCCCGAGCTCGGTCGCGTAGAGGCGCTCGGAGAGGCCGAAGATGGCAGTGACGACGATCACGGGGAGCGTGGCGATCCGTCCGTCCGAGCGCAGCTCGCGCAGGACGCTGAAGCCGTCGCGCCTGGGCATCATGAGGTCGAGCACGACGACGGACGGCGAGAGCGAGTCGACCATCCGCATCGCCTGATCGCCGTCGCGGGCGAGCTTGGCCTCGAGGCCCTCTTCCTTCAGGTACTCCACGATCGACAGCCCGAGGTCGCTGTCGTCCTCGACGATGAGGACGAGCGGCGTCTTCGCCGCCACTAGAACCGCACCTCTTTCGCGAGGCGCTCGGCGTCCTTGATCGTGATGCGCCGGCGGTGCACGCCGACGATGTCCCGGCGCTCGAGGTCGCCGAGCACACGGTTCACCGAGACACGGGACGCCCCGACGAAGGCGGCGAGCTCGTCCTGCGTCAGGTTCAGCTCGAGCGGCGTCGCGCCTTCGCTCGCGTGGCTGAGGTCGAGCAGGTACTTCGCCACGCGGCTCGGCACGTCGAGGAACGTGAGGTCCTCGACCCGGTCGGACAGGCGCCGGATCGTGCGCGCCAGCGTCTCGAGGACGAGGCGGACCGCGCCCGGATGGCGCTCGAGGAAGGCGAGGAACTCATCGCTCGCGAGGAGCGCGGCGCGCGTGTCCTCGAGGGCGACGGCGCTGGCCGAGCGCGGGCTGCGGTCGAACAGCGCGAGCTCGCCGAAGAACTCGCCGGGCCGGATGATCGCGACGAGCGCCTCCTGCCCGAACTCGCCGGGGAGCGTGATCTTCACGGCGCCGTCGAGCACGAGATAGAGGTGGGTGCCCGGGTCGTCCTTCCGGAAGATCACCTCGGAGCGGCGGAACGGCCGCAGGCGGATGCGTTCCGCCAGATCGTTCAGCTCATCGTCCGATAAGCGCTGGAACAGCGGCAAACGACGCAGCCGCTGGATCATGGCGGGGTCGGTCACGGGCCGGAACGGTACCGCACAATGAGATGGATCTAGTTGGAAGGTGGCCGAATTGAGCAAAGGTCAGAAGAAACGGAAGACGGTCGGGAAGCTGGGCTGGCGGTCCAAGAAAGCGAACCACGGCCGTAAGCCGGGGATGGGGCGCGGGAAGCGTAACTAGCTGAGGTCTGAGAGGGCCGCCGCGGAGGCGGCCCTCTCCCTTACCTACTTCTTGCGGCGCGTGGTCCGCTTGCGAGCGGTGCTCTTGCGGCCCGCGCTCTTGCGCGCGGTGCCCTTCCGTGTGCCTTTGCGCGTCCCCTTCCGCGCGGTGCCCTTGCGCGCGGTGCCCTTGCGGGCGGTCGTCTTCTTGCGGCCCGTCGTCCTGCGGCCCGCCGCCTTGCGCGCGGTCGTCTTCTTCCGGCCCGTCGCCTTGCGGCCGGTCGCCTTGCGCGCGGTCGTCTTCTTGCGGCCGCCCGCTGCGCGCTTCCGCCCGCCCCCGCCCGTCGGGCTCGTCGCCGGCATCGGTGGGACCGGTGCGCCGGGCTGCGGCGTCGGCCACACCGACCCGGGCTCCTGCTGCCCTTGACCCCAGTTCGTCCCGCTCGTCTCGTCGTGCATGTCGCCTCCCACATATCTGATCAACGGATGTCCGCGAGCGCGCAAGGCATAACGCGTTCACGTGATGCACGCAAGGTGCGTGATGCCTCGTCACACGAGGAGCTGCACGAAGACCTCATTCGCGAGGATCCGACCGCGGGGCGTGAGACGCGCGCGATCGCCCGACCACCGCACGAGACCACGTCCGTCGAGCGTGCGCAGCGCCGATGCGACGCGCTCGCGCGCTGTATCGCCTGAGCGGGCGGCGAAGCGAGCGAGGTCGATCCCGGTGTCGAGGCGGAGGCCGAGGATCGCGTCCTCCGAGACGCGGTCGCTGCTCGGATCCGTGACGCGCCCATTCCCGGCAGCGATCGCCGCGACGTACGCGGCGACGGACGTCGGCTGGTGAGAGCGGACGCCGCCGAGATGCGAGTGCGCGCCCGCGCCGACGCCGAGCCACTCGCCGTTCCGCCAGTACGTCACGTTGTGCAGACACTCCGAGCCCGGTATCGCCCAGTTCGCGATCTCGTAATGCCGGTAGCCCGCGCGCGCGAGGCGGCGATGCGCGATCGCGTACATGAGGGCGAGACCGTGGTCATCCGCCTGCGTCGCCGCGGTCGCGCGGCGCCACCGCTCGACGACGGGCCAGCCTCCGCCGGGCCAGTTCGCGACGGCGTCCTCGGGCTCGAGCGCGAGCTCGAGCGGATAGCACGACAGGTGGTCTGGACCGAGCGCGACGGCGCGGTCGAGATCGTCGCGCCAGTCGTCGGCGGTCTGGCCAGGCCAGCCGAAGATGAGGTCGAGGCTCACCTCGAGCCGCGCGTCGCGCGCCGCGGCGACGGCGGGCCCCACGTCCTCGGGCTGGTGCGTGCGTCCGAGCGCGCGCAGGCCGCGCGCCGAGAACGACTGCGCCCCGAGCGAGATCCGGGTCACGCCGAACGCGAGCCATGCGTCCAGGCGGGCGCGGTCGAGCGTGGCGGGGTTGACCTCGACGCTCACCTCGCGCGGTCGCCGCACGAACGCGCCGTCGATCGCCTCCGCGAGGTTCCGCACTTCATCCGGCTCGAGCAGGCTCGGCGTCCCGCCGCCGACGTAGATCGTGCGCAGCCGCGGCCGGCCGAGCATGGCTCCCTCGCGCCGGATCTCCGCCGCGAGCGCGTCGAGGTAGCGCGCGCGGAGCGCCGACGTCGCCGGCGCCGTCGCGAAGTCGCAGTACGGGCAGCGCGCCGCGCAGAACGGGACGTGGACGTAGAGCGAGATGCCGTTCATCGCACGATCCCGAGGGGATCCGGCAATCCAGCCTCCGCCGAGAGCGCGGCGGTGCGCCCGAGGTCGATGAGCCACTCTCGCGACTCGTGCACGAACGCGATGAGGTGCGCGGGACGCCAGTCGGCCTCGGTGAGGAGCCCTTCCTTCTCCACGTCGGGGATCAGCAGCACGTATGCGGTCTGGCGATCGACGACGCGCGTCCCGGACACCCCGAAGCGCCCGAGGCGCTCGGGCCCGCCGAGGACCTCGAGGGCCGACGCCCGCAGCGGCGCGAGCACCTCGCGCAGCCGATCGACGGCGTCGGGAGCCGCGGCCTCGTGGAGCGCGTGCCCGGCGCGCGCGGCGTGCAGCCCTTCGAGGAGCCCGCGCGTCTCGCGCGAGAGCCGCTCCCAGACCGCCGCGGGGTCGTCCTCGGCGATCGCGCGGAGGAACGCCGAGGCGAGGCCCTGCGCGGGATGCTCGAGCTCCGCGCGGATCCTCACGGCGCTTCCTCCCCCGCGCGGAGCACGGCGAGGAAGGCCTCCTGCGGGATCTCGACCTGGCCGACCATCTTCATGCGCTTCTTGCCGGCCTTCTGCTTCTCGAGCAGCTTGCGCTTGCGCGTGATGTCGCCGCCGTAGCACTTCGCGATGACGTTCTTCCGCAGCGCCTTCACGGTCTCGCGCGAGACGATCTTCCCGCCGATCGCCGCCTGGATCGGCACGTCGAACTGCTGCCGCGGGATGAGCTCGCGCAGCTTCGACACGAGCGCGCGTCCCGTGAATTGCGCGCGCTGCCGGTGGACGATCGTCGAGAGCGCGTCCACGGGCTGGCCCGCGACGAGGACCTCGAGGAGGACGACGTCCGCCGCGCGGTAGGCGAGGAGCTCGTAGTCGAGCGATGCGTAGCCCTGCGAGCGGCTCTTCAGCTGGTCGTAGAAGTCGACGATGACCTCGCTGAGCGGCATCTCGTATCGCAGCATCGCGCGCGTCGGGTCGAGGTAGGTCATCTCGGCGAGCGTCGCGCGCTTCCCCTGCGCGAGGTCCATCACGGGGCCGACGTGCTGCGTCGGCGCGATGATCGTCACCTTCATCCATGGCTCGCGGATCTCCAGGGTCGTCGTGGCGTCCGGCAGCATCGCCGGGTTGTCGATCGCGACCTCGACGCCACGCGTCGTGAGCACGCGATACTCGACCGACGGCGACGTCGCGATGATGTCGACGCCGTACTCGCGGTCGACCCGCTCCTGGATGATCTCCATGTGCAGCAGGCCCAGGAACCCGCAGCGGAACCCGAACCCGAGGGCCTGCGAGACCTCGGGCTCGTAGATGAGCGACGCGTCGTTCAGCTTCAGCTTCTCGAGCGCGTCACGCAGCGCCGGATGGTCGTCGGACCGCGTCGGGTAGATGCCGGCGAACACCATGGGCTTCGCGGGCCGGTAGCCGGGGAGCGGCTCGAGCGCGGCGTTCGTCGCGAGCGTGACCGTGTCGCCGACGCGGCAGTCCTGCACCGTCTTCAGCCCGGTCGCGACATAGCCCACCTCTCCCGTCGCCAGGCGTTCGCGCGGCCGCGCTTCCGGCGCGAACGTGCCGAGCTCGAGCAGCTCGGCCTCCTTGTCCGTCGCCATCAGGCGGATGCGATCGCCGACCGCGACCCCGCCATCCATCACGCGGACGTGCGCCACCACGCCGCGGTACTGGTCGTAGTGCGAGTCGAAGATGAGCGCGCGCAGCGGTGCGGCGGCGTCGCCGCGCGGCGGCGGCACTCGCCGCACCACGGCGTCGAGGACCTCGCGGACCCCGAGCCCGGTCTTGCCGGAGGCGAGGAGGATCTCGTCGTCGCGGAACCCGAGCGCTTTGCGCAGGTCCTCGCGCACGAGGTCGAGGTCGACGTTCGGGAGGTCGACCTTGTTGATGACGGGGATGATCTCGAGCCCCTGCTCGACCGCGAGGTACGCATTCGCGAGCGTCTGCGCCTCGATCCCCTGCGACACGTCGACGAGCAGGACCGCGCCCTCGCACGCCGCGAGCGAGCGGCTCACCTCGTAGTTGAAGTCGACGTGGCCGGGCGTGTCGATGAGGTTGAGCTCATACGCCTCGGCCTCGAATGTCCACTCCATGCGCACGGCGCGGGCCTTGATGGTGATGCCCTTCTCGCGCTCGAGATCCATCGAGTCGAGCATCTGGTCGCGCATCTGGCGCGCGGAGACGGTGCCCGTAGACTCGAGCAGGCGGTCCGAGAGCGTCGTCTTCCCGTGATCCACGTGCGCGATCACGCAGAAGTTGCGGATGCGCTGCTGGGGGTCGCTCATCGCGCTCAGCGTATTGCCGTGCGTCGCTAGATGTTCCGGCGGATCCACTCCCGCACGTCGTCGGCGATCTCCGGGCGCCCGAGGGCCGATGCGATGAACGCCTTCACGTAGCCCAAGCGGTCACCGGCGTCGTAGCGCTCACCCTCGAACTCGTACGCGTGCACCGGCGCGCGACGGGCGAGCTCGCTGACGGCGTCGGTGAGCCACACCTCTCCGTTCCGCCCGGGCTCGAGGGACGCAAGGACGTCGAAGATCCCGGGCTCGAGCACGTACGCGTGCACGACCGCGAGATCGCTCGCCGGATGATCGGGCTTCTCGACGATCCGCGTGACGCGCCACAGGCGCTGGCCGATCGCCTCGCCTTCGACGATCCCGTAGCGGCGCGCCTGGTCGGCCGGCACGCGCATCACGGCGCCGACGCTCCCGCCGCCCGCGCGCTCGCGCGCCTGCACCAGCTGCGCCGCGACGGGGACGCGCGAGAGCACGACGTCGTCGCCCCAGATCATCACGAACGGCCGATCCCCCACCGCCTCGCGAGCGCACAGGACCGCATGGCCATTGCCGAGCGGGCGGTCCTGATGGACGACGGTGACCTTCGCCATGGTCTCGCCTCGCCGCGCGAGGGCGAGCTCCGCGTCGCGCCATTCCGCGTGCAATCGCTCTTCGAGAGCTGGGTTCGGCCGGAAGTAGGCGTCGAGCGAGGCTTTCCCCGGCGCGCTGACGACGACGACCTCATCGCACCCAGCGGCGACCGCCTCGCTAATGACGTTGTCGATGATCGGCACGTCGACGAGCGGCAGGAGCTCCTTCGGGACGGTCTTCGAGACCGGGAGGAACCGCGTGCCGAGCCCGGCGGCGGGGATGACCGCGACGCGGACCGGCTCGATCGCCACGATCGGGAATTGTGGGGGCACATCCATCTTGGCACTTGCACGCGTTGCTGAACAGACTGTTCTTTCGCCGCGAGGTCACCGATGCTGCGCGTCCCCTATCGCCTGACGAGGTGACCGATGGACCGCGAAACGCAGAAGACGATCGTGGCGGCGTTTCCCGAACTCCTCGCGCGCTGCACCCGCGGGCACAGCGTCGTGGAGGCGGTCGCGGCGGTGCACGGGATCCCCGGCTACCTCCTCGGCCTGCTCAGCACCGCGTTCCTCAATGCCGAGCGGTGGCCCGTCACGGAAGCGATGCTCCGTGAGGCGACAGGCTTTTCCAACTCGCGTCTCGGCGCGCGCGAGCCCGCTCGAGGTCAGGACCCAGCCGGGTCCGGAGCTCACCGCGAACCCAGCGACGACCAGATGGGACCAGTGCTCGTGGCGGGTGCGCTCGGCTTCGCGCTGCTCAACGTCGCCTATTCCGGGCAAACGTCGGTGCTCATGCCGCTGCTCGTACGTGACGTGCTGCGTGGGGATGCCGCGACCTTCGGGGCGATCACGGCAGCGTTCGGGGCGGGCGCGATCCTCGCGGCGCTCATGCTCACCCGGATCCGCATCGCCCATGCGGGGATCGGGCTCTACGTGTTCGAGCTCGCGGCGGCTCTCGCGCTGGTCGCGATGGGGCTCATCACGAACGTCCCAGGCGTGTTGGTCCTCATGCTCGTGATCGGTGTCGCGGCGACGGGCTCGGACGTCGTCTGGCAAACGACGCTCCAGCGCCACGTGCGCGGCGAGATGCTGGGCCGGGTCAGCAGCATTGCATCACTGGGAACGTATCTGCTCAACCCGCTCGCGCCGCTCGTTGCCGGTCTCCTCGTGCAAGGGTTCGGTCCAGCGACGTCGCTGACGGTGGTCGGGGTGTACGCCGTGATCGTCGCGACGCTGTTGCTGTTCGCATCACCGCTCCGGCGGCTGCGCTGAGCTCTCAGAGCAACGAGCGCGCGACCATGAGCTGCGGCGCGTGCAGCGGCCGCCCAGGTCGGCTCGGAAGACAGAGGGTGATGCCGCGCACGATCGCCCACGCGCGCATGCGGTCGAGATCGAGCCCGGCGTCGGCGAACGCCGAGAGCCAGCGCGACGTCCGCTCCTTGGTCGGCGTGGTCCCGACAGGGTTCCAGAGCAAGGTCGGGACGTCGAACTCCGGTTCGCCGATGGCGGGCTGAGGATCTATCGCGGCCCAGCCATCGCCGCGCCGAAGGATGTTGTGGTGATGGAAGTCACCGTGGACGAGCCGGGGCGTTCGAAGCGCGATGCCATCAAGGACGGTCCGCGCGATCCGCACCAGCTCCGGATCTTGGTCCTCGACCTCAGCGAGCCAGCCGCGGCTGAGGTCGACGACGTTCCGGAACGGCGAGTTCTCGGGCACCGGTCGCCAGAGAGCCTTCCCCACGTCGATCGCGACGCGGATCGCGTCTTCCTCCGGCACACCGGAGAGGTCGTCACCCGGGCGCGCGCGCTCCAGCAGTAGCGCCCGCCGTGGCCGGTCATGGCGGAGCAGCCGTACCGCGTGATCGCCATTCCAGAGCGCGAGCGCATCCGGCTCATGGTCGTACGCGGGGATGTCAGGGCGGACCACCTTGAGGATCGCATCCGTCCCGACCGCGGCGATGAACGAATGACCGGATCCGAAGCGCTCACCGAGCTGGAGACCCCAGTCGGTCGCGACCTCGCGGGCGAGGTCGGCGAGTTGATCCGTCCGCTCATCCACGTGTTGCCGTGGCAAAGTCTGCGCGTGCGGCACGGACAGCGGATCGAGATCGTGCGCGGGGACATCGCACAGGTCGCGGCTGACGCGATCGTCAACGCCGCCAATGACCACCTCTGGATGGGTGCGGGCGTCGCCGGCGCGCTGAAGCGCGCGGGCGGCGACGAGATCGAGCGCGAGGCGATGGCGAAGGGACCGATCGGGGTCGGCGACGCGATCGCGACCAGCGCTGGGCGGCTTCCGGCGAAGTGGGTGATCCACGCGGCCGCCATGGGACAGGACCTGCGGACGGATGCGGAGAAGATCCGGCTCGCGACGGCGAGCGCGCTGCGCGTCGCCGACGAGATCGGCGCGCGATCGATCGTCTTCCCCGCCCTCGGAACGGGCGTCGGTGGCTTCCCGCTCGAGGAGTGCGCGCGGATCGTGGTCGATGCGGTGCGGGCTCACCTCGCGCGTGGCTCACGGATCGAACGCGTGGTCTTCGCGCTGCGCGGGGACGACGCCTACCGCGCGTTCGAGGAGCGCGTCGGCTAGGCGCGCGATCGCGACGTCCGCACGCGCGGGCGCGGGAACGCCGACGGAAGGTCGTCGACCTCGGCCTGGTAGAGCGGCTCCGCCTCTGGAAGGCCATCGAGCCGGAAGCGACCGAGGCTCCGCAGACGGACGTAGGGGACGACGCCATCGAGGGCTTCGCGCGCGGCGGACGAGAGCAGGATCTGGCCGCCGTGCCCGGCCGAACACACGCGTGCCCCGGTGTGCACGGCGATGCCGACGTAGCCGGTCTCCGTCAGCGTCGGACGGCCGCGATGCAGCCCGATCCGCACGCGAACGGCGGAGCCGCCCGGCCACCTCCGCTTCACGAGCTCGCGTTGGATCGCGAGCGCGGCCTCGAGCGCTGCGGTCGCCTCCTCGAACACAGCGAAGAACTCATCGGCGCGTGCGTCCACCTCGTGGCCACCCGCGCGGCGGACGCTCGTCCGGATGATCGAGCGCACGCTGCGGAGGACGGCCGCGTAGCCGTCGCCGAGCGCCTGCAGGAGGCGCGTCGATCCCTCGATGTCGGTGAGCAGGAACGTGAGCGTGCCGCGTGGCAGGCTCGCGACGTCCTTCGCGCGCGCCTCGATCTCGCCCTGCAGGCGCTCCTTACGGAGCTGCCCGTCGAAGAAGCCGACCGGGACGATCCCGTACTTCTTCGCCGCCCGTACGAGCTTCAGGCGCGCCTGCTCACGCGCGTCGGGGCTCTCGAACGACACCTGCTCGAAGCGCGCGAGCGCGTTCCGGACGTGCGAGGCGTCGTGGATGGGCAGGCGCTTCCGTCCCTGTGAGTCGACATATGCGAACGCTCGCGCTGGAAGGCGCGCCCGCTCGCGCGCGCTGAGGACCGGCATGATCACGTGCCTCCGAGGAGTGAAGTCTACGAGGTCAGAGCGCGAGCGCGGGCAGCAGGATCCGCGCGTCGAGGCCGGTCCGCTGCTCGTACTCGGCGACGGCCAGCGCGGCGGCGTGATGGCCGGTGCCGAGGTCCGCGATCGCGACGATCGACCCGCCGAAGCCGCCGCCCGTGATGCGCGCGCCATGGATGCCCTCCTGCTCGCGCACGAGCTCGACGAGCAGGTCCACCTCCGGCGTCGAGACCTCGTAGTCGTCCCGGAGCGAGCGGTGCGAGTCATCGAGGAGCTCGCCCAATGCGGCGATGTCGCGTTCCCGCAGCGCGGCGACGGCGCCGAGCACACGCGCGTTCTCCGCCACGACGTGGCGCGCGCGGCGCGAGAGCGGCTCGGGCAGCGCGTCGATCCGCGAGGCGTCGGCCGGTCCGGCGTCACGCAGCTGCGCCACGCCGAGCGCGCGCGCGGCCTCCTCGCACTGCCGGCGTCGCACGTTGTACTCGCCGCTGCTGTGCTGGTGCGTCACCCCGGAGTGGATCACGACGAGGTCCATGTCGCGCGGCAGCGGGATCCGCTCGAATGCGAGCGAGCGGCAGTCGATGAAGAGTGCCTCACCTTCGGCTCCGAGGCTCGCGGCCATCTGGTCCATGATCCCCGAGCTCGCGCCGACGAACTCGTTCTCGCTGCGCTGCGCGAGCTTCGCGATCGTCACGTCGTCGAGGTCGAGCCCGAACGCCTCGCGGAGTGCCCGGATCGTGGCGACGCCGAGCGCGCCGCTCGACCCGAGACCTGCCCCGGGCGGGAGATCGGATGTGACGCGCACGTCATAGCCGCGCTCGATGCCGAGAATGCGCGCGGGCCCCATCACATGCGCGATCCACGCAGCATCCACGTTGGCATCTGTCACACCGCGGACTTGGGCGTCCTCGCGAAGCGTGAGCTGAACGGTCACGCGAGACGGCAATGCGACCGGAAGCACGAAACCGCCGTTGTAGTCCGTGTGCTCGCCGATCAGATTGACGCGCCCCGGCGCGGACGCGCTGGTCACTGGGCGAGCGGGAGCCCTTCCCAGGCCTCGCGGTCCGCGTACACGCGCACGCCGTCGATCGTGCGGAGGTAGGAGGCCGGGACGTCGGGCGTGATCGGCCCGAGGAGCGCGGCGCGCAGGATCTCGGACTTGTGCGCTCCGCTCACGACGAGGATCGTCGCGCGCGCCGCGAGGAGCACGCGCATCCCCGCGGTGATGGCCTTCGGCGGGACGCGCTCGCGGCCGCCCCAGTAGCGCGCGTTCGACACGATGCTCGCGGGCGTGAGATCGACCACGCGCGTCGCCACGTCGGGGCCGGACGGCGGCTCGTTGAACCCGAGATGGCCGTTCGGGCCGAGGCCGAGGATGGCGAGATCGATCCCGCCGAGGTCGCGCACGGCGCGGTCGTAGCGCGCGCACTCGGCGTCGAGGTCGGCGGCGTCCCCGCGCAGCTCGAGGACGCGGTCGCCGGTGATCGCGAGCGGCCCGACCACCTCACGCTCGAGCCAGCCGAAGAACGACCGCTCGTCGTCGCGCGCGACCCCCACGTACTCGTCCAGCTGGATAGCGCGCACGCCGGACGTGTCGAGGTCGCCGCGCCGGCGCCGCTCCGCGAGCTCGCCGTAGAGCGCGACCGGGCTCTCGCCGACCGCGAACACGATCGCGGCCCGCGGCGTCGCGGCGATGACCTCGGCGACGTCGGCCGCCGCGCCGCGCGCGGCCTCCTCGTCGTCGTCGGCGACGAAGAGCTGGACCTTGCCGGTGGGCACGCTCAGCCGGCTACCGGCGCGTTCTTCCGAAACGGCGAGCGGGCCCGCGCGTAGGCGATCATCTCGTCGAGCTCGCTCGCGCGGAACAGCGACGACGCGAGGACGTAGACGGCACCACCGAAGGCGACCGCGATGGCGGTCTGCGCGAGGAGCAGGGCCTTCGGCGGGTTCGCCGCGAGGTCGAGGGGCAGGTTGGTGACGCGGATGAACGCGAACATCGCGACGCCCATGGAGAGGCTCGCCGCGAGGTGGCGGAGCGTCGACACGCTGAGCCCGCCGAGACGCAGCCGGGCGCGCGGCGCGAGGACGAACAGCAGCAGCGCGGCCTCGACGAGCGTCGCGATCGAGTTCGCGAGGGCGAGGCCGTTGATCCCGAGGCTCGGCGCGAGCGCGATGGCGAGGATGACGTTGACGACGATGTTGATGACGGTCATGACGAGCGGCGTCGTCGTGTCCTTCGTCGCGTAGTACCCGCGCGCGAGGATCTGCACGAGCGCGTGGCCGGCGAGGCCGAGCGAGTAGAAGAGGAACGCGAGCGCCGTCGCCTCGCGCGCGGCGTCGCCGAACTCGCCGTACTGGAAGAGCAGGTGCACGATCGGACGACGGAGGACGATCATCACGATCACCGTCGGCAGCGTCAGGAACATGATCCAGCGCACGGCCTGCTCGAGGGCGTCGCGCATGCGCACGGGCTGGCCGAGCGACGCGAACCGCGTCAGCGTCGGGAAGACGGCGGCGGAGATCGCGATCGAGAAGACCCCGAGCGGCAGCATCGTGAGCTGGAACGCGTAGAGGAGCGCGGTGTAGGAGCCCGGCGCCATCCGCGACGACAGGTTCACGTCGACGAAGAGGACGACCTGCACGACCGCGAGCGCGACCGTGCGCGGCCACGCGAGCGTGGCGATCTCGCGGACGCCGGGATGCGCGAGGTCGAGCGCGAACGTGTACCGCGTCCGGCGGAACGTGAGCTCGGGGACCTGGACCAGCCACATCATCGCGGCGCCGGCGACGACCCCGATCGCGAGCGCACGGATCCCGAGGAACGGCGCCCCGAACCAGGCGAACAGGATGATCACCGCGTTGTAGACGAGCGGCGCCGTCGCGCCGGAGAGGAACTGTCGATATGAGTTGAGGACGCCGGTGAAGAGCGCCGACAGTCCCATGAGGATCGGGCTGAGCAGCATGATCCGCGTCAGGTCCGTCATGAGGGCGAGCTGGTCGGCGTCGTATTTCGGCGCGATGAGCGGGACGAGATACGGTGCCGCGAACCACATCACGGCAGAGAGCGCGACGAGCGCGATGAGCATGGCGTTCATGACGCTCGACGCGACACGCCACGCCTCGTGCTCGCGCTCCTTCGCGAGGTAGCCGCTGAACACCGGGATGAACGCGCTCGAGAGCGCGCCCGCCACGAGCAGGTTGAAGATCGTGTCCGGGACCCGGAATGCGGCGAGGAACGCGTCGAGCTCGCGGGGCTCGCCCGCGAACTGTGCGCCGATGACGGAGAGCCGCAGCCAGCCGAGGACCCGGCTCGCGACGAGCGTCCCGATCATCACCAGGGACGCCTGCGCGATGCTCAACTGCACCGTCGAAGTATGAGCGGAGCGGCGCGATCCACCGTACAGTGATGGCGATGCCGAAGAAGAAGCGCTCCACCCTCAAGCGGATCCGTCAGACGGGCCGCCGCACTGATATCAAGACGCTCGCACGCTCCTCCTCGCGCACCGCGGTGAAGGCCGCGCGCGAGGCGACCACCGACATCGCCGAGGCCGTGCGCAGGGCGGCGAGCGCCCTCGACAAGGCGGCGAAGCGCGGCGCGATCCACAAGAACGCGGCGCGCCGGCGCAAGTCACGCTTGACGAAGCAGGCCAACAAGAAGGCGTAGCGCGCGGATCTAGGCCTCGGCGCGCTGTATGGCCGCGATCAGCTCGTCGGCGACGTCCTTCGTGCTCCCGGTGCCACCGAGGTCGGGCGTCCGCGGGCCGCTGCGTGCCACGTGCTCGATCGCGCGCATGACGAGCGCCGCGGCATCGCGCTCGCCGAGATGATCGAGCATGAGCGACGCGGCCCATGCTGTCGCGAGCGGGTTCGCCTTCCCCTGGCCGGCGATGTCCGGCGCCGAGCCGTGGACCGGCTCGAACAGCGATGGCTTGCGCCGTGACGGGTCGAGGTTCGCGGACGCGGCGAGGCCGAGCGAGCCCTGCAGCGCGCCGCCGAGGTCCGTGAGGATGTCGCCGTAGAGGTTGCTGGCGACGACGACGTCGAGCGACGCGGGATCGGTGATCATGCGCGCGGCCATCGCGTCCACGAGGTAGCTGCGGAGCTCCACGTCGAGGAACTGCTGCGACACCTCGCGCGCGACCTCGTCCCAGAGCACGGCGGTGTGCTGGATCGCGTTCGACTTCGTCACCGAAGCCACGCGCTTGCGCCGCTCGCGCGCGCGCTCGAACGCGTAGCGGACGACGCGCTCCACGCCGCGCCGCGTGTACACGGAGGTCTGGATCGCGACCTCGTCCGGGAGCCCTCTTTGGAAGCGGCCGCCGATCCCGCTGTACTCGCCCTCGCTGTTCTCCCGGATGAACAGCATGTCGATCGTCTCCGGGGAGCCATGGCGCAGCGGCGAGGGGATCCCCTCGAGCGCGCGGATCGGGCGCAGGTTCACGTAGAGGTCGAATGTCTGCCGGATCGGGAGGAGCAGGCCCCACAGGCTCACGTGATCGGGGACACCCGGGGACCCGACCGCGCCGAGGAAGATCGCGTCGTGCTGCTCGAGGACGCGCAGGCCGTCCTCCGGCATCATCGCGCCCTCCCGCGCGTACCGCTGGCACGACCAATCGAGGTCGGTCGTCGCGAGCGTGCCGCGGCCGCTGACCTCGAGCGCGCGCCGCGCGACCGCGAGCCCGACCGGGACGACCTCCTTGCCGATGCCGTCCCCGGGGATGACCGCGATGCGGTACGTCGCCAGGTCGCGCTCTACGCGCGCCGGAAGCGCGGGAAGGCGTCGCGGCCCGGATAGCGAGCCGCGTCGCCGAGCTCCAGCTCGATCTCCATGAGGCGGTTGTACTTCGCGACGCGCTCGCTCCGCGAGAGCGACCCCGTCTTGATCTGCCCCGTGTTCAGCGCGACCGAGAGGTCGGAGATCGTCGTGTCCTCCGTCTCGCCGGAGCGGTGCGAGATCACGGCCGCGTAGCCGGAGCGGTGCGCGAGATCGACGGCCTCGATCGTCTCCGACAGCGTGCCGATCTGGTTCAGCTTGATGAGCACCGCGTTCGCGACGCCTTCGGCCACACCGCGGCGGATGCGCTCGACGTTCGTGACGAAGAGGTCGTCGCCGACGAGCTGCAGCCGGTCGCCGAGGCGCTGCGTGAGCGACTTCCATCCGGCCCAGTCGTCCTCGGCGAGGCCGTCCTCGACGGAGACGAGCGGGAACTTCAGGTGCCACTCCGCGTAGAGCGCGACGAGCTCGTCGGCGGTGAGGTCCTTGCCGTCGCGCGCGAGGCGGTACGTGCCGTCGTCGTGGAATTCGCTGCTGGCCGGGTCGAGCGCCACCCCGATGTCGTCGCCCGCGCGGTACCCCGCGCGCTCGATCGCGCGGACGATGAGCTCGATCGGCTGAGCGTTGCTCTTCAGCCCCGCGGGCGCGAAGCCGCCCTCGTCCCCCACGCCCGTGCCCATGCCGCGCTCGTGCAGCTCCGCCTTCAGCTCGTGGAACACCTCGGATCCGGCACGCACGGCCTCGCTGAAGGTCGGCAGCCCGAGCGGGACGATCATGTACTCCTGCATGTCGGCGGAGTCGGCCGCGTGGCGCCCGCCGTTCAGGATGTTCATGAGCGGGACGGGCAGCGTGCGCGCGAGCGGACCGCCGAGGTACCGGTACAGCGGCAGGCCCACGGCGTTCGCGGCGGCGCGGGCGCACGCGAGCGAGACGCCGAGGATCGCGTTCGCGCCCATCTTCGACTTGTCGGGCGTGCCGTCGACCTCGCGCAGGAGGCTGTCGATCGCCGACTGGTCCGACGCGTCCTCGCCGATGAGCTCGGGCGCGAGCACGTCATCGACGTTGCTCACCGCGGAGCGGACGCCCTTGCCCTTGTAACGGCGCGGGTCGTTGTCGCGGAGCTCGACCGCTTCGTACTTCCCGGTCGACGCACCCGACGGGACCATCGCGGTGCCGATCGCGCCACCCGAGAGGAAGACGTCCACGCCGATGGTCGGGTCCCCGCGCGAATCGAGGATCTCGCGGGCCCTGACCATCTCGATCGTCGTGTCCAAGGCAGCGAAGATTAGGTCCTGACGAGAACGGTCGCTCGGTGGGCGGCCGTGGTATAGGTAGCCTGAACGAGGGGGTCCTGTGGGCGAGGAGAGGAAGTTCGCGACGGTGTTGTTCGCCGACATCGTCGGATCGACGGCCTTCGGCGAAGCGCACGATCCGGAGATCGTGCGGGAGGCGCTCGGCCGCACGTTCGCGGCCTGGCGGCAGATCCTCACGGCGCACGGCGGCACGGTCGAGAAGTTCATCGGCGACGCGGTGATGACCGTGTTCGGCGTCCCGGTCGCTCACGAGGACGACCCCGAGCGAGCGGTGAGGGCGGCATTCGCGCTGCGCGACCGCGCGCGCGCCGAGGATGACGCGGCGCCGTTCGACATCCGCATCGGCATCGCCAGCGGCGAGGTGGTGAGCGGTGGCGCCGAGGACGGCGGGCAGGTCCTCGTCACGGGACCGTCGGTGAACCTCGCCGCGCGGCTCCAGGGAGCCGCCGCGGCCGGCGAGATCCTCGTCGATCCGCTCACGCGCAAGCTCACGCGGCACGTCGTCGCATACGAGACCGGCCGTCCGCTCGAGGCGAAGGGCATCGGCCGCATCGAGGCATGCCCCGCACGCGAGGTCACGACGCGCATCCCCGCCGCGCATCCCGCGTTCGGCGAGCTCCGCGCCCCGCTCGTGGGACGGCACCGCGAGATCGAGCTGCTCGACACGACCTACGACCGCGTCCACGCGGAGGGACGCCCCGCCCTCGTCACGGTCTTCGGCCCGGCGGGGATCGGCAAGTCGCGGCTCCTCGAGGACTGGATCCGGCGGAAGGGGCACACGGCGCTCGTCGGCCGCTGCCTGCCCTACGGCGAGGGCATCACCTTCTGGCCGGTGAAGGAGATGCTCCACATCGAGGGCGCGATCGCGCCGAGCGACGCGCGCGAGGAGGTCACGGCGAAGGTGCGCGCCGCGGTACTACGCGCCTTCGGCGAGGGCGACGTGGACGCCGATGCGGTCGCGCGCCGGCTCGCGGTGCTCATCGGGAACCTTCCGGCGGAGCAGGCGATCCCCGACGTCCAGGCGTCCAACATCGCCGCCGAGCTCCGCTGGGCGGTGCGCCGCTACGTCGAGCGGCGCGCGACCGACGCGATCGTCATCGTGTTCGAGGACCTGCAGTGGGCGGAGCCGGGGCTCCTCGACCTCATCGAGCACCTCGCCGAGTGGACGCGCGGGCCGGTGATGATCGCGTGCCTCGCGCGCCCGGAGCTGCTCGACGTGCGTCCGGGCTGGGGCGGCGGCAAGACGAACGCGACGGCGATGACGCTCGAACCGCTCACGTACGAGGACACGCGCCTGCTCATCGGCGGCCTGCTCGGGATCCCGCACCCGCCGACCGAGCTCGTCGACGACGTCTGCCCGCGCGCCGACGGCAATCCGCTCTACGTCGAGGAGTTCCTGCGCACGATGATCGAGACCGCGCGCATCACGCGCGTCGAGGGCGAGTGGATGGTGACGCGCGGGCTGCCGCAGATGAGCGCCCCGCCGACGCTGCAGGGGCTCATGGCCGCGCGCATCGACCGCGTCCCGGCCGCGCTGAAGCGCGCGCTCCAGCAGGCCGCCGTCATCGGGAAGCACTTCTCGAGCGACGCGCTCGCCGCGATCGCCGGTGCGGACGTGAACGACGACGTCCTCGTCGACGGGGTCCGGCGCAGCCTCATCCACGAGCTCGACGAGCGCGGGCTCGGCGGCGGCCGCGCGTTCCAGTTCCACCACAGCCTCGTGCGCGAGGTCGCCTACTCCGCCGTCCCGAAGGGCGAGCGCCTGCGGCTGCACGAGCGGTTCAGCCAGTGGCTCGAGGGGATCGCCGGCGACCGCGTCGGCGAGTACGGCGAGATGATCGCGCACCACGGGGAGCAGGCGTACCGCCTGGCGCGCGAGCTGCGCTCGCCGCGCGCGACGGAGCTCGGCGCGCGGGCGTTCCGCCTCCTCGTCGAGACCGCGACGCGCGCGCGGCACCGCTCCGACCTGAACGCCGCGACGGCGCTCTACTCGCGCGCGGCCGAGATCGGCGAGGCCATCGGCCTTCCCATCACCGAGCGCGTCGAGGCCGAAGGCTTCTCCGCGCTCACCGGCTACTACGTCGACGGGACGTCCGAGGCCGTCGCGCGGCTCGATCGCGTCATCGACGCGGCGCGGCAGGCCGGCCCGAGCGAGGTCCTCGTGCGCCTGCTCAGCCAGCGCGGCTTCATCGCGCGCGTCGACGAGAGCGCCGACACGTTCTTCGAGGAGGGCATCGCGGTGGCGCGCCGGACCGGCGACCCCGCGCTCATCGCGCACGCGATGACGCTGTCGAACGCGCAGAGCTGGGCCCGCGGGGACCTCGTCGCGCACGAGGTCGTCCTGCGCGAGGCGTACGACTTCATGAAGCGGACCGGCGCGAAGGCGGACCTCGGCATCTGCCTCGTCTGGCTCGCGACGAACGCGCTGCAGCGCGGCGCGTTCACGGAGGCCGAGCGCTACCTCGACGAGGCGACCGCCGAGGCGGAGGCGAGCGGCTCGAAGTTCCAGCTGTGGGCCGTCCGCCGCCAGGAGGCGCGCGCGGCGATCGCCCGCGCGGAGCACGCGCGCGCGGTGCGTCTCGCGAACGAGGCCGTCGCCCTCGCGCACGAGGTCGGCGCGAAGCGGCTGGTCGGCCTCGCGTACGTCCGCCTCGGTGACGCGCTGTACGAGGCGGGCGAGAACGCGCAGGCGCGCACGATCCTCGAGCAGGCGCTCGCGTCGATCGACCGCGACACGATGCGCGAGGCGTACTGCGAGGTCCGCTGGAAGCTCGCGCGTGCCGCGCTCGCGTCCGGCGACCGCGAGGGCGCGCTCGCGCACGCCACGGCGGCGCGCGAGGCCGCCTGGGACCTCTACTCGAACGCGACGTCGGGCGCGACGCTCGCCGCGGTGCGCGACGCCGAGGGCGATCGCACCGGCGCGGAGCGGCTGTACCGCGAGGCGCTCGCGTTCGTCACGCCGACCGGGTTCGCCCAGCTGCGCGCCGACATCCAGCGCGAGCTCGCGCGCCACTACGTCCGCTACGGCGACGCCGCGTCGGCCGAGCCGCTCATCGCCGCGCTGGTGGACTTCTACCGCGATCCCCTCGCGTCACGCCGCCGCGACGAAGCCCTCGCGCTGCGCCGCGCGGTGGAGGCGAGCCTCCCGGCCTAGATCCCCTGGCGCCGGCCTTTCGACGGCGGGAACGCTCGCGGCAGGAGGCGCAGCCATCCGGCGAAGGTCTCGCGCCCGATGTCGAGCGGCCCGCCCGATAGCTGCACGACGCGGTACCAGGTGAGCGCCCGCGAGACCATGCCGAGCCGCTCGCCGATCAGCGCGGCGCGGCGCAGCTGGCCGCCCGGCGCGAAGCGCGAGAAAGGCTCGAGGTAGGCATCACGGAGGCGTGCGATCCGCGGATCGCGTCGCGGCATCCCGGTGCGATGCGCCGCCGCGCGGATCGCGACGGTGAGGCTGAGGAACGGATGCGACACGCAGGCGTCGCCCCAGTCGAACACGACCGTGCGCGTCCCCTTGCGGAGCACGTTCGCATCGTGGAGGTCGTCGTGCTGGATCGTCGCAGTGATGCCGAGAGCGTCAAGCTCGGCGGCTCGAGCCTCGATCGCCGGCAACACCGCGCGGATCCGACGGCGGTCCGATCCCGAGAGCTGGTCGTACCCGGGTCGCTTCGTGACGGTCGGGTCCGCGAGGATCGTCGCGACGCGTGACCTCAGCCTCTCGAGGCGATGGTCCGGCGTCCCCGCGGCGAGCAGCTCACGTTCACGTCCGAGCAGCGCGATCTGGATGGCGGCGTACCGCGGGAGGATCCTCTCCCACTCCCGGAGCAGCGCACTGCCTCGCGTGACCTCGCGGATCTTGCGGCCGCCGTCCGCGAGCAGCATCCAATCCCGGCGCGGATGCCGAGCGATGAGCGTGGGAACGTCGCGGGGCGCGACACGCTGCAGGAGCGCGGTGAGCTTCGGCTCGTGCGCCTGTGAGGCCCCGCAGCACTTGAGGAAGACGACGCCGCGCGACGTCCGGGCGCGGAACACGGTCGACCACGGCCGCACGTGCGGCTGCTCGATCTCGCCGCGCAGGACATACCCATGACGCGCCGCGGTCGCGCGGAGCCAGCGGTGCGCGCGTGCGACGAATGCGGGGTCCGTCCAGCGGAGCGAGGAGTCAGCGATCGGGTATCGCCGCGACGCCCGGCAGGACCTTCCCCTCGATCAGCTCGAGCGACGCGCCGCCACCGGTCGAGACGTGCGTCATCTTCGCTGCGAGGCCGAGCTCCTCGACCGCCTGCACGCTCTCACCGCCGCCGACGACCGTCGTGGCCGTCGATGCGGCGAGCAGCCCCGCGATGCGCTTCGTCCCCGCCGCGAACGGCGCCTTCTCGAACACACCGAGCGGGCCGTTCCAGAAGACGGTGCGCGCCTTCGCGATCGCGGCCGCGTACTCCTCGAGCGTGCGCGGGCCGGCGTCGAGCATCGCCTCGTCCGCGGGGATGTGGTCGACGTCGCGCACCCTCCCCGCGGGCGCGTCCGGTGACGTCGCGCAGACGGCGTCGCTCGGCAGATGGAAGTCGATCTCGCGCTCCTTCGCGCGGCGGAGGATCGCGCGGGCCTCGTCCTCCCTGTCCGCCTCGCGCAGCGACGTCCCGACCGCGTGGCCGGTCGCGCTGAGGAACGTGTTCGCCATCCCGCCCGCGACGGCGATCGCGTCGACGCGCTCGATGAGCGCGCGCAGCACGTCCATCTTCGTGCTCACCTTCGCGCCGCCGACGATCGCGAGGAACGGCCGCGCCGGCTCGGCGAGGAGCCCGCCGAGGGCCGTGAGCTCCTTCTCCAGGAGCAAGCCCGCGTACGCGGGAAGGACGCGCGCCACGCCCTCCGTCGAGGCGTGCGCGCGATGCGCCGTGCCGAACGCGTCGTTCACGAAGGCGTCGAACCCCGCCGCGAGCTGCTTCGCGAACGCGGGATCGTTCGCCTCCTCCTCGGGATGGAAGCGCGTGTTCTCGAGGAGGATCACATCGCCCGCGTTCATCGCCTTCACCGCTCCTGCGACGGCCGGCCCGACGCAGTCGGGCATCAGCGGGACCGTGCATCCGAGGAGCGCGGCGAGCACGGGCGCGACCGGCGTGAGGCTGTACTTCGGCTCGTTCCCTTTCGGCCGGCCGAGATGCGACGCGAGCGCGACCCTTCCGCCGCGCTCGCGCAGCTGGCGGATCGTTGGCAGGGAGGCGCGGATCCGCGTGTCATCCGCGACGCGCCCATCCTTCAGTGGAACGTTGAGGTCGACGCGCACGAGGATCCGCTTCCCCGCGGGATCGAGGTCGCGGACCGTGCGCTTCGCGAACGAGGCGCGCGCCGTTATGCGCGCGCTCCGACGGGCTCCCGCTTCGGCGCTCCGACCTTCGATCCCACGAGCGCGGTGATGTCGGCGAGGCGGCACGCGTAGCCCCACTCGTTGTCGTACCACGCGATGACCTTGACCATGTCCTCGAGCACGATCGTGTCGATGCCGCTGACGATGGTCGAGTGGTCGTCGCCCTTGAGGTCGCTGGAGACGAGCGGCTCCTCGGTGTACGCCATGATCCCCTTCAGCTTGCCGGCCGCCGCGCGCTTGAACACGGCGTTCACCTCGTCCTTCGTGACCGCGCGCTTGAGCGTCGCGACGAAGTCCACGACGGACACGGTCGGCGTGGGCACGCGGAACGCCATGCCCGTGAACTTCCCCTTGAGCTCCGGGATCACGAGCGCGACGGCCTTCGCGGCGCCGGTCTCGCTCGGGATGATGTTCTCCGCGGCCGCGCGCGCGTCGCGCGGGTCCTTCGCGACGGTGTCGAGCACGCGCTGCGAGTTCGTGTACGAGTGAACGGTCGTGAGGAATCCCTTGACGATCCCGAACTCGTCGTTCAGGACCTTCGCGACGGGCGCGAGCCCGTTCGTCGTGCACGAGGCATTGCTGATGATGTGGTGCTTCTCCGGATCGAACTCGCCCTCGTTCACGCCGAGGACGATGGTCTTGTCCTCGTTCTTCGCCGGCGCCGAGATGATCACGTACCGCGCGCCGGCATCGAGATGCGCCTTCGCCTTCGTCGCGTCGGTGAAGAAGCCGGTCGACTCGATGACGATGTCGATGCGCAGGTCGCGCCACGGCAGCTTCGACGGGTCCTTCTCCTGGACGACCTTGATGTGATGTCCGTCGATGACGATCTCGTCCGCGGTCGCCGAGACCTCGCCCTGGAACGTCCCGTAGTTCGTGTCGTGCTTGAAGAGGAAGGCGTTCATCTGCGGATCGGCGAGGTCGTTCACCGCGACGATCTCGAGGTCGGGCTGGCGCTCCAGCGCGGCCTTCAGGAACTGGCGTCCGATGCGGCCGAACCCGTTGATCGCGACACGTGTCGTCATCACCGTCACCTCCGAGCCTGCTCGAACCTACCTTATGCGAACCAGGTCCCTCGCCCGGCCGCTCGCTCCTGCGCCGCAAGCACCGCACCGACCATGCCGACGTCGGGCCCGAGCGCGGCGCCGACGACCTGGACCGCCGCGGCCGGGACCGCGAACGCGCGCTCGCGGATGCCGCGCCGCATCGGATCGAGCACGTGCTGCGGCTCGTGCTCGGTGATGCCGCCGCCGACGACGATGACGCTGGGGTTGAGCCCGTTGACGAGGCCGATGGCGAGGTTCGTCAGCGCCGCCTCCGCCCTGGCGACGAGCGCCTTCGCGCGATCGTCCCCGGCGCGCGCCGCGCGGAACACGTCTCCCGCATCGCGCGACCCGAACTGTTGCGCGAGGTTGCGTCCGCCGGCGAACGACTCGACGCAGCCATACGATCCGCACCCGCAGGCGGGAAGCTCTTCCGACCCTGCGGTCGCTCCGCTCCCGCGGGGGCCCATGAGGGCGACGGGCCAGTGCCCGAGCTCGCCGGCGGTATTCGTCGCGCCGCGCAGCATGCGGCCGCCGCTCACGATCGCGCCACCGACACCTGTCGAGACCGTGATGTACACGTAGTCGCGCTCGCCGCGCGCCGCGCCCACCATGCCTTCGCCGATCGCGGCGATGACCGTGTCGCGATCGAGGAACACGGGAGTGCCGTCGAGCAGTGCCGACAGCTCCTCGGCGAGATGCACGCCCTCGAACCCGGGGATGTTCGGCGCGACGTGAACGATGCCGCGGTGGTGATCGAGCGGACCCGGGGCGGCGCACCCGACGGCGACGACCTCGTGCAGCGATCGACCGGCGTTCTCGAGCGCGCCGCGGGCGGCGGTCGCGAGCTCGGCGATGACGTCGCCGGATCGACCGGTGCTCGGGGTCGCGCGCGACGCGTCGCCGAGGATCCGCGGCCTGTCGCTCGCCGGCTCCGCGACGACGGCGCGGACGTGCGTCCCGCCGAGGTCGAGCCCGAGATAGAGGTCGCTCAGACCTTGGGCAGGCGCCCGCTCACCTCGGGCGCCTGGAAGAGCGTGAGGTCCCTCCCGAAGAGGCGATCGCGCACGTCACGGAAGCCGCGCCGCGCCTTGTCCTTGCCGAGCGCGCGCTCGGCCTCCTCATAGATCTCACGCACGAGGAGCGCGAGATACGGCAGAGCCTGCCGCTCCGGCACGCCGTCGCGGTCGATCGCGCCGGCGTCGAGCCGGTCGTTCGAGATCGGGAGCGGGCGGTCGATCGGCTCGGCCTGCTCGTCGGCGCGCATCGTGAGGTTGAGCATCCGGTCCTCGACACGCGCCTTCCCGTACTGCCCGCTGTTGTACGCGGCGACGAGCTCGTTCGCGAACGTCGCGAGCTGACCCGCTCGTGACCCGGCGGGCGCGACCCGCACCGGCTCCGCCTTCGCGCCGCCGAAGAGCCCACCGAACAGGCCACCCTTCTTCTTCTCGGGTGCCGGTACTGGCGCGGGCGCGGGCGGTGGAGGCGGCGCGGCGATCTCCTCGGCGCGCGCGCGCTCCGTCCAGTCGATCGCGGGCTCGGCCGCGGCGGGCTCGGCTTCGACCGGCGCGGGCTCGGCCGCGGGCGCTTCCCATGCCGGCGCCTCGGGCTGCGCGGGCGGCGCCCCGAACGCCGCGAGCCGCGGATCGATCTCGGCCGGTGCCGGCTCCGCGGGCACCGGTGTCCCCACTACGTCCCAAGGCTCCTGCTGCGTGACTGAGGACGGCGTCTCCCAGGCTGGCGGAGCCGCCTGCTCGCCGAATGCCGCGAGGCGCGGATCCGGCTCGGGCTCGACCTCCGGCGCGGACGCGAACGCTTCCGCGGTCGCGGCCGCGGCCTCGGCTTCGGGCGACGCGGTCTCGGGTGGCGGCGGCTCCCATGCGGCCGGCGGCGGCGCCGGCTCGGCGGCGCCGAACACGCCCTCGACCGGCGCGAAGCGATCGTCATCGACCGGCTCGTGATCGAGCGGCGTCTCCGCGAGCGGCTCCTCGACGGCGGGCTCTTCCGAGATCTCTTCCTCGGCGACCCCCGCTTCGTCCTCCGCGACCGCTTCCTCTTCGGCGATGGCTTCCCACGGCGATGGCGCGGGCGCGCCCTCGGCCTCCGGCTCCGCCGCGACCGTCTCTGGCGCGGGCCACGGCGTCTTGCGCCGCTCGACGTAGGGCCATGTCTCCTCGGTCGCGGGGATGACATCGAGGTAGCCGCCGCGGACAAGATCGGCGAGCGCCATCATCGCGGGCAGTCGGCGCATGCGGAGGTGATCCGCGATGCCGCCGACGTCGCGTTCGCTGCTCACCCCGAGGAGCACGCGCCACTGCTCCGGCGTGAGCACGATCTCGGGGTTCCTCGTCGCGCGCTCCGAGAGCGTGAACGTTGCGCGCTCGTTCGGGATGAGCGCGCGGATCGCCACGATCCGGTCGCGGATGTCGGTCGCGCGGTCGAGGAGCGGATCGAGCGCGCCGCTGACGTTCGCGGCAGGCGCGTCGGACATCGGGACGAAATCGAACTCGCCTTCCTGCGCGGTGAACGCGGCACCGAGCGCGATCTCGCCCTCCTCCTCGCCGCTCTGCGCCGACACGAGGCTCCCATCGGACATCCCGATGGTCGACCGGTCACGCCCCGAGCGGACCTCGAGCCGCCCCGTCTTCTTCGTCTCAGCGAGCAGCTGCAGGATCGTCTCGAGCGGGAAGTCGGGGAGGCGCCCGCGCAGGACGATCTGCTCCCCCTCCGTCGTCGGCGGGATCGGCGACATCGGCGGAAGGCGGCGATAGCCGCGCGAGGGCTCGCCGCCAGCCTGCCCGCCGCCCGGTGCGATCGGGTCCACGAGGCCGGCGCGCACGAGCGCCGCGAGCAGCTGCTGCGCGGCCAGTCGCGGCATCTGCAGCTCCGCGGCGAGCGCTTCGACGTCGCGCTGCCCATCCACGAGCAGGAGGGCGCGCCACTGCTGCGGCGCGAGGGTGATCTCGCCGCGCTCGGTCGCGCGCTCGGACAGGCGGAAGCGCATGCGGTCGTTCGCGATGACCTCGCGGATGCTCCGCACGCGGTCGCGCTCGACGGCCGCGCGCTCGAGCAGCTCCTCGACGTCGCCCTCGAGGTCGACGTGGTCGATCCGGTCTTGCGGGAGGAACTCGAAGTCGCCGCTGACGATCGTGAACACCGCACCGAGCGCGAGGTAGCCGTCCTCGTCCTCGAACCGTGCCGACACGAGGCGCCCGCCGGAGACGCCGAGGAAGCCGCGCTGCTCCTCGTTCTCGCCGCGGACCTCGAGCTGTCCCGTCTTCTCGGTGGCGGCGAGCAGCTGCAGGACCATCTCGAGCGGGAATGCTTCGACGGCGCCGCGCAGGCTCAGCGGATGGCCTCCTCGGTGGAGGTGTCGAAGAAGTGGACCTTCCGAAGGTCGAAGCCGACGCGCAGCGCCGCGCCGGGCCGCGTCTGCGTGTCGGTCGACACGCGCGCGACGAATGCCTGGCCGGCCGCGCTCAGGTGCAGCTGCAGCTCGTTGCCGAGGTACTCGACGACCTCGACGGTCGCGTCGATCGGCAGCTTGCCCTCGGCCGAGGTCCGGCCGAGGTCGTGGATGTCCTCGGGCCGCATGCCGACGATGACGTCCTTCCCGGTCAGACGCTCGGCGTGCCCGTTCAGCGGGACGTTCGCGAAGCCGGTGTCCGCCGCGGTGCCGCTCGCCTTCGCTGGGAAGAAGTTCATCGCGGGCGCACCGATGAACCCGGCGACGAACAGGTTCAGCGGATGGTCGTGCAGGTCCTGCGGCGTGCCGATCTGCTGCAGGAGGCCGTCCTTCATCACGACGATGCGATCGCCCATCGTCATCGCCTCGACCTGGTCGTGGGTCACGTAGATCGTCGTCTTGCCGACGCGCTGATGGATCTTCTCGAGCTCGGCCCGCGTCTGGATGCGCAGCTTCGCGTCGAGGTTCGAGAGCGGCTCGTCCATGAGGAAGACCGCTGGCTCGCGCGCGATGGCGCGCCCGAGGGCGACGCGCTGGCGCTGGCCGCCCGAGAGCTCCTTCGGCTTGCGCTGCAGGAGCTGCGCGAGGCCGAGGATCCCGGCGACGTCCGTCACGCGCCGCTCGATCTCCGCCTTCGGCGTGCCGCGCAGCCTCAGGCCGAAGGCGATGTTGTCGTAGACGGACATGTGCGGGTACAGGGCGTAGTTCTGGAAGACCATCGCGATGTCGCGATCCTTCGGCGCGACGTCGTTCACGAGCCGGTCGCCGATGAAGATGTCGCCGCTGGTCTGCTCTTCCAACCCGGCGAGCATCCGGAGGGCGGTCGTCTTGCCGCAGCCGGATGGGCCGACGAGCACGAGGAACTCGCCGTCACGGACCTGCAGGTTCAGGTCGTCCACGGCGGTGACCTCACCGAACTTCTTGACGACGTGCTCGTACGTGACGGTGGCCATGGGCCCTCCGGCCTCCTCGGTGGTCTCCGACGCCGAAGTATGCAACGCGGTCGCGGAAAGCCCGCGCCGAATGTTCCGTGGATGCGGCTCATCGTCGGCATCGGCGTCGCGGCCGTTCTGACGGCGTGCGCCGCCGCGTCGCCGCTCGTTCCGCCCGCGCCGACCGGCGATGGGGTCGCGCGCCGCGTCGTGCCGACCACGCGACTCGTGCTCCCGGCGGATCGCGCCCCGATCGAGCGCGACTGCGCGGACTTCGCGGACCAGGCTGCGGCGCAAGCGGCGCTTCGGTCGGATCCGACCGATCCCGACGGCCTCGATGCGGACGGCGACGGCATCGCGTGCGAGCATCTGCCGCCGCCCGGGAACACCGCTCCCGTGCCGCGCGGTCGGTGACGGCTCAGTCCCTCAGCGGATCCACCAGAGGAGCGCCTCGCCGTGCCGGCGCACGAACAGGAGGTGCGTCGCGCTGGATGGCCGGTCGCGCACGCAGCTCGTCGAGCCGTCGGGGCAGAGCGCGATCCACCAGGAGGCCTCGAGCACGCGTCGCCCGCACGCGTTCGCGATCTCCTTCGCGACGGTGGAGTCGCGCGCCGGTCCGGCCGTGACCTCGCTCGGGCGGTACTCGCGCGGCGGCAGGCCGAGCGGTCCCTGGCGCACGGCCGGCCACAGCGCGGGGTCGGTCAGGCTGAAGAGCTGGTCGTTCGTGGCGCTGCGTACCGCCTCGAGACGCAGGCGTGCGGCTGACCTCCTGTCGCGATGAGACGATCTCACTCCTTCACGCTCCCCCCTCGCACTCCGCTCGGACAGGCAAGGAACCCGAGGATCCAAGACCTCCGGAGCAGAAGTCACTTCGACCTCTCCTCACGCGGCACTCCCGTCGACTTGAGCGGCCGGAGCGGCAGTAGGTATCCGAGCGTTCCAAGTACAGCCATCGACCCCGCGATGTACATAGCGAAGGGCCCAAGCCCCCCCGCACGAGCGACAGCGAGCGATGGGATGAGCGCTGTCAGCGCAATGATCAGCGTCCCGAACGCAGACCGCGACCAGTAGGCCCAAGACCGCACGATGGCCATGAAGGCGGCGCCTAGAACGAGGTACGGCCATGACGCCCAGAAGCCGTCGATCCTCGCCGAGCCGACCCATAGGAAGAGGACCAGCGCGCCGATGCCGCCGATCGCGCCGGTGATGCGATCGCGACGCTCTCCGCGTGCCCGCTCGGTCATCACTTCCCACCACCGACCGGCGAGATCGTCGTGTTCGAGAAGTAGTCCGGCGGTGCCGGCGAGGTTGGCCGAAGCAGCGCATCGATACCGCTCGCGAGGAGGGAACCGAAGAACGCCGAACCGAGGAGGCGCGACACGTTCGGCCCCTGGCTGATGATCGAGTGCGGTGCGAATCGGAGCTGGCGCAGCAGGTACACGCCGACCATTGGCGAGGCGGCACTGCCCGCCCATCCGCCCACTGCGCTCGCGGCACCGGTGATCAGCCAGTTCCCGGGGGTCGGCGTCCAGTCCGCGGCACCTCCGAACGCCGAGGTCACCGCGTTCGCCGTCGCCCAGCCGGTGGCCGCGCCGACCGTCCCGGCCGTGAAGTTCAGGCCGGCCGCGATGCCGGTCGCGAGCAGCCCCGTCGAGGACGCGCCGAAGGCCCCTATGGCGATGCTCCCGCCAGCAAGAGGAGCGATGCTTGCGACCGCGCCGGTGATCGCGCCGGTCGCCACTGCCCCTGCGAGGCCCCCGGGTGTGACGGCGCCCTGGTGCGTACCGAGGTACACGCCCGCGCCGATGACGCCACCGATGACGGCGCCAGCGATGGGTACGAAGCAGAGACAGTGGCCGGTCGGATCAACGTGCCGTGACGGAGCACCTGCCGCGTAGCCGTACAGGCTCAGCGACGCCGGGACAGCAGCGGCCCCTCCGTACGAATCGGCGCTCATGAACCGCCCAGCCCCAGGGTCGTACCAGCGGGCCCGCAGATAGATGAGTCCGGAGCCGTCGCGCAGCTCGCCGGCGTAGCCGAGCAGCGTCGGGGTCGCGCCGAGCAGGCTTGCCTGCGCGATCTCTCCATACGCGGCGTAGCGGAACGACCGGCTCACCAGGCCAAGGTCGCCCACCTCGGCGCGCACGCTGCCGAGGCCGTCGCGCGCGAGGGTCAGCGTCGTGCCGTCCGACCGCGCGAGGTAGAGCGGCCCGAGCCCGTGCACGACGCGGTCCGTCCCCGCCGTCATCAGGGCAGCAGGCGCGAGAGAGGGGTCCCACAGGAACGCCGTCGTGCTCGCGCCCTCGGTCTTCAGCGACAGCAGCCCGTCCCCGTTGTACGCGTACGTGCGCGCGGTCCCCGCGACGGTCGAGCTGGTGAGCCGCGCGAGCGGGTCGTAGCCGAAGGTATCGGCGCCGCGCTGGACCAGCCGGTCGGCGCCGTCCCAGGTGAACGCACGGATCCCGTCGCTGGTGAGCCGGTTCGCTCCGTCGTACGTGTACGCCGCGGCGGGTCCGGTGCGCGTCGCGACGTTCGACGCCGCGTCGAACGAGAACGTCTCGGGGACCGCGCCGACGACCGACGCGAGACGGTTCAGACCGTCGTACGTGTACGCGAACGTTCCGGACGACCCCTGTTGCGCGGTCCTCCGCCGCTCGCGAATGTCCCCGCCCGCCACGCGGTCGTCCCGCCAGGCGACCGCGACCTCGCTCGTGCTGAGCGCGGCCGCTGGCCGCATCTGCGCGCTGCTCGCCGGGTCGTCGCTCACGAGCGAGCTCGCGGACCACGAGTTGGTCGCGAAGGTGTAGTCGGCGCCCCAGATGTCGTAGCTGGTGCCGCGGGCGTCCTGCCACGCCGCGAAGGCATTGCCGTCGGCGCGCACACCGAGCGCGAGCGCGACCGGGATCGCCGCGGCGTCGGATGCGGTCCGGCTCGGCTCCCATGTCGAGGTGCCCGCGAGGAGCCGGGTCGACCGCACGTGCGTCCCCGGCGCGCGGTCGTCGAGGTACACCACGATCAGGTCGCCCGCGGCGTCGATCGCGACGTGCGGGTCGTACTGCGCGGCGGTCCCCGGATCGTCGCTCAACTTCTGGTTCGCCGTCCACGCCGACGCGCCCGCGGGGAGCTTCGCGAACCAGACGTCCGAGTTCCCGCCGCGGTCGTCCTCCCAGACCGCGTACGCGGTGCCGTCCGGCCCGACCACGAGGTCCGGCGTCCATTTGCGCGAGCTCGTGTTGTCGGTCACGCGGATGTTCGCGGACCACGTCGACCCGCCGGCCGTGAGGCGCGCCGAGTACACGTTCCACTGGTTCGAGCGGAAGTCACTCCAGACGGCCACCGCCGCACCATCGGCCGTCACGGCGATCTTCGGTTCGCTCTGCGTCGCCGAGCCGCGCGTGTCGTCGTTCACGCGGACGTTCGCGCTCCATGTGCCCGTCGACGCGGTCCGCTTCGAGAAGTAGATGTTCGTATCGGGGCTGCGGTTGCCGTCGCGGTCGTCCTGCCACGCGGCGTACGCGTCGTTCGAGCCGTCGATCGCGATCGACGGCCGCCATTGCGTCCGCCCTGTCGCATCATCGTTCACGCGCCGGTTCGCGCTCCACGCAGCGGTGGTCGGATCGCGGCGCGAGAAGTAGATATCGCCGTTGGAGCCGCTGCGGTAGTCATCCCAGATGAGGTACGTCGCCGCATCACGGCCGAGCGCGATGGCCGGACGGTCCTGCTGGGAGGTCGCGACGTCGTTCACCTGGACGCTCGGTGACCACTGCAACGGCGGCAGGTCGATCCCGCTGACGAATTCGTCGAGGGCGGTCCTGTTGCCCTCGGCGTCGAGGGTGTACGCGTGCGTCGTGATCGCGAGCGGACCGACCGCGTTCGCGACCCGCGTGAGGCGCTGCGCGCGGTCATACGTGTACGTCGCGCTCATCCCATTCGGGTAGGCGAGCGTGGCGACGAGACCCGATGCCTGGTACGTGTAGGTCGATACACGGCCGACGTCAACGAATACCATACGGTCGGTCGATAGACCGGAGCTCAGGCGAGCGTCACGAGCCACGTCCCGATCTCGAACGACTGCAGGCGCGCGGTCGCGCTGCCGTCGGGATGGATGTCGAGCGGCGCCGCGGTCCGGATCACGTCGAGCCCGGTGTTCCCGACGTCGCCCCAGCCCTCGCGCAGATCGACCGACGACGCCGCCGCGATCGCGCGGTGGGCGCGGACGGTGACGCTCGCGGGCTCGCCCGACAGCGATGCGAGGCGCAGGACGACACGTCCGTCGGCGCCGGCGCGCAGCGCGGTGACGTGCGCGACGGCATCCGCCGGCTGGGTCGAGATCGCGAGGAAGCAGCGCGCCTCCCCATCGCCGCGCGCGACGATCGGCGGTGAGAGGGACTCGCGGACGCTCCGATACGCGGCGCCGATGGACCGATCGGCCGTGAGCGGGACGACGCAGTAGCGGAAGCGTTGCGGACCCGTGCACTGCGCGGTCGGTGTCTCGAGCGCGGGCCCGGCGTGACCGCGGCGCTCGCGAAGGTCGCCGCGCGACAGCCAGCCGACGCCGCGCAGCAGCGTGATCGCGATCGTCGCCCCATCGCGGAGCACCGCGTAGTCGCGGATGCCGTCGACCCCGACGGCGAGGCCGCCCGTCGGTCCGTTCACCGCGACGATGTCGTGGACGCAGCGCTCCAGCGTGGGCGGCTCGACCCAGCCAGGTCGCGGGGGCACGCGGTTCGAGCGCTCGAGGAGCGCGAACGCGACGCCGGCAAGATGCGTGAGCGTGCGCGTGCTCGTGGCGTGCTCGACGCGCAGCCGGTGATCGCGGGCCTGGTTGTCGATCTCGGTCATGACGTCGACGCGCTCGGCGTCCGCGTCGAGGGTGACCTCGATGCGGAGCGCGCAGTCGACGATATCGGCCACGCGCGCGAACCGGTCGGGACGCAGCCCCGCGGGGAGGCGAGCGACGGTCTCGACGACGACCGTCCCGCGGTCGCCGGACACCGCCGTCGTGCGCCTGCCGCCCAGGGCGGCGCCCTCCACGGTCGGTCCCGCATATGAATAGGTGTATTCGTCGCCCCGGTCGCCGTCGTCGACGAGCACGTTCAGCCGGTGCCAGCGCTGGCCAGACGCGAGGTCGGTGACGGCGAACGTGCCGTCCGGGCCCACCTCGACGCGGAGGCGGCCGTTCTCGAGCACGCCCTCCTCGGGCGAGCGGACAGCGCCGCCCGCGACGGCCTCGAGGGGTGCCACGCCGAGCCCGGCGCAGCGCACGAGCGTCGGCCGGCCGTCGGCCTCGACGACGGCGCGGTGCTCCCACGGCAGCACGCTCCACACGACGCTGCGCTCCCCCGCTCCGGCGAGGCGCGCCGCCAGCTCCGCCGCGATCTCGGTGCCTTCGCGCCGAACGCGCTCGAAGCGCGGCGGCATGTCGAGATCGTGCACGTCGTCGATCCCGCAGCCACAGATCGAGTCGTGCGGATGGTTCTCGAGGAGCGTGCGCCAGAGCGATCGGATCCGGTCGCGCATGCCGCCGCCGCTGAGGGCGTCGAGCGGTTCGCACCGCTCGAGCAGGAGCCGCTCGCACGCGACGTTGGCCTGTTTGATCCAGACGCGCGTCGAGTTGACGCCGCGCAGGATCGGCCGGTACTTCCCCGCGACCATCTCGCCCGCGAGGACGCCGGGCGGCGTGCGCAGCGACTCGCCGAACGCCTCGAGCCCCGCGATGCGCGCTGCGGATGCGGGCTGGGCGGCGCGGATCGCCTCGACCGCCTCGGGCAGACGCTCGTAGGGCTCGGTGTGATCCGTGCCGACCATGAACAGCAGGCCGTCCGTCTGCGCGTACGGGACGATGACGCGCATGAGCCGCGGGAGCAGGCGGCGCACGCGCCGCCGCAGGCGCTCGGGGGTCTCGTCCCCCTCCCCGACGAGCCCGAGCGCGTTGTCGTAGTGCGCGACCTGGTGCGACGCGACGATGCGGTCGCCCGACGGCGCCTCCCACTGGAACTCGCTGCCGAGCTCCTCACCCTCGTCGCCGACGCCGCGCGCGAAGACATATGTCGTGTATCCGAAGCCGCGGACGATCTGCGGCATCTGCGCCGGATGCCCGAATGGATCGGCAACGTAGCAGACGCGCATCGCGCGCCCGAGCTCGCCGGCGACGCGAAGGCCCTCCTGGAAGTTGCGCACGATGGATTCCCCGGAGACGAGGAGGTAGTCCGCGAGCACGTACCACGGTCCGACGAGGAGCCGGCCCGAGCGCACGAGCCGCTCGATGCGCTGCCGGTCGTCCGGCCGGATCGCGAGGTGATCCTCCGCCCAGATCGTGTGGCCGTCGAACGTGAACTGGGTGAAGCGCTCGTCGCGCTCCATGAGGTCGAGGAGCTTGCCGACCATGCGGACCAGGCGTTCGCGGTACGTCTCGAAGCGCGAGTACCACTCGCGGTCCCAGTGGGTGTGCGGGACGACGTAGATCGTCCACGGGAGCCGCCGGAAGATCTCGGCCGCGACGAACGGCGCCGCAGTGCCGAACGCGACGCCGATCGCCGCGCCGGCGACGATGTCGCCGGGGTAGTGCACACCGGTCGCGATCCGGGCGAGGGCGATGCCGATCGCGATCAGGAGCGCGGGCCAGCGCAGCCGCGGCAGCGCATGTCCGAGCGCGACCGCCGCGCCGAACGCACCCGCGGTGTCACCGGATGGGAACGAGGACGTGGTCGGCGCCGAGATGAGGAGATCGATCCCGGGGATCGCGATGAACGGCCGCGGACGCTGGAATACGTTCTTCAGCACATCCGCGACGAGCCACGCCGGCGCGATGCCGAGCGCGACCGTGAGCACGATCGCGCGGCCCCGTCGCCCGATGCCGCGCGCGCGGAGACCCGCGAGGCCAAAGAGCCACCAGACCGCGCCGAAGATGTTCACGGTCGCGAGCCCGATCGCGAGCGCCGCGGTCACCGCGTTGCGCGAGCCCACGATCGCGAGATACAGGCGCGCATCGAGGTCGCCGAGCGCGCGGAGGACCTGCTCCATCAGCGGCGCGCGTGGCGCCAGATGAACAGGCCCACCGCCGCGGCGAGCGCGGCGACGATGACGTAGTCGAGGCCGCGGAGCGCCGACTTCACCTGCAGCCAGTTGTCGCCGAGCACCATGCCACCCCAAACGAGCACCATCGCCCACGGGACCGCGCCGAGCACGGAGAAGGCGAGGAAGCGCCACACCGGCATCCGCGCGACGCCCGCCGGGACCGAGATGAACGTGCGGACGATCGGGAGCATCCGCGAGAAGAAGACCGTCGCTTCGCCCCACCGCGCGAACCAGCGATCCGCGACCTCGAGGTCGTGGGCGCTGATGAGGACGTACCGGCCGTAGCGCTCGAGGAGCGGCCGCCCGCCGAGCCGGCCGACGTAGTACGAGAGGACGGACCCGAGCGTGTTGCCGAGGACGCCCGCGACGACCGCGCCCCAGTACGACCACGGCGCCGCGCTGACGGGCTCGGTCAGCCCGCGCGAGACCATCCAGCCGGCGAAGGGGAGGATGAGCTCGCTCGGCAGCGGGATCGCCGCGCTCTCGATCGCCATCGCGAGCACGACACCTGCATAGCCGAATGCCGTGTACAGGGACTCGAGGAATGGGATGACGAGCCGTTCGAGGGCTTCGAGCAAGTCGTTCCCTATCATCGCGTACAGGAAGGGCGAGGGTCGGGATCGGGAGGGACGATGCCGAACGACACTGCGCTCGACGATCTGATGACCAGCGCGCTCGACGAGGTGGGGACCGCCGACATCCTCGTCGGGATCCCCAGCTACCGCAACGCGGGGACGATCGGGCACGTCGTGCGCACGGTCGTGCAGGGTCTGCGCACGTCGTTCCAGGGGATGCGCGCGGTCGTCGTCAACGCCGACGGCGGATCGAACGACGGCACGACGGATGTCGTGCGCGAAGCCCTTGATGGCCAGCCGGCGATCGTCGGCGCGTACCGCGGGCTGCCGGGCAAGGGATCCGCGTTCCGCGCGATCTTCGAAGCCGCGGCCGAGCTCGGCGTGAGCGCGTGCGCGGTCGTGGACAGCGACCTGCGCAGCATCACGCCCCAGTGGATCGAGCGGCTCCTCGGTCCCGTCGCGTCCGGCCATACGGACTACGTCACCCCGCTCTATTCGCGGCACAAGCACGACGGGACCATCACGAACACGATCGCGTACCCGCTCACGCGCGCGCTGTACGGCAAGCGCGTGCGCCAGCCGATCGGTGGCGAGTTCGGATTCACCGGCGACCTCGCCCGCGCCTTTCTCGAAGGCGGGGCTTTCGTCCCTCGGGCGCGCAGACCGAGCGAAGACGAGGTCGAGCACCCGAGCGCGAGCGAGGGGTCCCCCCGAGCGAGCGTTGGAATGGACGTGTGGGAGACCGACGTCGCGCGGTTCGGCATCGACGTGTACATGACGACGACGGCGCTCGCGCGCGGCGCGCGGGTCGCGCAGGCCTTCCTCGGGGCGAAGATCCACGATCCGAAGGACCCCGGAGCGGACCTCGCGCCGATGTTCACCCAGGTGGTCGGTACGGCGTTCCGGCTCGCCGCCGCGAACGCGGAGCG
>WNFU01000900.1_pt1 | contig 50357 bp, 43 predicted proteins | sample 5400121 | NCBI WGS metagenome assembly WNFU01 (sample SAMN13153360, study PRJNA577476) | soil metagenome | isolation source: 100 cm soil or saprolite under grassland replicate 1 | place: USA:California | collected 2016-06-15 | reverse complement strand
CCCTGGAAGCAAAATAGGGCAATCCGCGAATCAACGTCAAGCCAACTGCAACTTTTTCTTCCGCCGACAAGGCTGCCAAAGACACTGGATATTTTGCCGAGAGTTGAACTAGATTAGTGAGCAAGATGCGCCCGGTTCAACCGCCCAACTCAAACACCAGAAAACCAAAGCTCGTTGCTCCGCCGGGAGCATGCGATACCCACCTTCATATTTATGGACCCTTTGACCGCTACCCGCTCGTCGCGGAGAGAAACTACGATCCCGATCCCCACTCGACACTTGACGACTACTTGAAAGTGCATCGCGCGCTCGGCTTGGAGCGTGCGGTGATCGTCACCGGCAGCGGCAACGGTACCAATAATCAGATCACACTCGACGCACTGCAGAGGATGAAAGGAAGTTTCAAAGGCCTCGCGCTAATCGATCCGGCAATCACCGACGCCGAGTTGTCGAAGCTGAAAGAAGTCGGCTTCACCGGTTTTCGCATCAAAGCCAACGGCCGAGGTGGTTTGTCATTCGAAGATACGAAGCGAATGATTACGCGCACCGCCGGTTTCGGCTGGCATATCGAGTTTATGTCACAATCGATGGCGGAAGTGATCGGCGACGTGCCGTTCTTGAATTCACTCAACGTGCCCTACGTTTTCGATCACGTAGCCCACTCCGAGCCGCATCAAAACAAAAACGATCGTGAATTTCGCGAACTGCTCGCGATTCTCAGGAACGAAGAGCGTGCCTGGATCAATCTCTATAGCTTTTATCAATTGTCCGAATCCGGCCCGCCGGATTATTCCGACATGCTCGCAGTCGTTGGTACGATAGTCGAAGCAAGGCCGGACCACGTGGTCTGGGGCAGCAACTGGCCTCATGGCGGGATCGCGGTGCCCATGCCGAACGACGGCGACCTGCTCGACTTTTTATTGACCTCTGTTCCGGACGAAACGATCCGCAAGCAAATCCTCGTCGATAATCCGGCCAAGCTATACGGCTGGCAAAACATCTAACGGCATAGATCCTAAAACGCGTTGGTACGAATCGAGTCATTCGAACGTTTTGATCGGTTAGTCCTTGGCCTTCGATGCCAACGGCATGTCCCTCCGCCGCACTGTGCGACTTTTACCGACATTGCTTCCGAAGACGAGAACCAGCGAAGCTATTATCAGGAACATCTCGAGATCCACTGCTACGACGTGACGCTGAGTGACATTATGGAGAAAGTATTAGGGGTTTTGGCCGGTTAATGGCAGGTTTGGAAGCCTTGGAGTCAGATGCATAAAGAACTCGCTTGCCAAATCGTATTGTAGCAAGAGATAATTTCACTCGTCTAAAGCACAAAGGCTATCACAAGGAGGCGATTATGAATTGGAGCAAAGCATCTTTTTCGATGGGACTTTTGACCGTGCTGTTTGTGGCCCTGGCGCCGGAGGCCATGGCGGCGGATTATGGACGCGGTGGCTGTCGTCGTGGCGACCGATTACAGATTCAAGACCTGGACATGTCCCCGGACCCGATGGTCGAAGGCCAGCGGATTCGCTCCTGGAAAGTGCGCGTCCAGTTCGACGGTAACCGCGAATGCGAGACGGAAATCTCGGTTCGCGAAGGCGGCGATATCGTCGCCCAGGCGCGCCGCATCAATCTCCGCCCCGGCATGAATGAAATAGAGCTCCGTCCGGTGGACAATTACCGCCTCCGTGGCCGTGAACATTGCTTCAAGGTTGAGGTCGACCTGGAAGGTTCGCGAAAGGAAGTCGATGCCGCTCGCCGCTTCTGCGCACAACAGAGGTCCGCTTGGTCGCTGCGCGAACCGGGCGACCGCGATCGCAGGTAGAGTATTTGGGGTTTTATCCGAGTATCAGGCCAGCTCGTCACCTGGTACTCGGAACTAGCACCGAACAAAATTTCCTCAACCCATTTCAACCCCACACTTTCGCCGCGGTCTCGAGCATTACATCCAACTTGCGGAACTGTTCTTCTTCGGTCAGTAGATTTCCCCGAATGCTCGACGCAAAGCCGCATTGTGGGCTAATCGCAAGTTGTTCAAGTGGCAGGTAACGCGCCGCTTCATCAATCCGACGCCTGAGCTCATTGACCGTCTCGACTCGGCCGACTTTGGTCGTGATCAAACCAAGCACGACCATCTTCCCTTTCGGCACGAATCGAAGCGCCTCGAAAGTTCCGGCGCGTTCGGTGTCGTACTCCAACAACAAGCGCTGGTGATCGAGGCCGTTGAAAAGTTTCTCGGCAATCGCATCGTAGTGTCCTTCTCGATGCCACATGCTCTGTCGATTGCCGCGGCAGATATGAATTCCGAAGGTCACACCAGTACAATTATGGATGACCTCATTGTCGGCTTTAATCGAACGCTCCATGATCGCCATTGGTTCCTCAGCGCGCGACCGCATCGCCGCCAGCGAATCCGGGTCGATATAAGCCGTATAACCGGGGCCATCGATGCCGACGTAACGGCACCCTGCTTGAGCCAGCTGTTCAATAATTTGTCGTTCAACGGCAACCACGTCATGCAAGAACTCATCGGTGCTCGCATACACCGAACGCGAAGCCTCGCTGTCGTAGCACTGTTGAATGCGGTCCGGCCCGATCAATGTTACTTTGACCGGACGATCGGTCAGACTTTGGGTAAATCGATAGTCGTCCAACAGGGAGTTACGCAGTAATTTGAGACGCTGGGTCACGCGCTTGCGATTAACCAGGATCGGATCCTGACCCTTGTGCGTGATCGATTCACTGCCATCTGTGCGCTTGAGAATTTCGTGATACGTCCTAACGCCCGCCTGCCATTCCTCGACCCCGGAGACCACGGCGAAGCTTTCCATGAAGCTCGTCCGGCGAAATTCGCCGTCGACGATAATCGGCAGGTTGTGTGCGACTTGTTTCGCGACGACATCCCGGATCGCTTCGTCCTGGGCGTCTTTCAGATCGACTTCGCGAGCGCTTCCCCCGCCATACTTGGCAAACGCATCTTTGAGGGTTTGCGGCCGCAGCAAACTGCCGACCAGGTCGACGCGCATGGATCGGAGATCGACAGCCGACGTGGGATTCATCATTTATCTCCCTTCAAAAGTTTATAGGAAAAACTATTTGGCAACGCATCGAGGGCTGCAAGTACTCTTTAGGTTCACTTGCCCTTTTGTTCGATCTCTTTCTTAACTTCGGCCGCCCAGCGCAAGTCCAAGAATTTTTCTGCGGCAACCGGCGCGTCCATCTTCAAAGGCAGCCTTATTTCATACTCGAGAATGTTCTTGATTCCCTCCGCCGACGGCAAACCGGGAACCCCTGGCGGCAGAGCGCGAACATAGCGCTTGATCGCCTCGATCAGCATGGCTTTCGTGGCATTTCTGAGCTGGAGTTTTTTCATCGCGACATCGGCGGCCTCGTCGGGTCGCTCACGCAAGAACATCAAGCCGCGAATCACGGCTCGCACCCAGCGTTTGAGCTGCGCGGAATTTTCAGCGATTTTCCTATCAGTCGTGACATATCCTTGAAACGGCAAGGGAAAGATATCGCCCAGAAAGGCAAAATTTCGTAAGCCTTCTCTCTCCGCGGCGACGGCGCCTGCCGGGTCGAGCACCACGGCTGCCACAGCGCCGCTCTTGATGCCAAGAATTTTGTCACCCGGGCTCGTCCCCAGAGTTATTTTAGTGACGTCCTTTGCCGACAGTCCGCCGCGTTCGACGAACAAAGTCGTGAAACGGTCCTCGCTGTCGCCAAGCAACGCGACGCCGATTTTTTTCCCTCTGAGATCTGAAACCTGTGAGATCATTGGATGAACGATCAAATACCATGTCGGCCGCTCGGTTTGGTACATGATTGCTTTGAGTGGGGCTCCCTTGACCGCCGCTCTCAGCCCGCTTCCCCCCGCACCGCTGAAGTCAACATCACCACTGATCAATGCCGCGATCCCCGCGGGCCCACCGATGACAATCGTCTCATTTTCCAACCCTTCGTCTTTGAAGAATCCTTTGGCGTCCGCGGAAAAAATCGATAAGTAGTTCAAATTCAGACCAGGCACTGACGTGCGAATCTTTTCGGCCCCCGCCTCGGCGCCGAAAAGAAACGCGCATAGCGCCGCCAGGAGCAAGCGCCGGCGAAATATCATCGACATCCTATTTTCTCCCTTTTGTCTCATCGCTCGCCCAACTCGCGAATCGCCTGCTGCAGATAACTCTGATCGATATATTTCACTGGATCGGGCAGCGGCCCTTTAATCTGTTCGGCATAGACTTGCATGGTGAATTTGAGGCCCTCGAGATTGATCTCCGCGTTCGGATGCCAGATGCGATTTGTCGTGTAGTACTCCCAACCTCGCCGCGCGAGTTCCGGCTTGAGCGGGATTTCCTTAGCGAGAAAATCGATCGCCGCCTCTCTGTTCGCGTATAGCCACCGATGCGCGCGCACGGCGCCCTTGAGGAATCGGATCAGCAGGCTTCGATTTTTCTCCGCCCAAGCCCGCTTCACCGCGAGGACTGACAGCTGATAGTTGGGAAAGTAGTCTTTGAAATAGCCCAGCACATTGAAGCCCTGCTGCTCGGCGGTGTAATCGAGCGGCACGACCAAATAGGTCGCGCCGAGCTGTCCCGAGATCAGCGCCGCGAGGTTGAAGCTGCCGCCGCCGACGGCGAGGAGCTTGTAATCCGCCGGATACTCCAAGCCATTTTGTTTGAGAATCTGCTTCAAAACGTTGGTCGCGCCGGAAGTCAGCACCTGCACGCCGATGGTCGCGCCACGCAGATCCTTTAAATTTCTGTAATTCTTTCCGCCGACAATCGCTTGAGTCAGACCGTTAACAACGCCGCCCACAGCAACGAGGTCGGCGCCGGTCGCAGCCGCGCCGATCGTCGCGTCGGCCGAGCCGAGCGCAAGAAACAACGATTCGCTCACTAGCGCTTGCATCGTAATCGCAGTCCCGCGCAGCAGCACCGGCTGAACATCCAATCCAACGTCATCGAAAAAACCCTTTTTCGTCGCCAGCCAGAACATGTTAGTGCCAATCGTCTTGGTGCCGACGCCGACAGGAAACTTGATCTTCTCTTGGGCCGACGCGGCGGCACAAGCAAGCACGAAAGCAACGAGAGCAAATAGAAATAATTTTCCCTGATGATTCCTGTTCCTCATCGCGCTCTCAGAAGCATTGTAACGAGATCAGTTCTTCGCGAGAAACGCCTTCGCGTTTTCGGTCTCCGGCCGCGGATCGCCTTTGCCGGCAAGTTCGACCAATCGCGCGAAGTAACGTTTCGCTTTCGCGTTGTCGCCGGACTCGGCCGCGGCTTGTGCCGCGCCATAGATTCCACGAAAGCGGTTGGGATCATGTTTCTCGGAAGCTTCAAATTCTTTGAGCGCTTCAGCCGGGCGTTTCAATTCCAGCAACATTTCGCCGAGCAACTCGCGCGCAGGCACGAGGCGGGCTGGAGGGCCCTCGCGCTTCTCGCTTTTGTCTTCCAGGTCCGCCGTCGAACGCATCACCGTCAGCGCTTCGTCGCGATTCCCTTTTGCGTAGCCAGTCCACGCCGCAGCGCTCAGGCGTTGTACTTCGACTTCCGTCGCCCAGTAATCGTTCTTGGCGGTCTTCAACCCATCAACGATACGCGCCAGTTCCTGCACGCCCTTCTCAGCCGCCGTAGCGTCACCACTGCGAGCCGCACCGAGGGCGCGGGCAAATTGCGTTATCGCATCGGCTTGCAGAACTTTGCTTGAGCGCGCTTCAAGCTGTGCCGCTTCCTTCCACATGCCGCGCTCGATTGCAATTCGCGCTGGCATCGCCACCAGCGCATAAGCGGCACCCGGGTTATTGGGGTTGATGTTCGTAACGCGACGAGCGTCTTGCAGCGCCTGGATCGCATCATTGTCGCGCGCCAACTGCAGGTAAGCGTAAATCATATAATCCGTCGCATGGAGCCCGCCGTTGGGCTCGTTTTCCGCCCTGGATACCTCGACCGAACGCCGGTTGGTCGCCGCGGAGGCCTCCCATGCGCCGACGCGCGTGAAGATATGCGAAGGCATATGCAGCGCGTGTGGCGCCGACGGTGCGATGCCGGCGTAGCGATTCGCCGCGTTCAACCCTTTTTCAGCGATAGGCGGATAATCGTAACTGTGGATCAGATAGTGGGCCACGCCCGGATGATTCGGGTACTTCTCGAATTGCGGCTCGAGAATCTGCGCGGCTTTCAGTGTGTCCGCGAAAGTTTTGTCATTGGGCGATTGCGTCGCAGTGAGATAGATCGCGTAAAATATCTGCGCCTCGTCATCTTTTGGAAACCGCTTCGCCACGACTTCAAAGGCATCGGCAAGCGACTTCATGCGCGCGCCGTGCGGACGGTCATTGAAGCGATCGTAGTACTCCGCAATCGCCTCGATGTAGAAGCGCTCACGTTCGGTTTTCGCGCCGGTCAAGCGCGCGCGCTGGATCGCTTCTTTGGCCTTCTGCGCGTCCTGCGCGGTTGCGTTGCCGGCGAACGTGTTGCCGATTAGAATCGCCGCGATGCCCCAATTTGCAATGGCGCAACTCGGATCATGTTGCAGCACTTCGCTGAAAGCCTTTTCACCTTGCTGAAACCAGAACGAGTGCAACATCGCCACCGCCCGGTCGAACTGCGGCTGCACTTTTCGATCGCAAGAAGTCGGAAACGAAACCTTGCCGAGTTGCTCCGCCGGCTTTTGTTGCGCCGACGAAATATTCGACACAAGCAGCAGGATCACAGTTGCCAAGATCCACTTTACTTTCGTGAGTTCCATCGTACTGTTCTCCTTTACTGGCATGAAAAGTTGGCCATACACCATTCTTGAATAGACCCCACTACGCCGCGGCAGCGGAGCATCCCCGTCAACCTTTGGGGAAACTACTTCACGCGGCCAATCAGCGTCAACCATGATTTAGTCCGGGCTCATCGACAAGCTTTGACATAAAACTTGACACCAAAGCCGTGAACATGATTTATCGGAAACGCCTAGATAAGTGTGGAGATAAAATAATGAGATTTGCCGGCCGACCGCAAAGTCTATTCTTCCTCAGCTTACTCGCATTCGCCTTTGGCAGCGCCAGTTCGGCCCACGCCCAAGCGCCAAAGCTGCGCGTCGCGTATACGGCATTTGCCGGAACTTTCACCATTCTTTGGGTCGGCAAAGACGCGGGCCTGTATCAAAAATACGGCGCCGACATGGAGCTGCTTTACATCGGTTCGAGTACTCGAGCGGTCCAGGCGCTGCTCGCCGGCGATATCGACATCGTATACTCGGCCGCCGGCGCGGTGGTCGATGCCAATCTCGCCGGCGCCGACCTTACCATGGTCGGTTGCCAGTACGACACGGGACAATCGTCATTTTTCACAACCTCCCCCATTGCCAGTGTCGGTGATCTCAAGGGCAAGGCCGTAGGCGTATCTCGCTTCGGCGCTTTCTCTGACTTCGTAGCGCGCCACGTGCTGAAGAAAAATCGTCTCCAACCCATCAAGGACGTCGCGCTGATTCAGCTGGGCGGCACGCAAGAAATCATTGCGGCAATGCAAAAAAATCTCGTCCAAGGCGGCTCGATTTCGCTGCCGCTCACGTTGCAGGCGAGAAAGTTGGGCTTTAAAGAACTGCTCACCACTGAAACCATCGCGCTACCATTTGATTATGGCTGCTTCATCGTTAAAAATGCCTATCTCAAAACCAAACGCGAAGAGCTCAAGAGAGTTCTGCGCGCGACGATTGGCGCCTATGATCTGGCAATTCAAGACCCGGCATTCGCCAAACGATCGGTTGGCAAGTACACGCGCACAACGGATGCCGAAACGCTGGACGCGACGTACAAAGAGAATGTCAAAGGCTATGCCTTGCGCATACCCTATGTCTCCTTAACGGGTCTAACTTCGATCATCGACTTTCGCGCCGAAGCGACCGCCGAAGCAAAAAAACTAACGCTGGAGAAAATGTTCGACAACTCTTTGCTCCAAGAGATACAGAAGGAACAGAGTGCAGCAAAATAGGGATCATCGCCATGAAACTCGGACTCTTCGATCACATGCAAAAGCACGACAACCCCGCGCGCTCCTACGTCGACCTTTACAAGAGCCATTTGGAAGTCCTGGAATTCGCCGATCAGGCCGGCATGGATTTTTACTTTGTCGCCGAGCACCACTTCGACATGGGCTTTTCGGAATGTCCGAGTCCGGGCGCTTTTCTCGGCGCTGCTTCGCAGAGAACGAAAAATATCCGCCTTGGCCCTTTGGTTTACGTCCTGCCGCTATGGAATCCCATTCGCGTCGCCGAAGAAGTGGCATTGTTGGATAATCTTACCCAGGGACGGTTGGAATGCGGCTTCGGCGCCGGCATCGGACCATTCAGCTTCGCTGCCTACAACATACCCTGGGAGCAAAAACGCGAGATGACTTTGGAAGCGCTGCGCATCATCAAGGGCATCTGGACCCACGAATCCTTCACATTCGAGGGCCGGTACTTCAAATGTAAAGACATCGACTCGTCCATACCTCTCGTGCAAAAGCCTCATCCGCCGCTCTGGATGCCGACGCGCAGCAAAGACTCCATCGAGGAAGCCGCCTCCTCCGGCATCAGCACGATCCAGTGGGTGCCGGCGGGAATGAAAGCGGCGCGACGCGCTTTTGACGAGTATCGCGAAGTTTATCAAAGCGCGAAACCTTCCGGGTCCAAACCGCACATCGGCTTGATGCGCGAAATCTTCGTCGCGGAAAGTGATAGGCAAGCGCGTATCGATGGCGAATTCCACTGGAAGAATTTTTGGGAGCGGCGCGGCGGGGCGCGCACCTACGGCGCCCACGGCTCGACAGGTCTCTCAAGGTTCCTTCATTTGCGGCTCGCCGGAAACGGTCGTTGGGCAAATCAAGAAAATCGCCAATGAAGCCGGCGCAGATACGTTTCTCGGTGAATTTACTTTTGGCGAGCTAACGCAGAAACAGTCCCTTAACTCGCTCCGTCTCTTCGCCGAGCAAGTTATGCCGGAGTTGAGAAATTTCGCGATCGACGCGCTGAATTTCCCGAGGGCCGAAGCCTGAAATTTGTTATGGAGAGTCCCCGAATTCCGCTGCGCTACATCCGGGATCTGCGCTGCGGAATTTTCTCGCGCCAGGTCGCCAAGACGCCAAGTTTGGAATCATTTATCCTACCTTTGCGTCTTTGCGCGAGATAATCCCCTTGTCTTGATTATGTACTTTGCACTCTTTGCGTTCTTTGCGGCTAAATTCTTTTCTTGAATCCTCTCACCAGGAGGCGCCATGATTCACACGTGCATTTGCGATTTGCTTGGTATCGTTCACCCGATTATTTTGGGAGGCATGGGCACGGCGACCACCGCGCCGCTGGTCGCAGCCGTATCCAACGCCGGCGGCTTCGGCACCCTCGGCACTTCGGCATTCAACGCTGCGACGCTTGAGACCGAGATCGCTTCGATCCGCGAGCGCACCGAAAAGCCTTTCGGCATCAATCATCTGTTGTTTCAGATTCAGGAGGATATGTTTGCGGTCACGCTGCGTGCGCGACCGACCGTCGTCGCCTTTGCCTGGGCGCGCAAAGATCAGGACCTGCGCGACTACTTTCAGCGTGCGCACGATGCCGGCGCTAAAGTCATGCACATGGCCGGTGAAATTCCCGAAGCTCTCCGCGCCGCCGAAGCCGGCGCCGACGTCCTCGTGGCGCAGGGCACGGAAGCCGGCGGGCATGTGGGTTGGATGGCCTCGTTACCGCTGCTGCCGATGATGGTCAAAGCGGTAGCGCCGCTACCGGTTCTCTGCGCTGGCGGTATCGCCGATGGCCACGGGCTTGCGGCGGCGTTGGCTCTCGGCGCTGAAGGCGTGTTGCTCGGCACGCGTTTCATGGCAACGCCGGAAGCGCCGATTCATGCGAATTTTAAGCAAGCGATCGTTAAAAGCGACGGCCATGATACGGTCCTGACCGAAATCCCCGATCTCGCCAGCCAACGGGTCTGGCCCGGCGCCATGTCACGGGCCCAGCGCAACCAATTTATCGAACGTTGGTCGGGGCGCGAATGGGCGCTGCGCCAAAACGCGCCCGAAGTCGGTAAGCAGACAACAGCCGCGCGCGCCGCCGGCGATGTCGACAACGCATCGCTTTCATTCGGTCAGGACGCCGGCTTGATCGATTCGATCAAAAGCGTCAGGGAAGTTATCCAAGACATAGTGACGGAGGCGGAGGAAATCATCAGGGGTCGACTCCAATCTTTATTGCGCTGATCGCGGTACGCGAGATTTACATCGTCGACACCTCAACAAAGCTGTTCTTGTTGCGACCGTTGATCGAGTCATCCGGTTGGCCGGTGCTGCCGCCGCACGGAAATGTAAGATTCACTTTCCCCGCAGTGTTAAGACCATTACCTGCTTGTCCGAATGAACGGACATTTTAAAGAAGCCAAGAAAATCGAATCCTAACAAGCCTTCGAAACCGAGATCGCGCGCGCGGTCGTGAATACTTACCTGCATATTCTTTAGTTGGGCTTTGCCGACCGATGTCGGTTACTGCTCAGCAGCTGCTCCAAAAGATCATCGCTCCCACGCCCCAGCAAGTTCCGTCACCGCAGGCAGCACGGGTGTACGTTCGGTTCTGCTAATCGTCAACGCGAGACAGGCTGCAACCAAATTCAAACAACCGCCCGTCAAAAAAGCGTATTGATAATCGCCAAACTGCACACGCGCCCAACCTCCTAAGACGGCCGCACTGGCGCCGCCCAGTTGATGAAAGACGAACACCAAGCCAAAAATTCCCCCTACGCGCTCCGATCCGAAACTCCGCGCGATGATCGTCGTCGTTGCCGGCCCTGATGCGTACCAGTCGAGACCGTACATGACGGCGAAAACGAACAGGCCGATGGGTTCGGACACGTAAGGCAAGATAAACAGCGACGATCCGCGCAGCGCGTAGACTACCGAGAGGACTTTGCGCGGGTCGACGCGGTCGACCAACCAGCCCGAAAACGTCGTGCCGATAAAACTCGCACCGCCCATGATCCCCACCGCCGCCGCCGCGGTCATTTGCGGAATGCCTCTCTCGATGGCGTGCGGGATCAAGTGCGTGCCGATAAGGCCGTTGGCGGTCACGCCACAAATAAAAAAGCAGCCGCTCAAAATCCAGAAGGTCGAAGTCTTAAAAACTTCGGGAAGGGCTGAAATAGAAATGGGACGAATATCGCGACCCGCGTACGCACCGGATCGCTGGCGCAAATCACTTTCTGGACCCGACCGGTACGGCTCAAGGCCGACCTCAGTCGGATTATCGCGCATCCATAACCAAATAACAGGAATCAGCACTGCTGAAGCCGCTGCCATCGCCATGAGTGCGCTGCGCCAGCCGCTAAAGACGATGATCGCCATCAGCAGCGGCAGATAAACAACCTGCCCGGCCGCGTTGGCGTTGGTCATGATGCCGATCGCGAAACCGCGCCGGCTCACGAACCAACGGCTGGCGATGCTCGCGCCCAGCGCCGGGGTCACGCCCGTGGCGATACCCAAGACGATTCCCCATACGAAAATGAGCTGCCAAATCTCCTGAACGAACATTGTCGCGATCAGTCCCACCGCGATGGTTGTTAGACTGCCGACAATGACGCGGCGGGGCCCAACGCGGTCGATCAGCCAGCCGCCAACCGGAGCGAACAATCCTAAGAGCAAAAGGTTGAGGCTGGCCGCCGAAGCGATCGCCGTTCGGCTCCAACCAAATTCCGCTTCCAGCGGATGGATCAGCACGGACGGCGCCGAACGAATCCCTGCCGCTGTCAGATTGGCGAGAAAACTCAACGTAACGACAAACCAACCATAAAAGAACGGCACGGCAATCGGTAGGCGTGCTTGCTTCGAAGTCGTCAGGTCGTCATCCATGATCATCGTCTAGCACAATTCTGCGGGCCGTAGAATGAAATCACAATCGTAAATACCACGGAATCGCGCGCCGGCGAGTGAGACGATGGAACTGGCACGACCATCGCGATTCAGCGCAACTCGACGATCACTTCTTCATCGGCGCGCAATTGAAGTTGGTCGCGCGAATATTCTTGGTTACGATCGAGATGGGTCGAGAGTAACAGTGACGCTCTGGCTTCCAGGTCCGAGAGGTTGAAGCTGCGCGCTTCAGAGCCGAGATTGAGCACGATCAATAGTCGGCGCTCGCCTGCTTTGCGAACGTAGGCGATCAAGTCGTCGTCCGCCGGCAATGGCGCGAACTCGCCCACCGACAGCGCGGGCTCCGACCGGCGCAGCTTGATCAGACGATGATAGAGCGTGAGAATCGAAGCGGCTTGGTCGCGCAGCGCTGACACGTTAACGCTTTTGAAGTCGTCGGCAAGCGGCAACCAAGGTTTTCCTGTCGTAAAGCCCGCCGACTCGGCGTTAGTCCATTGCATCGGCGTCCGCACCGGATCGCGGCCCAAGCCCAAACCCGGCACGTTTTTCTCGAAGGGATCTTGGACCAGGTGGGCTGGAATCGGCACGTCGTGCATGCCGATCTCATCGCCATAGTACAGCGTCGGCGTACCGCGCAGAGTCAGTAACAGCATCGCCGCCACCCGCGCCTGCGCCGCGCCCACGCGCGAGGCAGTGCGTGGCTTGTCGTGATTGCCGAGCACCCAATTGGGCCAAGCATAAGACGGCAGCAGCGCCTCGTAACGCTCGATCGCCGCTGCGATCTCCTTTGCCTTTCAAGGCAGTCGGATCAATTGAAAATTGAACGGCAAATGCGCGCCCTTCCCGCTCGCGCCGTAGTAGGCGATCAACCGCTCCACCGGCAGATAGATTTCGCCGACCAGCATGCGGTCGTCGTACTCTTCAACGACGCCGCGCATCATCGCGACGATTTCTTGCACCTCAGGAAGGTCGGCAGTATGGGTTGTCAGCAATTCCTGATACGGCGACATGCCGAGGCGATAATCCGGATTGGGCGGATTGTCGCGGAACTCCGGGTCCTTGACTAAATGATGCATCACGTCGACGCGAAATCCGTCGACGCCGCGGTCGAGCCAGAAGCGCAGCACGTCGAGCATCGCCTTCTGCACCGCCGGATTGCGCCAATTGAGATCGGGCTGCTCTTTGAGAAATGCGTGGTAGTAGTACTGTCCTGTTTTTTCGTCCCATTCCCATGCGCCGCCGCCGAAATTGGCGCGCCAATTGTTGGGCGGTCTGCCGCCCGGCGAAGGATCGCGCCAGATATACCAGTCGCGCTTCGCGCTCCCGCGCGACGATCGTGAGTCGATGAACCAGGAGTGCCGGTCCGAAGTGTGATTGGGAACGTAATCGAGCAGCAGTTTCATACCGCGGGCATGGACATCGGCGAGCAAGGCGTCGAATTCTGCGAGTGTGCCGAAGATCGGATCGATGTCGCTATAATTGCTGACGTCGTAACCGAAATCGACCATCGGTGAGGGAAAGATCGGCGAAATCCAGATGGCGTCGATGCGGAGCCACTCCAAGTAGTCGAGTTTTTGCCGAATGCCTTCGAGATCGCCGATGCCGTCGCCGTTGCTGTCCATAAACGAGCGCGGGTAAATCTGATAAATAATGCCGCGTTCCCACCAGCGAAATTTTGCAAGTTCACCGTTTCGACTATTGGTGAATAGGTCATTCATTTAAAGATCCTCGGATCGCCGTACTCCGGCTTGTGCGCCGACACTTGGTCGGGAACAAGGAGAGATCTTGTTAATGAATTATAGAACGTTTCTCGATTGACGGGCAGCGCAGGAAAGCTGCGCCGAGCAAAGGAAGGGCAAAAAGCTCGGCCGTTTGCGAGTTGAAACGACGGAAAGACGAAAATGTGTTGGGCGATCTATTAGTCGGAGACCTCGATCGCCAGTCGATAAGCCGGTAATCGATAGCCGTTCGCTAAGGCCGGAAAGTCGCGGGCGTAAGTTAAGAAGGGCGTCTGATAGTTCCACGGCACCCGATCTCTGCCTTTGTAGATCGCCGGGTAGAGATCGATCAGATGAGTCCCCGGCTGGCCGGTGGCGACGAGATTGATCGTGACATCTCCATTGCTGTTAAATCCGCAGGCATAACCTAGGACGGCGTTGTCGTAGGTGACCGCCAAAGTGTTGTCCAGCTCGGTCCAGCCGACTCCCTTGATTTGTACCGTAAAAACGTCGCCGACTTTGACCCGCTTCGGTGTAACCCTCGCGAGACTTTGCTCGACATAGAAAGGCACTTCGGACAAGACGCGGTCACGCGTAACGATTTTCACAACGTGCCAACCGCCGAGGTCGTCGGGGATCTTGATGTTCGTCGCGAGTGATCCGTCCGGTTTAGTCGCCGTGGTCGCAAGCGGCACGCTATCAAGGTTCCATCCGCTCGGCGTCATGCGGTTGCCTCGCGCTGTGACGAAATGCACGCCGACTTCGCTATTCGGCGGCAGGCCGGTAGCGCGCAGCGTCGTCTGTGAATGCACCGGCCCCGCTGCGGGTGTCAGCGTTGCCGAGCCCGACGCCGCCGGCTTCAGGCTCATCGTTGTCCGCGGCGTGTCCGGTTTAATTTGCCCGACGCGGCTATGGTCCGGCCATTGGAGTTTATCCGGCCACGGACCGGTATCTTTGGTAACGGTGAAGACAAAACGGAATTCTTGTCGATTGTCCATGTGAGAATAGATGTAGGACTGTGGCGATTGCTGCGTGTTAAGATAGGCGCCCGGCGCGTAGGCTGTGCTGTTGTTGAGCTGAATGATATGTTTGCCCGGCGGGCCGGCCGCGCGGAACTGAAAAACCGCCGTGCCCTTCGTCGTCACTGCGGAAATTTCCCCCGTGTACTTATTGTCGTAGCGAAGCGCCATGAATTGTTCGAAGCCGCGCCAGCTTATTCCATTTACCGTCACCGTAATCGGCGTTCCCACTGGCCCCTCGGTCGGCGTGATTATCGCGCTGCGCAAGATCCGAAAGCCTCCGCGGGCGACATCCTGTCCATCGACGACCGCATGGAGATCATGGTCCTCGCCGTAATCTTCCGGCGCGACAAATCTTGCGCTCACCCGCCCCTGCTGATTGACCGATGCACTCCCAAAGTGGACCCGTTTCTCCTCGTACTTCCGTTCGTGGTACTCGAGGTTATCCGACAAGACCTTGGTCAGATATTCGCCGTCAGCCGTGCTCCAAAAAAATTCCACGTTCTTCCCAGCTGGGAGCCCGTCACCGCTCACCGTGAAAGAGTCGCCGGCGTAACCCGTAACCGGTTCGACTTTTAGGAGCTTGATCGGCGCGGGGGCACCGTTGGGCTGAGAGATCTGCGCGACCAGCGGCGGATTCGCTGCCGCGTCGGATGGATACGGAAGCGATTCTTTCGCGCCGTCCGCAGCAAGGAGCGAGCCCATTAGCAACGCCACTGCCAATCCCGAAATCGGCAATCCACGACGCATACGATTGAAAGCTTTCGGCATGTGGAACTCGTCAGTCGATGATCCTCACGCGGGTATCAGCGGTCTTGGCTTTCTGGATCGGCGGCGAGAAAGTCGCCGTGCGCCCGTCCTTCGCCGTGACCACGATGCGGTATTCGAACGACCCCACTGGATAATCAGGCGGAATATCCCACGAAGTATCCCACATCCAGGCGGAATCCGGCATCGCTGCCACGCTCCCACGAATCGTCCACCGTCCAGGAATTTCTTCGCCATGCGGTAAGACCAATTTTATCGTCGCGCCGTCTTTATCCGTGACCCGCTTGCCGGTGGACGTATCCAAAACCTCGAAGCGAACAACCATCCTCATGCCACGTTTGAAAACTCCGGTCTGAATACATGGCTGAGTTGGCGTGTAGCCGTATTTGCTCGGCCCCGTGCTCGTCAAAGTTTCCACGTAGAAAAAGAAAGGACCGACGGGTTCATAGTACGACGGTGGAGTTGTAAACGTGGGGCGCGGCCCTCCAGCCGCCGGAGGCGGAGGTGGCGCTTCTTTTTTCACCCCCAGCACAAGCGCTACATCGGCACCTGATGCCTTCTGCGCCGAAGCGCCTTGCTGCATCTTCTTGTCCAGCTCACCTTGCGTCGCCACGGATGGAGCACAGGCGTTCATGGTCAGCAAAATGACAAACAAGTATTTTTGAGCCATCGTTGATCGCCTCCCGAATAGCAACCTTCACCTTTTTATCATGCCGAACTGCGAACAGCTCTAAAAACAGTTTCGCGTCAAAGCGTAAATCATGTGTAAAATATGGGAGGCTTCCACCGACTGTCAAGCTGAATCGAGTCAACCAGTCTTGCCCAGCGCTGCGTCACGGCGCGCCCGCGGCAAACACCGACTGCGCGATCCGCAGGGCTTCGTCCTGGATACTCTTCAAATGATCTTCCGAGCGCAGACTTTCAGCATAGATCTTACACAGGTCCTCGGTCCCCGACGGTCGCACGGCAAACCACCCGCTCCGCGCGGCGACCTTGAGGCCGCCGATGTCCGCGCCGTTGCCGGGCGCCCGAGTCAACTTGGCGATGATCGGTTCACCGGCGAGCTCTTTTGCCACCAGCGATTCGGGACGTAGGACTTTGAGCGCTTTCTTCTGCGCTGCCGTCGCCGGCAGATCCATGCGCGCGTAATAAGGGCGACCAAGGACCTTGGTCAATTCTTCATACCATTCACCCGGATCACGCCCTGTTGTCGCGATGATTTCCGCCGCGAGCAAAGAAAGAATGATGCCGTCCTTGTCCGTTGTCCAGACCGTTCCGTCGCGACAAAGAAAACTGGCGCCCGCGCTCTCTTCGCCGCCAAAGCAGATCGCGCCGTTGAACAGGCCTTGTGAAAACCATTTGAATCCGACCGGAACCTCGAAGAGTTTTCTGCCGAGCCGTTCGACGACTCTGTCGATGAGCGAGCTGCTGACCAACGTCTTGCCGACGGCCGCATCCTTGTTCCACTGCGGCCGGTGCGTGAGCAGATAGTTGATCGCCACCGCGAGGTAATGATTCGGATTCATCAATCCGGTTGCTGGCGTGACGATGCCGTGACGGTCTGCGTCGGCATCATTGCCCATCGCGACTTGAAAGCGTTCTTTGAGATTCACCAATCCGGCCATGGCATAAGGACTGGAGCAATCCATGCGGATCTTGCCGTCATGATCGAGTGTCATGAAGCGGAAAGTAGGATCGATCTTATCGTTGACAATTATCAGATCCAGGCCGTATCGCTCGGCGATTTTTTGCCAGTACGGAAGCGCTGCGCCGCCGAGTGGATCGACACCGATCTTCACGCGCCCCGCGCGAATCGCCTCCATGTCGATCACCGCCGTCAGATCTTCGACGTAAGGCCGAACCAAATCAGCTTCGTGCGTGGTGGAGGCTTTTAGCGCTGCTTCGTAGGAAATTCGTTTCACCCCTCGGTTGCCGGCGCGCAGCAGGTCGTTGGCGCGTTGTTGGATCCAGTCGGTTATATCAGTATCAGCCGGACCGCCCTGCGGCGGGTTATATTTAAAACCACCATCGGCGGGCGGATTGTGCGACGGGGTCACGACGATGCCGTCGGCAAGCCGATCGTTCTTGTCTCGATTGTAGGCTAAGATCGCCCGTGAAATCGACGGCGTGGGCGTGAAGCCATCCCCGCGCTGGATGATCGTATCCACTCCGTTGGCACCGAGCACTTCGAGAGCTGTCCTCTGCGCCGGGCCGGACACCGCATGCGTATCTTTACCCATGTAGAGCGGCCCTGAGATGTCTTTGCTCGCGCGGTAGTCGCAGATCGCCTGGGTGATCGCGAGGATATGCACCTCGTTGAGTGTGTTTTCAAGTGGACTGCCGCGGTGACCGCTAGTGCCGAAACTCACCAGCTGCTGTGGGTTATCCGGATCGGGCTTACGCTCGTAATAGGCTTTTTCGAGCTGCTTGAGATCGATCAAAATATCGGCGGGCGCCGCCTTTCCAGCCAGAGGATGAATAGCCATAGGTCAATCCTTTCTCGGATCGCATCCGCAAGTGCCGATGCGCGTAACCAAATTTATTTATACAACGCGGCGAGTGTGGAACATAGCCCGAATAAGAAGCGATGAAGCGTACTTAGAATTGAGTAGGTCGTTGAGAAGAACCGGTTAGTCAAAGAAAAAATTCATCGAATTACCGGGTCAGGAAATCGCGATCGTCTGACCGATTCACAAAGGTCTAAGTGCCGGCATAACCCGCTCGGCGAACAGCCGAATACTCTTGAGCGCCATCTCCTGCGGCATGCCGCCGAAGTGAAACGTACCTGAGAAAGTCGTAATGCCGCCTTCTTCGTGCCAGCGCCGGATCGTGTCGCTGCAGCGTTCGGGATCGCCGACGATGATGTACCCGCGCGCCATGTCGTAGCCGATATCGCGGTTGGTCAGCTTTCGATTGGGATCGGCGGCCGCGTGAAGATCACTGTAATTCTTCATGAAGGAGGCCGCTTCGCGCATGCCGCTCGCAAAACTATCCGAGACGTAGATATGGAACTTGCCCAGCACTTCTCGGCCAACAAAATCATGTCCGGCGCGCGCCAACTCGTCGCGATACATCTTTACAAGATCAAGCAAAGCGTCCGTCGTCGGATGGACGAACGGCACCGTCATCAAATCGAATCCCTGCTTGCCGGCCCAGCGAAATGTTTCTTCGGTCCGCGTCGCGGCGACCCAAATCGGCGGGTGCGGGCGCTGCACCGGCTTGGGCAGAATATTGACGTTCTCGCAATTGTAAAACTCGTCGCGGAAGTTGACCGGCTGATCGGACCAGGCTTGGCGAATGATATCAGCGCTTTCCATAAATCGCTGCGTCGCTTCATCACGGCTGGCGCCAAACTTTCGGTATTCGACCGGCTCGCTACCTTTGCCGATGCCGAAGTCGAGGCGGCCATTGGACATGACATCCGCCATGGCGTAGGACTCCGCAAGATCCAACGGGTTGTGCAACGGCAGTATGGCGACAGCAACGCCCAGCCGGATGCGCGAAGTCATCTGCGCCACCGCGGCAAGAAAGCGGGTGTGGCAAATTGCCGCCGTAACCGCTGAAGTGGTGTTCGGTCACCCAAGCTTGGTCAAAGCCGAGTTTTTCCATCTCGATAATTTGCTCGTACATGCATCGATAAAAATGCGGCAATGACCCGTCAAGCTCCGGCATATACGTGGGCAAGATATGCGTGGCGAATTTCATCGTGCTTCCCGGCGGCCCATTTGAATTCGACGAGTCAACATCGCAGGTCAGAAAAGAATCGCCTTGAGCTTTGCCAGTAAGCCGGGATCCAGCTTGAAAATTCCTTCCACGGTCTTTCTCATATCGTCCGCGCTGACCGGCGCGAGTCCGACCTTCGCTTTGTCCGCTTCGGCGATTAACTCGCTGTCTTTGACGGTCTCTTGTAAGGCTTTCTGCAAAATCTGCGCGCGATCGTTCGGCGTGCCAGGCGGAAGCGCAAGAGTTTTGGTGATCTTGCTCGGATAATGAATGCCGAATTCGATCAATTGTTTGGCCTCGGCCGTCTTCGCGAAATCGATCGCTAAGGGAATACGGGGTAGATCTGGAAATGGTTTCGGTACCGTCTGCAGCACGACAACCACGGTGCCCGACTCGATCGCCTTTTGCCAGGTCCCTCTCATGGAGTCCCAGCCCCATGTCGAGCCGTCGATCTCGCCGCTTTCCGCCGCGAGACGCATGTCGGCGGTGCCCTTGTAGCCCGAAATAATTTGAATCGGTAGATTGAGCGCCGCTTTGACGACTTTGATAACGTTGTCCGTGCCAAACGCGCCCGGCCCCGTGGTGCCCAGTTTCACCGGCGTCTTGGCCGCGAACCATTTTTCCATGCTGGTAATGCCGCTCGCTTTCGTCAATGCAATCGCGCTCTCGTCCCTAGCCACCGCGCCGACGAAGACAAACTTCTGCACATCGAATTCGATTCCCGGCTGGCCCATTACCTGACTGTACGCAAAACCGCCGCTGAAGTGACCCATTGTGAGACCGTCCGGTTTGGCCACTTTGAAAATATGATTTGCCGCGAGCAAACTGCCCGCGCCCGTCATGTTCTCGACCAGAATCGTCGGATGGCCCGGAATATATTTCGGCATATGCCGCGAAAGCATCCGCGCCAACGCATCGTAACCGCCGCCGGGAGAAAAGCCGACAATGATGCGGATGGTTTTGCCATCGTAGAAATTGCTCTGACCGACGGAATTCCGAGTGGTGAAGTGAGTCAACGCAAAGATCACGGTCAAAATAAGAACAATTCTACTCATCGGTATGTCTCCTAGTGGAGCAATGGTTAAGATACCCAAAGAGCCGTGCCCTCACCTGGCTCTCGACTGGTCCAAAACTATTGAACTGCCAGCAGGGCGTCAAGCACAAACAAATAGGCCTGAGCTCTTTCGAGATCAGGCCTTGTCGATTCCACCGCTTGTCATGTCAAACTTGCCGTCATCCTACAGTTCACCGAGTAGGGTCTTGGTGTATCGACATTCAGCTAAGCCTTCGCCTGACCCTCCGTGAGATAGTCCTGCCAAAGATGCTGCGGTTTAAATCCGAGCATCCGCCGCGCCTTTGCCGAGTCGACGCAGCTCCAGTGCGTCCCGGATACTTTTTTTATCTTCGCGCCATGCGGTAGATATTTCTTAATGAGCTCTATCGTCGGCTGAATCATGCAGTTTTTCGGCGCTGATGCGATGAAAACTTCGTGTCCTGTAAATTTCGCCTCCAGCGCCAGCCGGCAAGTCATCGCCGCGTCGCGCGCGTCGATATAGGTCCAGAACCCGCTCGTACGCGACCGCGGGTTGCGCCAGCGCGCTTTGAAACTTTCGTATGACAGATCGAAGTTGACGCCGGGGAAGCGCAGGCTGCTGACCGTCATGTCCTTATGCACCGTCACGATGGAATCGGCGATGTGTTCGCCGAGCACTTTGGAAAGTCCGTAAGAGTCCTGCGGTTTAGAAGGATGATCTTCGTCGAGCGGCAGATATTCGGGCGCCCAAAGATTCTTTGCATAAATGAAACCGAATGCGGCGGTGCTCGACGCGATAACAACTTTTTTCACTCTCACATCAGCCGCAGCCCGCAGCACGTTATAAGTCGCCGATACATTGTTGCTGAGCGTTTCCGCATCCGGAGCAAGATTGGGCGCCTGGTACGCGCCCAGATGGATAACGCCGTACGATTCTCGCATCGCTTCGAAAAGATCGCCCGAGTGACGCAGATCGGCAAGCCAGCTGGCACACAACTTTTCCTGCGGCGGGACTCGGTCGAGGCTGAGAACTTGGTAGCCATTCGCGAGCAGATCGCGAATGACAAACTGTCCCAACCGCCCGCTGCCACCGGTGACCACGATCTTTTTCATTTCTGAAGTTTTTCCATTTGAAATGCTTTTCCTTGGCGTTCCTGCCGCCTTGGCACGAAATAACGCCCGGCCCCGCACGGCGGGGAGGACAAGTCTGCCCTGAGCCGCGTCGAAGGCAGGTAGGGGCGCGCGAGGCAAAGATAAAACCATTCCCGGGCTACCGCTTCGGTATGAGAATTTCTTTCAATTTTGCGATGAGCGACGGGTTCAGTTCATACAAGCTTGCGAAAATCTTCGCCGTGGTCGGTCCATCGATGGGCGCGACTTCCAAGTCGGCCTTCTTCGCTTCCGCCACGAGCTCAGGATCGCGTAGTGTCTTCACGAAAGCCTGTTGCAGCGCATGAAGGCGATCCGTCGGAGTTCCCGGCGCAACGGAATAGGGAAACTGATAGACATGCACGTTATCGGCAACCCGTAGCAGGGTCTTGGCCTCCTCGGTTTTGGCGTAGTTGATCGCCAGGGGGACATTTTTCAGATCACGATGCGATTTCAGCGTGGCCTGAAGCACAACACGAATTTTTCCCGACTCCATCTGATTGCGCCATGATACCTTGGTGGCTTGCCAGGAAGCACACAGGCCGTCGACCTCACCGCTTTCCACCGCGAGCCGCGCCTCGGCGCCGCCCTTGTATCCTTCAACCATTTCCAGTGGCAGGTTAAGGGCCGCTTTCAAGAGTTTTGGCACATCGGACAAACTGGTGCCCGGTCCAATAGAAGCAATCTTCATAGGTCGCTTGGCAGCGACCCAGTCGTCCATCGATCTAATCCCACTCTCGCGATTGAAGTGACACGCGGTATCGTAAGGACCAGGGATGCCTACCCAACCAACTTTGCGACCGTCAAACTTGGTCGCCTCGTTTCCCATGATATGCTGCAGGATCAACGGCGACGCCCAGGCGGCAATTGTAAGCCCATCCGGTTTCACGCGGTTGTAAAGGTGATTTGCGGTGATGATCCCGCCGGCGCCAGGCATATTTTCGACGATCCTGGTCGGATTTCCGAAAATGTGCTTGTTGATGTGTCGGGCGATCAACCGGGTGTATTGGTCATAGGTACCGCCAGGCGAATAGCCAACGATAAAAGTTAAAGTCTTGTCTTTGAAGAACTCCTGCGCCTGTGCCGAAGCGGTTAGGCCGACCGCTAGCAAAGCCAACCAACCAAAAAAACTCAGTTTCGCCTTTTCAATCATGATGATCTCCCAAGTACAATGGCTGCAACAACCAGCTTCGGCGCGTTTCCGCGGACGTAATGAATCCACTTCACCGGCAAACGTCGGCAGGAATCGGCCTCCCGCAGAAGGTACTATATCCGGTATTAGTCTTCTAGACGCGGCAAAGCTTCGTCGCTCGCCGGCAAATTGTCTCGATTTTACGGCGGCAACTCACCGGCTGGCTACAAGGCACCACGGACGCGGGGGGCAGGCTTTCGGGAAAATTTTTCTGCACACTGGAAGCGAAGTGACAATCTGGAATTCACCGGCCGTAACCTCACTTTAATCTGCGCTTAACGGATCTGTAACCAAATCCGGCTATTTTCGCGGTGCATTTCAACACGTCGTTAAGAGGTCAATCGATGCTCACTGTCGAATTCAAAATCAAAGGACGGGCGCCAATCGCAGCCGCCGTGTGGCTTGCGTCCGTGTCTATGTTCATCGCACAGCCGGTTTTTGCGCAAAACAAAGTCATCGCCACGTTCACGTTTCCCGATACCCCGATCAAAGTATTTCAGAACAAATCGCTTCCCGGTAGCGTCACCAACGATCGTAAAGTTCTTTTGGGCTCCGTTGGCAGCGATTTATGGCATGGTCCTAAAGACGCGCGCGATGAGTTCTGGATGCTGACCGATCGAGGACCCAACGGGCAGATCAGGGTCGATGGGTCCAACCGTCGCACTTTTTGGGTTCCAGAATTCAACCCGTCGATCCTTAGGGTTAAAACGGAAGAAAAGGCGAGCCGGATTCTAGAAACGATCCCCATCGTCGGCCAGTCGGGTAAGCCGGTAACCGGTCTTCCCAATCTCAAGGGCATAGACGAGACCCCCTACAATTACTCGGCAACGGAAATTTTGCCTTTCAATCCCAATGACCTCGACACCGAGGGACTTGTCCGTGGCAGCTCTGGAGACTTCTGGATCGCGGAGGAATACAGTCCGTCGCTGGTCCATCTAGATCGAAACGGGAAAGTGCTCAAGCGCTATATTCCCGAGGGTCTCAATCTCGAAGGCACGGACTATCCGGTTGCGCAAGCCTTGCCGGCGATCTACGGCAAAAGAAAAATCAACCGCGGCTTCGAGGGAATAGCGCTCAGCGCAGACGAGAAAATGCTTTATGTCGTTTTGCAAAGCCCACTTTCGAATCCGGATCGAAAAACCGGTGACGTCTCGCGCAACAGCAGACTGCTCGTCTTTGACATTGCCAGCGAAAGAATGACCGCCGAGTATGTATACCGATTCGACGCGTCAAAGGAATTCGATCCGAATCCCCAAAACACTCCAGATGAGATGAAGCTTTCCGGCGTGGTCGTGCTAAGCCCAACGACGCTTCTCGTTCTCGAGCGCACGGACTTGGTTGCTAAACTTTATAGCGTGGATATAAGCCAGGCGACGAACATTTTGAATACCAAGTGGGGCGATCCGAAAACCGCTCCGACCCTTGAAGCGCTTACCGATCCGGCGGCGGCGGAAGTGCGCGCTCTGGCAAAAACTCTCGTGCTCGATCTAAGTTCCCTGGATGGAATGCCGGAGAAGATCGAAGGAGTCGCCTTGCTCGACCGCAATACGATCGCGGTCGCCAACGACAACGATTTCGACAGCGAAGAGAGCCAATACGATGACGCGGGCAACAACATCGGCAAAGGGAAGAAAAGCCAGATTCTCATCATCTCGCTCGCCAAACCGCTGGCTCTGTCTGTGGAACGAGTCTCAGCCCGCTAAGATTTTGTCAATGACTGATCGCCAAGCCACGTGTCAACTGTTATCGATCGAGAGCGATCTCAAACCGCCGACTCCGTTCCGCTTGTGACATTCGGCAGAAATCCGCTGCGATACGGGAATTCTCGGCAGATTGTGACCTTCGCTATCTCTGCCCGCGCTGGTTTCGTCTGGTGCCGAGCTCATCAAGAATCGACAAGTCGACAACCCTGTTAGCACTAATCGATCCAAGTTTTTTGTCCATGTAGGCAGACATGCGGATCAGATTTTTTACCGCCTCATCCGGCGGGTAAAGCGTGGCCTCAGAGTTGGTGCGCAGATACTGGTAAGCAAACTCCACGACTTCCGGATCGTTGCTATTCAGCAATTGAATCAGCGGGCGCATCGTGCCTTCCTTGTTGTCGACAATAAAGCGCGTCGCATCGGCAAAGGCTTTGACAAACTTCTTAACGGTCGATCGCTGACTCGCGAGATACGATCTTTTGACGGCTATCGGCGCATTCATAAACGGGGTCGTTTTCCCCCGCAAAATAAAAAAGCCGCGCTTCTTCATGATCGGCTCGAGTAGCGCATCGGCGAGGGTGGCATCGATCCCGCCTCTCATCAAAGCGGCCACCCGCTCCTGCGAGCCGCCTCCCATCTGCAACAAAGTTAGGTCTCTGACGGGGTCGATGCCGGCGTCCTGCAGAAGGACATGAATGATCAGCCAAGGTTTACTGCCAGCGCGATTGACGCCGATCTTTTTTCCTCTGAGGTCACGGACATCTGTGATTTTTTCCCGCGTCACCCAGACATACGGCACCAGATTGTCCCAGCTGCCGAGGGCGACAACGTCCGCGCCTTGTGCATGGCTCGGAAGCAAGCCCGTTGGCGCGCCCGCGGCAGCATGCACGTCGCCGGAAATAAGCGCTTGGTATGTCGTCGGCGCGCTATTGATTCTGATCGGCTCAACGGTGAGCCCCTCTTTCTGGAAGAAGCCTCTGTCGTTGGCGACGAGCACCGGAAACGCTGCGGTCGGAAACAGAGGAATAGCTACGCGCATCGTCTCCTGCGCCGGCACGCTGCGCGCTGTCAGCCCGAAAACTAGAACAAGTATTACCCGGCCAAGCACAGGAGCGATTTTCACCTAGCCTCCCGCATGGACATGGCCAGCACCCGATGACGATGTGGATACTGGCCAACAAAAAATAGTTTTTGATCATCTCCTGCTTTTGCAATGCCGTCGGGTAGGGTCCCTATTTTGACGTTTATGTCTGTCATTTCGCCTTTTGATCATCCGTCATTTCATTACTCGATTTCTCTCGGGGAGCTCACACGACAAAAATGAACTGCAAAACAGGCAAAACACACGCGCCGGTGGTGAGCACAATAGCGCAATCATTCGTACAATTTTGACGCCTGGTTGGTCACGTTCTGTCATCAAATCGTCGCCCGCTTCGCGCCACTTCTTATCTCAATCGCTGGTACGATTTATGCCCTTTATTCGACTTATGAAAGTGTTCAAATGGATCCGACGTAGCTTCGTTATCTTGACACTCTACGGCATTGGTCTTCTCGAGGGATATTACCTCCCGCGCTACGGTATTGGATGGATGCTTGCTGCGATGGGGGCAACGGCCTTTCTAGCCGGCTATTGGATGCGAACTCATTGGGACGTTTGACGCAAGGTTGGCTAAACCTTAGAACCTGCCCTTTCACAATCAAGCAATTACTTTGGCGACATGAGCTCGGCGCTTGACGCCGCTGGGGATCACTTGCGAACGCGAGCCCGCCGACGTTTCTTGACACCCTTCATCGTGCGACTCGGCACCGTCGACGCGGGAAATTGAATGTTAATCGCGACGATCTGCTCCGCATAACGATCTGCGAGACTGCCGAGGAATGCGCTGAAAAATTGCCACTCGCGACCCGGCTTGCGCGGACTGATGACTTCGCAATTGATCATGCCATCAGCGATGGACCAGTTCATCCAACCCGGGTAAGACGGTTCTTGTGTTGAATCCTCCGCCCGCGCCTGGTTGCCTCGAAGGTGCGCAGCTCGCCCGTCCGCATCGCATCGATGAGAGATTTGCCCCAGCGCATTCAAAAATCTGAAAGCGGATCATGCTTCGGCACCTCCGTCGGAGCTGCTATGTAACTCGTCAGTTTTTGACAATGGGCTGACGTTTGGCGCGCGATTGTATTGCCGGCGTTATCCCTTGGCAAGGCAAATGACAGCCGTGGGAAAGCGTTCAAAGGAGCTGCCGATCTTGGTGGCACACGCTGGTTTTCCGTTAACCGCCTTGAAGGTGCTCGTCTCGCGGCCGCCACATATACCAGGTCGATGTGCCGATGAGCATTTCTTCGCGCTGGACGACAAAACCAAACTTTTTGTAAAACTCGACGTTCTCCGGGCGGTCGGTTTCGAGGTAGCCGGCAGATTTTCCCTGCTTGAGATAGTCGACGTAACGATTCATCAACGCCGTGCCGACCCCCTGTCCCTGCATCGCGGGGGTGACACCGATGGGTCCGAGATGGACGTGGGGCGCTTCGGGATCGAGATGACACCATCTGGTAAACCACCTAATCACTTGTGGAAGCGCCTCTCCCAAAGGTTTCAACAGTGTCGCCACTACCTTGGGAAGCTCCTCCGGCGCCGGCAGACAATGCGGCGAAACATTGAAGTGTACGTAGCCAACCACGGCGCCATCAACCAGCGCAACGAAGGCCGCGCCGACGAACATGTGCCGCAGGCCAATACGAAAAAACAAGCGATTCTGATCGATCCGTCCGCGACCGAACGCGGACCGGTGCAGAGGATTATCGACGAACGCGTTGGCCAGAACCGATACGCACTCGTCCAACCGATCCGCAGAAAACCTTTCGACGACGATCGCCATGTTCGTCTGCCGCGTGCTTCTATGAGGTCCTGCGCTCGCCTAAATTTTTTCGCAGGACTTCAGCGAGACCGAGGACCGCGCCGGCGCCATCGCCTTGGAATGCAGAACCGTGCATGAGAGCTAAAGTTCGCGGTTTCAATGCAGCAAGTCTGCGCAGGGTCGCATCGGTGTACGGGGTGTAGGGCATATCCTTGGCCAGCGGGCCTGAGAGATTCTGCACGATCGATTCGCGCGCACGCGCGAGCACGTCCGATTCGGTCAGCGGTTCGGGATTTCCTGGATGAAAAAAAAGATCGGAACAGAGAAGCGTTCCATTGGCCTCTTCGAAGAATAGCCCGGCGTCCCAACAATGCGGAACGTGAGGCGTGGACAAGAATTGCAGGCGGTGACGACCGGTGTGAAGTACCTCACCGTCGGCCAGCGGTCGCGCCGGACGATCGGCAAAGTCGTTCACCATCACCACCGCGCCGACGACGCTGCAGACCGCCTGTGCCGACGGCGCCAGCGTCAGCCATTCGTTGAGAGCGCCGCACTCATCGGATTCAAAGTGGCTGAATCCGATCCAGCGCAGTTTTGCCGGGTCGAAGACGGACGCCACTGCTTCATACGTCATAGCAAACATTTTTTTCAGCCCCGTGTGCATCAGGAACGGTTCATCGTCCTTGATGAGAAATTGGTTGAACTGGATGCCGAACTCCGGGTGAAAAGTGGAGATGCGGTAGATCTCCGGCGCGATCTCGGTCACCGTGCTTTGCATATCTTCTCTCCCTTCAACGAATGGCTGTTGCCGCTCGTAGGATCGCTGCTTTTATCTGATTGTCAATACTGTCCGGGGGCTTTTGATCCCAGGGTAGAGATGGACAATGATTGCGGGGTGGAGTAGAAAAGTTTTTTTGACAGACTGGTAAGCTCGAACGTCAACGTAACGACGCAAAGCTATGACCGCCACCGAGACTCGATCCCCGCTCGACGCTGCACGAAAGCTGGTCCCCATGATCCGATCGAGCGCCGATCAGATCGAGGCCGACCGGGAGTTGCCGCGGCCGCTGTTCGAGGCGCTTGCCGATGCCGGTTTGTTCCACTTGGCGCTTCCGCGTGCCTTGGGCGGCGCGGAGATCGATTTGCCGACCTACGTCCAGGTGCTAGAGGAGATCGGCAAAGCCGACGCCAGCACCGGCTGGGTGGTCAATCAGTGCGCGATCTTCGCGACCTACGCCGCGCGGATGCCGCGCGATATCGCTCGCTCGATTTGGATCGATACGCCCCGCAGCGTCGTTGCAAACACGCCTGTCCCGACGGCCCGAGCGGTGGTGGTGCCAGGCGGCTACCGGGTCACTGGTCGGCAGGGGTTCAGCTCGGGATGCCGGCATGCCGCCTGGTTGGCGGCGCGCGCCCTGATCTTCGAGGACGGCCAGCCCCGGCTTAAGGACGGTCAAACCGAAGAGCGATACCTGTTCGTGCCGGCAGCTGAAGCCGAGCTGTTGGACACCTGGCATGTCCGCGGCATGCGCGGCACAGGCACTCACGACTTCGCCGTCAATGATGTCTTCGTTCCTTCGGAGCGCACGGTTCTTCAGGCCGGCGCTCCGCTGCTGGAGACCGGGCCGCTTTATCAGATCCCGCGAAGCTTGCTGTTCGCCTCCGCCGATGCCGCGGTGGCCATGGGAGTGGCCCGCTCGTGCCTCGACGCATTCTTGGAGCTTGCCGGCGCCAAGAAGCCGCGACTAATGCACGCAACGCTCCGCGATCAACCGATGGTTCAGGCTGCCGTCGGACACTGCGAAGCCAAGCTCCGATCTGGCCGGGCGTTCCTCACCGACGCTGTCGGCGAGATCTGGACCGAAGGGACGTCGACGGGCGCGGTCACCCTGGATCGGCGTGCCACTCTGCGCTTGGCTACGACACATGCGATTCGACTCGCCGTCGACGTCGTCGATACAGTCTACAATGCCGGTGGCGTGACGACGATCTACGAAGGCAACCTCATACAGCGACACTTCCAGGACATTCACGTGATCAGTCAGCATCTGCAGGGGCGCCTCTCCCATTACGAGCTAATTGGAAAATACGCGCTAGGGCTGAGGATCGATCAGTCGAGGCTCTAGCAGCAGGCAAACCGTCGTGCGTCTAGAAGGAAAAACTGCCATTGTCATCGGCGCCGGTCAGGGCCCGGGCGAGGGCATGGGCAATGGCCGAGCCACGGTGCTGCGATTCGCGCAGGAAGGTGCGCAGGTCATGGCTGTCGATCGTGACCTCCGATCCGCCGAGGAGACCGTATCGATGGTCAAACAGGGCGGTGGCGAATACGTCGCCTTCGAGGCCGACGTCACTAAGGAAGCGACGCTTGCCGCCGCCATAGCCGCAGCGCACAAGCGCTGGGGCCGCATCGACGTTCTGCATTACAATGTCGGTGTCAGCATCGCCGGTGGTGATGCGCCTCTGCTCGACTTCACCGAGGAGGCTTTCGATCGCATCACCGCGATCAATCTGCGCGGCGCCATCATGGTTTGCAAGCACGTCATCCCGATCATGCGAGAGCAACGCGCGGGCGCCATCATCATGATCTCCTCGCTTGCCGCAATGGAGAACTATCCTTATGTCGCATACAAGGCTACGAAGGCGGCGATGATCGCCTTCACCCAGCAGGTGGCGATCCAGAACGCCGAATATGGCATTCGCGCCAACGTGATCCTGCCCGGCCTGATCGATACGCCGATGGCGGTCGACACGCGCGCCCGGGTGAGCGGCAAGAGCCGCGCCCAGGTCGCGGCGGAGCGCGATGCCCGCGTGCCGCTGCGCCGCAAGATGGGCACCGCATGGGACGTCGCCAATGCGGCACTGTTCCTCGCCTCCGACGAGGCCAATTTCATCACTGGCGTGGCGCTCCTCGTTGATGGCGGCGGCGCGCTCAATATCGGCTGAGCTGACGGCAATCGATTCCCGGAAACAGTTGGGATCAGATCTAGGAGCGCCTGAACTACTTTCCCAGCCGAGGCTTTTTGCGAGGTAGATCAAGATCCGGATAAATCATGCGGAGGCGATTATGAAACCAATGATTGCTTGCAAGTTTATTGCTCTTAGCCTTGTCCTGAATTTTGCTTTTCCTGCTGTCTCTCAGGCGCAAAAGCTTGTGGTGGGTTATTCCGGGATCACCGCGATTCAGGCCCCCTTCTGGATCATCAAGGACGCCGGCTACTTCAAGCAGGAAGGGTTGGATGCCAATCTCATTTATATCGCCGCCTCATCGACCATGGCGCAAGCGATGATGGCAGGGGAAGTAGCGATTTCCACCGCTAACAGCCAAGCCGTGGTAGACACCGGCCTTCAGGGGGGCGATCTCGTGGCGGTGGGCGCGATCGTCAATTTCGTCGCCCTTTATGTTATAGCAGCGCCGGAGATCAAGAGCGTTTCAGACTTAAAGGGCAAGCCTGTGGGGGTGACACGCTTTGGTGCCACTACGGACTTTGCGATGCAAATGTTTCTCAAAAAATATGGTCTCGAGCCGGTCCGCGACGTGCCGATCATCCAGATCGGCGGATTGCCGGAGTTGGCCGCAGCCCTGTCGAATAAATCCATCTTTGCCGCGGCGATGTCCTATCCTATGGGGCTGGTCGCTCAACAGGCCGGGATGAAGATGCTGGCCAATTTAGCCAAGGAGGGGATCCCCTTTGTGCATCAAGGCCTCACGACAACGGGTAAATTCATGCGCGAGCATAGGGCTCAAGCCAAGGCCTTCGTGCGCGCTTACGGAAAAGCAGTTCATTTCATGCATACCCGCAAAGAGGAGTCGAAGGCGATTGTTTCGCGCTACACCAAGGTCACGGATCCGGGCATGCTCGAGGGCACCATGCAATACGCTTACGACTTCGTTGAGAAGATACCTCTGGTCAAGCGCGAAGCCTTTCAGGTGACCGTCGATGAGATCGCCAAGAAAAATCCCAAGGCCAAGCAAGCGAAGCTAGAGCAGTTCTACGACAACAGCTTGGTACAGGAGTTGATCAACGAGGGCTTTTTCGCCTCCCTATGGGGAAAATAATCAAGGGAACCGCACAGGTCTTGAATTATTTTAGGGACAGCAAGGCTTGCGAGAACCAAACCCTGCTTGATGACAATACCTATTCCCCGAGGATTTTCTTAAGTCGCTCGACGACTTCCGCAGGTTGGGCGATCACTTCTCTGCCGATCGCTTCCAGTCCATCGCCCGAGTTCGGGTCCCAGACAAGATTTTGCTTCTGCGCCTCGGCTTTGAATTCCGGATCAGCCACGGTCTTCGCGAAGGCGTTGCGCAAGACCTTGAGACGCTCCGGCGCCAACCCGGGCGGCGCCACAATCGGCCGGCCGATATCTCCCGCGGCAAGGATAACGGTGGCGAGCCGCTGACTCCTTTGTGGCGTTTGGTATTGCTTCATAAGCTCGTAGATCGTCGGCACATCGGCAACATTCGCTTCGCGGTTCATTCCCGTCTGCAGGAGCACTCGCACGAATCCTTTCTTGCGCCACGTATGAAACGGCTCGCGGGCAAAAAAAGCCGAGATGCTGAAAGCGCGGCACTGGATCTCGCCCCGCTCGATCGCCAAGTCGACATCGCTGCCGCCTTGATAACCCGAGATAATGTTGAATTTCATCCCCAGCGTCTCCTCCAACATCAGCGGGATATAGTAGCCGGATGATGCCGTTCCGGTGGCGCCGCATTTCGCTGGCTCACTCGCTTTGCGGATGTCTTCGACGGTTTTGTACGGCGAGTCCGAGCGCACGAAGAGCAGCTCGTTTGAGCGGGTTGGGCTGCCGATCCAGTTGAACTTCGACCAATCGAATTGCGCTTCTTTGCGCCCAATGAGTTGGTCGAAGTAAAGCGCCGGCGCAATGAAGCCGATGGTCAACCCGTCGGGCTTTGCGACAGCATAGAGATGATTGGCGGCGATCATCGAGCTTGCGCCCGCCATGTTCTGCACCAGCAGCGTCGGATTTCCTGCGAGATATTTCGTTGCGTGACGCGCGAAGGTCCGCGCCCACTGGTCCGTGGTGGTTCCCGCAGCGTAACCCACAACGACTCTGATCGTTTTCCCCGAATAAAAGTTATCCGGCTGCGCCGCCGCGCGCTCCGTGAGGAAAACGAGGACAGCGATGAAAGATAACATTATCCGAAATTTAATCTCACGCATTGATCCGCCTCGCAGGCTTCACGCTTTCGCTTGATTGCCGCTCCCGTCCGTACCAAATTTAGAAGTTTGCCGGGCAGCAGTATTCTCCAGCTTGCTAGACTCCGTAACTTTCATATGTTGAACGACCCGACTCTCAGTCGAGATCCCCCGGTTCGTCGGCGTTTACTTCAGTCCCTTGAGCGCGAGGCGCGCAAAGCTCCAGTCCGCTACGTCTGCAATCGCCACGTCTCGCGAAATCCCCAGGATTTCTTTGGCAATTGCAATCTCTTCCAACATGGAGGCATCGGAAGGAGTACCCGTATCTGAATAAAGCTTGACGCCATCATCGTAAACCATGCCGCTTATTTCGCTATCCTTGATTGCCAATTCCTTGCTCATCAGCTTTAAGGTCTCGTCCTTATTTCGCTTGATAAACTGGATGGCTCTCAATGTTATCCTGATGGCCCGTACAATAGAGTCAGGTTCGCTCTGAATTTTTCTAAGGCTGGTGGCAAGGCCGCCGCTCGGCACTCCCCTTAAATCTTTCATCAAAAACAGCTCGCGAAAGCCCATCTTGACGGCCGCCTTATTATGCGGAGCCGACAGCAGGGTGCCATCGATCTTGCCGCCCTGAAGGGACGCCAGCCTGATACCGCTTCCACCCAGTGATACGATGGTCACGTCGACGTCCGGTACAAGCCCGGATTTAGTCAGTAGCAGGCGGACGGATACATCGCTGATGCTCCTGACGCCGGCCACCCCCAGGATTTTTCCTTTGAGGTCCTCCACGCGCCGAATTTCCGGGCGAACTACCAGAACTTGATCGGTCGCCGTGCTGCTCACCATCACATTGCGGATCGGCATGCCGCGCAATGCTGCGAGTGTCGCGACATTGCCGGTGGTCGCAAAGTCAAGATCTCCGGCGATGACCGCCTGCACCGCTGGAATACCGGACGATACGACAATCAGTTCGAGATCGAAGCCCTCTTGCTGATAGAAGCCCTGGCGCAATGCCACCATTTGCGGAAACGAGCTCATGCTCCGCGTGGGTATGCCGATCCGAAGCTTCTGCAGTTTCCTCGCCTCTTGTCCCCACGCCGGGCAGATGAATAGCATCCAACCCGCTAAGGCTAGCGAGAAGGTCGTTCGTCTCATCTTCTCTAAAGACTGCTTTTAGCCATTCCAACCGTAAAGGGTATTGGCATTTTTTCCCAAAATTTTTTCTTTGGCACTTTCTGAAATGTCCTTGCGGCCGCGGATTGTCGAAACCACATGGGGAAACATCGCGTCCCAGTGGGGATAATCGGACGCGAAGACGATCCGGTCATCGCCAATCCTCTCGATAACGTAGGGAAGCATCCCTTCTTCCGGCTCGGTGGCAAAGAACCAGTTGCCCTGGGTAATATACTCGCTGGGCTTTTGCTTACATAAGGGCGCTTCTACGTCGCCGCGTTTCTCCCACTCCTCGTCCATGCGCTCCATCCAGTAGGGAACCCAACCGGCCCCACATTCGAGAAACGCAATGCGAAGCTTGGGGAACTTTTCCGGGATGCCGGCATACATCAGACCGACACATTGAATCACGGTCTCCGTGGGACGGCCGATCGTATGCATATAGATAAAACTATCGAAGCGAGTCTCCCCCGCCGGCCCCTCGCGCCGGCTGTGAACACAAAAGGGAACATTGAGTCGTTGTATCTCTTCATAGATAGGCCAGAACGTTTGCGATCCGAGATGCTCCCTCATTCCCTGAGGGGCAACGGCCACGCCGACCAATCCCAGCTCGGTCACCGCGCGGTTCACTTCTTTGACAGCCGCATCCACGTCCTGAAACGGCAACAGAGCAACCGCTTTGATACGCGGACTCTCTTTACAGACCTCAGCGATGAAATCGTTGTACGCCCGCGCATAAGCAACCGCGTAGTCGCGCTCGAAGATCTTGCTCATGGCAAAGCTAGTGGTGGGAAACAGCACCGAGACATCGATGCCTTCGCGATCCATGTCTCTAAGACGCTTCGGCACGTCATGGCACTCGATATCACTGAAGCGTCCTCCCAACCTTGCGTCCACTCCGAGAGAAGGCACCAGAGAGCCACCCCGACGGCGGTGCGCCTCGGGCAGATGGGCTCGGATGTCCTTTTCCTTGTCGAGAATATGACCGTCAGCATCAATGATTTTCATAACGACACGCGCCTCCTGTCGAGAACTTTCAGCCGAAATTTGTTGACCGTAAAATAGGGTAAACGGAAGAAGCGATCAAGTCTCGCTCCTTCGATGCGAAGCGTCCAGCGATCTTGGCTGGTTTCAGTCTATTGGCGATAATTCCGGCCGACTATGAATCTCAAAAAGACAAACCTGGTCCGCTTCGAGCAAATCGCTCTGCTCGATTCGTCAGTGCCGCGTTCATCTGCCCTTGCCGGCGCTCGCCAAAGCTTTTTTGATGATATCGCGGATCGGTTCGAGCTCGTCGATCCATGCGGGGTTCAACCAGAGGAATTTGGCTCCCGTAACGCGACGTGCGGCTTCGCTAACTTTTTCTTTGGAAATATCTTCCCTCAAGGAATCGTAAAGTCCACCGGTCTTTTGATTGGAGTCGAGCCATGCCGTTTGTCCTTCTCGAGATAAAAGCCAATTAACGGCGACCTTGGCGGCGTTGGGATGAGGCGCACGGTTGAAGAAACTCAACGTGCCGTTGTAGGCGGTCACGGAGGAGCCCTCTTTTAGCGATCCAGGCAGAAATTGACTAAGCGGCAGTCCCTGCATCATCGCTGTGTCGACGCCCCGGGCGCCGATGCCGAAGGCGTACTTTCCAGCGCTGAGCCAGTCCATCAATTGTTCGTTGGAGCGTAAGATAGAAATATCCGTCTCTGCGTGAAGCCGCCGGAGAAATTCCGGCCCAAGATCGGGATGCTTGTAGAAAAAAATATGCGCCGCGCTAATCGGACCGGAGACCAGCGGATCGACGGAGACAATCTTTCCCTTCCATTTTGGACTTAACAAATCCCAATAGGATTTGATCTCTGACGGATTCACCAGTTTGGTATTGTAGGTGATCTCGCCGCTGCGCGGCGTGCCTTCGAAAACGAAGATGAATCGATTTTCCGGATCGTCGTAATGATGTTTGCCTTCATACCAACCGGAGGTGTCGACGACTTCCGGCAAGAGCAGTAAGGGTTTGATCGGCTCCAAGATCTTGGCGCGGTGAAAAACTGTCAACGGAGATATATTTCCCGAAACATAGAGATCGACCGCAAATTTTTCCGCTCGGCGCTCACTCATGACGCGCTGACTCAGCTCTGGACCTCGGCCCGTCACCATGGTCACTTTGATCTTCGGATATTTTTTCTGAAAGGTCTCGCGAAACACCGGTTCGAAGGCCTGAGTCATATAAATGACCAGCGCTCCTTCTTCCTCCGCCGCTTTAATCGTCTTGTTCCACTCCGCCTGCCATGCGGGCCGCGACTCGGCGGCGAAGGAAAGACTTGAGGCCGACACTGTGATGCCGAATAGCAATGTGTGAATCGATGCAATGACGAGCCGAAATGGTTTCATCATGGGAACTCCTTCGTTCCGCGTAGTCGTCTCAATTTAACTCACTATTATTTCGTGTGTGGAACAGGGTCAAGATAAATGAGAGGCAGCGGCCGACCGGTGGAAGTCATTCGGGTCGAAATGTTCAGCACCGCGCTATCGAACCGTGATATTACGACCGCGTGTAACAGAAAGCCCAAAAGCCCGATCTCTTTCGAGATCGGGCTTTTAATTTCAATCCTAGTAGAGTTGAATCAGATCAGATCGGGTCATCGTAACGTTATGTTTGTAGCCGAAGCTCGTAAATAGAGAAAACGCCTGGAGCACCTGTTTCTCATCATTATGCGCCGTGCAATCCGTCGGCACATAGACGTGGTAATCGCGGACGCTGAGCCCCATCACCGCGCTCTGGACGCAGTTTCGCGTCGAGATGCCGGTTACGATCACGCGTCCTTCGCCCGGGCGCAGTTCCATTCGCTTTAGAAGGGCATCCATTTCGGTCTGATAGAAACAATCGTGGGTATGTTTTACGATCAGAGGCTCGTCCGCAGCGGGCTTCAATTCGTCAACGAGCTCTGCTCCCCACGTGCCTTCGAGTTTGCGAACGGTATTTTTAAAAACCGTGAACTCGAGGGCATCGGGCGACCGAACCGACTGGGTGTGCACGACCCGCCCTCCCGCCCGCCGTACTTGCTCCCGCAGCTGGGCAATCCTGGGGATGATTTTCCTGATGGGTTCGCCGATGTAAAGCGCTCCGGCCGGATGCGCGTTCTCGTTCTCCATGTCTATCACCAGCAGTAATGTCTGCGCTGCCTCTAACTCGACCGCTAGAGGAATGGGATAATCGAGTTCAATGAGCATGGAATTTCTCTTTCGGGCTCCCTCAACCTCATTATTTTTTGATTGGCCGAATGATGGTTATGCCGAGAAATCTGTAGTTGCCGTCAAAACGAAATATCACCGGAAATCGTTTCAACTTCTCCTTACTCAATTCCGCAGGGAAACCTCCATACCAAGGTCTTCTATTTTTGTCCCTTCGCCGCTCTTCCATCTTCAAGTCAACAACGTGCTCATCGATACTACATTTGATCCCTCTCCCGTAACGTAACCATTCGAGTTGCTGCGACGTTGATTTCCCGTCCTTTGCCGAAAAGCGTAGATTTGTAGGCGTTGTGAACGTCAACCGTCAAAATGGCCCCGTGGAACACAATGTCGTCCCGAACTAGCTGAACCTTTTTTTTGTTTGCAAAAATTCGCTTTGAATTCGTTGTCACACGCGCACCGAGTTTCTTCGCTGCGTCGATGGGAACCAGGTATAGCCACTCTCGAACGTCCCTTGACCTTGGCGCAGATGCGGCAAAGTTCTTTTCCTTCCCTATTACGTTTGAAGCCGTCCCAATGCCGACACTGTAAACCCAAGAAATCCCATGCAATGCCAAGGCTTTGATAGACGTTGAAATACGAATGTTGCGTCGCCCTTTGGAGAATGCCGCGTGTTGAGATGTTTGCTAACAAAGTCCAGCGCCCGGAAAACCTGCTTTAGTTCCGTTTTTAATTGCGCTTTTGATTTGGCCATGTCCATCTGGTTCACCATCGCGGGCTAAAAGTCACATGGCGAGCAAATATACCCGGATTTCTCATCCCGCCATCAAACGAGAGAGAGCGGCCGTGATCGTCTGTGCGATCCGTTCAGAGGTTAATGATGAAGGCAGCGGAATATGGAGAGCCGCATTGTCGCTTGAGGAGTCTTTTTTGATGAGCGGTGAAATAGCCGCTTCGATAGTTCGAGCAAGCTGGCCGAGTTCAGGGCCATCAGAGCGGGGCTTTCTGAATTTATCGCTGCCGGTGGAGGATAGACTCTCGAGAAACTTTAACCCTGCTTCCAAAAATATTCCCAGTGCGTGACCGGCGTCAATAGCGCCATCGGCCACCGGCTTCGCTGATGGCTCTCGTCCATCATGGCCGCTTACTTTGTCGTCCGTCTTTTGCATCTCCGGCTCAGTCGCCGGCGCCGCTGTTTCCGGGACCATTTCCTTCAAAGCGTCCATCATGCTTCGTCGACTAAGTTTTTCGAAGCTAACTTCCGAGCCATCGCCGTCAAAGAGATCCCGAAATAGTTCCTTTTTGAGCCTAATCGTGTCCCAAACGCGCTCCTCGATACTATTTTCCGTCAGCAAATGGATCGCGAGCACGGGCTTCACCTGTCCCATGCGGTGAACTCGGGCGATACGTTGTTCGAGACGCGCGGGATTCCACGGCGGCTCTATATTGATCACGGCCGAGGCGGCCTGAAGATTGATTCCAACGCCACCGGCGTCGGTGGAAAGGAAAACTCTGACCTCTGGCCGGTCGCGAAATCTGGCGATGAGCTGGCACCGCCGCCGCGTCGGGATACCGCCGTGGAGGGAAACGTAGCAGATTTTCATCTTATCGAGCAGCGAGCCGACCTGAAGGTTCATTTTTTCCCATTCGCTGAAGATCACCACTTTGCGCTCTTCTTCGACGACCAGCTCCTTGAGGATTTCTCGTAACTCCTCCAACTTGGGCGAAACCTCGGTTTCTTTATCGAAGAGAAAGGTCGAGTCACAGAGCATGCGCATGTTTTGGATCGCGCACAGCATGCGCTGCTGATCCACGGGTGACAACCACCCCTGTCGCTCCAATTTTCGCACGAGCGCTGCAACAATTTTCTGCTGATCACCGTAATACTCGGTTTGCTCAGGGCTCATGGGAACGCGAAAAATCTTATCGGTGCGGGGCGGAAGATCTTTCAGCACCTGATCGCGCCGCCGACGCAATAAGATCGGCGCCAGCTTCTCGCGCACTTGATCTAGATTGCGGTAACCGATGAGTTTCCCCTTCTCATTGATTTGCCGGTGCTCGCTTAGAAAACGAAATGCCGGCCCAAGGCGCCTGCCGTCGACAAATTGCACCACCGAATAGAGTTCTTCCAACTTGTTTTCTAAGGGCGTCCCGGTGAGAACCAGAGCGTAGCGGCTGCGTAAGACTTTAATCGTGCGAGCCGTGGCGGTTTCCCAGTTGCGAATCCGCTGGGCCTCGTCCAACACGATCAGGTCAGGCAAGAGCGCCGACACATTGTCGAGATCGCGGCGCACCAACTCGTAGTTTACGATTTTAAAGAAGGCCTCTGAGTCGTAGAGCGCGCGCCGTTGCTCAGGCGAACCATCGATCACGACAGCGCTCCGATCGCTAAACCGCTTAATCTCGGTGAGCCACTGATGCTTCACCGACGCCGGACAAATCACCAGCGTCCGGCCGATGCCCTGGCGACGGGCCAGGAACTCCGCCGTGCCGATGGCCTGGATTGTTTTCCCAAGCCCCATATCATCGGCCAGAATAGTCCGGCCCCGGCACGCGGCGAAAAGAACGCCGCCCATTTGAAAAGGATACAGTGGAACTTTCAGGAGATTATCCAGCGGCAACTTGCCCTGTTCCAGCAAGCGCAGCTCACGGGCTTCGAAAGCAAGACCTTCAGCCGCAGCGGTCTCGCGATCCACCCATTCAAGAGCATCGCCATAGATCACAACCTTTTCATCGAGAGCACGAAAGCGGGACAGGGCCTGAGCGACACGATCCATCCGATTCGCCTTGAGAAAACCCTCGGCATCGAAGTATTCTTCTCGCAGCGCGAGCAGATCGGCCGATACTTTCGCCGGGGAAACAATGCGAACTCTCGGCGGCTCGCGGTAGTCCAAGAATATGGTGGTATGTTTGCGTCGATACCGGCTCTTCTCAAGTTTGCCGCCGAAGCGTGAACGTGCGTGCAATAGCACCGCCTCGATATGTTTGCACGTCCCTAAAGTATTCACCGCGTAGTCCGGACAGGCGCAATAATTGTCAAAGAGTCCGCCGCCACGAAGCGCCACGCGGTAAATGCGCTTGCTCGCCGGAGAAAAGACTTGGTAGTCCCCGAACATGGTTCGACTCTGGGGCTCGATCTTGAAAGCTTCCTTTCGGGCACGCAGCTGTCGCTCTGCGATCTGTTCTTCAACGAGCATAGGTTCTTAGCTCCGACTTGTTGGTGATGGAAAATTATTAGTGGTTAGGTGAACCTACTAATTTTTAGCGCGCTGGACAAGAAAAAAAGCTTTGGTTAACAGGGAGTCAAGCACCACGAGGAAACACTAACCGAACGTTCGGAGACCACTTTCACCTGTGGATAAATGCTTTGGTCTCATCGTTCTTTCTGCCCGTCCTTCCCATTCTTCGTCGTGAATGGGACGCGCCGAAGTCCGATGGTGGAAACGGTCCAGCACACCCACTTCTGTCTCCTTAGTAAAAAAAACAGGTCAAATAAAAAGCCCCACACTTTTTCGAAGTTGGGGCTTTCAATCTAAATCCGGCAGCGTCCTACTCTTCCATACGGCCTGTCGTGAGCTAAGTCGAACGGCGACCGTATAGTACGAGCGGCGCTGGAGGGCTTATCGGCCAAGTTCGGGATGGGGACCGGGTGTGACACCTTCGCTATTGATAGCGCGGCCGTTCCGACCGACACTTAATGTCGGAGATTAGCGATAACCACCTAGCCTAGGCGGACTGCGTAAGGCCGGGACGGAGAAAGCCGTTTTCTGCGTAGACGCACTTTCTGGTAAATGTGGCCCATTCCTAACTCCTGCTCTTGGTTCAAACGTTACGGTACCAGAACGATGGACTCAGCACCTTCATTATTGGTCTCGAGGATCCTCCACCTCATCCCTAATACTCACGCGAGGCGATCTCCTGACGGATCTGCCTCAAAAAACAGCATTCGTGTCTTTCCTGGCTGTAAAGCCTGACACCGACCGCACTGACCCGCGAATTACGGTAGTTCTCTTAGCTAGTGAAGTTAATCAGATCAGATCGGGTCATCGTGACGTTATGTTTGTAGCCGAAGCTCGTAAATAGAGAAAACGCCTGGAGCACCTGTTTCTCATCATTATGCGCCGTGCAATCCGTCGGCACATAGACGTGGTAATCGCGGACGGTGAACCCCATCACTGCGCTCTGGACACAGTTGCGCGTCGAGATGCCGGTCACGATCACGCGACCTTCGCCCGGACGAAGTTCCATCTGCTTGAGAAGGGCATCCATTTCCGTCTGATAGAAACAATCGTGGGTATGTTTTACGATCAGAGGCTCGTTCGCAGCGGGCTTCAATTCGTCAATGAGCTCTGCTCCCCACGTGCCTTCGAGTTTGCGAACGGTATTTTTGAAAACTGTAAACTCGAGGGCGTCGGGTGAACGCACCGACTGGGTATGCACGACCCGCCCTCCCGTTTGCCGTACTTGATCCCGCAGCTGGGCAATCCTGGGGATGATTTTCCTGATGGGTTCGCCGATGTAAAGCGCTCCGGCCGGATGCGCGTTCTCGTTCTCCATGTCTATGATTAGGAGCATTGTCTCCTTTGCCTCTAACTCGACAGACCGAGGAACGGGATAATCCAGTTCAATGAGCATGGAATTTCTCTTTCGAAGCTGGGCAAGCTTATTACTTCGCGTCCAATTCCTTAATCACCTGGCGCACAGGATTAAAGTCTCTCACTTCGTCTAACGGTCGCTTTTTTTCGCCCAATCGATCGATCAGACTTTCCATCTCGGCGTCGGTCATTTGACCGTCTTTGGTCAGGGTTTTCAGTTCCACATCGTACGAGCGACCCGCGATCTCTTGCGACTGCGGCAGCCATTTTAACATCACGGAGATGGTCTCTTGTCGGTTTTCCGCAATAAAGCGATTGGCCTTAATCAGCGCGCGTAGCGTCCGCTTCACCGCTTGTGGATTTTCTTTCAGGAGACGATCCGAAGTGAATAAGCCCGAAGCCGGTAAACCAACCTCGGGCGGGCCAGCTAGAATATTGTAACCCATATTTTTGAGAAGCAGATCGTGCGGGGGTGATAACGACACAACCTGAACGACTCCGGCTACAAGCGCCTGCGCTCTTAGCGGCGTCTCGCCAATAACGAGATGCTGCAATAGGGCCGGATCGAACCCTTTCGAGCGGAGCAGTTCCTCGGCGACCAACTGATCGGTTCCGCGTATCGTCGCCACTCCCAGTTTTTTCCCTTTCAGGTCTTGGACGTCTTTGATTTCGGGGCGCACCACCAAGAAATAGATTCCTTTCTTGAGCGCGACTAAAACGAGCTTTAGCGGAAGCCCCTGGAGAATGCCACGAAATGTGCTGGTAAATGACGTGGTAAAGGAGACATCGCCATTCATCACTGCCATTGCCCCGAGGCGCGGGCTGACCTGAATGAGCTCTACCTCGAGCCGTTCTTCGCGAAAGAACCCCTTGCTGGCAGCGATATAAAAACGCGTAATCGTGTTGCTCCGACTCGAATAAGCGATCCTGATTTTTTGTGTTTGCGCGTTAACTACCGCTCTGGGCAAAACACTCACGGTCAAAACCGCGGCAAGAATTGTCCATGTCAGAAGTTGGGATCGGGCTGTTCGCATTGCGACTTCTTCTTAATTCGTCCGCGTTTCCTTCGCTTTCTCCATCGCTTGCGCCATGCCGCCGAAATAAGCGCGGTGGATGTCCATCGATTCCGTCGCGGTCGTCAGGACATCCTGCTCCCGTCCCGGCACGACATATTTTTCCAGTATATCGATGAACATGTCGGAATGTTTCACGTCGGCCTTACTATGCGCCGTGAAGTTCGGCATCTGCGCGGCGCTGAAATTTAAATCCCGCGACCAAATCTTGTAGAGCCGGCTGCAATTTCCTCCGCCTATGTCGCCCAACAGCCGATCGTCATTGGTCCATTCGGCGATCGTCGACGCGGCGATGGCTTCCTGCCACGGACGGGTGCGCGCGATCCAGAACCACGCGTACATTGCCGCCTTGGTGGTGGGCAACGGCTCGGCGTTCAGTACATCATCGACACTCAACCCGACTTCTTTTCCTTGACGAACAATCAGGTCCATATGGCCGGTCTTTAAGTGCTCGTCTTCGACCAGCTCCTCATACTCGTGTGACAAAATTCGCTGCTTAACGTCGAACTCCGGACAATTCGCCGCCACCTGCGGCCAATTGTTGCGTCGCTGGCGAGCATAAAGACCTAACTGCAGAAGATATATTCGCGCCCGGTCCGGGGTCATTTTGACCGAGTAAAAATGTTCCATCTCCGGCGTGCGGAAGAAGTCCCTGACACACTCACCGAGCGCCTGTCGCCATTCTTGTGCTTTCATACCTCCACTGAAACAAAATTCAAAATCCAAATATCGAAATCCGAAACAAACGTAGAAACAAATAAATCTAAGATCGGGAAAATCGAAAACATCGAATTCGCAAGAAGCTGGCTTTGAATTTTACATATTTTAGTTTTGGTCATTTGTATTGTTTCGGATTTCAGGTTTCGTGCTTCGAAATTTTTGTTCTTGGCGCCCTTTTCGACTTTGTGTGAGACAATCTACCTCGCCTCGATATTTTGGCTTTGCGTACGCCTCATCGTCCCACCTTACCAAAAACTTTTTCGATAAAGCCCTCGTTAACGAGTTTATCGACGATGCTATTATCGATGACTTTGGGAGTGAGCGTTTCAGCGTCGACGCCTTTGACGGGTTCGAACTCCAGGACCGTAGCCACATTACGAATATCGACCCTCGGGGTCTTCTCGGTGAACTTGGTGACGATACCGTACGTTTCCTCGAGAAAATTGGCATCACTCCGTTTGAAATATTTTGCCAGTACCTTGAGTGTGGCATCTTTATCGTGATTTATCGCGCCGACGGCTTCGATGTAGGCTTTGACCATGCGTTCCACGGTATCCGCGTTCTTTTGCAGAAACTCCCGGGTGACCGCCATGACGTTCATGGCAAAGGGAATGTCCATATCAAAAGCGTTCAGTAGCGCTCGCGCGGGCACTCCTGGCTTGACTCCGGTCACTATGCCGGCAATTTGCTTCTGTTCAAATGCCGCTTGCATTTCCGGCGTCCCGCCGAGCGGGCGCATGGTGGTGGATTTTTCCAGCCCCAGCTTGCGCAAGATCAATGTCGTCACCGTGTGGCCCGATGAATTAAAGCGCGAGATGCCCAGGGTTTGGCCTTTCAGCTGATCGGTCCGCGTGATTTCAGGTTGGACATATAGAGTCATGGCCGGGCGATCGCGGCGATCGCCAACACCGGGCCGCCGCGCGCCGCGGCCAAGACCACGCCGCTGATCCCGGGAGCGCTCACGTCAAGGCTGCCACCGAGAAGCGCTTGGATATTCATCCCGCTAGAAGGGATATAAATGAGCTGCACGTCGAGACCGTATTTTTTGAACGTGCCGATCTCATGGGCCATCCAGACGCCCGCGACAGTGGGCCCGACGACGGAATAGGACAAACGCAGAGGAGCCGCCAACACCTCGCCCACACAACAAAGCCAGAGCAGCACAACTCGCGAAAGCAGTTTTTTCATACCGGCTAACTTAAGGGAGCCTCACAAACTCGACTCGACAGAGGAACGGTGAATCAAGTTCAATGAACATGGAATTTCTCTTTCGGCTCCCTGATAAGGAGATCCAACTTTAACGATGTTAAACTACGGCTGATGTAGTGAGACCGTCAAGAGACAAAAAACAACAAGCCCAACTCTTTCGAAGTTGGGGGCAGGGTCCTACAGCGTGCCCCGAGACTGTGCTGAGACGCCGGGCTAGAGGCCCTTAGCGGCATCCCGCACCACTGATGTGTCGATCAGCGCGCTTGGAAGGATGTTTCTAGCCTCGGGACTGCTCCTCGCTAGATCTTCGAGAATGGTCTTTATTCCGTCCTCCAACGGGTAAGGGATATCGGGAAGGATTTTTGCCTGGTGTTCGAGGGCCGTTTTTACGCTTTCTATATCTGACGTGCGCACGTATTTGGCGAGCACTTTTTCAGCGAAAGGCTGGTCGTTTTTGATCCGTTTGATCGCCAGGATCGATGCTTTCATGAACTTGACCACCACTGAGCGATTCTTTTCCAAGAAGCTGCGCGTCGTCCCATGCCCCGTGAGCAAGTAGGGAACTTTGAGCTCTTCCAAATCGAGCAGGATACGCATCCCGGCCTTCCTTACCACGGGTGTGATGATCGGCGAAAAAACCGACAAAGAAACATCTCCCCGTTGCATGGCAAGCAGCCGGTCGCCCTCCAGCCCGATCTGAATCATCGTGACGTCACTCTTCTTTAGCCCGAGATGCTTCAACGCGTACTCGGCGACGAAGTCGGAGGTCGAGCCGAAGCGGCTGACGGCGAGTTTCTTACCCTTTATATCTTCCGGCTTTTGGATGTCGGGCTTCGCGCCCAGCGTATACGCCATCACATTTTGCAACCTGCTGACGACGACAACGTCTTTGTTCCCTTGCATGTACGCATAAGCGGCGGATGTGCCGCCGATCAGGCCGACAGGACTCTGGCCAGTCACCAGCAGCTGGACGGCGAGCGAGCCGCCGCGGATCAACAGCATGCGCACATCCAAACCTTGCTCGTCGAAGTAGCCGCCGTCCTTGGCAACCCAGAGGCTCAACATATTCGCGTTGGTGGCCGAGTAGGTCACGGGCAATACGATCTTGTCCTGCGCGAGAGATTTCGAATAGCCGCAAAGAACCAAACTGAAGACAAATAAGATGATCGAACTTTTTCCCATGAGACCCCTCTCCTCGCGCCGAAAAGATACGAGCTTGCCGGAAGCTAATCCACTTCAAGTTCTTCTGTCAATCCGCGCAAAGCAGCCGGTAGTGGTTCAGTCAGAGTGCGCTACGAATGTTCAGGTCGAGAAAGATTCCTCGCTTCCACTCGGAATGACAACAAACTAGTTGATCTGTCATCTCGAACGAAGTGAGAGATCTTGAGCTAACTGAACTACTACCAAGTAGCCATCCGAAGTAGTATCCGAGCCAACCGCACCAACGCTTGACAGAGTTCGCCGAGCGCGTGTTATAGGTCGACCTGATCATGGCAAATATTTCAACGCGCGAGAGAGCGAACAGGAGGCATGTCCTATGATTACAGACAAAGCGGGACGCGATCACTTCGTCATTGACCAGCACGTGCATGTCGGGATGCGACCGGCCCGCTCGACCACGGCATCCAGTTCCTACTTACCCGACGAGTTGCTCGCCAACATGGACGCGAGCGGCGTCGATATGGTGGTGGGATTTCCGAAAGCCAATCCGCATACGGATTACCGCGTTGAAAACGAGCGGATTATCGCCGCGATGAAGCAGCATCCGTCGCGCATCGTTGCCTTCGCGCGGATCAATCCTTACTTCGGCGCCAAGGCAGTTGCAGATGTCCACGACTACGCGTCGAAAGGCGCACTGGGCCTAAAGATCCATCCGCTGCGGGATTTCTCCGGTAACCGCGTCAACGACCCCGAATTGATGTTTCCCATAGTCGAAGCGGCGCAACCGGAAAATCTTTTGCTTCTGGTGCACAGCGGCAATTCATGGAATTGCGCGCCGACCTTGATCGCCGACCTCGCGCACAATTTTCCCAAGGCGAATTTCGTCATCGCCCACTCGGCGGGCTTCGAGGGTCATCAAGAGGCGATCGTGGCGGCGCGCCATCAAGATAATTTGTATTTCGACACGGCGTCGAACGGCTATCCCGACATCACCACCAATGTCGTTCGCGCCCTTGGTCCCGAGCGGGTCGTGTATGGTTCCGATCACCCGACCTTGCCGTTTGGTTTCGAGCTCGGCAAGGTCGTCAAATACGCGGGGCTCAATTCCGATCAGCTGGGTCTTATTCTTGGCAAAAATCTCGCGCGCCTGCTGCGCATCGAGCCGAAACCGTCGGCGCCGAAGACCATGGACATCATGCAAATCTGATCACGAATAAGGAGTAAAAAAGTATGGCTTACAAACCGGGTCGAAAAGTTGACGTGCCGTATGAGCATTGGGATCGGTTGTATTCTCCTGTCGCCTGCGCGGTCATGATCACCACCGTCGACCACGAAGGGCGCGTGAATGCGGCTTCATTCGCCACCTGTGTCAGGCAGAATCATGAACCGACCTGTATTTCGTTCACGGTGGAGATCGACAAAGACACGTATCACAACGTGCTTGCCACTGAAGAATTCGTCGTCAACATCCCGTCCTTCGACAGGGAGATTCTGGAAAAAGTCAGAGTGGTCGGATTGCCGTTTCCCCGCGGCATCAACGAGTTGGACAAAGCCGGCCTGACGGCTATTCCGGCCAGGGCCCTCAAACCGCCTCGCATCGCGGAATGCAAGGCGCACTATGAGTGTAAAGTCATCTGGACCAAAGAGTGGCTGCATCGCCTGACGGTTATGGGCCAGGTGGTCGCTGGCTCGGTCGACGAAGATTGCATCGACAAGGACGGCTACGCCATTCTCGAGAGACTTCGGCCTACGCATTATTGCGGCCGGGCTTTCGACAACAAATTTGTTGCCTCTTACGAAGTGATGGAGGTCGCTATGGTATACAACGGGCCTGAGGCGCAGCATAAGCCTAAGTGATAACTTTTTTCTATGACTGTTCTAAAAGTCTTTTTCTCGGTCATTTTCTTAGCGCTGTTGCCACGCGCTCCGGCCCGTGCGCAGGATAATTTTTTTTCCGGCAAGACCATTCGGATCGTCGTCGGCTCGAGCCCCGGAGGAGGTTACGATTACTGGGCGCGGCTGCTGGCCCGCCATATGTCGAGAACCATACGCGGCAATCCCGAGGTCGTCGTGCAGAATATGCCTGGCGGCGGATCGCTGGTGGCGACCAATTACGTTTACAGCGTGGCAAAACCGGATGGGCTGACTCTAGGAATGCCGAATCAGTCGGTCTACATGGCGCAAGTGGTCGGCGACAAGGAAGCGAGATTCGATGCGCAAAAGTTCAACTGGATCGGCTCGCCGGATCGCAATCCCACCGTCTTGTATATTCGCGCCGGCACGCCGTACAAATCCATGGACGATGTCATTAAGGCCAAGGCGCCGCCGAAATGTGGCGGTTCGGGGAGAGACAGCGCGAGTCTGATGCTGGCGCTGGAGGATTTAATCGGCGCCAAATTTGAAGTGGTATTGGGCTATCAAGGAGGCAGTCAAACCGATCTGGCGGTTGAACGAGGAGAGGTCGTCTGCCGGTCCATGGGCCTCGGCGCGCATTTCAGCAGACAACCTTTTACTCTTTGGCATGGCAAAGATTTCGATCGGCATCTGGTTCAATCCGGCCGCAAACGGGACGACCGCGCAACCGACACGCCGACTCTCTATGAACTGATGGACCGCTACAAGACGTCGGAGCTTGGACGCCAATTGGCGACCGTGCTGACTGCCGGAGAAGAATTCGGTCATCCGATGATTGCGCCGCCCGGCATGCCGGCCGATCGAGTGAAGCTTCTGCGCGACGCTTACGCGAAAACTCTCAGAGATCCGGCACTTTTAGCCGACGTGAAAAAGCAGGAATATGATTTCGAACCAGTCTCGGGCGAGGAACTGCAAGCTTTAGCAAAGACGGTAGTGAACCAACCCGCTCCAGTGATTGAAAGGTTAAAAAAGATCTTGGGTAATTAAAGTCGACAACCTTCGGGTGTTATTCACCGCGAAGATGAGTTTCGCCTTTTAGAGCAGCGGTAGGAAGGTTTCGCAGCAAAGACTCTTGCTCAGCAACAAACCCAAAGCGAAGATTGATTTGTACGTTCAACTGTCCAAAATTGGTTACGCATTTCCTGCTGACGCCATCGACACAACTTGTGACGGGCGCCAAATATGGCCGGAGCGGTTAGCGGATTGTAACCATTGCGATGGTTTTGTTGTTTTGTTGGCCCTTCGACACACTGCCCAGGTTACCACAGGAAGAGGCGAAACCCCGTAGGTGGTGAGCCCTTCGACCTCGCTTGGGACAGAAGACTTATCAAACCGGACCGGCGGAGTTTACTAATTATCAACGACCGTTCGCCGCCAGGACGACTGCTGGTTTCGTGTTGCTCGTAACGAATGCGTCGCGAAACCCTTCTTTCGATTGTAAAATCCTGCGCAGCGCTTCGGCTTCCTGGCGGGTTTGCACATTTCCCACTCGGATGCGATACCAAGTGTGCCCATTGATGTTGGCCTCCACCATAAAAGCGTCATAACCCTTGGCTTTGAGCCGATCGAGCCAGGCGGTTGCGTCAGGTTTGTCGGTGGACGCCAAAGCTTGCACGCCCCACAGGGGAGGTGATTCCTCTCTTTTGGCGGTTTGAGATCTCGGTGGCTCTTTCTTGATTATCGTAGTGGCAGTGTTTTTTTTACCGATACTGGCGGAACCGTTCGCCAGCTTCGATCGTGCGGCCGCGGAACTGTTCAGCTCGGGCGGCTCGGTGGCGCTAGCAACCTGCTGCTCGGTCTGTGATTCGGAAGCCGGTTCCAAAGTTGCGGTTTTCTGGGTTGTCGCATCATCCGCAACGGCCGCTTGCTGCGCCTGCGTCAGGGACGCGCGTTGAGTGTTCTGATCGAGAGAGGAAGTGAGATTGTGCGCCAGCGACAGGACTTGACTGGTAAAACTCTCCGCAACGGTTTTGTTTTCGGCGATCAAGACGAACAGAGCGATGGCGACAATCATGAACGCGAAGCCAGAGCTGAGCATCGCAAACTGGCCGCGGCGAACACCTGTGTTCCCAACATGGTTTTTCCCGGCAGTTTTAATCGACCGTTGATTACGATCATCCTCGCCAGGTTGCTTTAACGCCGTGACGTGGAGATAAAACGCCGTTGTGCGCCGGGCTGTCCAAGACCGCCACCACGCCGCCACACCGATGTTGTCGTCTGAATGGGTGATCGGCTGGTACTCCGAGATGAGCTGTCGCATCCGGAATTCTCTCAAGTCAACCGGACACGCCTCGAAGGTAAATCCGGTGGGCTGAAGCCGGCGAAAGCGGAACTTGGTTTCCCTGTGGTGGCGCAGTAGCGCTTCTCGAATGTTATTCGAATGCCCGATCAAGATGTGATGTTTGAAATTGTAAATTCCGTAGACGCCGGAGACGGAAGGAGCTTGAAACTTGATGGCCTCCTCCTTAAATCCATAGTAATCACCGTTCGATGGCCAGGGCATTTGATCACCTCATCTTCAGGAACGATGGACACTCGTCACTGACTGCCGCCCCGTCAAAGTTTGTCACGAATGCACCGAGATCGGACCTTGAAAGAATATGCTTAGTCAAAACAAGACAGCCGTTGACTAAGGTTGACACTAAATCAATATTTGACCCAGATTTCAACCTCGGTACCGTCGGTTTCAGGCCGCTTGAACTGACGATCGAGGATTCCTTTTGGGATCAGTTTGACCGCAGCGGGGCGAGGCAGTAAAGGAGACCTTAATGGTTATACCGTTAATCGATTTCATCCACGAGCGAATCCGCCCGCGCAAGGCGGAAGGGAGAGTTTCCTGATGACATCGATGACATTTTTGTTGTGCGCCCTTGCGTGTTTATAGCTACGGCGCGACCGGTTCACGTTGCTTTTGGCGCCACCCTGGAGGAAGCGCTCAAGTCGTTGAAGGGCTTAGCGGCAAAAGAGCGTCAGGCGCGCGTGGAACGCGAGGCGCGCAAGGAAGCATCGTTCGCTGGGCGTCCTCGACGCTCAAGCCTGGCCGAGCCCTCCCTCCAGGCGTTCCGCAAACGCTGCCCGGGAATCCAAATCGAGTACATGCGCCAGAGCGGCAGGGTGCTTGCGGAAAGGAT
>WNFU01000726.1_pt1 | contig 50368 bp, 54 predicted proteins | sample 5400121 | NCBI WGS metagenome assembly WNFU01 (sample SAMN13153360, study PRJNA577476) | soil metagenome | isolation source: 100 cm soil or saprolite under grassland replicate 1 | place: USA:California | collected 2016-06-15 | reverse complement strand
TCGTGCACACCGGCCGGATCCTGCGCGGTCCCGGGGTCATGCGGGCCACGCCGATGGACGGCGGCCGTACCCAGGTCGTCTGGCACGAGTGGTTCCAGCTGCCGCCGGGCGTGGCCGGGCGGCTGGCCTGGCCGGTGCTGTGGCCCGGCTCGAAGGTGAGCCTGACGCAGGCGTTGCGCCGGTTCGCCCGCCTGGTGGAAGCGGGTGCGCTCCCGTGAGCGAGCGCCAGCGAGCGAACCATGGGCTCAGCAGCGGGCGCGAGCGGCGGCTCAGCGCCGGAGGCGCGGAGGCGGCGTGAGCGATCTTGTTGTGGGGGCCGATGGCCGGGCGCGGTGCCGCTGGGCCGGCAGCGCCGCCGACTACCTTGCCTACCACGACGACGACTGGGGCCGGCCGGTCCGTACCGACGACGGGCTGTATGAGCGGCTCACCCTGGAGGCATTCCAGTCCGGCCTGTCCTGGCTGACCATCTTGCGCAAGCGGCCGGCGTTCCGGGCCGCGTTCGCGGGGTTCGCGATCGAGAAGGTGGCCCGGTTCGGCGCGGAGGATGTCGCCCGGCTGCTCGCCGACCCGGGGATCGTGCGCAACCGCGCGAAGGTCGAGGCGGCCATCGCGAACGCGCGGGCGGCGGCCGAACTGCCCGACGGGCTCGCCGCGCTGCTGTGGTCGTTCGCGCCGGCTCCACGGGCCACGCGGCCGGCGTCGTTCGCCGAGGTCCCCGCCGAGACGCCGGAGTCGCGAGCGATGGCCAAGGAGCTCAAGCGGCGCGGGTTCCGCTTCGTCGGCCCGACCACCGCGTACGCGCTGATGCAGGCGACTGGGATGGTCGACGACCACGTGGCCGGCTGCTTCGTCACCCCGGCGGGCGACGTGCTGGGATGAGGCCATGAGGTACTGGGCGGTGGTGGTCCCGGCGGACCGGTACGAGCAGGAGCGCCAGGTGGGCAACGTGTCGGTGACGGTCGCCGTGCCCGACGGAGCCGGCCCCGGCGACCAGGTGGTGCTCGTCGCGGCGACCGAACCGGCGGTGGTCTTCGGGCTCGGCACGGTGACCCGGGACGGGGCGGTCCGATACCTGCGCCGGCTGTTCGACGCGCCGCTGCCGGCCGACGGCCTGCGCGCCGGGCCGCTCGCCTCGGAGGTGTTCGACGGACTGATCGCCGCGGCCGGCCCGGCGGCACCGGTACGGTCCTGGCTGGTCGGGGTGGACCTGCCGGTCGAGGCGGACACGCCGGCCGAGGCGGTCCGCCGGTACTGGTCGTACGTGCGCGACCTCGGCCCGGCCGAGCTGCCCGCGTACGTCTCGCCGGTCGAGGACGAGCTGGCCATGCAGGCGTACCTGCTCGGCGCCGAAGCCCCGCTGGACCCCGAGGAGGACTAGTCCAGGACCCCCACGAGGTGGCCGGGCCAGCCGCCGAGCACCTTGCCGGGATCGGTGTGGAGCACGCCGCGCAGCAGGGTCGCGTACACGTCCCGGAAGTCCAGGCGCACCTTGAGGTCGCCGTTGTCCAGGTCGGTGAGGCTGGGCTGGGTGCCGTAGAACCCGCCCTTGACCGGTGTGCCGAGCAGGAACATGTCCGAGGCCGTACCGTGGTCGGTCCCCTGCGACGCGTTGGCCCGGACCCGCCGGCCGAACTCGGAGTAGATCGCGACGACCACGTTGCGCCCCTGCGGGGTACCGGCCATCCGGCGCACGAAGCCGGTCACCGCCCCGTCCAGCTCGCTGAGCAGCCGCCGCTGCGGCTCCTTTCCGTCGGCGTGCAGGTCGAAGCCGCCCAGCGAGACGGAGAAGACGCGGGTGGCCACGCCGGCCTCGACGCAGCGGGCGACCAGGTCGAGCTGGGCGGCGAGGGCGCCCCGGTCAGCGCTACCGGTGGCACTCGACGCCGGCAGGCTGTGGATCATCGTGTCGACCTCGATCAGGTCGGCGAACGCGTGCGCGGCGCGCGCCTGCAGCGGTGGCTCGCCGGGCGAGGGGTGGCCCAAGCCGGTGTAGGTGTCCCGGACCGCGGCGCTGCGCTTGCCGGCCGACACCGGTACTGCCGCTCCGGCCGTCGTCGCCCCCGCCAGGACCACCGGAAGGACCGGCTCGAACGACACCGCGTGCCGGGGATCCGCCCCGGTTGCATCGAGCCATCGGCCCAGCCAGCCGGTGTTGGCCGGCCGGTCCGGCGAGCCGGTCTGCCAGATGTCCATCGAGCGGAAGTGGCTGTGGTCGGGCTTGGGGTACTCCACGCCGGGCACGATGGCCAGCCGCTGCTCCTTGAAGAGGGCGGCGAACCCGGTCAGGCCGGGGTTGAGGCCGAGCTCGTCGTCCAGGTGCAGCACCTCGTCGGGTCGGTAAGCGAGTTCGGGGCGGGCGTCGTGGTAGGCCGGGTCGGCATACGGGATCACCGTGTTGAGCCCGTCGTTGCCGCCGTAGAGGGTGACCAGCACGAGGGTACGGGCGTCGGCCGGTTTGTCGTGCCAGGTCGACGTCTTGAGGATGTCGGCCAGCGTCGCGGCGCCGGCCCCGGCCGCGAGCGCTGTGCCACCGACGACGCCGGACCTGATCAGGAACTTGCGGCGGGTCACCCGGTCCATGCGGGGCTCCTCCTCAGCAGACCGCGTACTCGGGGCTGGCCAGGCCGAGGGCCAGCAGCTTCTTCGGGTCGGTACCGGCGCCCCGCAGCACCCCGCGGGTCCGCTCGGTGAGCCGGTCCACGACCAACAGCCGGGCCAGCCCGTCCACCCCGCCCGCCCGTACCGCGTCGAGGACGGGCCGGGTCGCCTGGCCGGCCAGCAGCGTGGCCATGGCGACGCGGTGCTCGGTCGCCGACGTCGACAGCCATGCGGCCCCGGCGGGCCAGCCGCCCACACTCGGCGGCGCGAACAGCGTCTGTCCCATCGCCCTCATTCCAGCCATGAGCTGCTTCTGGACCGTCTCGGGGAGCTGGGACGGCCGGATGCCGAGCTGCCGCATCGCCCCGACCGCCCACTCGACCGGCTGCTTGACCAGCCCCGCGGTGGTACCCGCGAACGCCGGATCGGTGAAGAGCGCGCGGGCCAGGCCGGTGATGTCGCGCCCGCCGCCCCGGAAGGCGTCGGCGAGCCGGTCGAGGGTCGCGGCCGGCGGCGGGTCCCCGGAGGCGAAGCGGTACCAGAGCCGGCCCGCCAGGAACCGCGCGTTCGCCGGCTGGGCGAGCAGCACGTCGGCGTACCCGTCGGTGTCGAACGTGCCGGTCCGGCCGAGGATGGTCTTCTCCCCGGGGTCGTGGCGCTGCGCGCTGAACGTGGTCACGAGGTCGGGGCGCCGCACCTGCCACCCGGTCAGCGCGCGGGCCGCCGCGCGGACGTCGGCCTCGGTGTAGTGGCCGATGCCGAGCGTGAACAGCTCCATCGACTCGCGGGCCAGGTTCTCGTTGGGTGCCGCGCGGGTGTTCCGCTGGCCGTCCAGCCAGATGATCAATGCCGGGTCGCGCAGCATCGCCTTGAGGAACGGACCGAAGTCGCCGGCCCCGAGGTCGCGGAACGTCTGCTGCTGGCGCAGCATCAGCAGGGCCGAGCGGACCTTCGCCACCGACGTCGCCCAGTGCCCGTGCCAGAAGAACACCAGCTTCTCGGTGAACTGGTGCTCCGCGGCCACCAGCCGGTCCAGCCACCACAGCAGGCAGCGCTGGTTCTGGTCACGCAGCTCCTGCTCGGCCCGCTGGCGGGCGGTCCGGTCCGCGTCCCGCGGCAAGGCCGCGAGCGGGTCGCCGCCGAAAGCCGGAACAGGGGTACGGGCGGCGCCCGCGTCGGTGGCGGCCGGCGCGAGGAGGCCGGTCAGGGTCGCGGCGAACCCGATCCGTTCGGCGGCGTCGACCTCCTCGGCCCGGGGACCGAACGTCGCCCGGCGCAGCAGGTGGGCAAGCTGTGCTCGCGTTGCCATGCCCGCCACCGTAGGCCCAATCTGTTCGGCGCGGGTAAAGGGATCGTCAGCTATCGACCCGTGAAGGTCGGCCGCTGCTTGGCCACGAACGCCTTGGTCGCCGCGACGTGGTCGGCCGTGGCGCCGCACCGCTGCTGGGCGGCCGACTCGGCGGCCAGCGCGTCGGCGAGGGTACCGGAGCCCCCGATCGCGAGCTGCTGCTTGATCGCCGCGTAGGCGACCGTCGGCCCGGCCGCGAGCCGGGTGGCCAGCTCGCGCGCGGCCGGCAGGACCCGTTCGTCGTCGTCGACCAGCTCGGTGAGCAGCCCGATCCGGGCGGACTCGGCGGCGTCGACCGGCTGCGCGAACATCAGCAGTTCGGTCGCCTTGGCGTGCCCGACCAGGCGCGGCAGCGACCAGGACGCGCCGGTGTCGCCGGCCAGGCCCACGTTGGCGAAGGCCATGAGGAACCTGGTGGTCGGGCCGCCGATCCGGAAGTCGGCCAGGAGCGCCAGCGACGCGCCGGCTCCGGCGGCCATGCCCCGGACCGCCGCCACCACCGGCCGGCCGAGCGTCGCCAGCCGGGTGGCGATCGGGTTGTAGTGCTCCCGTACCGCGTGCAGCGGGTCGTCGGTACCGGTCTCCAGCAGCGCCACGTGCTCACGCAGGTCCTGCCCCACGCAGAAGGCCCGACCCGCGCCGGTCAGCACGACCGCCCGGCAGTCCGGATCGGCGTCCAGGTCCGCGAGGGTGTCGCGCAGAGCCACACGCAGGTCGGCGTCGAGCGAGTTGAGCGAGTCGGGCCGGTTGAACGTGAGGGTGACCACCCCGCCGTCCCGCTCGATCAGCAGTGAATCACTCATGGCGGACTCCTTTGATCGGGGTGCGGGGTAGGTGGCGGGCGGCGAGGCTACGGCTGGTCTGCTCCAGGCAGCGCTCGACGTACCGGTCGGCGGCCGGGCGCAGGCGGGTGGCGTGCCGGTCGAAGAAGGCCGCGGCGGTCTGCCCGGCCCACCGCTCGGGTAGCAGGGCGGGGGGCAGCTGCGGATCCCGGAACAGGAACGCCCGCCAGGCGTGGACCAGCCGGAACCGGGCGGAGTAGGCCTGCTCGTCGGTACCGCTGTCGGTCACCGGGTTGACGACCGGACGCAGGTCCCGGACGAACTGCTCGTAGGCGTTGCTGATCTCATCGAGGTTCCAGGCGCGGCGGACCAGCGCGGTGGCGCCCGCGGTGCCGGCAGCGTGCTGGGCGGTGAACCGCTCGAACCGCAGGCCGGCCTCGGTGAGCAGCGAGTCGAGCTCCTCGGCCGCCCGGGTGGCCACCCAGGTGGTCTCGTCGATGCTGCCGTAGCCGAGGAACGCCAGGTTCTGGGCGAGCCGGGCGCGACCCGGCCGGGCGCCGGGCGGGTCGAGGACGACCAGGTCGAACGTGCCGTCCCAGGTGACCCGGTGGGTCCGGTAGATCCGCGCGGCGGCCTCATCGAGGCGCCGGGCGGCCTTCGGGGTGAGCAGGTATCCCGGGCCGGTGGACAGCCGCAACGGATGCAGCCAGCCCTGCCGCACCATACGGGACACCGCGGTGCGGACCGCCGGTGCGGTGATCCCGAGCGGCGCGAGCAACCGCACCAGCGAGGCCACCGGCGCACGTCCGCCCCGGGGTCGTAGGTAGTCGCCGTACAGGTCGAAGAGCGCCGAGCGCGCCTGCATGCCCTCGTGCCACCCCTTCCACGTCCCCCCGACACCAACCCCGGGACCGGCGGAAATGCCGCTCATTGTGACAGCTTCCGGAGCATACCGCCAGACTTCTGTCACAGGATGCCTAGCCCAGTTTGGGTCTGCCGGTGTTCATCAGGGAAAATCATTAGTCGGCACGGTCCAGCGGTGGCGCCCTGGAGCCAGGTGCGCAGACGTTCGTACGGATCGGGGGAGCCGCTCCGGTCCGGGCAAGTTGAGGGGAGACAACATGGCGGCGATGAAGCCGCGGACGGGCGACGGTCCGCTTGAGGTCACCAAGGAGGGCCGCGGCATCGTCATGCGGGTTCCGCTGGAGGGTGGTGGCCGGCTCGTCGTCGAGATGACTCCCGACGAGGCGAACGCGCTCGGGGACGCGCTCAAGTCTGCCGCTGGCTGATATCTCGTTCCACGAGGCCACGTGGCCCGTGTCCGGAATGGCATGACGCATCCGGGTACGGGCTATCGTGGCGTTCATTGCCCTTGTGAGGATGGAAGACCAGTGCTGCGCATCCGTCTGGGGTCGGCGTGGGGAAGTCCCGCGGTGCTCGCGTTGCCGGTTGGCGACGGGGACACCGACCCGCTGCCCGCCGCCCGGCCCGTACCCGTGCGGATGGCCGAGCTGGCGACCGCGTTCCTGCAGGACGTGGAGAACCCCGGAGCGGCCGGGGCCGTGCAGTCGCTGCCCCGCCCCGGAGAGACACCCCGCCGGCTGCTGCTCGTCGGGATCGGAGCGGGCGACGAGGCCGGCTGGCGGGCGGCCGGTGCGGCCCTGAGCCGGTCGGCGCAGAAGGAGGAACGGCTCACCGTCGCGCTGGCCGAGGGTGCGGACGAAGCGGCGTTGCGCGGGCTCGCCGAGGGACTGCTGCTGGCCAGCTACCGGTTTCGGCTGGCCGGGCCGGCCGCCGGCGGGCCGGTGCTGCGGCAGGTGACGGTGCTGGTGAACGTGCCGGACCGGTATGCCGGCGCGCTGCGTGCCGCGGAGGTCACCGCCGAGGCGACCGCCCTGGCCCGGGACCTGACCAACACGCCGAGCCTGGAGAAGTCCCCGGCCTGGTTCGCCGGCCGGATCACCCGCGCGGCGGGGAAGAGCCACGGGCTGACGGTACGGGTGCGCGATCCGGAGCGGCTCGCGGCCGAGGGCTTCGGCGGCATCCTCGCCGTCGGGGGCGGGTCGGCCTGCGGTCCCCGCCTGGTGGAGCTGGCCTGGCAGCCGCGCACCGCGCGCCGTCATGTGGTCCTCGTCGGCAAGGGCATCACCTTCGACAGCGGCGGCATCAACATCAAGACCCGCGAGGGCATGAAGCTCATGCGCAAGGACATGGGCGGCGCCGCCGCGATCATGGCGGCCACGCTCGCCGCCGCCGAGCTCGACCTCCCCGTGCGGATCACCGCGTTGGCCCCGCTCGCCGAGAACATGATCAGCGGTACCGCCGCCCGCCCGGGCGACGTCGTGCGCCACTACGGCGGCCAGACCACCGAGATCACCAACACCGACGCCGAGGGCCGGATCGTGCTCGCCGACGCGCTGGCCTACGCCGCCCGCCGGCTCCATCCCGACGTGCTGGTCGACCTCGCCACGCTGACCGGGGCCAGCGCGGTGGCCCTGGGCAAGCGCACGGCAGCGCTCTACAGCGAGAACGACCAGCTCGCCGAGCAGGTGGCGCAGGCCGCGGGCGAGGCCGGGGAGAAGGTCTGGCGGCTGCCGCTCGCCGACGACTACCTGGAGCTGCTGGGCAGCGAGGTCGCCGATTTCGCCAACGCGTCGGAGGGCGGGGCCGGGTCGATCATCGGGGCGCTCTTCCTGCGCGAGTTCACCGGGACCGCCCGCGACCGCTGGGTGCACATCGACATGTCGGCGCCCTCGTGGGCCGACAGCGGGGACGGCGACCTGGTCAAGGGCGCGACCGGCTGGGGCGTCCGTACCCTCCTGCGCTGGCTGGACACCGTGGCGGCGGCGGACCACGGTTACGCCGCCGAGGACAGCGCGTCGCGACCGAGCCAGCCCAGCCCGGTGCGGCACACGTAGGCCCACCAGCCCACGTGGTCCCCGTACCACCCGCGCAGCTCCACCGGGCTCGGCGGGTCGGTGCCGTAGACCGCCCGCGCGACCCCGGTGAACTGCGCCATCTCCAGCGGTACCTCGTCGGGCCGGCCCAGTGCGCGCAACAGCAGCGCGTGCGCCGTGAACGTACCCACCCCGCGCACATGCAGCAGCGCGTCGCGCGCCTCGGCGTACGGCGCCGTGCGCAGCCACTCCTCGTCGAGCGCGGCGACGCCGGCCACCACCTCGGCAACCCGCCGGCCCCGGGCCGCGTTGCCGGCGAACCCGTCGAAGTCCGCACCGGACAGCGTGGCGAAGTCGGGGAACGCGACATAGCCCACCCCCTCGACGGTCAGCCGGGAGCCCAGCTCGGCCGCGATCCGGCGCTTGCGCGCCGCCGCATACCACTGCGTGGAGCGCTGGGTCAGCGTGAAGTAGACGGTGCCCTCGGCCATCGAGGCGAACCGGACCTGGTGCAGCCCCTGGGTCGCGGCGAGGATCGGGCGCATGGCCGGGTCCCGGCGCGCCACGGCCAGGAACGGGGCCAGGTCGTCGTCGAGGCTGAGCCAGCGGCGCACCGCTGACTCGAGCCCCACGACCTCCGGCCCGGACAGCGGCCGGGCCGCGTAGACCGCCATGGCCACCCCCGGCGCGGCGTCCGGCCGTGGTGCGACGTCGACCACGGCCGCTTCGGTAGCGGACAGCGGGAAGGCCTTGCGCACCCGGTCACCGGTGACCGTCTGGTCCCCGGCGCACGGGGCGAACCCCGACAGCGCCCGCAGCGAAGTGGCCAGCGTGAACGGCGGCACGGCCGGGAGGAGCGCGGTGTGGACAAGTTCAGCAGCCATGGGGACACCATGCGCCGGGGGTACGACAGGAACGCGTGCCAAGCTGCTAGACAACGGCGGCGCGGCGGGCCGGCCAGGGGTTCAGCGTTTGACCGCCACCAGCAGCCCGTCGCCGACCGGCAGCAGGGCCGGTACCCACTCCTCGGCCTCGCGCAACGACCGGACCAGCTCACGCAGGGCCACCGTCTGCGGATCCCGCGCGGCCGGGTCGGCGATGCGTCCACCGGCGAGCGCTCCGCTGAGTGCCAGGACCCCGCCGGGGCGCAGCAGGCGTAGCGCGCCGGTCACGCAGGCCCCGTGCTCCTCCCGGTCGCCGTCGACGAAGACCACGTCGTAGGCGCCGTCGGAGAGCCGGGGCAGCACGTCGAGCGCGCGGCCGGTGATGATCCGCGTGCGCGATGCCGGGTACCCGGCCTCGAGGAAGATGCGTCGAGCCATCCGCTGGTGCTCGGCCTCCACGTCGATCGTGGTCAATACCCCGTCCGCGCGCATGCCGGCGAGGAGCCAGAGGCCGCTGACGCCGGTACCGGTGCCGATCTCGACCACCGCGCGCGCCCCACCGGCCGCCGCCATCAGGCGCAGCGCGGCCCCGGCGCCCGCCCGGACCGGGACCAGGCCGACCTCGTGCGCCAGGGACCGGGCGACCTGGAGGGCCCGGTCCTCGGGGACGTAGTTCTCGGTGAAGTCCCGGGCCTGCGTGGACGGGGTCGGCGTGGGGGAAATGGGGCACCTCCGGGCGGTGATGCGTTCGGGTAGAGCGTAGGCCCCGGCGCGCCGGAGCCGGTGCGGGCGCGCGGGGACCGTTCGCGCCGGCGGCGTCCGGGTGCCACATGCCCGAGCGTGCAATCCTGGTACCTGACGCTGTTCTCCCCTGAGAGGTGCCGATCGTGACGGACGGTTCGGCCTGGCGGAGTCGTCAGGACGCCTGGTGGTCTGACGCGTTGCACGATCCGTGGCGGGACCCCGCGGCGCCGGCGGCAGTCGTGGTACGCCCGACGGCGGGCCAGGCGTCGGGCGAAGGGGTACCGGTTCCGGAGCCGGTCGGCGGGCCGACCATGCGGCGCGGGCTCGGGCTGGTGTTCCTGGTGGCGCTGGTCACCGCGCTGCTGGCCGGAGGGCTCGGCGGCACCCTGGGCTACCTCTTCGCGCAGCGCGGCGGCGTCGGCACCGGGGGCGGCCACGCCCCGCTCGGGGCGGGCGGCGGCACCTCCGGCACCGCGGCCCAGCGGGCGCCCGACTCGCTCGCCGCGGCCGTCCAGAAGGTGCTGCCCAGCGTCGTCACGATCCGGGTCGGCACCGGCAACGGCACCAGCCTGGGCTCCGGTTTCATCGTCTCCGGGGACGGTTACGTCGTCACCAACGACCACGTGGTCGAGGGCCTCAAGGGCACCGCGACGGTGATCTTCAGCGATGCGAGCAGCGGACCGGCCCGGCTCGTCGGTTCCGACCAGGAGGCCGACATCGCCGTGCTCAAGCTCGACCGCACCGGCCTGACCCCGGTGCAGTTCGGCGACTCCGAGCAGGTGGTGCCCGGTGACCCGGTCCTGGCCTTCGGCTCACCGCTGGCGTTGACCAACACCGTCACCTACGGCATCGTCAGCGCCATCGACCGGGCTATCCAGGCCGACGAGCCGGGCGGGCCGACCCGGTACTACGCGGCGATCCAGACCGACGCCGCGGTCAACCACGGCAACTCCGGCGGGCCGCTCGTCGACAGCGCGGGCCGGGTGATCGGGGTCAACTCGGTGATCAAGTCGATCGGGTCGGACGCGGAGACCGCGGGCAACATCGGCCTCGCCTTCGCCATCCCGATCAACCAGGCGCGCCGGGTCGCTCAGGAGATCATCGACACCGGCCACGCCCGGCGTACCGTGATCGGCGCCCAGCTCTCCGGCTCCTACCAGAACCCCAACGGCGGCGTGGAGATCACCGCGGTGAGCGCCGGCGGACCCGCCGCCAACGCCGGCCTCAAGCCGGGTGACGTGGTGACCAAGCTGCAGGGGGTTCCGCTGGAGCAGTCCGGGGAGCTGGTCGCGCTCGTGCGCAAGTACGCCCCCGGCGCATCGGTGAAGGTCGACTATCAGCGGGACGGAGTCGCGCACTCCACGCAGGTGACACTGACCGCGGACAGCAAGTAGCCTGGCGGCATGTTCGGGCTGGAGAACCTCAACAGCTGGCACCTGCTGGTGCTCGCGCTGCTGGGCATCTTCATCTTCGGCCCCGACCGGCTGCCCAAGGCGGTCGCCGAGGGCGTGCGGATGCTGCGCAACCTGCGCAACATGGCCCGCAACGCGACCAGCGACCTGAGCCGCGAGCTGGGTACCGAGATCACCCTGGAAGATCTGCACCCCAAGACACTGCTGCGCAAGCACCTGCTCTCCGAGGAGGACGAGCAGGCGCTGCGCCGGCCGCTGGAGCAGATCTACCGCGACGTGAAGAACGACGTGACCGGCATCGGCGACGAGGCGCGTGGGGTGGCCGACGGCTTGAAGTCGGTCGGGTCGACCGCCCCGGCGGAGCCGGCGCCCTCGCCGAACGGCCGCCGGCACGTGATCGACTCCGACGCCACCTGACCCCTCCGCCGGCTAGCGCCCCGCCGGCCGCAGCCCGAGCGGCCTGCCGACCAGCGACTCCCGGCGGACCGCGAGGCGGTCGGCCACCGCACGCAAAGCGGCGGCCGCTGGCGCGCCCGGGTCGGCCAGCACCAGGGGGGTACCGGCATCGCCCGACTCGCGGACCCGCATGTCCAGCGGTATCTGCCCAAGCAGCGGCACGGAACCGCCGGTCAGCCGGGTCAGCGAGTCCGCGACCGTCTGGCCGCCCCCGGCGCCGAAGACCTCCATCCGCTCCCCGGAGGGCAGCTCCAGCCAGGACATGTTCTCCACGACCCCGACCAGCCGCTGGTGGGTCTGCAGCGAGATGGCCCCGGCCCGCTCGGCGACCTCGGCGGCCGCGGTCTGTGGCGTGGTGACCACCAGGATCTCCGCGCTGGGCAGCAGCTGAGCCAGCGAGATGGCCACGTCGCCGGTACCGGGCGGCAGGTCGAGCAGGAGCACATCGAGGTCGCCCCAGTACACGTCGGCGAGGAACTGCTGCAGCGCCCGGTGCAGCATCGGCCCGCGCCACACCACGGCCGCGTTCCCCTGGGTGAACATCCCGATCGAGATGACCCGCACCCCGTGCGCCTCCGGTGGCATGATCATGTCTTCGACCTGCGTCGGGCGCTCGGACACGCCGAGCATGCGGGGGATCGAGTGGCCGTAGATGTCCGCGTCGACCACGCCGACCGCGAACCCCCGCGCGGCCAGCGCGGCGGCCAGGTTGACGGTGACGCTGGACTTGCCGACGCCGCCCTTGCCGCTCGCCACCCCGTACACCCGGGTCCGCGAACCGGGCTGCGCGAACGGGATGACCGGCTCGGCCGCGCCCGGCCCGCGCAGCTTGGTCTGCAGCGTCTGGCGCTGCTCCTGGCTCATCACCCCGAACTCGATCAACACCCCGGTCACCCCCGGCACCGCGGCGACCGCGCGGGTGATGTCCATGCGCAGCTTGTCCCGCATGGGGCAGCCGGCCACGGTGAGCAGGATGCCGAGCTGGACGGCGCCGCCGGAGTCGACGGCGACGGAGGAGACCATGTCGAGGTCGGTGATCGGCCGGTGGATCTCCGGATCGTCCACCGTGGCGAGCGCGGCGTGGATTGCGGATTCGAGCGAGGTAGCCGGGGCTGACATGCGCCCCATGCTACGTCCGCGCCTAGCCCGTTGACGCACGCGGCGATTCTTCTCCCACCAGGTCGCCGTCCAGGTCGTCGTACGGCTCGTCGAACGCCTCCGCCTCGGCCCGGTGCGCCGCCCGGCGGGCCGCCTTGCGCTGCTCCTTGCGGTCGACCCGCTGCCGGCGGTGGGCCGCCTCGTCCAGCTCCTCGACCAGCCGGGTCAGCTCGGAGCGGACGAAGTCGCGGGTGGCCACCTCGCCGAGCGCGATGCGCAGGGCGGCGATCTCCCGGGACAGGTACTCGGTGTCCGCCTTCTGCATCGCCGCCCGGCGCCGGTCCTCGTCCATGCCCACCCGGTCCCGGTCGGTCTGCCGGTTCTGGGCGAGCAGGATCAGCGGGGCCGCGTAGGACGCCTGGGCACTGAAGAACACGTTCAGCAGGGTGAACGGGTACGGGTCCCAGCGCAGGCCGTACACGCCGATCACGTTGAGCGCGACCCAGGCGACCACGAACACGGTCATGTACGCGATGAACCGCGCGGTACCCATGAACCGGGCGAAGCTCTCCGCGAAGTGCCCGAAGTCCTCGCCGGTGATCCGCGGCAGGCGGACCCGGCGAGGCTCGCGGGGCTGGTCGAGCCGGGCCTGCCGGCGTGGCTCAGCCATGGTCTCCCCGGATCGCGGCGGGCTCCTGGTCGCGATCGCGCCAGTCGCGGGGCAGCAGGTGGTCCAGCACGTCGTCGACGGTCACCGCGCCGACCAGCCGGTCGTTGTCGTCGACCACGGCGAGTGAGACCAGGTTGTACGTGGCCATCCGCCGGGTGATCTCGGGCAGCGGGGTGTCCGGGCGCAGCGGGTCGATGTCGTTGTCGACCACCCCGCCGAGCAGCTCGGCCGGCGGCTCGCGCAGCAGCCGCTGGAAGTGCACGGTGCCCAGGTACCGGCCGGTGGGGGTGGCCATCGGCGGCCGGGCCACGAAGACCTGGGCGGCCACGGCGGGGGAGAGCTGCGGTTCGCGGATCCGGGCCAGCGCCTCGGCGACGGTGGCGTCGGGGGTGAGCATGATCGGCTCGGAGGTCATCACCGAGCCGGCGGTGCCCGGCTGGTAGTCCAGCAGCCGCCGGACCGGGTCGGCCTCCTCGGGCTGCATGAGGTCGAGCAGGACCTCCTGCTCCGGCTTGGGCAGCTCGGCCAGCAGGTCGGCGGCGTCGTCCGGGTCCATCTCCTCCAGGACGTCGGCGGCCCGCTCCGGGGCCAGCGCGGCGATGATCTCCACCTGGTCGTGCTCGGGCAGCTCCTCCAGTACGTCGGCCAGGCGCTCGTCGTCCAGCGCGGTGGCCACCTCGACCCGCCGGCTGTCGGACAGGTCCTGCAGCACGTTGGCCAGGTCGGCCGGGCGCATGTTGTCCAGCACCGCGAGCAGGTTGGCCGCGCCCCGCTTGTCGGCCGCCCCGATCAGCCCGCTGACCTCGCTCCATTCGAGCTGATGCAGGTGCCCGCGCCGGGTCAGCCGCCCGGTCACGTCCCGCGCCGCGACCCGGGTCAGGATCCATTCACGGGTACGGTCGGCCTCCATCGCCACGTCGACGACGGTCGCCGGGCGGCCGGTGTCGACGACCGTAACGCGCCGGTCCAGCAGCTCCTCCAGGACGAGCAGCTCGCCGGGGCGCTTCTCGAAGCGGCGCAGGTTGAGGGTGCCGGTGCTCAGTACCACCGAGCCCGGCTCGATCGCGGTGACCCGGCCGATCGGCAGGAAGATCCGCCGCCGCATCGGCATCTCGGCGACCAGGCCCACCACCCTCGGGGGCTGGTTACCGCTCCGGAGGCGCGCGACCGCGTCCCGGACCCGTCCGACCTGGTCTCCGTTGGGGTCGAAGACCGGCAGGCCGGCGAGGCGGGCGACGTAGATCCGGGTCGCCGTGCTCACCTGTCCAGCCTATGACGCGCCTAGGGTGGACGAGTGATCAGCGTGCCGTACGAGATCGTGGACGTCTTCACCGATCGTCCGTTCACCGGCAACCCGCTGGCCGTCGTCTACCAGGCCGAGCATCTGGGCACCGACCAGCTCCGGGCGCTGGCACAGGAGTTCAACCTCTCCGAGACGGTGTTCGTGCTGCCGCCGACCCGGCCCGGGGCCACCTACCGGGCCCGGATCTTCACGCCGTGCGAGGAGCTGCCCTTCGCCGGCCACCCGAGCGTGGGCGCCGCGGTGTCGGTGTCCCGGCGGGACGGGACCGGGCCGGGCGAGATGGTGCAGGAGTGCGGCGCGGGGCTGCTGCCGATCACGGTGCACCTCGACGGCGCGGCGACCCTGACCGGCGGCCCGCCGACCGTGGGGCCCGAGCTGGACCCGGCCCCGTACCTGGCCACGGCCGGCCTGTCCGCCGCGGACCTCGCCGGGCCGGCGGTCCGGATCGCCGGCTGCGGCCTGGAGTTCCCGTACCTGTCCGTGCTTCCGGGGGCGGTGGCGCGGGCCGCCGGCAACCCGACGACCGGCGTGCGGATGGTGACCGTGTTCGCCTGGGATCCGGACACCGGCACCGCGCACGCGCGGGTGTTCTGCCCCGGCGTCGGGGTACCCGAGGATCCCGGCACCGGCTCGTCCGCGCTCGGGCTCGGGGTGTGGCTGGTCGTCTCCGGGCTGCTGCCCGGCGACGGGGGCTCGACCTACACCGTCCGGCAGGGCATCGAGATGCACCGCCCCTCGACGCTGTCGTGCGTGGTCACCGCGCGGGCCGGAGCGGCGGTGTCCGCGACGGTCACCGGTCATGTGGTCCCGGTGGCCCACGGCGAGATCGCCGTACCCCCGTTCGTGGGTTAGAACAGGGCCTACGGGGTATTGCGGGCCCGGTGCAGCCGGAACGGCTTGGCCACCCGCCGGACCGCATCGGTCGGGGGCGGTGGGGCCAGGCCCGGGTCGTCGGGCAGGGTCGGCCCGACCTCGGTCGGTTCGCCGGCCGGGGCCAGCCGGCTCACCACGCACTCCGCCGCCCACCGGGCGGACGTCTCCTCCGCGGTACCGCTCGCGTTGAGTCGCCTGCCGGCCAGCTGCGGGATCACCTTGCCCCACTCCTCGCCGCCCGGCTCGACTCGGCTCACCCGGGCCGGCCAGGTGAGGATCCGGCCGCCGTGGCCGCCCCGCACGCTCACCAGCGCCGTCGACGCCTCGGCCAGCCCCGGCGCGGACTGCTCGCCCGGCCCGCTGACCACGTAGAGCGCGTCGTCGACCCACAGGCACCAGACCCCGTAGGGCCGGCCGCCGACGGCCACCCACGCCACGGCCGCCTTCTTCATCGCCTCGTCGAGGAGCGGATGCATGGGATCACTCTAGAGACTGACGGGGCGCGCGGTCAGCGAACTCGACGCTGGCGTACCGGAACGCGCGGATCTCGTCCGACCAGCCCGGCCAACCGCCCTTGGCGAGCAGCCCGGCGACGAACCGGTACGGGTCAGGCAGCTTCTCCCACACCGCCGGCAGGAACGTGGACCGGCGGGTGCCCTCGACGAGCAGCAGGCCGTCGACCCCGGGGCGCAGCGCCCCGGCGAGCGCGTCGAGGTCCGGTGCCGGGACCGGCGCGGGCTCGGTCAGCACCGACACCTTCACCTCCAGCTCGGGCCAGTCCGCCACGGTGACCGGGGGCAGCCGCGGGTCGGCCATGGCGCGCATCGCGTTGCGCGCGACGTCGAGGTAGAGCGCGCGGCGGGCGGCCAGGCTCCCGATGCAGCCGCGCAGCTGGCCGGCGCGCTCCAGCGTCACGAACGACGCGCCGGGCGCGCCCAGGCGCGGGGAGGCGGGCGGCGCCGGGATCCGCTCGGCCCTACGCAGGCGGGCGGCGACCGTGGCCACCGCGAGTGCGACCAGCTCGGCCCCCTCTTCCGGAGTCGGCCCGCCGTCCGCGCGCGGCTCGCCCATCCCGTCAGCGTAGGCCTAGGATCACCGCATGACGCCAGACGAGGTGGGTACCCGCCTGGGCGGCACCGCCACCATGAGCGGCGGCGGGGACCACGCCCGGGTCACCGTCGACGTGCCGGTCGCCGACTGGGTCACGGCGGTCCAGCGCGCCCGCGACGAGCTGGGGTACGACTTCTTCGACTGGCTCTCCGCCGTGGACGAGCTCGACCAGGGGTTCACCGTCGTGACGCACCTGTGGTCGGTCGCCCGGCGCGAAGGGGTGCTGCTGCGCACGGCAGTACCGCGCGAGGCTCCCGCCGCGCCCTCGATCGTGGCCGTCTACCCCGGCGCCGCCTGGTACGAGCGGGAGACGCACGAGATGTTCGGCATCGACTTCCCCGGCCATCCCGGCGGCCTGCGCCCGCTGCTGCTGCCGCCGGAGTTCGAGGGGTACCCGCTGCGGAAGGAGTTCGTCCTCGCGGCCCGGGTCGCCAAGATCTGGCCCGGTGCCAAGGAGCCCGGCGAGTCCGAGTCCGGCGCCGCCAAGCGCACCCGGATGCGCCCGCCCGGGGTACCGGCCCCGGGGGAATGGGGACCGGAATGATCGAGGTCGCCATCCGGGTCGTCGCCGTGGTGGCCGCCTTCCTGACCGTGCCGCTGATCGTGGGCCAGACCGAGCACAAGGTGATGGCGCACATGCAGGGCCGGCTCGGGCCGATGTACGCGGGCGCGTTCCACGGCTGGGCGCAGCTCATCGCCGACGGCGTGAAGTTCGTGCAGAAGGAGGACGTGGCGCCGCGTGCGGTCGACCGGCCGGTCTTCCGGATGGCCCCGATCATCGCGCTGGTGCCCTACCTGGTCGCGCTGCTGTTCATCCCGCTGGGCCCGCAGGACTGGCTGGTCGGGCAGCCGCTCGACGTGGGGCTGTTCGTGGTGCTGGCCGTGGTCGGGGTCGGGGTCGTCGCGGTACTGATGGCCGCGTGGTCCAGCGCCAACAAGTACGCGCTGCTCGGCGGGCTGCGGGCGGCGGCCCAGCTGCTCGGCTACGAGCTGCCGTTCGTGCTGGCCGCCGCGTCGGTCGCGATGGCCGCCGGTACCCTCTCGCTGCCCGGCATCGTCAACGCGTGGCGGCCGTGGTGGCTGCTGTGGCAGCTACCGGCCCTGGTGGTGTTCTTCCTCGCCGGGCTCGCCGAGATCCGCCGGCCGCCGTTCGACATGCCGATCGCCGACTCAGAGCTGGTGTTCGGGTACCTGACCGAGTACACCGGCCTGCGGTTCGCGTTCTTCCTGCTCGCCGAGTACGCCGGCATCGTGGTGATCGCGGCGCTCACCACCGTGCTGTTCCTGGGCGGGTGGAAGGGCCCGTTCGACGCCCAGCTCGGCTGGCTCTGGACGCTGCTGAAGATCTTCGCGGTGAGCTTCCTGATCATCTGGCTCCGGGTGGCCTACCCCCGGCTGCGCGAGGACCAGCTCCAGCGGCTGTGCTGGCTGGTGCTGGTACCCCTGGCGCTGGGCCAGCTCGTCCTGACCGCCGCGGTCCGCGTCGCCTGACCGGTCCCCGCCCGTCCGGCCCGCAATCCGCGATCATAGAGTGGTGAATGAGATCGGCCGGTGCTCGCGCGGAGGGCGCTGACCGGGCAGGATGGACAGCCATGAGCGGAGTACCGGGTTCGGGGCTGGCCAGGGGACTGGCCGTCACGCTCAAGACCATGACCCGGCGGTCGACCACCCGGCAGTATCCGGACGTCGAGCCCGAGTTGCCGCCCCGGTCCCGGGGGGTGATCGCGCTCCTCGAGGAGAACTGCACGGTCTGCATGCTGTGCGCCCGGGAGTGCCCCGACTGGTGCATCTACATCGACTCCCATAAGGAGGAGGTCGTCGTCCCCGGCGCCGCCCGGGCCCGGCAGCGCAACGTGCTCGACCAGTTCGCGATCGACTTCTCGCTGTGCATGTACTGCGGCATCTGCATCGAGGCGTGCCCGTTCGACGCGCTCTACTGGTCGCCCGAGTTCGAGTACTCCGAGTACGACATCCGGGACCTGACGCACGAGAAGGGCCGGCTCGGGCAGTGGATGGCGACGGTACCCCCGCCGCCCGCGCACGACCCGATGGGTGAGCCGGCCAAGGAGGAGACCGCCGCGGCGAAGAAGGCCGCCGCGCCCGCCGGAACTCCCGCCGCCGGCACCGCTCCCGGCCGCGCGGCCGGCGCCCGGGCGGCCGGCCCGGCAGGAACTGACCGCCCTGCCCGACCGGACCGCCCCACCCGCCCGGACCGTCCCGCCCGGCCCGATCGCCCCGCCCGGCCGGCCAAGACCGCGCCACCAGCCGAGGCTGCGCCGACCGCCGAGGCTGCAGCGACCGCCGAGGCTGCTCCGCCGGCTGAGGCGGCGCTCGCGCCCGAGGTCGCGCCGCCGGCTAAGGCTGCCCCGTCGGCGGAAGCCGCTCCGCCGACCGACGCTCCGTCGACCGACGCTCCGTCGACCGACGCTCCGCCGACGCGGGCAGCCGCCCAGGCGGCCAAGGCTGCCGCCGCTCCGGACGAGGCTGCCGCGGCGCTGGCGGACGCCCCTCCGCCCGCCGACGTCCCGGCGTCGCCCGCCGACCTTCCGGCACCGGCATCCGACGCCGCGCCGCCGCCGGCGAAGGCCGTCCCGCCGGCGCCGGAGACTCCGCAGTGACCAGCGCCGACCTCCTGATCGTCGCGCTGGGCGCGGTCGCCGTCGGGGCCGGTTTCCGCGTGGTCGGCACGCCGCATCTGGTCCGGGCCGGGCTGTGGCTCGTGGTGACCCTCGGCGCGGTCGCCGGGGTCTACCTCGTCGTGGCCGCCGAGCTGATCGCCTGGGTGCAGATCCTGCTGTACGTCGGCGCGGTGGTCGTGCTGCTGCTCTTCGCGGTGATGCTCACCCGCGCCCCGATCGGTGCCTCGACCGACCTGGACCGGCCGGGCTGGGCCGGTGCCCTCGTCGGCGCCGGTGCGGCGCTGGGCCTGGGCGCGCTGTTCGTCGACGCGTACCGCTGGCAGAAGGTCGGCATCCCGGCGCCGGGCAACGCCAAGCTGCTCGGCACCGAGGTGTTCCAGCACTGGGTCCTGCCGTTCGAGGTGCTCTCGGTGCTGCTCCTGGCCGCGCTGGTCGGGGCGATCGTGATCTCCCGCCCGGAGCGGCCGGAACGGACTGAGGCCTGATGCACCCCGTCATCCCGTACCTGGTCGCCGCTGTGCTCTTCGGGCTGGGTGTCTACGGGGTGCTGACCCGGCGCAACGCGGTACTGCTGTTGATGGCCGTCGAGCTGCTGCTCAACGCGGTCAACCTGGTACTGGTCACGTCCGACGCCACGGTCCGCGCGGTGCTGCCGGCGAGCGGCCAGGTCTTCGCGCTGTTCGTCATCGTGCTCGCCGCGGCCGAGGTGGGCGTCGGGCTGGCGCTGATCCTCCTGCTCTACCGCCACCGCACCAGCATCGCGGTCGACGAGATCCCGCTCACCGAGGCCGAGCCCACCGAAGCCGAGCCCACCGAGGCGGACGAGCCCACGCCCGGCGAGACCCAGGCGGTGACCGCGTGACCGGCCTGCTCACCGGCGCGCTGCCGGGGGTACCGCTGCTGGTCGCGCTGGTGGGTCTGCTCCTGCCGCTGCGGGCGCGGCGTCTGGCCGCCGCGCTGGGCGTCGGCGGTGCGGCCGTGGCGCTGGTCCTGTCGCTTGTGCTGGTCTTCCGGGTGCACGACGGCGTGGCCGGCGGCCGGCGCCTGGTCGACTTCGGCGGCGGCCTCGTGGTGCACGCCAGCTTCCTGCTCACGCCGTCGGCGGCGGTGGTCGCGGTCGCGGTAGGCACGGTCGCGCTGGCCGTGCAGGTCTACTCGGTGACCTACCTGCACGACGACGAGCGGTACCCGCCCTACGCCGCCCAGGTCAGCCTCTTCACCGCGGCCATGCTGCTGGTCGTGGTCTCCGGCGACCTGATCCTCCTGCTGGTCGGCTGGGAGATCATGGGCATCTGCTCGTACCTGCTGATCGGCCACGACCGGCGGCTGCCCGAGGCGCCGGCGGCCGCGGTGAAGGCCTTCGTGGTGACCCGCCTCGGTGACGTCGGCTTCCTGCTCGGCATCGCGCTGCTGGCCGTCGGCTTCCGCACCTTCGACATCGAGACGATCACCACGCCGGCGATGACCGCGCTGGGCGGCGGGGCGGCGGCACTGCCCGCACCCAGCCACACCACACTCACCGTCGCCGCCCTGCTGCTGCTCGGCGGGGTGGCGGGCAAGAGCGCGCAGTTCCCGTTGCACACCTGGCTGCCCGACGCGATGGCAGGCCCCACCCCGATCTCCGCGCTGATCCACGCCGCCACGATGGTCGCGGCCGGGGTCTACGTGGTGGCCCGGCTGTACCCGGTGTTCGCCGCCGCGCCGGCCGCGCTCGCCGTCCTCGGCGTGATCGCGGCGGTCACCATGCTCCTCGGCGCGCTCGCGGCGACCGCGCAGCTCGACATCAAACGGGTCCTCGCCTGGTCGACGGTGTCCCAGGTGGCCTACATGGCCGGGGCGCTGGCCGTCGGGCTGCCCGTCGCGGCCCTGTTCCACCTGCTCACCCACGCCGCGTTCAAGGCCCTGCTGTTCCTCGCGGCCGGCGCGGTCATCCACGCCGTGGGCAGCAACCTGATGACCCGGATGGGCGGGCTGCGCCCGGCCATGCCGGTCACCTTCTGGACGATGACGATCGGGCTCGCGGCGCTGACCGGGCTGCCGCCCTTCGCCGGGTTCTTCAGCAAGGACCAGGTGCTGGGCGCCGCGTGGGGCGCGGTCGAGCATGGCGGGCCGGCGCCGCGGTGGGTCGCCGTGTTCGTCCTGGTGGCGGGCCTCGCGACGGTCGGCATCACCGGGTGGTACGCCACGCGCCTGTGGCTGCGCGTGTTCTTCGGCGCCCGGCCCGTCGAGGGCACCCGGCCCGGCGAGCCGGCACTCGCCGCCGCCGCGCCCGCGCACAACCCCGGGGCCGCCCACGACCCGCCGCCGCTGATGAGCTGGCCGCTGCTCGCCCTCGCGGTACCGTCCGCGCTGCTCGGCATCGTCGTGCAGGCCTACGCCGGCCCATTCCTGTCGTGGCTGGCCCCGGGCGGCACCGGGACCGAGGAGGCCGGCCTCGTCACGTGGGTCGGGGCGATCGCGCTGCTCGTGGTGGCGGCCGGCGCGGTGGCCGCGTGGCAGGCCTGGCGGCGGGGTACCGACCCGATGCCGGCGGTACTGGCCAACGCGTTCTACTTCGACGCGGTACAGGACGCTCTGGTGGTACGGCCGGTGCGCGCGCTCGCGTCGGTGGTCCGCCGCGAGGATCAGTCCCTTGTGGACGGTGCGGTCGAGGGGACCGGCCGGGGCGCGCTGGGGCTGGGCGGCGTCGTCGCGCGCTGGCACCGGGCCGCGCTGCCCCGGGCCGCCACGGCCGTGCTCGGCGGTGCACTCGTGATCGGGGTCGTCGCGGTCGTGGTGGTGGGGCTGCAATGAGCGAGCGCAGCGAGCGGGAGAGCCGATGAACTGGTTGCTCGTCCTGATCCTCGCGGTACCCGCGGCCGGCGCGCTGTTCCGCAGCCGCGCGGTCGCCACGGTCGCCGCCGCGATCGCCTTCGCCGGCACCGTCGCGCTCGGGTTCGGGCGCCACGACGGCGGGCTCACCGGGCCGATCCGGCCCTGGCACGAGCTGGACGCGTCCTGGGTACCCGGCCTGAACCTGCACTTCCACATCGGCGTCGACGGCATCTCGTACCCCCTCGTGGTGCTCACCGCCTTGCTGACGCTGCTGTGCTGCGGCTATCTCGTGGTGGCCCGGCCGCCGGAGGGCGGGCCCGGCACCGACGGCCTGGCCGCCCTGCTGCTCGTCATCGAGGTCGGCATCGTCGGCGTGTTCCTGGCGCTGGACCTCGTGCTGTTCTTCGTGTTCTTCGAGATCGTGCTGCTCCCGATGTACGCGGTGATCGCCGCGTGGGGCGGTCCCGACCGGCGGGCGGCGGCGCGCAAGTTCGTGCTGTACACGCTGTTCGGCTCGGTACTGCTGCTGGTCGGCGTGTTCGTCGTGGTGTCCAAGGCGGGGACGGCGGACCTCGTCGCGCTGAGCGCCGGCCGGGGCGCCGCGCTGTCCCAGGGCACTCAGCTCGCCGCGTTCGTCCTGCTCGCCATCGCGTTCGCGGTGAAGAGTCCACTGTGGCCGCTGCACACCTGGCTGCCCGACGCGCATACCGAGGCACCCACGGTCGGTTCGGTGATCCTGGCCGGCGTCCTGCTGAAGATGGGCACGTACGGCCTGTTGCGGGTCGCGGTCGGGGTCCTGCCCGACGGCGCCCGGCGGGTGGCGCCGGTGCTCGGCGTGCTCGCCGTCGCGGCGATCCTCGTCGGTGGCCTGGTCTGCCTCGCGCAGACCGAGCTGAAACGGCTGATCGCCTACTCCAGCGTGGGGCACATGGGCTTCGTTCTGCTCGGCATCGCCACCCTCACCGCCACCGGGTTCCAGGCGGCGCTGATCGGCAACGTGGCGCACGGCGTCATCACCGGCCTGCTGTTCTTCCTCGCCGGCGCGATCAAGGACCGCACCCATACCGGGTCGCTCGACGAGCTCGGCGGCCTGCGCGAGACCGCGCCGTACCTGTCCGGCATCCTCGGCTACGCCGCGATCGCCTCGCTGGGGCTGCCCGGGCTGGCCGGCTTCTGGGGGGAGGCGTTCGCGGTCATCGCCGCGATCCAGCGCGGCGGTCCACTGTGGACCAGCCTCGCGGTGCTCGCCGCGTTCGGCGGCGCGCTCGCCGCCGCGTACTTCCTGCGCCTGCTGTACCGGGTCAGCCACGGCGCCGCCAGACCGGCCGTCGCGGGCGTCGGCGACACGACGGCCGGCGAGCTGGTGTCCTGGGCGCCGCTGATCGTTCTCGCGCTCGTCGTCGGGCTGGTCCCGGCCCTGGTGCTCGGGGTGGCCCACGACGCGGTGCAGGTGCTGGCCCGATGAACCGCGAACGGGAGGGCGCCCGATGAGCATCGACCACGTCGCGCTGCTGCCGGCCTACCTCGCGGCGGGTACCGCCATCCTCGTGTTCCTCGCCGACCTCGCCGCGCCCGGCCGGCGCGTCGTCGTGGCCGGCGCCACCGGCATCGGCGCGCTGGCGACCGGGGTGACCGCGCTGCTGGTGTCGCGCGGGCCGGTGCGCCGCACGTTCTGCGCGGGCGACTGCTCCTACGTCGCCAACCACCGCGCCGCGCTCATCGCCACGCTGTTCGCCGGGCTGACCCTCGCGGTCGTCGCGCTGTCCGTGCCGACCCAGCGCCTCGGCGAGTACTACTTCCTGCTGGCCTGCGCGATGACCGGTGGCGTGGTCCTCGGCTACGCCGGCGACCTCATCACGCTGATCGTGTCGCTGGAGACGCTGACCCTGCCGCTGTACATCCTGGTCGCCATGCGACGCCACACGGTCGACGCGGCGATCACGTTCTTCGTGGTCAGCGTGGTGTCCACGGCCGTGGCGCTGCTCGGCGCCGCGCTGCTCTACGCCACCACCGGGGCGCTGCACTTCGGCCGGCTGTCGGCGGCGCTGGCCCAGCCCGCCCTCGGGCCCGGGCAGCGGCTCCCGCTCACCACCGCCGGCATCGTGCTGCTGCTCGCCGGGCTGTCGTTCAAGGTGGCCGCGGTACCGTTCCACGCCTGGGCCCCGGCGGCCTACGACGGCGCTCCGGTGCCGGTCGCCGCGTTCCTGTCCACCGCCTCGAAGCTGGGCGGCGTGGTGGCCATCCTCTACGTCGCGTTGGGGGCGCTGCGGCCGGCGTACGACATCGTGGCGCCGACGATCGCGACCCTGGCGGTGCTCAGCATGACCGTGGGCAACCTGGTCGCGCTCCGCCAGGACCGGATGGTGCGGCTGCTCGCCTGGTCCAGCGTGGCCCAGGCGGGGTACCTGCTGGCTCCGCTCGGGGCCCGCGAGCCCAGCGCGGTGAGCGTGGCCGCGACCCTCGGGTACACCTTCTTCTATGTCCTTCTGGAGCTCGGCGCGTTCGGCGCGGTGATCGGCCTGCGCGGTGGGGAGGATGGCGGTTACCTGAGCGACTACGCCGGCGCGGCCCGCCGCGCACCCTGGGTGGCCGGTGCGCTGGGCCTGTCGCTGGTCGGCCTGGCCGGGCTGCCGCCGGGCCTCGCCGGGCTCTTCGCCAAGGTCGTGGTGGTACGGGCGCTGCTGACCACCGGTACCGGCTGGCTCGCCATCGTGGTGGCGCTCAACGCGGTGCTGGGCCTGGCCTACTACCTGCGCGCCGCAGCGGCCCTCTTCGGGCCGGCCGAGCCGGCGCCGAGAGCACGGGCGCCGTGGCCGGTGGCCGCCGCGCTGGCCGGCGTGGCGCTGGCCGCGCTGGTGGTCGGCTTCGCCCCGCAGCTCGTCCTGGCGGCGGTCACCGCCCAGCCCTGATCCAGCCGGCGCCCAGGAGTTTCCCAGCCGAATCCGGGAAGATGGATGGCAGGTCACCACGTTGACCGGGGAAACAACGAAGGAGCCTCCTGTGCACCGGCACTTCAACGGATTGAAGACCGCGGCGCTGCTCGGGCTGCTGACTGGCCTGATCCTTGCCGCTGGCTGGCTCATCGGCGGGCGCGGCGGTCTGCTGATCGCGGGCGCCCTGTCACTGATCATGAATGGCGTCTCGTACTTCTTCTCCGACAAGCTGGCCCTGCGCGCCATGGGTGCGCGGCCGGTCAGCCAGGCGGAGGCACCGCAGCTCTACGCGATGGTCCAGGAGCTGTCCCAGGCCGCCAACCAGCCGATGCCCCGCCTGTACGTGAGCCCGACCGCCCAGCCCAACGCGTTCGCCACCGGCCGCAGCCCGCGCCACGCGGCGGTCGCGGTGACCGCGGGCATCACCGAGATGCTCAGCCCGCGCGAGCTGCGCGCGGTGATCGGGCACGAACTGTCCCACGTGTACAACCGCGACATCCTCATCTCCTCGGTCGCCGGCGCGCTCGCCGGGATGATCACGATGCTGGCGTATCTGGCCTGGTTCATCCCGATCGGCGGCAGCTCCGACGACGACGAGGGCGGCGGCGGCATCCTCGGCGCGCTGCTCCTGCTGATCCTCGGCCCGATCGCGGCCACGCTCATCCAGCTCGCGATCAGCCGTAGCCGGGAGTACCAGGCCGACGCCTCGGGCGCCCAGCTCACCCGCGACCCGGCTGCCCTGGCCAACGCGCTGCGGAAGATCGACTACGGGACCAAGGCGCTCCCGCTCCGACCCGAGGGTCGGCTCACCAGCACCGCGCACCTGATGATCGCCAACCCGTTCCGCGCGCAGGGCATCGCGAACCTGTTCTCCACCCACCCGCCGATGGCGCAGCGGATCGCGCGGCTGGAGCAGATGGCGGCCAACGCGGGCCCGATCCAGTACCTGCGGTAGTGGCGGTTCTCGCCCGCTACCGCGACGTCTGGCGCATCCCTGGCGCGCCGGTACTCCTGATCCCGGGAGTGCTGGCGCGCCTCGGCATCAGCATGACCCCGCTCGCGCTGCTGCTGCTCGTCCAGCGCAGCACCGGCCACTACACGCCGGCAGCGGTGGCCAGCGCCGCGTACGCCCTGTCGGGCGCGGCCGCGTCACCGGTGGCGGGGCGCCTGGCCGACCGGTACGGGCCGGCGCCGGTCCTGCTCGTCACCGCGGTGATCCATCCGGTGGCGCTGCTCGCGCTGGTCTCCACCACGACGCGGCACCTGCCGTTCTGGTCCGTGCTCGTGACGTCGGCCGTGGCCGGCGCCGGGTACCCGCCGCTCACCGCCGCCGTGCGGGGCGCGTGGAACACCGTCACCGGCCCGGGCACCGGCCGGGAGCACCTGCACGCGACGGCGATGGCGGCGGAGACCATCCTGGTCGAGTTCGTGTTCATCATCGGGCCGGCGGCGGTGGCGGTCTTCCTCATCTTCGGAACCCCGGAGGTGGCGCTGTTCGCCTCGGCCGCGGTGACCCTCGTCGGTACCGTCGTCGTCGCCCGTGGCCGGGTGCTGCGCGCGTTCACCCCGCACCCGCACGACGCCCGTACCCGCGGGCTCGGCCCGCTGCGCGTGCCCGGCTTCCCGGCGCTCGTGGCGGCTGCCGCCGGCTGCGGTACCGCGTTCGGCGTGTGTGCGGTCGCGGTACCGGCCTTCGCCACCGCGTCCCACGGCGCCCGCGGGACCGGCGGCTTCCTGCTCGCCGTCTGGGGGATCGGCAGCCTGGTGGGCGGCATCGCGTTCGGCAGCCGGATGCCGGCCGCGCCGCTGGCCCGGCAGCTCCCGTGGCTGCTCGGCGCGCTCGCGCTCAGCCTGGCCGTGCTGACCGCGATGCCGAACCCGGTCGCGCTGGGCGTCGCGCTGACGATCGGCGGCGCCACCATCGCCCCGGTACTGACCGTGCACAACTCCCTCATCGGGCTGGTCACCCCGGAGACCATGGTCAACGAGGGGTACACCTGGATCGTCACCACCTCGATCGCGGCCGGGTCGCTGGGCGGCGCGCTGGCCGGGGTGATCGTCGACCACGCCGGCCCGGCCTGGCCCTTCCTGCTCGGGGCCGGCGCGGTGGGCGCGGCCGCGGTCTACGCCGCCCATCCGCGCGGTGGCCTGGTCCGGGCGACCACCCCGCTGTCCGCGGGCTGAGCTCAGGCGTCGGTACGGACGCGGCGCCAGTACTGCCGCCTCTTCACCTCGCGCAGCACCACGCCGAGCCCGGCCAGCTCGCCGTCCAGTTCGGCCAGGTCCTCCCGGTCGTCCTGCTCCAGCGCACGGGCCCGGGCCTTGAGCAGGCCGTTGAGGCCGGCCGGCAGGTCGGGATGGTCCTCGACCCAGCGCCGGTACTCCTGCCGGTACGGATCACGTACCCCGTCCCGCACGAGCGTGACCTGGTCGTCGTCGACCGTCACGCGCACGTGGTCCCGCTCGGCGAGGAACGCCACCCCGGCACCGGCGAGCGCGCCGAGAACGGCGAGCCCGACCTTGCCCCACGGGTTGCGCAGGGACGCCATCAGCCTGAGCGCGTCGTGGGCCGGTACCCACTCCCATGAGGCCGCCCACCCGGCCAGCGCCTTGACCAGACCACCGGCCACCGCGCCCACCAGGGGGAAGCCCACCCATATCAGCAGCCGCTCGCCCCGGTCGGGGGCGACCTCCGTCGCGACCGATGCCATCGGCTAGCGGTAGTTGGTGAACTGGAGCGCGACCCCGAAGTCGGCCTGCTTGAGCAGGGCGATCACGGTCTGCAGGTCGTCCTTCTTCTTGGCGCTGACCCGCAGCTGGTCACCCTGGATCTGCGCCTGCACGCCGCGCGGCCCCTCGTCGCGGATCTTCTTGCTGATCGCCTTGGCCTTGTCCGAGTCGACCCCCTGGATGATCTTGCATTCGATCCGGTACGTCTTGCCCGACGCCTTCGGCTCCCCGGCGTCGAGCGACTTCAACGAGATGTTGCGCTTGACCAGCTTCTCCTTGAACACCTCCAGCGCGGCGCGGGCCCGGTCCTCGGTCTCGGCCTGCACCGTCACCGCGTTCTCCCCGCCCTGCGTGATCTGGGCGCCGGTGCCCCGGAAGTCGAACCGGGTGGACAGCTCCTTCGCGGCCTGGTTGATCGCGTTGTCGAGCTCCTGCCGGTCGACCTTGCTGACGATGTCGAACGAGGGATCCGCCACGACAGTTCTCCTCCAAGTAGTGGTTCGCGGTACCCGTCGGCGTGCCGACGGTACCCGTTTGCGCCCCGCGGGTGGGGTACCGCTATCCTTACTTGCGCTGCCGCGCCGAGGCGCGGCGGTACCCATGAAGGCGGGTTGCCCGAGCGGCCAATGGGAGCGGACTGTAAATCCGTCGCGAAAGCTACCGAGGTTCGAATCCTCGACCCGCCACAAGCAGCCGGATCGGCCCCCGACCAGCGGAAACGCGGGTCAGGGGCCGCCGCTGGCAGTCTCGCTCAGTCCCACCGGGACCCGGTTGATCTCACTCGTCGCGGCAAATCCGTGGCAAAGATCCAGACCCGCAGTCGGGCTCTGGTAGACGTCTTGGTGGGGCATCGTCGGGTTCCGCTCGCCGTCCGGTAACGTGCCCGTTGCCCTGGTGTGGCGATCGGTACGACGCGCAGCAGGTCCCTCACTGGAACGCGAGGGTAGCGAGTGTCAGTCCGGTTCGTGATAGTGACAAGATCCCTGCCCTCTGCCATGCTTGGGGCCCGTATGCAGCGCGTCTACATCGGTCATATCGAGATCAGTCCACGTATGGCTGTCAAGATCGCAAGCAAGCATGGAGTCACGGAGTACGAGGTTCGGGAGGCATGCCAGGCGCCAAGCAGATACCGTCGAGCGGCTTGGCACGTACACCCCGAGTACGGGTTGCGGCTGATCGTTGTAGGTGAGACTGCGGGTGGTCGGACTCTAAAGATCGTTCTTCAGCCAGTCGATGTAGCCCAGGGGACCTATCGGTTGCGAACCGCTAGAGTCGCGTTACGGAGAGAGAGATGATGGCAGACATGAACGATGACGAGTTCGCCGAGTTTGATCTTAGCGAGGCGGAGATCGACGCCATGATGCAGGCAGGTACCCCGGTCGAGATCGTGACTCTTCCGATCTTGGCGCCGCGAGGCGCGGAGTTGTACACGCTCGTCACGGCTCCCTCCGCCACCTACGCCACCTCAGCGGTATCGCCGCACATCTCCTGGCTCGCGGCGTACGTGTCTACCAGCGGGGACGCTGTTCAGACGGCTAACCTTGCCGCGTGACAATCTCTGAGGACGCCCAGGTCTCAATCGTCCTGGCGGACTATGCGGCACAGGATGGCAGCGGAAAGATCAACATAATCGGCGCTGGCTGGGGAATTACTGGACTCCAGCCAACAGGTCTTACGCCTGAGCTGGCCGTCGTAGCCTTCATCGAATTACCTCCGCGTTACCGGGGTGAGCGCTTCGCGACCTGCGTGAAGCTGGTAGACGAGGCTGGTGACCCTGTGACCCTTCCGGGGCCCGGAGGCAATCCTCAAGCACTCCGAGTGCAACAACTCATCACCGTCGATCCGCCTATGGCACCGGGGATCCATATCCCCGGGAATGTTCCTAGCCTTCAGAAGGTCGTGTTGCGTCTAGGCAACGGCCTGCCGCTCTCACCAAATCAAATGTACAAGTGGATCTGCGAGGTCGACGGTACCGACAAGGCGTCTATCGCGTTCTACATCGCCGGGCCTCCCCCGCCTCCTGTCATCGGCTAGTGCTCCGCCGTCAGTGATCCATACGGTTCTCTGAGCCCTTGGCCCACGTGGGCCAAGGGCTCAGAGCTACACGGTGCCGTTAAGGCCCCTCTGACTGCTCCACGCCGAGCGCCCGCTCGATCCGGCGTCGAGCGGCCTCCTCCTGGCCATCGATGCACTTTGCGTAGACCTTGAGCAGGACGTGGACGCTGTGCCCGGCCCATTCGGCGACCTGCGGTGCGGGCACACCGGCGTTGAGCCAGGTTGACACGGCCGCGTGTCGGAGGTCGTACGGCCGGCGGGCGAGCGTGGACCGCTCCTGACTCGGCGTCAGAGCCGCACGCCGAGCCTTCCGCCAGACCGCAGTGTGAGTGTTGTTCGGAACCGGCCGGGGCTTGCCCGGGATCAGCCGTCCGCCCGGTCCCCGGCGGGTCACGAACAGCCGTCCCCCCGGCCCGGCACCGAAGGTCTCCAGGTGGGCGTTGAGCAGGTCGCACAGAGGCGGAGCGGCCGGAACGTCGCGGGTGGCCGACTTGCCCCGATGCTTGAGCGCCCGATCCTCGGTCACGTCCTCGGTGTCACCCCACCCGTTCCCCACGGCCACGGTGGCGCCGGTGAGGTGCAGCCATCCCCAGCCACCCGGCTTGGCTGGCGGTTCGTACTCGTCGGCCCGCAGGTGGAGGGCTTCCTCCGGCCGCAGAGCCGCGTAGTACAGGCAGCCGTAGAACGCCACCAACTCCGGCATGTGCTTGCCCACCGCGTCCAGCAGGGCCGCCGCCTGCTTCGGGTTGACCACGACGGCCCGGTCTACTCCGTCGGCGGCCTTCGGCGCAGTCCACTTGATTCGGTCGAGTGGGTGATGGTCGAGCAACCGTAGTTCGACCGCGTACCGGAGCGCGCCGGAGAACACGGCCCGCTTGCGAGCAACGGTCGGCGCGGCGGCCTCCTTGCCGTCCATCCGGGTCGCTAGTGCGTCCAGGGCCCGGCGCACGAGTGTCGCGTCGGTGCCCAACGCGGCCAACCTGACCGTGTTCGCCTCCAGCCAGGCCACCACCGGCGCGAGGTGCGCTGGCGGCGGCCCGGCGTCCCGTCGCGCCCTATTGAACGACCAGCCGTACAGCGCGGCCCGGATCTCGGCGGGCTCCGGCTTCCCGCGCTCGGTCGCCAACAGCGCGGGCGTCACCGTTGCAAGAGTCTCGGCGATGCCCTTGCGGTGCTTCGCCGAGGCACGTGGCCACTTCATGTCCACGAAGGCCACCGCATGCTCGTACAGCTCCGGCTGTTCAGCTCCCGTGCCATCGGCTCCGGCAGCCCGGTGGCTTCATCGAAGGCGACCCCCTTCCGCTGGGCGACCACCAGGTCGGACCGGAAGCTCTCGGCCATCGCCTTCGTCTGGAAGCTCTTGCCGAACTCCTGCCCGGCGACTTCCCACCGCACGCGCCAGGTACTCCGGTCCTTTCCGGTCTTGCGGTCCCGGCCCTTGTACTCGCGGACAGACCAGATTCGTACGTCGTACGTGCTCATGCTGCGATTCCCTCCTGGTGGGCGTCGAGCCAGGCGTCCAGGTCGCGGCGACGAACGCGGAGGCTGCCGTTCGGGTACTTGATCGTGCGGGGTGCCTTCCCGATGGCCTTCCACCGGAAGAAGGTCGACTTCGGTACGTCTAGCTCGGCGAGCACTTCCGCCAAGGTCAGCAGCTCGGACAGGCGGTTGAGTGCCCGGACGGCGTTCCGCGCGGTCATCGGGTGGTCCTCCCCGTGGGCTGAGGCGCTTCGTGGGCGCCGTTAGAGCGGTGATGCGGCGTGGTTGGTGGGTGCGGGGGCGCGACCGGTGGAGGGCCGTAGTGCGGCCCGTTGTAAGCCACGCTGAGCCAAGATCTTCGCTGTCTGGGTGTGATTGATAGGGTCTGGGCCGAAACACGGTGTTCGTCGGATCGACTCCGGGGCGCGGTGGACGGCCGGAGGCTGGTGACAGAACTGCCAGAACTGACAGAACTGGTTACCGGGCGGAGTTGTGTCGGTTGTGTCAGTTGTGTCGGTGGCATCAGGCGCTCCGGCGGGTGAAGGGATGGACGGCGGGAACGGGCCGATGAACGGCGGGATGGACGAGGTAGGAAGGCGACGGCGGCCGGCCCGCTCGGCGGACGGCGGGCGTTTCGACCAGGCGGAGGTAGCCGTGCGCCTCAAGTACCGACAGGGCTGGGTCGAGGTCGGCGACCGTAGGCAATTGCGCCGACTTCACGGCCCGGAACAGCTCCCGCTTGGTGAACCCGGCCGCGTCGGTGCGCTCGATCCAGGCCAGGATGTGCCGGGCGTTGCGGGTGGCAGGGTCGGCGCCCATGTCGTCGAACGCGGCCAGGGCGTGCGCGGCGAAGTACTCGCCGAGCAGCGCGGCCCGTTCCACGGTGTCAGCACCGATCGGTGCTCCCCACCCGTCGTGGAGATGTTCGGCCAGGTGGATCAGTCCGGCCAGGCGGACCACCGCGCCGACGTACTTGGAGCCCCAGTCGACGATGTGACCCCACGCGCCCCCGGGTGCGAGCCGGGGCTCAACCTGCTGTTCCAACGCCAGCACGCGAGCATCGGCGTCGGGATTGAGGACCAGGACGGCGGGGTCGGTCCATTCGGCGAGGGTGAGCACCAGCGCGGCGAGATTGGTGCGGTACGCCTCAGCGACCGGTGCCGGTACCGGATCGGCGCCGGGCCGGCGCCGTCCAACGGTGTTGTCCGGCAGAGCGAACAGGATCCGGGCCAACAGACCGAGCCCGCGAAAGCCCGGCATGGTAGCGATGTCGCGCAGCACCTCGGGCTGTACCGCCAGGCCGAGGGTCAGCGCCGGTTTGTCGATGTGTTCGGCCCGGCGCGACAGCCGACCGACGCGGAGCATGTCGCCTGCGTGGCCCTTGAGGAACACCTCCAGGTTGGGGGTACCGGAGTAGCGGCCGGCGATGGTGGCGAAGATGCCTCCTTCCGGCGAGAGAACCGCCAGCCGGCCGCCCTGTGCGGCCAGCAGAGACGCGGCGGTCTCGCTGGTCACGTCGTCGGCAACCAACTGCGGTTCCACCGGCACGGTTACCGTGTCGGCCTGCATGGCGGCGGCGGTTGCCTCGGCCAGCAGCGTGTCCCGGCTGCCGGCGTCGGCGGCGGCCGCCGCGAGCGCGGCCCGCTCGGCGGCCTTGCCCGCCACCCGGGCGGATAGCTCCGCCTCGACGATGACCGGCTTGGTCTGCTCGACGAGGCGCCGCTCTGCGTCCAGGATCGGCGCGACCATCGCGGCGAATACGGCCGACTTACGCGAGCCCGGCGGGAGCACGACAACCGTGAACAGGTTCGTCGGCTCCCGCCAGGAACCGCGTACCTCGATCTCGGCCCGGCCGCCCGCCGCGGTGGACAGGCAGGCCAAGCCGATGCAACCGGGCAGATCGACCGGTGTTTGAGTGAACTCGGTGACGGCGTAGACCATTTCGGCGAGCCATCCGGGAAGTACCTCGGCCGGGAACGCGGGCAGATCACGTCCGGTGCCCAGCGAAATGGGTGGCGCCCACCCACTACCGGCCGCGTCATCGAGCAAGGCCCGGCCGGTGGCCACGAGGTCCGCCACGTCGGTGCCGCTGGTGGCGAGCTGCGTCAAGTGCGTGCCCACATCCGCTACGCGGCGGCGACCAGCCTTCTCCGCCACGATCGCGGCGTAGTGGCTGGCGTTTGCCGTGGTCGGTACCGCTTGGATGAGCGTGTGCAGGTACGCGGCACCACCGACCTTGGACAGCTCGCCGGACTCGGCCAGGTGCGCGGCGACCGCGATCGGATCCATGGGCTGACCCGCGGCGCGTAGGACACACAGCGTCTGCCACAACAGCCCGTGCGCCGGACGGTCGAAATCGGATGGGGCCAATGTCGCGGCCAGCTCGCCCACCACGGAGGGGGCGAGCATGGCCGCGCCGATGACCGCCTGCTCAGCGGCCAGATTTGGCGAGGGTTGAGTCACGTAGCACCTCCAGGCAGGACGCGCGGGTTGTCAGGTCGGCCGCCGGTTCACCGGCCTGCGGGGCCGATCAGGGTTCGCAGGTGGGTCAGCAACGCGGCCAGGCGTTGCCGGGCCGCGTGCTCGTCGGCGGGAAGGGTTGCGCTCAAACGGATTTCGGCGTATTCGGTGCCTCCGGCGGTGCGTACCCGGGTGAGTACGGCGCTGCCGGCGCCGGGGTTGGAGATGGTGATCGGCTTAGCCCGGTGTTCGGCACCGGGGTAGCCGTGTTCCGCACGGCAGTTCAGGTTCCGGCTGACGCACCAATCGGGGCAGGTGCGGCGGGGCCGGGACCAGGCGCGGCCGTTCATCGGGTACCCCGGCGGTTGTGGTCCGTGCCGGTGGTGTGGATGTCGCGGAGGTAGTTGAGCAGGTGCCGGCCGGGGCGAAGCTGGCGGCGGTCGCCGTGGCAGCGGGAGCACAGGGCGAAGGTTCGGCCGAATGGGGCGCGGCGTTTGCCGGTCCCGCGGCAACGGGGGCAGTCGCGGAAGGGGTAGAGCCAGCACACAAGCAGGTAACCGGCTGTAACGCCGACCATGATCAGGAAGAGGAGGGCTGCGGCCTCGATCTGGTGAGTAGCGGTAGCGGCGTGCGGGTGCATCAGATGCCTCCACGGGCGGGTTTCCAGGGGTGGAAGGGTGCAGCCGCTACCCGCTACTGGGGCGTGTAGCGGCTGGCCAGGGTGGTAGCGGGGTGGGTAGCGTCGGCGCTACCCGGTAGCGGCGACGCCGCTACCGTCAGGCGGTCTTGCGCGCGCCTATCGCGGTGTCGATGGCGTCGACGCGGACGCCCTTGAGGTTGGTTCCGGCGACCTTGACATCAACGCTGCGTACATACGGACGCAGGAGCGCGGAGATCGCTTCCGCGGTGGTGTCGGCGTAGTGCTCCGGCAGCCGCTCGGCCAGCCGCGCGGCGATGGTCTGCCAGTGCAGCCCCTTCTCACCCGGCGCGAACACCGACCGGACGTCGGTCAGGGTGTCACGGACCTCGCGGGCGACCTGTTCCCCGGCGGCGTAGCCGGACAGCGTGCCAGCGGCTTCCCGGTGCCGCCGGGCGGCGATCAGGATGCGCTCGGCGTCCGTGTGGTCCGCGAGGTGACTGCGCAGGATCACGGTGTCGTCGCTGTGCCCGTACAGGATTCCCACCCCCACGTACTGCCGACCGCTGGGCAGTGCGGACGCGTCGAACCCTTCGGCGTAGGCGTCGCCACCGAGGACCGCCTCGGACACCACGCGGTTGCCGCACTTGAGCGCCAGCCGCACGGCGTGGTTGTCGCGGTAGCGGTTGAACAACCGCTGCACATCCCCCGCGCCCACACCGGACGGCTTCTGCGACGAGGACAAGATGATCACACCGGCCGACGGGCCCACGGCCATGATGTACGACAGTAGGGCCGCAATCTCCTTGTTGACCTCCTGATCGTCGGTCTCGTAGTACGCCTGGAACTCCTCCATGACCAGCACCCACACCCGAAGCTGCGGGTACTTGCGCGACAGCTCTCGGGTTAGCTTGCCCTCAGGAACCTCCGAGGTGGGCAGCTTGGACAGGAAGTCATTGACCTCCTGAATGTGGGCCTTGATCTCCCGCAACGCGTCCAGCAAGTGCGTAATCGGGTCGTTGTCGCGGGAGTTCGGGACCACGCCGCACACGTACCGGTGCGCGACGAGCCGGAACTTGTCCCAGTCCGGGGACATCTTCCCGTCCACGATCACCAGGCGGGTGTACGGGTCCAGCGCGGCGAACAGCGCGAGCAGCCGGGTCAGGAACGTCTTGCCCTTACGCGGCTGGGCGCCGATGAGGACGCTGATCCACATCAGCAGCAACGACACTTTCCGGCCGCGTTCGTCCAGCCCGAGCGGCGCCTCGGTCCAGATGTCACGCGGCTTGCCGTCCAGCAGCGGGGTACGCCCCGCCGGAATGGCCAGGGGATCACGGTCGGCCACGAACAGCAGGTGCCGCCGGTGGCTGGTCGGGTCCTTGGTCAGGAACACCTGGTTGACCGACACGTCCAGCCCGGACGCAATGGCACCCTTGGCCTTGAGTACGTCCTCCCACGTCTTGCCGTACGGCACATCGATGACCACCTGAGAGCCGGTATCCGACGCGTCGCGGCTCATAGGGCCGCCGAACTGGATCTGCTGGTTGGGCTTGTCCGGGTGCCCCAGCCCGGCCGCGTGGTAGGCGCGTAGCACGATGTCCGGGTTGATCCGCCGGAACCGGCCGGTCACCACGGCCGCCGACACGATCGGCCGGTCGGCCGGCCGGCCGAGTCGGGCCAGCCCGACCACACCGACTACGGCGACCAGGGCCACGGCCCAGGCCGGGGCGAGCACGTACAGGGCGGGGGCGAGGAACACCAGCATGAGCAGCTCGCACAGCAGCACGAAGAACCGCCATGCCCGGGTGGCCTTGACCTCCCGGTGCAGCTTCAGCCACGCTTGCCAGTCCTGCTCGTCAGCGGCCTTCTGCCGTAGCCCGGTCTGTTCGGTCACCCACCACCACGTGAGTTGTCGGCCGATCAGCCGGAACACCCCGACCACCGACCAGAACAACGCCTGGACGGCATACCACGGCGAGCGCAGCGCATGGAACCGGCTGTGGTACCAACCCACCCCCAGCCCGTACCGGAGCGTGGACTTGATCGCGCCCCAGGTCGACAGCCCCACCGGCACAATCGGTTGCCTGTTCCCGGTTCGACCCGGCGGCGGGTCCACCAACGCCCCGCCCGGCGCCGGCTGCTCATCCAGAGCCACATCAAGATGCGTGTCGGACTCCTCGCGGGCACGGCGGGCCCGCTCGGCGCCCAGGTCGACCACGGCCGCCTCCACGAGGTCCGGATCGTTGCGCGGGTCGGTGGGGTCGAAAGGTTCGGTGCCAGACATGATGGAACTTCCTCCTGAAGTCCTCGGACGGAAGGGCAGGGAACCCGGGGCGCGGCGCGGTTCCTAGGCCATGGGCCGCGCCCCGGGCGGAACTAGTGGTGCCTATCTGCGCGCAACAGATGCGCCAGCGCGGCGCCCATCCCGAGCACGGCGACGGGCAGGCAGGCAACGAGCGTGGTAATCCATGCCGGGGCACGGTCGACATGCGCGGCCACCAACAGGTGATAGGCCACCTGACCGAGCGCGCCGAGTACGAGCGAGCCGATCGCCGACCAGCGGGCGAACCGGCGCGCGGCCGGCCTGGCACCCGGGGACAGCCACGCCCGCAGCGCATAGGCCGCGTACGTCTCCACGCCGAACGGGAGCGTGATCGCGCTATTGATGGAGAACCGGTCGGCGATCCCCGGGAGAGGATGCACGATGCCGAACCCGGTCAGTCCACCGAGCCCGACCCACCCGGACCAGATAGCCACGAACGCCGGCAGCGCCAGCAACAGCACCGGCCACGACCGCACCGGCCGCACCCCCACGGCGATGTTCGTACCCGGGTCTACGACCGCCCCGACCTGCGATACTGGCGTCGACGCTGCGGGACCACCGGACCGGCCTACGGCCGGAGTCGAGTCCGGTACCGGAGCGACGGCCTGTCCGGCCGGATTGGAGGTGACTACCTCGCGATCAGCGGCCCGCGGCTGCTCCGGCACCGGCTCCACGATCGGAGCCTTTGGCAGTACCCGGCCCACCGGGTCCACCGCGGGAACCGAGCCGCGAGCCGGCCCGCCCCGGATCAGGTCATCGGCACGGGTGCCCATGCCGATCTGGCGATCCCGCTCGGCGGTCAGCAGTGCGTCCCGGACGGCGGCGGCCTTCGGCGCCCCCACCCGCAGCTCCCGCTTGAGCCGGTTACGCGACGGCACCTCGCCCAGGTCGGCGACCAGGGCGCGGGCCTGCGGGAGCAGCTCCTCAACAGTGGCCGGATACGCACTCCGGGCCTGGACAGCGGCGGTCATCAGTGACTACCTCCGACCAGAGCGAAGGCGAACCGAGCCGCACCAGTTGCCGCCTGGCGCAGCATGGCGGCCGTACTGGTCGGGTTGCTCACCGCGTACAGCAGGACCAGCGCGAACGCGGCCCAGCCGAACAGCCTTCGAATCATCGACGTACCTCCCTCATAGGGGTCACGGAAGGGGTCAGCGGCTGGAGAGGCAGACCAAGCCGCTTGGCGTGTGCGCGGGCCCGCCGGTTGACCTCGGACCGGGCGCGGGCTCTGCTCGGCACGGTCGCGTGTTCCGGCGTGGTACCGCCGGCCATGTCGGTGATTTCCCAGCCGGTACCGCGGACCAGGCGTGCCGTGACCACCGTGTGTCCGCCGGCATAGTGCCGGTCCACGGTCACCTCGGCATCGATGACCGAGGTCAGCTCGAATACGGCCACTCGCGGTTTCTGGACGCGCCACGGCGGCAGGTAGGGAAACTCTGTCCAGCGCGGAAACGTCCAGTCAAAGGCACGGCCGGCCGCCTCGCCGGTCAGTCGGACCTGGAAAGCCAGCGGCTCATGTGGGCCACGGTCGATGACCGTCTCCCACCGACCGGCCGGCGAGAAGAACATGCCGCCGGTCTCGAAGTCGCCCACCGGCCGCTCCAGCGGCACCGGGCACTCGTGCTCCCGGCCCCGTTCGTCGGGGTAACTCATGCCGCCGCTCCCGTGGTGAGCGCGGCAGCCCCGTGCGTCGCGGTGAACGCGAGCGCTTCACGGATCACGCGCTGTTCGGCGCGGCGTAGCCGGCGCCAGTCAAGGCGCGTTGGGTGTGGTTCGGCGGTCAGGACGCGGATCTCGGCATCCACTAGCGCCACCTCAGCAGCGATCAGCGGCTCTTCGAGCTCGATCGCGTCAAGTTGGTCAGCGGTCGGCCCGTCCAACTCGGTCAGGTCGTGCAGCATCGAAGGTCAGTTCCTTCCGGAAGGCTGCCGGCGGGCCGGCGTGGTCCGGCACTCGCGGCAGATGTCCTCATCGGGGGCGAGCGGCGCGAGCGCGGAGCACGAGCGGCACTCGCGCCAGATGGCGCTGTGCCGAGTCGTCACGCGCACGCACGCGGCGAACGAAGCGGCCATGCGGATCACCCCTCTCCAGGGCGGTAGGTCAGGGAGCACCAGGGCGCGGCGCGGTTCCTAGGCCATAGGCCGCGCCCTGGTGGACGTTGAGAAAGCAGAGATCGGGCGCGTTCAGCGCCGCTGCGGCCCTCGGCTGGGCTATGGCGGGCGGACAGGTCTTGCGGCCTGACAGGTCAACGGCCGACACCCGCGAGCCACCCCTAGGTCGCACGCTTCCGGGCCAATCGGGGAGACGGATCTCCCTGGATCCCGGGTCGTCACTGTGTAGTTCTCAAGGAGCCGCTTCGACCTCGTTGCTCGGCATGAGCGAGTCGTTATGTCGATCTGTCCTCTAGTCATTACAATGACTGATGACCTAGAGAGTACCCCGAGTCCTCTAGTTGTCAAGTCCTTGCAATGACCTATACTCAGAAGGACAGACAGACCTGACGCCCAGGAAGGGTCCAGCGATGGCGACCAAGACCGACCGGATCGCTACTGACCTGCGAAAGAAGATCCAGACCGGCGCCTTGCAGCCGGGAACGCAGCTTGCGGTTGAGGGAGTGCTCACGGACGCCTACCGGGTCAGCCTGGTGACGGTGCGCCGTGCGCTGGACCTACTGGCCGCAGAAGGGTTGATTGAGAAACGTCAAGGCATCGGTACCTTCGTCCGCGCTCCACGTCAGAAGATCCGCCGCAGCTCCGACCGCTATCAGTGGGAACATGACCGCGTCCGGCTGTCCGAGGAGGAGCGCCGGGCCTCTGGGGCGGTCGAGCAAGACACCGGGCTCGATCTGGATGATCTCGACTTTCACGCCGAGTACCGCACGATCGGTGCGGACGAGGACCTGGCGGAGGCGTTCGGCGTGCCCGTCGGGACCACGCTCCTTGAACGGGTCTACCGGACCAGTTCGCGCGAGGACCGAGCGCCGTTCGGCATCGGCCGGTCGCTCCTCGTGTACGACATGATCAAGGACAATCCGGCACTACTTGATCCGGCAAACGAGCCGTGGCCGGGTGGCACACACCATCAGCTCTCGACGGTAGGCATCGAGATCGACCGCATCGTGGATGACGTAACAGCCCGGCCGCCCCTCGGCGACGAGGCCGACGAACTCAGCATCACGGCCGGCGTCGCGGTGCTGGTGCTCCGGAAGACCTCGATCGACACCCGTGACAAGGTGGTGGAAATCGTGGAAGCGGTCTACCCGGGCGACCGGACCGAACTCAGCTACACCATTCGCCTCAAGCACTGGGACGAGTAGGGGAGAACGACGCAGGCCCGGCCGCTTCGTCCGGCCGGGCCTGCGTCGTATGCGGCGGGCTCACGCGAGGTTGTGCCGCGCGTAGGACGGGGGGCGCCATCCGACGATCGTCTCAGCCATGCGTACCGCTGAAGTGGCCGCACGTACGTCATGCACGCGTACGATGCGCGCACCCTGCAAGACGCAGACCACCAGCGTGGCGACCGTCCCCTCCATCCGCTCGGTCTTCGGCAGGTTCAGGGCCTCACCTATGAAGTGTTTGTTCGACACGGCAACGAGGGTGGGGTACCGAAGGCCCGTGATCTCGTCTAGCCGGCGCGTCAGCTCCAACGAGTGGTACGTGTTCTTGTTCAAGTCATGACCGGGATCCACGATGATTTGCGAAGGCTGTACCCCTCGCCCGAGCGCCACCTCCACACGCTCACGCAGGAACGTCTCCACCTCCGCCACGACGTCTTGGTACGACGGCCGGTAGACCCGGGTATGGGGAGGCGACGCAAGGCTATGTGTGATGACAATGCTTGCGCCGGTCTCCGCAGCCACATCAGCCAGCTCTCGATCGTGGAGCCCGGAAGTGTCGTTGATGACGTTGGCACCGGCCGCGATCGCCCGGCGGGCGACCTCGGAGCGGTCGGTATCGACCGAGATGACGACATCTGAGCCGGCGCGGATCGCCTCCACGACGGGCAGCACCCGGTCCAGCTCCTCCGCCTCACTGACCTTCGGCTTGCCAGGCGTGAAGAAGGGAACTCCGCCGACATCGATCCAGTCCGCCCCATCGCTGATCGCCTGCATCGACGCAGCCACGGCTGCGTCAAGGTCATATGTCCGGCCCGCGTCATAGAACGAGTCGGGCGTGCGATTGATGATGGCCATGACCGCCACCCGGCGGCTGAAGTCGAACTCATGTGCGCCGATCCGGCGCTTCGGCTCGATCAGGTCCGGGACGAAGACGTTATTCACGGGCGCGTTCTCCCTGATGGCGGCGGCTGGGCGCGATGTGCCGGCGGGCCGGCCGGTCCATCATCGCACTCCCCCCGGAGTGGCAGCCGGCTCGCGGCTACGGGCCGCAACTCGCGCATGGCGCAGCACGGCCTCCGGGGGGCCGTGGCGCCAGTGCCACAGGTTCCGCGCGTACATCACGCAGAAGAGGACGGACTGAAGGGCGAACCCCCATTGATGGGTCACGATCGCGTAGGTGAGCCATAGCTGCTGATTACATATGGCAAACACCCAGCCAGCACGCGGCGAACGGCCAGTCAACCACAAGCCGAAGACCGACACCGCGGTCAACGACCAGGACCACAGTTGCAGGCTCATGACGCGAGATCGACCCGGAACGCCAACTCGGTACGGTCGCCAGGAACGATCACGTCGGCGACCTCGACCACTTCGTCAGCCGCGTACATGATCCGACGCTGCGCAAGAACGGTCCCACCCTCGGGCACGTCCAGTAGCCGCGCCTCGTCCGGATTGGGCTGACGGCTCCACACCACGAGTTCGGCGTGCGTCAGCCGTACGCCGAGATCAGCGAGCTGCGCCATCGTGCCTCTGTCTGGGCGCTCGTCGGACGGGTCGACAGCCGGAGTGCCGTCAACGAGGTCCCAACGCAGGTAAGACCAGCTCGCCTGGTGTACTCGGCCGTCAACGACGTACAGGTGACGCCGGCAGAGCACCGCGAGCGGCTGTCCGGCGGCTCCGAACGCCTCCGCGACATGGGGCGGCGCCTGCATCCGCTCGTATTCACGGCTGACTTCGATGTTCGTCGAGGTATCGGTAACGGCCGACCAGAGATCTTTGTGCGGTGCTGGCAATGCCTGCCCGACCAGTCGGTACTCCCTACGCAGACCTTCCAGCGGGTAACGGCGGATCAGCCGGTGGGCACGGACGAAGGTTCCGCGTCCCTGGATGACATCGACTCGTCCCTCGTTGCGTAGCACGCGAATCGCGTTGCGGACCGTGGTGCGGTTCAGCCCGGCCGCCTGGCCGAGTTCTGGCTCAGGTGGCAGCGGACTACCGGGCGGGTAGTGCCCGGACTCGATCAACGCTCGGATCTGGTCCGCCAACTGCTTGTACGGCGGCTTGTCCGATCTCCGGTCGATTGGCTGGATCACGGAAGAGAGGATACCTCAAACGGGGGGACGTGGAGACGTTGACACGTCTCACCCTCTGCTCTACCTTCGGGCTTGCCGGTCGCGCCTGACCCCTCCGCCCGGCGCGACAGGACGATCACGTAGAGATCCCATTGAGGGCGGTGAAGCAGCTATGCCCTTGCTCATTGGCGCAGCGTGCGGCACCAGCTTGCTCCTCGGACTCGCGCTCGGCTGGTACGCGAGGAAGAAAGAGCGCTGGTGCGACGTATGCGGAGACCCCCTCCGCTGCATGATTTGTCACCCGGTCCCGACGCCCGGCGGCCGTCCGCTGGTCATCCGGGGCATCGCTCCGGCCATCACGGGCACGGACCCGACGCCCTTGATGACACGCCTGGCCCGGGAGCGAACGTCGCCGATACCACGGCGCGGCAGAGGGACGTGCCTTGGCTGACCATTGGACGGCTGACCCGTGGCAGCAGGCGGTACGGACCCTGCTCGGGCAGGCCCACCGCATCCTGACCACGCACGTACGAGAGCAAACGGGGGCGTGCGTGGCTTGCCGGAGTATCCCCGGCGAGGGGGGCGCGTGCACCGCGCGACAGCTAGCCGAGACCGTCCTACGCGTGTTCGCGCCCCCGGCCGGCGGCCAACCGACCAAGCGCCCACGCCAACCCCTCCGCCCGTCAAAGCAACGTGGCGACGACAGCCTTTGGGGCCACCATGTTCCCCGCCCTTACTAACCGGGTCTGCGCCTGGTGCGCGTCGGCGATCGATTGGGACACCGGCCTACGCGCCTGGGTCGGCGTCGACTCAGGCATGCGCTGTAGCGGTCTGTCCGACGGCATGCAGATCGTCGGGGGCCACCGGCCGGTCGAGCACGTCCGCCCGCCGGGTAAGAGGGGAGCGACCAAGCCATGACGGTCCTCGTCACTATCCAACGCGACGCCCCTCTGGGCTGGCTGGCATCGACGAACGGTCAGGTCTTGATCCGACAGGCCGTTAGCCTGTCCGCGTTGGACCGCGAGATTCGCGCCCAGTGCGGCCAAGACGACGTTTGGTACGAGTTGCACACTGGAGACGCGAAGCTTGATCACCTGCTCCGCACTATCCGTGCCGCCCGACGGGCGATGCGCCTCACCCAGGTACAGGTAGGCGTCTGGACCCGCATGGCCCTCTCCGCGCCCGCGCTGGCCGCCCTGCCCTCCCGGGACGCCGCGATTGCTCTTGGCCTGACCCACCAGCGCGTCCACCAGATCCGTCATTCGGCGGGCATCGGTGGCGACCCAGTGCCCGAGGAGACGTAGCCCTGCGAGCGGACAGCCACGATCGCCTTGCGAAGCGCCAGAATGAGTCCCGCTCTCTCGTACACGTGTACGAGAGAGCGGTACGCTCGGCTGGTGGGCGAGCGCAACAGGGATCGACAGCTTGTCGAGGCGCGGCTGGCCTACGTCGCGGCGGTACGTCGGCTGGATAGGGCCCTCCGTCGGTTCGATGAGTCCGGGATCCCGATGGACCCGGGACCGGGGCGGGAACCTTTCCCATGGACCCCCGAACAGGTCCGGCTCATCCTGGCTGTGTCACAGGGCTTCCGGGACGTGATCGACCGACGGCGGACGTGGGACGAACTACGCCGCGAGTGGCACCCCAGCCACTAGCCGAGATGGATCCCGACCCGGAACTTGTGAAGGCCGAGTTCGCCGAGCGGCTACGGCCGGCGTAGCCAACAAAAAGGCGGCTGAAACACTCGCAGCCCCGACGTGATGGGATCCCCGATCCCGCACGCCGCCTCTTGGTGTTTCAGCCTCCGTCGGCCATGCAACTGGGCAGCCCGGATCGCCGATGGTCGACGTTGCGGACATGCGGTAGGACGGTCGGTTATGGAGATCCTGCCCGGAGTGCCGCCGCAAGACGTAGGTCCTGCGGTAGCTCCACCCGCTACCGCGTCGGCTGCGTCGAGCCCGGTGCCCCGGCTAAAGATGTGGGGAATCCGGCGATCAATTGCGGTGACCGTGGGGGCAGCGGTCCTGCTCGTCTTGGCGTTGGTTCTAGCCGCGTTGATGTACGGGCACTTCCCTGCGATCAAACGTGATCGTGTTGTCAGCACGGGCACGCTGTTCGACCTGCTCAAACTGATCTTCGCCGTCGTTGCGGGTGTTGGAGGCTTCGCGGGCCTAGCCGTGGCCTACCGCCGCCAGCGAATACTGGAACACGCCAGCGAGCTGGCGCACGCGGCCGATGAGCGTGCCGAGACCACCAAGCTCCTGGCCCAGGCCGCCGACGAGCGGGCACGACTGGAAACCGAACGCAACGGCGTACGACTCTTCAACGAACGGTTCACGAAGGCGGCCGAGCAACTCGGTTCGGACAAAGCCGCCATCCGACTAGCGGGCGTATATGCAATGGCGGGACTCGCGGACGACTGGCCAGCCGGTCGCCAAACCTGCATCGACGTACTGTGCGCCTACCTACGCATGCCCTACGAGCCAGCCTCGGAAGCGCCAACCGGTGAACCCCAAGCCATTACGGCCGAGCACGAGGCTGCAAGGCAGCGGGTACGGGACGCAAAGCAAGAACGCGAGGTACGCCATACCGTCATCGCGGTCATCGCCGCACACCTTCAGGACCCAGCCGACGCTACAACTTGGTGCGGTCATGAACTCGACTTCACCGGTGCCGTTTTCGACGGGGGAGGCTTCATGGAAGCCAAGTTCACCGGCGGCGTCGTGTCCTTCGGCGACGCCCAGTTCATCGGGCCCCACATGCTCTTCGACATGGCCGAGTTCAACGGCAGCGAGGTGTTCTTCATCGGCGCCAGGTTCACCGGCGGCGAGGTCCACTTCAACGGGGCCAAGTTCACCGACGGCGTGGTGTTCTTCAGCGACGCCCAGTTCACCGGCGGCCAGGTCCACTTCAGCGGGGCCAAGTTCACCGACGGCGAGGTGTACTTCAGCGACGCCCAGTTCACTGGCAGCAGCGTGTTCTTCAGCGATGCCCAGTTCACCGGCGGCGAGGTCCACTTCAACGGGGCCAAGTTCACCGGCGGCGAGGTGTCCTTCAGCGGCGCCCAGTTCACTGGCAGCAGCGTGTCCTTCACCGACGCGCAGTTCACCGGCGGCGCCGTTGACCTGCGCAAAGTGGCGAGCTTCAAGGTGCCGCCACGCTTCGACACTTGGCCGGAGAAGCCAGCTCGCCTGCTGTTTCCGGCAGCCTGACGGGACATCCGCGCGGCGCCGTGTCGCATGGGTGTCGTCGTGCCGATGATCCGCCCGGGAAGCGCTGGTCAGGGCCGGGCTGGTCGTTGCCTTGAAAACTTCTAGGGGCTTGACGGCTCCTCGTGGGTTCGAATCCCACGCCCTCCGCCCGCTCCAGCAAACAGCAGGTCGACCCCCAGGTGCTGGATGTGGAACCTGGCCCGAACTGATCAAGCGGTACCGCCGGCGGACCGGCGGTCACCGCGTCAAGGGTCAACCGACCCGGTACCAGGAGCCCCAACCGCTGACGTTGGTGAGCTTCGTCCCCTCGGTCAGGGCGGCGAACCCGGAGATCAGGAGGCCGCCGACGGGCTGCCACCCGGTCCATGGTCCGGTGGACGGGTTGGCGACCTTGAACCAGCCACCGTTGTCGTTGCCACGGACCAGCGACACGACGCCCGTGTCGCCGACGGTGGCGGTCAGGGCCGGTTCGGCGCTGATCCCGCCGCCCAGGCTCTGCCAGGACGACCAGGCACCGTCGGCGAAATGCCGCTCCAGCAGCGAGGTATCCGCGGCCAGGGCAGTCAGGGTCAAGCCGTTGGTACCGGTCGCGGTGATCGCGGGGCCGATAGTGATCGAACCACCCAGCGACTGCCAGCCACTCCACTGCCCGCCGGTGCGCTGGGTCAGCCACACCGCGCCGTCGGTACCCCGCACCACCAGGCTCAGCGTGCCGTCCGCGCCGAGCGTGGCCGACGGCGAGCTGGTCAGGATGGGCGGCAGGTCCAGCGACCCCCAGGCGGTGAGCGCCCCGCTGTCGCTGACCGTACGGGTCCAGATCCGGTTGTCCAGACCCTGCACGAACACGGTCGTCTCGGTCGGGCCGGTGGCCACCGCCGTGGGGCTGGCGTAAATGGTTCCGCCGAGGCTGCTCCACAGGGTCCACACACCGTTGTTGCGGGTGCGTTCCCACACGGCTCCGTCGGTACCGCGCGCGAAGAGGTGTACGCCGCTCGCCGTCTTCGCCGCGGCCGGGTGGGCCGCGCCGTACCCGGTGCCGCCGTGCAGGTCGACGAACGTGTAGCCCAGGTTGCGGTAGTACTCGATGATCGTCGGCAGCGCGGCGACCGTCGCCGGATTCGGATTGGCCTGGTTGTGCATGAGGATCACCGGATGCTGCTGACTGCTGCCGGCCTCGGCGCGCGTGATGATCCGGTTCACCCAGTACGGGTCCGAGGACCCGTTGGCCTTCCAGTCCTCGGTGTCCACGGACCACATCCACACCGCGAGGTGGCGCTGGTACGCGGCGGTGAGGGTGTCGGCGTTGTACGACCCGTACGGCGGCCGGAAGATGCACGTCGGCTCATTGACCAGGGACATCTGTTCGGCGGTGGTTTCATCCATCTGCACGCCCTGGTCGGCCAACGACAAGGTGGTCATGTTCGGGTGGTCCCAGGTGTGGTTGCCCAGTACCAGCCCGAAACCCGCCTCGCCCCGCACGGTCGTCGAGAACACGGCCTGGTTCACACCGATGTTGAAGAACGTGCCCGGCACCCCGTACTTCTGCAGGACGTTGATGATCGGCAGGGTACTCGGGCCGGGTCCGTCGTCGAACGTGAGAGCGACGGTCTTGCCGGAGCCGGGCGCCACGCTTTGCGTGCCGTACGGGGCAGGCGGGCAGTTCGCCAGCGACGCGGCCGCGGCGGTGGACACGCGGTTCGGCTTGGGTACCTGCGATGGGTCCGCGGCCAGTACCCCGTTGTTGTCGAGCGGCCCCTCCTCGGTGGACTGAGCGCCGTCGCCGGGGGACGGCGGTGGTATCGCCGAGGCGGGCGTACCCGCGATGGCGAACGCTGCGAGCGGCAGTGACAGGACCAGCGCGGCCGCACGCAGACGCGAACGAAACATCGGCACTCCGATTCTGCTCCCCCCCGGCGACCCGTCCGGCGAGGGATGCCACCAGTGTGCGCGAATCAGCAACCGTGCCATAGAGGCAAACGAATACGGCACAGGGACGAAGGGCCCGCTGTCTTCGTCCGTTCCGCCAATGGCGTTCAGCACGAGGGGCCGGCCACGGAGAATAGGCACAGATCCCGCCCGGCCGTCGAGAACAGCCGGTCAGGATGCCTGCGAACCGGTTCCGCGTAATAGAAACCGTCCCACGCGGAACTGTCTGCAACGCGACGCGCACCGGATCGGGGTTACCAATGTGCGGCGCGATAGCGGGTTGCCGCGGCAACGTCCGGCGTTGACAAACCCCGCGACCCGCTCGGCGTAACCCGTAGGAGCAGGTCAGCCCGGTTGACCGCGCTCGCGGCCACCTCGACGAGGACCTCGCCGGGTCCGGCGACCGAGTCCGGCACCTCCGTCCACTCCAGCACCTCGGGCCGCCGGGCTCGCCGATCACGATCGCGTGCATGGCCCTCATCTCGCCCTGTGCGGCATCGTGCTGCCGTGCGCGGCACGGCCGGTGGCCGCCGGTACGTGTCTCAACCGGTCCCGGATGCCTATCCTGTCCGCATGCCACCATCGCCCCTGTCGCTGGACATCATCCGCGGTGACGATGGCGTGCCGTGCCTGGTGGTCGCCGGTGAGATCGACCTCGCCACGGCCGGCAGCGCCCTGTTGGACGAGAAGCCCAGCGCGCTGATCCTCGACTTCGCCGGGGTGGGCTTCTGCGACTCCTCGGGAATCGGGGTCCTCGTCCGCCTCTACAACCGGGCCGTCGTGATCGGCTGCCGGCTCACCCTGCGGCGCCCGACCCCGAACGTCCGGGCGGTACTGGACATGACCTCACTCACCCGGATCCTGCGGGTCGACGACGACCAGCCCGACCCGAGTACCGCCTGCTGACGGTGGCGTTCACCGTCGCCACCCTCACCGTGGCCGGGCTGCCGTCGCCGCTCGCGACCGGTCGGGGTCAGTCGGGGAGGACGAGCCGGCCGGTACCGTCGCGGCCGGCCGGGAGGACCGCGGTGACCGCCTCGGTGGGCAGCGGGCCGTAGATGTGCGGGTACCTCTCCGCGCCCGGCTCGGGTACCTCGTACCGGACCGGCGCGGTCACCCGAGCACTGTCGATGACCAGTACCACGAGGTCGTCGGCGTCACCGTAGAGGCACTCGGCCACCGCGCGGAGCTGGTGGCGCAGGGAGCAGTGGATGAAGCCCTGCTCCTCCAGCGAGACGCCGCGGGTCGACATGCGGTACTCCCCCGCCGGCAGCGCCGCCTCCCACACCGCCCGGTGCGTAATGTGGTACAGCTCCGTCATCCGCTGCCGCCCAATTCCGGGAATCGGCATGGCGCCAGTGTGCCAGTGCAGCGGAGTGGCGACCGCCCCGTCTTTGGTGGACGGACGGGCCTAGATTCCTCGTGTGGCATTCCGCGGTGTGGCCGACGTAGCGATCCGCCGGGCGGTCGACGACGACGTGCCCGCCCTCGCCCGGCTGCGGCGGGCGTGGACCGAGGAGCAGGAGCCGTCCGGCGCCGACCCGGACTTCTGCGTGGACCCGGACTTCGAGGCGCGGTTCGCCGCGTGGTACCGGGCCGAGTCGCCGCGCCGCGTCACGTGGGTCGCCGAGGACGAGGGTCGGCTCGTGGGGATGGTGAACCTCGCCGTCTTCACCCGGATGCCCCGCCCCGGGCGTCCCCCGAGCCGGTGGGGGTACCTGGGCAACGCGTTCATCCTGGCGCCGTACCGCAACCGGGGTATCGGCCGGCGGCTGGTGGACGCGCTGCTGGAGTACGCCGCGGAGCAGGGCTTCGTCCGCGTGGTACTCAGCCCGAGCGACCGGTCGGTGCCGTTCTACCAGCGGGCGGGTTTCGGACGGGCGGACATGCTGATGGCCAAGGTCATCGATTCCTGATCTCCTTGGCAGGATCGTCGACGGGACCGAAGTGGCTCGGAGGTCCGCCTGAGCGCGTGGCACACTGAGCACGGCTGCGGTTCAGCCGCAGCTCGGGAGGGCTCGCCTAGTGGCCGATGGCGGCAGTCTTGAAACCTGCGGCCTACGGGCTTACCTGCTCTCGAAGTAGGTTGCCGGAATCTCCCGCCCTCCCTACCTGGTTGGACTCCTTACGATTACTTTGTGGCTGTTGCTGCCCTGATCATTGCTCTGCTCGCGCTCATCGTGTCCGTCGGCAGCGGCGTCTACACGCGAATGCAGGGCTTGGAAACAAAGCGGCTGGCACAGATCGAGGCCGAAAGGCGGCACGAGGAACGGAAGCCTGTCTTCGTACCCCAGGTCGAACCAGTCAACGGCGGCGCCTGGTATCGGCTCTGGCTAGGGCTTGAGGATGGTCCGCATCTCGCCGGGCTCGACCTGGAGATCATCGAAGCACGTGGGGTGGCGTTCCCTCCGCCGCAAGACGGTGTAGATCCACGCGGTCGCGAGCCGAATATCGCCACGTGGGGGGAGATCCGACCAGGTGAACGTGCATGTTGGAGGATCGAGTTGTGGGAGCGCCAGCCGCGGGAGATGCGGGCTCGGGTCCTAGCACGGGGCGTCAACGGAGAATCATGGGTGATACCACTTCTCGTTCATGTCCCTCCCGGTGGGCGAGCCCAAATCTGGTAGTTTCCGCCTCGCTGCCGCGACGGAGGCAGCCTTGTTGTGGTCTGAGTTCTGGTCTCATTCGTGACCGTCCGGCGGTGTCCGCCGATGGTCGTGTCGGGCTCTGACCAGGACGTGCGATCACGTCAGAACTCGTGCGTACGTGCCACCGTGGCCCTGAAAAGCGGACGGTCGGCGGTTCGACCTCGCCCCTGGCCATCACGAGCACCTGTAGGCGATCTTGCTGTAGTTATCGTGTGGACGAGCGCTACAGAAGATCGGAGGGGTTTGCGCAGGTCACAGAGCATCGGCTATGAAGAACCCCGCAGCACCGGGTGACACGGGCGCGGTCTACGTGCGACGATCGCGGCGGGCCAACGTGTTGACGACTTCGACTCACTCGGGTAGTCAACCGGCCCGAGATACAGGTGCCCCCGCTCCCTGGTGAGAGGGAACGGGGGCAGAGCAGTTGCCCTGTGGCCCTGCCTGTATTCAGGCGGGGCCACACCCCTTCAGCACCAGAACAAGCACGGTCAGGGCGAGAATCAGTGCGGTGATCGCTGCGATCCGTTCCTCGCGTACCGTTCTGGTGGTCTTTCGCGGCCGCTTCTTCACGGCGCCCTCCTTCCATGGAGGGCGAGCGAGTCTCGCCCTCCATGGACGGGTGAGATTCGCTCCATGGGCAGCGTAAGGGCTTGCAGCGGCACGCTCATAGTCACAACAACAATGTCATACCGAACAACTACGCCGAGTAACTTCTTGTGGGCGCGTCGACCCCCGCCCGGGAGACGGACCACGCGTACCGGACCGGCCGCCCTCCTGCACGATGTGCTATTGAGCGTGTCCCAACCTTGTTTCGGCAGGTGGTCGTGGGTTGACAGTGGGGCTGATGGTGGTCAGCCGCAGTTCAGTAGGGGTGATCCACTTTGTGGCGCGAGAGCCACCGTCGGGGTGGGCCCTGATCACGATG
>WNFU01002636.1_pt1 | contig 50441 bp, 33 predicted proteins | sample 5400121 | NCBI WGS metagenome assembly WNFU01 (sample SAMN13153360, study PRJNA577476) | soil metagenome | isolation source: 100 cm soil or saprolite under grassland replicate 1 | place: USA:California | collected 2016-06-15 | reverse complement strand
ACACGTAGATTTCTGTCAGATGGTCATTTATGCTTGGCATTGGGTCGTCCTTCATTGAAGTTGTAGTTGTGTTGCAACGTAATTCTACTCTTCAATGAAGTTCTGACGACCCATATTCAACCCAAGACTGGGATTAACTCAAATAACGTAGCCCGATAGCGAAAGAGTGACTCTCTCGCCCTGGCTGGGTCTGGTCAAACGGGCTTGTTCACATCTCCCAAGCCCCCACCATAGCCGCTAGGCTTGGTGGCGGGTGTTTGACTCCATTTCCTCAGTCGAGATGAAAAACTTCAACCAGATTTATCGCCACAGGACTATTGTCATCATTGGTCAACATCAAATCTCTCATGTGCGCCCACCAACGCCGGCAGACTTCGGTCTGCGCGATCTTCGCCCATAACTCTTCCGATTCGATCTCGACGTAAGCGAAGAGCCTGTCGGTTTCGCGGTCGAGGAAGATCGAGTAGTTGCGCGCGCCATGTCGCCTCAATACGTCTTGCAACTCCGGCCAGATGGGGTTGTGGCGGCGCTCGTATTCCGCCTGATTGCCAGGTTTCAGAGTCATCAAGAATGCCTTGCGAATCATTTCGTTCTCTCCCGGAGCGCGCTTGCGCGAAATTGGAGCCTCATCCCATTGGCCTCCTGCCCGTTATGCTTCTGATATGTTTTTCGATATCACTTCTGACTTCATGGGTTCTGAAATCAGCCACAAGCGCGGAGGAACCGGGGCCGATCCACAGACCGACCGAACCGTAACCGGCGCCGCGCCCGGAAGTGTCTACACTCAGAGTGGGGATGTTGCCGCCGCTAACGAAGACGGCGATGACTTCTTTGGAGATCGAGATTCTCACTTTGAACCACTCGCCAGATTGGCTATACGGCAGATCGAATTGCGCTTCCTGATTCGCGTTCCGATCCGGGTCGGTTGAAAGGTATTGGACGATCACGCGCTGACTGGCGCCTTCGTCCGGCGCCTCGTTTCCGACGTGAAAACAGACGGCCTCGAATTCCCTCTCGTTCTGAACGTGAAATGCTATGCCGACGTCCTGTGGAACCGCGGCGATGTTCAGATCGATCTTGCCAACAGAGAAGCGCAAGCCTTCGACCCACGTGAGACCGGCGCCTGGACGCGAATCGAAGCTCACCGCTTGTTGGTTTCTGTATTCGACGCTCGACGCCGCGCGGTTGACCAAAATCCATCCTTCTCCTGCGCCGCGGCTTTCTTCGGAGCCCCGGTCTTCATTGGAGACCAGCCTTCGCAAGTCGAACTTCTTCTGCTTCGTTCGCGTCGTGCTGATCCCAACACTCATGAAAAATATTGCGAACAAGTCCGAGAAAAACTGCTTCACTCTTCCCATCCAGACGGCCTCTCAGTATGTCGCCCTGCCTCCGGTCATATCGAAGGTGAATCCGGTCGTGAAGCTCGCGCCTGGCGAGACGATGAACGCCGCCAGATACGCGATCTCTTCGAGCGTCCCGCAGCGCTTCATCGGGATCTTGTCGGTCATGTATTTCACCTGCTCTTCGGGCAAGGCTTCGACCATCGCCGTGCGAATCACGGCGGGGGCAAGCGCGTTGACGGTGATTCCGGTCTCGGCGTACTCCTTGCCCTGCGCCTTCGCCATCCCGATCACGGCGGCTTTCGAGGCCGAGTAGGCCAGCATCCCCGCGTTGCCCTCCTTGCCGGCGATCGAGGCGATGTGCAGGATGCGCCCGTAATTCCGTCTGAGCATGTGCGGCAAGACCGCGCGCGATGTCAGAAAAGAGCCGACGACGTTGACCTCGAAGACGAAGCGGAAATCGCCGAGTTCGACCTCATGGCTTTTGATATTCGTCTTGCCGGTCACGCCCGCGCTGTTGACCAGAACGTCAATGCGCCCGAACCGCTCGGCGATCTGGTCAATCACAGATTTGACCTGGTCTTCTTTCGTCACATCGCAGGCGTAGGCGAACGCGTTTCCCCCGACCGACTTCACAGCCGGCTGGAGCACCGCCGGGTTCAAATCGATCATCGCCACACTCGCGCCGTCGCCGCTCAGCTTCTTCGCTATCGCCAGCCCGATCCCCGACGCGCCGCCGGTGATGATTGCAACCTGATCTTTGAATTGCTCGCTCATTTTTCCTTTCCTTTTTCAATCGGCGGATTCACTGGCGGAGGATTCACTGGTCGATTGATTTTTATTGTCATCACCTTTAATTCTTGAATGTGACTCTCGCGTAGAGGGGTGAGCTTTATATCTCGACCGGTGTTAGTCGCCGGATAGTCTGTTTCGAGTTTATGCGCAATTTCGCTCATCTCAGCCTGGGCTTGCTCTAACGTGACGCCGTTTTTCAAGCGCGCAGTCACGTACAGTTCAATGCTTTTCTTTTCAACGCCTGGACTTTCAGAATCAAAAGCCAGCGGTGTCCACACATCGCAATATTTCGGAAACTGGAAGTTGTCCGGCATAACGCCGACGACGGCGTATTGCTCCCGATCGAGCGTTATTGTTCTTCCAATCAGGCTCGGGTCGCCACCGTATCTGCGCAGCCACAATCTGTCGCTGATAACCGCAACATGATCACCACCAGGTTTGCAGTCCTCAGAAATAAATACGCGCCCTAAAGCCGGCTGTACGCCCAGTGTGGTAAAAAAGTCGGCGGAGACCAACTCGGATTGAATTCGTTCCGGCTCCGATCCGCCGGTGAGGGCGCGCGCCCGGAATACGTGCGCCGCAATCGATCCTAAAGTTTTACTCTGGCTTCGCAACGCAAGAAAGTCTGTGTCCAAGAGCGTCTCCTCTCTTGCAGGCGAAACTTTAACGACACTCACAAGCCGGCCAGGATCAGGATAAGGCGGGCGCTTATGCATGAGCTCGCAGCCTGAGATAAGAAGCAGCGCCGCCATAGATGCGGCGCGAAATAGAGATTTCATTGGATAACCACCTCTTTCAAATCGGCCCCTTCAACTGGGTTAAAGCCGTTAACTCGTGGCCATGCTACTCCCAGTCGGGAGCCGGGCGATCTTTAAGCCAAAGAATGAAATCCATATTCGGAGGAATGCCGCCTAATAGGCGGAGCCTGGCTGCGCACTGGGCGCGGTGACCATGACTGTGCAGACAGACTTGCATCATCGCCTGGGCGACCGAACAACTGAAATCAGGGATGAAGGGCGTCTCCAAGATTCGCGCTAACTCAGGCTCCTGAACCTGAGCTATCCACTCCATCTCCTGCTCGTGAGTTTCCCGATACTGCGCCGCGATAGCTTCGAGCGACTCCGGAGTCCGCGATTCCTCTTCGACTACGAACGGAAGCCCCAGACTTAACCGCAGCCAGAATCGGTTGGCCAGGATGATGTGATGGAGCAGCTTCTGCAGTTCCGGATCTTGAGCAGCCGCTTCATGCTGTCGAATGGCCTTCAGCAAGGAGGCGTTCGCGTATCCTTTGTGAAATAAATAGCGCAACCATGTAGGGGCAGACCTGCGTGTGGGGCCCCGGATTGGGTCTACAGATCACCACCGGGGCCCCACACGCAGGTCTGCCCCTACGCTGGATTGCGTGGTTGCACTTATTTTTCAAAGACCATCAACCCACGGTAGGTGTGTGAGAGCCTCCGCGTCGCGTCAGCGACGCCTGAAATCAAGCTTCGCTGACGCGACGCGAGGCGTTTCCCACAAATCTTACCCGGCGTTGAAACGCCGGGCTAAATTCAAATGCCGCTACCGCGGCATAGGACCTGATCGTCCACAGAAATGCCAACAAACTTTGTTTACGGCGTATTCAGATTTTCGGCCTTCGCCCCGCCCACGGCTTCGCATCTTCAAATTGCGCGGCAAGGCGAAACAGCGTCGCTTCGTCGCCGAACCGCGATGAGAACATCACGCCCACTGGCAGCCCGTCCGGCGTCCAATGCAGCGGCGCGGACATCGAAGGCTGTCCCGTAACGTTGTAAAGCGACGTGAACGGACTGAACTCAGTGATCTCTTTCGTGAACGTTTTCATGTCTTTCGGCGACAAGCTCAACAGGCCTAGCGGGACTGGCGGTTTGCCCAGCGTCGGATTGATGATCACGTCGTATGTCTGATGGAATTTCGCCATCATCAAGCCGATTTGATGAATCGTCGCGATGGCGCGCGAATAGGCCACGCTGCTTACATTGCGCCCCTGCTGGGCCATCGACCAGGTCACAGGCTCCACGTCTTTGTCGGTCACGGGGCGGTCAAGCGGCGTGGCCGCGTCGTCCAAGGCCCTGGCGACCGAGACGTTGACGATGGCCAGAAAGGCGCCGCGCAGGATTGCGGCGTCAACGGGCCATTTCGCTTCCTCGACTTTGTGTCCGAGGCTTTCGCAGAGCTTCGCCGCCGCCGTCACCGCCTCCTTGCATTCTGGGTCGACCGGCGTTCCTGCGGGCGAATCCGCGATCAAGGCGATTCGCAATTTGCCGGGATCAGCGCCGACCTCGTGCAAAAAGGGCCGCTGCTGTGGCGGCGGGTAGTAAGGCGACCCGAGTTCGACGCCGGATGAAACGTCGAGCAGCGCCGCGCTGTCGCGCACCGATATCGTCACGGCGTGATGCGCCGACAATCCGTTCCACCCCTCGAATTGCCCCGGCCCCATCGGGACGCGCCCGCGCGTCGGCTTCAGTCCGAACAATCCGCAGCACGAAGCCGGGATGCGGATCGAGCCGCCGCCGTCGCTCGCGTGCGCCATCGGCAGGATGCGGCCGGCGACCGCCGACGACGCCCCGCCTGACGATCCCCCGCTCGTTCGTTCCAGGTTCCACGGGTTGCGCGTCTGGCCGTAGAGAACAGATTCGGTGGTCGTAGTCAGCCCGAGTTCCGGCGACGCGGTCTTGCCGAAAATCACCAGTCCCGCCTGTTTGTAGCGAGTGACGAGCGTGCTGTCATAATCGGCCACCTGATCCTTCCAGACCCTGCCCCCATAAGACGTGATCGTGCCCTTCAGGTATTGACCTAGATCTTTCAACGCGAACGGCACTCCGCGAAATGGCCCCTGACCCGACCCGCTCTTGATCTGTTCTTCGGCCTTGTCGAAGAATAGATGAGTGAAGGCGTTGATTTTTGGGTTAATCGCCTCGACGCGCTGGCGAACGGCGTCGAGCAGTTCCGCCGGCGCGATCTGTTTTTTCGCAATCAACTCGGCCAGGCCGAGCGCGTCGTATTTGTCGTATTCGGACGGCAATCCTGTGAGTGTCATGGTTCCTCCTGAGAATGGAATCAGAGACGGCGCGGCTACCCCAAAACTCGCGGCGGCGGCCCGCCTGAGCATTTCGCGGCGGTTGATTGAATGTTCGCTTCCCGTCATCGAATTTCTCTTGCCAGATGTTCTATAAGCTCGGCTTTGTCCTTTTTGTGGCGCAGGCGCAAGCGCCTGCGCCACAAAAAGGACAAAGCCAGCGCCATTTTTCGATGTCGTAATCCGATTCGGCGCTGCGCGCCGATCTCAGAACGGACAAAGTCGAGATAAAATGTTCGATAATGATCTCGGTCGCGGGGCAATGCGCGATGACTATAGCAAAGGCGGGACTAAACTGACATATTGAGGGGCCAATGATGAGTGGGATAATTTTGGATACCGAACGATTGAGCTTGCGCGAGATCACCGTCGCGGCGCGTGGCCGGGCGAAACGGATTGCGAATCGAGAAGGAGGTCTTCTGGCGAGGTTATCGGCATTACGTCTACGCAATCGAACGAAGGTAGCAGATAAGAGATTGCGCGGTTGCAAGCGGAAGGCGTAATCTAACTAGCGAGACGAGTTTCAAGGAGGCTGAATGTGATTACTCAAGTGTCCGTCACAGACTTCAAAAGCCATGCTCATACCGAGATTTCTCCCGGGCGAGTTACGGCGCTGGTTGGGCCAAATGGTTGCGGTAAAACCGCGATCTTGCAGTCCATCCACTATCTAAGCCAGTTGACTGACCAAACTGTGGATATTGTCTTCAGTCAAGAGCGTGATCCATCTCATCTTCTGCGGCGCGGATGCCAGAGTTTTAGCCTGTCAGTTGGCGGGCAGCAGATGGCTACTCCGCAGCAAAAGTCGGCGCCTATTTGGAATGTGGCAGTCACTTTAACCTTAGTTAAAGCACAGGCCGAAGCGACAAGTCATCCGGATTGGTCTACTGAAGTCAAGTGGCAATGGGGCGATGAAAAATCTAGTGGCGTTCATATGCATAATGGGCAAACTTTTTTGCACGCGCAAGTTAAACCTGAGGTCATGCGCGCTCTGCAACCAGTGGCATATTTTAAGGCTGCCTTGAAGAACCTTTCGTCACCTTCTTATTCCGAGAAAACACTGCCGCGAGTTGCTTTTGACGGAACTGGTCTGGCTTCGGCGGCGGCTTACCTGATGACTGCTGAGCCAGAAAGGCATCAAGTAATCGAAGAAGCGCTACGCAACATCGCGCCGGCAGTGAAGCGAGTGCGTGCAAGACCAGCGACAGTGATTCTGCAAGAGAGAAAGGTCTTCTCATTTAACGAAGCTCGCGTGCCTTATGATGAACGGCGCGAAGTGACTGGACATGAGCTGATCTTTGACACAATCGGCGCTGACGGTGTGCCAGCTCATGCAATGAGCGAAGGAACGCTATTGGCGTATGGGCTGCTCACCATGCTCTATAGTCCATCGAATTTTCAGCTTTTCTTGCTGGACGACATTGAGCAAGGGCTTCATCCGCTCGCTCAACGGCGACTGATAAATACACTCAAGGAATTTGCCAAAGAGCGAAATCAGCAAATCCTACTTACCACTCATTCGCCATATATCGTTGACGAGCTTAACGCTAACGATGTATGGGTGATGGCCATAGACCGGGAAGGAGTCAGCCACGCCAAGAGATTGAGCGATCATCCAGACGCCCAACGAGCGATGCAAGTCCTGACTACCGGCGAGTTTCTCGGCGCAGAGGGTGAAGACTGGGCTTAACGGATTCGTTTGCGACGGCGCAGACGAAGAGCAAAAGCTTAGCCGCATTCGTCAGCAACTCGGCTTCGACCCCTGCGAAGAGGCGCACCGCCTGCGCTTTGCGTCACGCACATCGCGCCCCGAGCGAGATCCGAAGAGGATTCTCGGCGATCTGACGAACCAGAACTCCGAGAGAGAGGAACGATGCTGGAAAGAGACCGCGCTAGGGCTTCTACGAGCGCGAGGGCGACAAACCTATCTCGAAGAATTTCTGGCTGAAGTCAGTGAGCGATTGCTCCCTTTGCTAGCGAAATAAAACATCTGAGGAAGAGAAATGGGTTGAAGAAATGGCTGAGGATACCAATATCAGATGAGGGCGTCTCACCGGCTGAAGACGCTGCAATCTTGAAATAGAACGCTTCCTTTCAGTAATGTCAGCCCCTGGCGAGAAATTTCATGGTCTGGCTAAAAAAAATTTCTTCGGTCCGCCAATGGCGAGCAAAACGTCTTTCCCTCCCCCTATCCGCTTGCGCATTGAGACGGGCGCTTTATAATCCGCAGGTCTGACCACCCTGTTTACTTGAATCGACCTGAGCACCTCCGAGGCTTATGTCCAAACCCCTGCAGGATTGGGAGTTAACCCGAGAAGCGCTTGATCGCTTTCTCGATTGGCTGGACGCCGACCGCGAACAAGCGGGGCGTAAATACGAAGCCATTCGCCGAGGTCTGATAGCTCTCTTCAACTGCCGCGGCTGCTCCGCGGCCGAGGACCTGGCCGACGAGACCATTAATCGCTCGATTCGCCAACTGTCCTCGATTGAAGACTCCTACGAGGGGGATCCGGCCAAATACATTCACGGCATCGCCCGCTTCGTGGCGCTTGAATATTTCAACCGGCAGGTAAAAAGATACGGCGGCCCCGCGCCTGAAGATTTGCCCGATCCGTCGCGGACCGGCGGGCCGGACGAAGAAGATGAGAGGGAGGCGCTCAGCAGATGTTTGCGGCGCTGCCTGGAAAAGTTAACACCGGAGAAGCGCAAGATATTTATCCTCTATTACCGCGAAGGAAACCGGTTGAACCTCGATCACCGCAGGTCGCTGGCCGAGCAGTTCGGCTGTTCGATCAACGCTCTTCGCATCCAGATGCACAGGCTGAATGAAGAGCTGCGCCTCTGCATCACTGATTGCCGCAAACAGGCGGCGCCGGGCAAAAAACTCTGAAATTTCCCGCCCCATCATTGCATACAGTAATGAAAGGAGCCTTCATGTCGGCGCCGACGCCTTGAAAGAATGAAAATCCTCTGGCAGCGCTGCCCATCTTGCCTGCGGCTTCCGGCAATGTCTGATTGGCCGAAGCAAGCAGACAAGAATGCCACTTCGGAGGAGTCTTCATGTCGTCGGCGCCGGCGCCATGAAAGAATGAAAATTGCCCCTGGGGCGCGCATCGCTTGGGAGCGCGCCTGGCTTCGATCAGTGTCTGAGTTATGCAAGGGCGGCACGCTGGAAGCGATGCGTACCCGGGGATTTTCTGAGGGGAGCGAAGAATGGTTTGTGTCCCCTTTTGAGGCCCTATGACTCTGCTACCGGAACAAGAAGATCAGATCAGACGATACCTGCTGGGCGCCGCGACGCCGGACGAAGTGGAGCAGGTGGAGACTGACCTGCTGCGCGGTGAAGAGAACGTCGAACTAGTGCTGCTGATCGAGGATGAGCTGATCACCGATTATGCGCTCGGCGCGCTTGAGCAGCGGGAGCGCGAGCTTCTGGAGGAAAACTTTTTCTCCACGCCGGAGCGGCAAGAGAGGCTGATGATCGCGCGTGAGATGGTGAAACAGGTAACCGCTTACGGCAAATTGGGAACGGTGGAAGAGATGGAGGAAGCGCGGACTGGCGACAAGTCGTGGGTCGCGCCGCAAATGTGGAAATGGATGATCGCCTCGTTCCAGTCCGGCCAATTCAACCGGATCGGCCAGGTCAGATGGAAGATCGCCGTCTGTGCGGCGCTCGTGATCGGGCTTGGGCTTGGGATATGGATTCTGCGGATAAGCTTTAGGAAGACCGAAGTCGACGCGCGATTGGATAAAGGGATGGTCGCGCTCAATCAGGCCTATCGCGAGCGGCGTCTTGTCAAGGCGCGGATTACAGAGTTGCAGTACGCCCCGTTCCGCGAAACGCGCGGAGGACCGGAAGCGGACGGCGAGCAGGCCGGCATTGATCTGCCTGCTCGTCGCCGCGCGTTTGACTTGCTGGACGACGCGGTCAGGGAAAATCAAACTGCCGGGGCAGCCGGAGCAGCCGGAGCAGTCGGGTCGCCTGAGGCAGCCGCCGCGGCGCATCACGCGATGGGGCGATTCCATCTGACGCGCAAGAATTTCGACGACGCGATCGCGGAATTTGAAGCGGCGCTTAAAACCGCGCCCAATGACGCCAGGCTTCACAGCGATCTGGGCGCGGCGTTGATGGAGAAGAGCGACCTCGAAGCTTTGGGGAAATCGGGACGAGACCCGCGTACGCTGGATCGCAGTCTCGAACATCTCAACCGCGCGATCGAACTGGACTACTCTCTTCTTGAACCGCTCTTCAACCGCGCCCTCCTGCGCCAGAACCTGGGGCAGTTATTCCAGGCTAAAGAAGACTGGGATAATTATTTGAAAAAAGACGCGACCTCCCCCTGGGCCGAAGAGGCCAGGCGCAACCTCAAGCTGATCGAGGAGCGGAATAAAAAAGTGTCGCAAAGAGAGGAGGGGCTTTTCGTCGCTTTTCAGCAGGCGCGTCAAGTCGGCGACGAAGAGCGGGTCTGGGGCGTCTTCAGCCGCAGCCACTTTCGTCTGGGTAACCATATAGCCTCCAGATTGATTGATGAGACGCTCGCGCTCGCCCAGGAAGGACGGGCGCAGGATGCGATGGCAAGGTGGCAGGTGTTGAGCGATCTAGGCGCCTTGGCCGAACGCAAAAGCGGCGACCGGTACGTCTCGGATCTCGCGCGTGTTTACCGCCCATCTTCGGCGGCGTGCGCTCGTGCGTTTGCGGAGGCCCGCAGTTTGTTGAAGGACGCCCTCAAGAACTTCAGTGAATCCCGCCCTGGCCAAGCCATCACGAAATCTGGGCAGGCTCAAGCGATCTTCCGCCGGCAAGGCGACCTGGGCGAAGCTTTGCTGAGCGAGTATTGGATCGGCTTTTGTTACCTGCAACAAGCCGACATGCGGCGCGGCCTGGAAAGTTTCAACGAAGTGACTCAAGCGAGCGAAGCGCGTGAATACAAGTGGCTGCAATCGCTCGCGCTCAACGGCGTGGCGAACGCGCAAATACGGCTGATGGAGTATTCGAGCGCAATCTCCATATGCCGACGCGCTCATAAACTCGCCCGCGAGATCGGCGATGAGAACGGCAGGTTGCGCAGCCTGAACATGCTCGCCGGCCTTTATGAGAAACTTGGGAAGTTCCGTGAAGCATGGCGGGTGGCGCAAGAATGCCTGGGGTTATCCGAAATGATAGGCGCCGATCAAAGCCAGGTCATCAGCTTCTATTCCGTCTCCGCCCGCTGTTTTTACTCGCTGGGTCTTTACTCGGCGGCGCTCGATCTCGCGAGGGAGACGTTGCGGCTTGCCGAGGCGATGAATTCACCACGGGTCACGTCTCGTTATTTGGTCAACATCGGCCTGGCTTACGCCAGGCTCGGAAAATATGAAGAAGCCATCGAATACATCGAGCGCGGCATGCAGATCGGCCAAAGCGCGCAACCCGAAGCTCTGGCTCGTGAAATGACCGCTTACACGGCCCTCTTTCTAGGGCAAACCTACCGTTTGGCGGGAGCTGGCGCCGAGGCGGCGGCGATGATCGAGCAAGCGGCTGACTTCTACCGCGAAAAGGATGATCCACTGCTGCTTCAACGGGTGGCGAAAGAGCGGCTTCTAGGCCAGATCGCCCGCGGCGAGGAGACGGAGGCGCGTAACAGTTTGCGGAGCGTGATCGCGCTTTACGAGGAGACGCGCGCCAGGATTCCGGATGAGAGCGATCGAAACAGCTTCTTCGCCCAGGAACAGAGCGTTTACGACATCGCGATTGATTTCACCGCCGCGCGCCCGGACGGCGCCAAAGAAGCCTTCGAGTACTCCGAGACCTCCCGCGCTCGTTCGCTGCTCGATGCCTTTCACAACAGACATCAGTCGGGGGCTAGTACGGGGATTCCCGAACCGCGCTTTTCCGGCGTCGCCAGTCCGTTGACGTTGTCCGAAATACAATCTCGCATGCCTGAACGGACACAGCTTCTGCAATACGCGGCGCTCGAAGACAAGCTCATCATCTGGTTGGTTACGCCCCGGCGTTTCGAGCAGGTAACCGTGAGGGTTCCGCTCTCTAAATTGACCGGGCTGGCAACCGATTATCTGGCGCAGATCTCCGTGCCGGCCGGCGGCGATAACCAGAGATGGAGACAGAAGGCGGAAGAACTTTACGACATCCTGTTGCATCCCGTCGCGCTATTGATCGAGCCGAATAAGCAGATTTGTGTTGTCCCCGACAAGATTCTCAATCGTCTGCCTTACGGCGCGCTTACCTCCCGCGCGACTGGCAGATACTTGATCGAGGATTACCTGCCCACATATGCGCCAAGCGCAAGCCTGTTCGTGCTCTGCGCCGAGGAAGCCAATCGTAAGTCGGGCGAATCGCCGGAACGCCTGTTGAGTGTTGGCAATCCGAGTTTTGACCGGCGCGCTTTCCCGGACCTGGAAGATTTGCCGGCGGCGGCCAGAGAGTCCGAAGAGATCGCCAAATTCTACCCTTCACATCTTCTGCTGGTCGGGCCGGACGCGAAGAAGAAGGCCGTGCTGCGCGAGATGGAGCAGGCCGAGGTGATTCATCTCGCCACACATTACGATCCCGATCCGACATCGCCGCTCTATTCAAGGCTGGCGTTGGCCGCCGAGACCGAGACCAGCGGACAAGCTTCTCAGCGAAAAGGCACGCTGCTCGTCGGCGAGATTTACCGCCTCGACCTGAGACACGGGCGATTGGCCGTGCTTTCTGCCTGTCAAACATGGGCTGAGGATTATCTCAACGGCGAAGGCGCTGTCGGCGTCTCACGGCCTTTTTTGGCCGCCGGCTTTCCTGTGGTCGTCTCCAGTTTATGGAAGATAGATTCGCCGGCCACCAGAAATTTGATGATCGAGTTTCATCGCATTCGCAAAACACAAAAACTGCCATCCGCGGAAGCGCTGAGAGCGGCGCAATTGGGTATGATGCGCGGAGCGGAGCCGGTCTACCGGCATCCTTACTATTGGGCCTCATTCATCGTCACGGGCGGTTATAGCAGTTTCTAAAGGCTGGTACAGTACCGCGCGCGTAAGCAAGCGGCCGATCTATGAGACAGCCGCGCGGCAGTCGCGCAGTACTGTACTGGCGTCCCAATTCACGACAAAAGGAGAAAACACCATATGACGCCGCTCGAAACCTTGCTCAAGAAGCCTTCAGTCACTATTTATCTCGACGGCCTGATGATCTGTTGCTACGACAAACATCAAAAGCGTTTTCAGGCAGGTATCCTTACCGAGGCTCATTTTCACGCCGTAACGATCAAAGTCAGGGAGAGAGGACAGTCGACAGACCTTCAATCCCTGAGGTTAGAACATGAACAGCTCAAGGAGATCGCCCCATTTTTCCTCTACGTTGAAAAGAAAGAAGGTTCCCCGACGCCGAGTGGGGCAGCCACCCTTTTTAAACCGGATGATCCGAGATACAGACAGGCTTTCGCCAACGTCATCGATTTACAGAGCGAGTCCTTTCACAAACATGATCACCTCAGGATCAAGCCTCATATTCTGGCGCCGCTGAACATCCTGAATGGCAAGTTTTATTCGGCGAAGCTTGACGAGGTTATACGTATGAATGTGGAGGGCGACTCAAATCCGCTCAATCTGGGGTTACTTGCGACAGTGGTCGCGGGTGATATCTTGAACACAAGCGGGAATCTGATCCTGAGATCAAAAGACCACAAAGCTAAGCCGCTTATCCAGCTTCCGCTCAGCGACGAAAAGCATTACGAAGTGTCTATTATTAATGGGCCAACTGATAGCCATGACCCGGACGCCGATCCCACCCACAATCACTTCCCTGAATATTACGAAGCCCTCGTTTTGAAGGACGGCGCTATGAAGTTTATGGTGGAGATCGTGGAAGATCCTCACTCAACACCTTCGGATCCTGGCCCTGTAATCCTCGTAGAACCTGATGATCCTCCCTGCACGGTAGTCTGGGTTAGCGACATCTCCCAATTGCCCGACTTTTCCTGATCTGCTGATAATTGACCACGCCATATGGCGGTTCCCGAGCGCCCACCCTACTTGGAAGGCCGCTCTACTGGTTCATTACCTGAGCGGGAATTGGTAGAACATTGAATGATGTCGCTCAAGAGATTCGCTGAGTAAATGATTGTTTTGCCCCTACCAGACGATCTGTGTTCCTTTTGACAACGCCAGCATCTGACCCCCAGTCGGTTTTGCCATCAAAAACCATCTAAATCGAACCTCCCAACATTGGGACGCCGGTACAGTACCGCGCGCGTAAGCAAGCGGCTCATTCATCGGTCAGCCGCTTGCTTACGCGCGCGGTACTGTACATCGCTTTTCATCGCTTTCGCTTCCTGCTTTTCGTCGCTTGCGGAACGGCTTTGCCCCGGGTCAGGCGGATAGCATAGCCGTCGAGATCGGCGGCGAAGAGCGTTTGAGAGAATTCGATCGGCGCGGCGGCGCCCGCGTAGATTAAGCGTTCGATTGAAAGCATCGGCGATCCGACGCGCACGTCGAGTAATTTAGCCAGGTAAGGGTCGGCCAGAGCGGCGTTAATCCGCTGCGTCGCGCTCTTCAGCTTCAGCCCGAGTCTGGTCTCAAGCGTTTGCAGCAGCGATCCTGCGCTCAGTTCTTCGAGGGTCAGTTTCTCGCCGATTTCAGCGGGCAAATAATTGAGCGTCAGGTTGCGCGGCTTATCCCCGCGCAGACCGAGCCGTTTGACACGGTAAAGAGGCTCCCCAGCCCCCAGCCCGAAAAGCTCGGCCTCCTGCGGGTCGGCGTCGATGCGGCGCATCTCGATTACTTTGAACGTCGCGCCCGCTTCCGCCCCGATGATCTCATCCAGCGATCCGGTCAGATCGATCCGCTCCTCAAACGCGCGCCGCCCGGCTTTGCGTTCGGTGACGAAAGTGCCGCGCCGCCGCTTGCGTTCTATCAACCCGTCTTTGGCGAGCGCCGCCAGAGCCTGCCTCACTGTGATTCGACCGACCCCGTAGAGGCGAATCAACTCGGCCTCCGTGGGCAACCGAGATCCGGCGGCAAACACGCCCGACATAATCTTTTCGCGCAGGATGTTCTCCAACTGGTAGTAGAGCGGAATTTTCTTGGTGACAAATTCCGAACTGGGCTTAGTCATAATTTGATCAACGAAGGGTTTTGAAGTCATCCTTCGACTCGAACATCAAGCCGACCTGTTTGCCTTGATGTTTTGCGTTGACGATGTTGACCTGATCGTCAAACAGATCGCAGAAGATCTTGTTGCGCAACTGCGCGCCCTCCAACCCGCCTGGCGTCCGGCCTTTGACGAAAATCCAGAACATATCTGACTGCCCTTCGATCCCGTTCCAGGAGAGGGCGACCATACGGCCCGCCTTGTTCTTCAACTCGAAGCTACTCCGCAGGTAAGCCATCACCAGTTCGACGACCTTACTGTCTCTGCCTGCTGTCGCCGGATCAATTTTCACAGCCCGATTGGCGCGCCGGCTGAGGGCATTTTCCAGGTCGTCCGTGAAAACCCGGATGACGATCTCCACCGTCTGTCTGGGTTGGTTAAATTCGAGATTAGTGACGCTGACATGAATCTTGTGGGGAGTGGGGAGTGGGGAATGCGCAATGTTCAAGGACTCTGTGCAAAGTATGACCGCCGCGAGGATCAGAAATCTCCATCCAATTCTACAAATCAGCATTCCCAGCTCTCCATTCTGTATTCCCCATTCCCCACTCCCCACTCCCCACTCCCCATTCACTTCGTTCCCGACACATCTAAAACATAAACCGCCTGATTGGCCGTCAACACAAACAGCTTCTTGCCGTCCTGGCTGAAAGAGGTGAGCGAGACCGGATGCGTGAAGGTGAACTCGTCGCGCTTCTCTAACGAGGCCAGATCATAGACTGCCAGCTTGCCGCGTTCGTTCTCCACGCACATCAACCCCGCAGACTGGCCCGCAGACTGGCCCGCAGACTGGCCCGCAGACTGGCCCGCAGACTGGCCCGCAGACTGGCCGCCGGACTGGCGGCCAACTCCGACGACGGCGCGGCTGCCGAAAACACGCCCCTTCTGCTCTCCCGTCGAGAGCGAATAGACGAGCACGCGGTTCTGCGTGTCAGCGATAACCACGTAATCGCCGGCGGCGAAGGCCTTGGCGATGCGGAACGAGCCTTTGCCGGTTTCGACCAGCAACTTCCCTTTCACGGCGCCGGTTTTCGCGTCCACCACCTGCAGGAAATAATCGCCTTCCTGCTCCTTCATCGCCGCCAGTCGCCTTGTCAACTCGGGGTCGGATTTGATCTCGTCCCGCGCGTATTTCGACGCCATGGGCCAGGAGAGAACCATTGTGCCTTCGCGCGGCTCTACCCAATAGCGTGGCGCTTCTTTGCCGAAGGGCCTGGACCAGAGCGCGTCGAAACTGCGAACGTCGCGCACCTCCAGCGTCAGGTCTTCGTAGTAACTGCCGCCCATTTTGGTCGGCCTGGTGATTAGCAGGAACGGGCCATACTGCGCGGCTCGATCCTCTTTGATTTCCCGGCCATTGACTATGGCGGGATTGTTCGTATCCATGCCCGCGATCTGGCGTCCAACCTCTCCCTCTTTTGGAAAATCGGCGTAAAACATTCCTTCTTCACTGAAGAAACCGCCGCGGAAGCCCCGCAGAAGGACGGCGCGTTCGCCCTTCGCCAGATTCCAGACCGCGCCGCGCGAGCGTTCCGAGACGGCCAACCATTTGAAGTCGTGCGAAACAGCCATCGCGCGCAATCGCCCGAGCGTTTTTTGCGGCAAGGTCACAGCGGCGAGCAGTTGGTTCTTATCGGTGGCGTAAAGGCCAAGCTCGCCCGACAACCGCTCGGCGACGAAGACCTGGTCGTAAATGTCGATCGCCGGCGTCTTATTGCCTTTGATCGCCATTCGCTTGGCCATGTCTACGACCCCGACGGCAGATTTCTGAAACGGGCGCACGAGCAGGTAATTGCCTTTCGTCACCGCAGCGAGTCTTCCGGGAAACATCGGGAACTCTTCGATGATCTCGCCGCCGGGCAGGCCGAGCAGCGCCGATTTGTCTGGCTTCTCGGAGTTGAATGCGATCATCCGGTCGGACGCGGTGAAAGCGAACCCGCCGGCGATCAACTTCTTCACATTCCCCTTGAGCGAAAGCGGCGACCGCGCCTGAAGGTCGAAGACGAGCGCGGCGTTTTCTTTGGAGATGCCGATGGCGGTGATGGCTATGCCGCGCTGCCCGGCGGCGAAATATTTCCCGTCGGGCGAAAATCCCATGTTGATCAGGTTCAGACGCGCGTCGCTGATCTCGTCCGAGTTGATAATCCTGACCAGGCTTTGGAGCAAGAGGAAGAATGGATCGGGCGTATAGAAGTCTTTGCGCTGGAAGACCTGGGCCTTCGATTTCACGTCAAAGAGGTTGAGCGCGAAATCTTCGTCCATGCAGGCGAGGGTCCTGCCGTCCGGCGAGAGCAGGCTTTGCAGGCAAGTTTTGCGGACGACGACTTCCTGCGCCTCGCTTAATTTCTCTTCGGCAACGCTCCAGATTTCGACCCGCAAATCGGAAGTGCTGAACACGACGTTCTGCGAATCGGGCGTGAACTGGGCTTCGTCGGCTTCGGGCGCGTCGATGCGGAAGACCGGTTTGAAAGGCTCGCGCGTCAGCACGTTGATACCCGCGTCGTCCTGGGCCAGGACGTATTTGCCGTCGGGGCTGAAGCGCAGGTGAGTGACGTCGCCCCGCAGCGGCGGTTGTAGCGCCGTCTTCGAGGCGACCGCGTGCAGGGCCTCCTTACGGCCCAGTCCCGTGTAGCTGACGACGGCGGATTGCCAGCGCGAATAGTCGGCCGTCTGGGCGCTGGCGCGGGCTTCAACGCAACCGGGCGGCAGCGTCTCGACGCCCTTGATCATCTCGCGCAGCCGTTTTGACTCCGGGCTGGTCACTCCGAACAGGTTGGAGAAGAAATTGCCCGTCTTGCCCTTCGTCTCAGCGAAGCGGTCGAAGAGCCGCGCGTGGGCCTGAGGGTCGTAGCCGGAGGCGGCCAGCGCGAAGAGCCCGATCTGGTCGGCTTCGATCTGATCTTTGCCCTCGTGGTTGTCGCCGCGGCGAAAGACCTCGGGTTTGCGCGCGACATTTTCGACCAGGAGGTTGTACTTGTCGAAGACGTCGCGACGGTCCGTCACCTGCGTCACGCCGAGCGCCTCCTTCATCCGGCGCGTCATGGTCACGGACTGCTGGCGCGCCACCAAATGGCCTATCTCGTGCGAGATCACGGCGGCCAGCTCATCTTCGCTCTGCGCGAAAGCGACCATCTTGCGCGAGACGTAAATGCGCCCGCCGGGCAGCACGAAGGCGTTGGCTTCGGGCAAGTCGACCAGAAAAAACTGGAACCGCAGCCTGGTCGGCGGCAGATGTTTGACGACGCGTTCGCCGATGAGCCTCAGATGGCCTGTGACCTCGTCGTCATCTATCACGCGGAAATTGCGCTGAATCTGCTCGGCGATGACGTCGCCCAGGTCGCCCTCCTGCTCTTCGGTGAAGATGTTAGGCTCGCGCGAAAGCTGGGGCGCGGGAGGCCGGCAAGGCTGCTGGGCGTTTATCGTTACGCTAGCCTGAATTGACGCCAGCAGTAGGAGGCAACATTTAAACATAATCTTCATGGCTTAAATGGGATTTCAAAGTTACGGATTGTCGATATCGCGGTTCGCGACTACTTCAACGGACCCTTCTTAACAAGACGATATGATAGTTGGAAGATTCCAGGACGGGAAGATTATACGTGTTCTTCGGCGCAGAGGCGGAGGCAAAAATGGCAAAAAGGGGCGAAAATGGCAAAAAGGGAGTAGGGAGTAGTGATTGCGGATTGCGGATTGCGGATTGCGGATTTATTAGTTTGTTCAACCGCGAACGCGAAATCGGGACCGAAAGTTTTATCAATCCGCAATCCGCAATCCGCAATCCGCAATCCGCAATCCGCCCCACATTCACTTCGTGACGCCGAACTGCCCGAGGATGAAAGCGTAATCGAACGCCATGTCGTGCAGGCGGTCGTAGCGCCCCGAAGCCCCGCCGTGACCGCCCGGCTCCAGCTTGATCTTGAACAGGAGCAGGTTGTTGTCGGTCTTCATCTCGCGCATCTTGGCGACGTATTTAGCCGGCTCCCAGTACATCACCTGGGAGTCGTTGAGCGAGGTTCTGACGAGCATGGTCGGATAGGCTTTCTTCTCGATGTTGTCGTAGGGGGAATAACTCCGCATGTAATCGTAGGCTGGCTTCTCGTTCGGGTTGCCCCATTCGAGGTATTCGCCCACGGTCAGCGGCAGCGACGCGTCGAGCATCGTGTTCATCACGTCGACGAACGGCACATATGACACGACTGCCTTGAAGAGGTCGGGCCGCATATTGGTCACCGCGCCCATCAGCAGGCCGCCGGCGCTGCCGCCCGTGATGATCAGGCGGTCTTTAGACGTGTATTTTTCGTTGACCAGGTACTCGGCGGCGGTGATGAAGTCGGTGAAGGTGTTCCTCTTGACCATCATCTTGCCCTGGTCGTGCCACTCCTTGCCCAGCTCGCCGCCGCCTCGGATGTGCGCGATGCCGAAGATCACGCCGCGGTCCAACAGGCTCAACCGGTTCGACGAGAAGTCGACGTCGTTCGAGATGCCGTAAGAGCCGTAACCTTCGAGCAGCATAGGGCTGTTTGGGGGCCGCTGCCCGTCGCGCTTCAGGTCCTTCTTGTAAACAATCGAGATCGGGACTTTGACGCCGTCCGAAGCCGTCGCGTAGACGCGTTCCGACTTATAAAGCTCCTGTTTGTATCCGCCGAGCACAGGCTGCTGTTTGCGAAGCTCGCGTTCGCGCGTCACCACGTCGTAATCGTAGACCGAATTGGGCGTGATGAACGATTCGTAGCCGTAGCGGAAACCGGTCGTATTGAACTCGGCGTTCGACCCCGGGTAAGCGACGTAGACCGGATCCTGGAATTCGATCTCGTGCGACTTGCCGCTCTTCAGATCGGTCACGTGGAATTTCGGCAACCCGTTCTCGCGTTCGACCGCGATGTAATGGCCGGCGTAGCAGTCGACGTCTTCGAGCATCACTTCCTTGCGATGCGGGATGATCTCTTTCCAGTTCTTCGGCGACGGGTCGCCGACCGGCGCGGTCACGAGCCGGAAGTTCTTCCCCTGATCGTTGGTGCGGATGTAGAAATTGTCGCCCAGGTGATCGATGTAATACTCGTGGTTCTCCTTGCGCGGGAGGAAGAGTTTCAATTCGCCATCGGGCTTGTCGGCCGGCAGATAACGCATCTCGCTGGTCGTCGAGCTGGTCGAGCTGACCACGATGTAGCCTTTGCTGCGCGTCTTCTCCACGCCGGTGTTGTAAAGCTCATCCTTTTCTTCGAACAGCAGGTCGTGTTTGCCGCCGCCCAACGCGTGGCGGAAGATTTTGTTCGAACGCTTTGTGACATCGTCCTCCTGCCCGTAGAAAAGCGTCTTGTTGTCGTTCGCCCATGCGACCGAGGTCACGCGCTCGGCGATCTTTCCGCTGATCTGGCCCGTGCGCAGGTCTTTGACGAACAGGTTGTATTGGCGGAATCCGGTGGTGTCGGTCGAGAAGGCGAGCAGATTGCCGTCTTCGCTGACGTTGTATGAGCCGACGCTGAAGAACTGATGTCCCTCGGCCATTTTGTTCATGTCGAGAGTGACATCTTCCGGCGCTTTCAGGTCGCCTTTCTTACGGCAGAATATCGGGTACTGTTTTCCTTGCTCGGTGCGCGTGTAATAGAAGTAATCGCCCTTGCGATAGGGCACGTTCTCGTCGGTCTCCTTGATGCGCGCGAGCATCTCTTTGTAGAGCGCCTCCTGGAAACCGGAGGTCGGCTTCATCATCGCGTCGGCGTAATTGGTCTCGGCCTTGAGGTAGGCCAGGACGTCTTTGTCGGTCTTCGTCTTGTCGGCCATCCAGGCGTAATCGTCCGTGACCGTGTAGCCGTGGATTTGCGTGGTCTTCGGAGCCTTCCTGGCGGTCGGCGGTTTCGGCGGTTGTTCTTGAGCAGTCATCTTCTTTCCATTCAAAATGACAAGCGCCGTCAGCGCGGCGGCTGACAGCAGAATCGTTGGTTTGAGTTTCATAACTCCTCCGCTGTGACAAAATTTTCGGGATCAAACAAGCGGGTCGCGATCAAGTTTATGATTTTTCAGCAACACCCGAAGCAAGAGATCGCCCGGATTGTACCATTGATCGGCGATTGTCGCGCGGGCGCGGGCGCCAGCCGTTTTCCTGGAAAAACGTTTTATATTTCATATGGATGAATAGCCACAGAGGGCACAGAGGGCACAGAGAAGTTACTAAATTTCCTCTGTGCCCTCTGTGCCCTCTGTGGCTAACAGTCTTCATACGCCAAGCTTCGAGGCGATCTGCGGCGCGGTTGACTGTCCCCACCACAGTCTTCGCGCCACAGACTCCCCGGCAGGCTGAGGACGCGATAACACAGTTATCGGACTTTTCATCCTGCCTGCTTATAATGCGTGCGATAACAGCAAAACGGCTCACGGCGAGGGAATATTTTTCGACTTGTTCAAGTAAGCTCCATCAAACAGACCTGACGATCATTTCTCATTCCCTGCTTGGACTTCCTCCGCGGACGCCGCACGCCACACCCGCACAGTCCTGTCTTTGCTGCCCGAAATCAATAACCGCCCATCAGGCGAAAACGCCAGAGACAAAACGCGCCGCGCATGCCCTTTGAGAGCGAGCAATTCCATCCCGGTTTCAACATCCCAGATACGAATGGTCTGATCTTCGCCGGCCGAAGCCAATCGTTTTCCGTCCGGCGAGAATGCGATGGCGCGCAAATCGCCGCTGTGCCCTCTGAATGAATGTATTTCGCCGCCGGTGAAAGCATCCAGGAGCCTCACGTAATGATTGGCGCCGCCAGTGGCGATAAGCCTGTCGTCGGGCGAAAATCTCGCCGGCGCGTGAGCCTCGAATTCCAACAGTTGCTTTCCGCTCTTCACGTCCCAAACTCTGGCCCGGTCATCAAGCCCTTGCGAGACCAGCCTCGCGCCGTCGTGGGAGAAGGCCACTGTCCTTACGGCGCCGTCGTGCCCATTCATCGTCAATCGCTCCTGTCCAGCGCTCACATCCCAGAGTTTGATTTGGCGACCCACGCCAGTGGCCAGCGTTTTGCCGTCTGGGGAAAAGGCGGCGGAGGTTACATACCGGCTATGTCCTTTCAGCGAAGCGATTATTTGCCCGGCGCCGGCGTCGCGTAATTCGACGATCGGTTCCTTATTCTTGATTTCGCCAGTGACTGAGATCAGTTTCCCGTCCGGAGAGAATTCAACACTACTGAAAGCATATTCGGGGCAGCTGAAGATTTTGAGCGGTTTGCCTGTCGCTACATCCCACAGCGATATGGCGCCCAAGCCGTCAACCGTGGCAATCGAAGCGCCGTCCGAAGCCATAGCGACGGCATTGATGTCGCTACCGATATGCCTGGCGATGACGGAAGGCGCATCGAGCTTTTTCAGATCATAGATTCTGGTCGAATCGCCGGTGGTGCAGAATATCGTGGTCATTGAAGGATCCGGCGAAAATACCAGTGTGCTGATTTCGAACTCGCAATTGACATTGGCGATCTCTTGTCCGGTCGCCCTGTCCCAGAATCTCAAGGCGCCATCCTGGCCCGCCGAGGCGATAGATTTGCCGTCCGGCGCAAATCCGACTGTCCAAACCAGCCCCTGATGTCCTGTATAGGATTCGCGCAATTCCCTGCTGCCCACATCCCAAACCCGAACGAATCCGTCTCGCGTCCCTGCGGCCAATGTCTTTCCGTCCGCGGAAAATAGAAGGTGAAGAATGTCTGCAGAGCTGCCGCGAAGAGCGGCGGCCGGATTAAACGATCTGACATCCCATAACCGCACGGTCAGGTCCCCGGTGCCGCCGACGGCCAGAATCTTGCCGTCGGGAGAGAACTGAACCGCCCTCACCCATTTGCCCGCGAAATCGAAGGTGTGCAGCAACTCCCCAGAATCCGTCTTCCACAATCTGGTTGCTGCGTCACCGCCGCCGGTAGCCAGCATCCCGCCGTCCGGAGACAACGCGACAGTATAGATTTGGGTGGCGCCGTGTCCGCGCCTTTCGAAGACATTTCGGCGGGAGGCGACGTCCCAGACTATGGTCAGTCCTCCCTCTCCTCCCGCCGCCAATCTTCTTCCGTCACTCGACAGGGCCAGACCGAGAACTGGTTCCTGAAGATCAGCAAAGACGCCTTCCATCCGGTTCGCTCCGGCATCCCAGATTTCGATCTTTCCGTTCCGAGACGCGATATAGAGCTTCTTCCCGTCCGGCGTGATGACCAGTTCGGTGACCGTAGTCGAATGCTGCAGCTTCGCCTGTTCGGTGTGCAGCGTCTTCCAAAGGAAATACCACTCGAAGCCGCGCCAATGGTCATCCCACAGAGGATCGGAATGCGCCCGATACCGTTCGACCAGTTCGCGGGCGCGTTCCAGGTTTCGATCTACCAGGTCCTGTCCCGCCTGCCGCATGTCGGCCGCATACAACAACCGAAGCTGCCGCCGCGCCTGCGCCTCGGCGACGCGCGCTTGCCGCACGAAGTAAACGATCGCGCCGAGAAGCGTCAGGAAAACGATTGTGGCCGCGGCCACGCCCGCTTTATGTCGTCGAACGTATCGGGTGGTGAGATAGATCAACGTGCCCTTGCGGGCGACGACCGGTCTTCCGCTTAAATGCCTGGCGACGTCTTCGCTGAAATCGCCGGCCGAACGATAACGACTCTGAGGCTCCTTGCGCAGGGCTTTCAACACGATGTCGTCCAGATCGCCCTGCAGGCGCGCGCGCAAGCGTTCCGGCGCGCCTTCGCGCGTTTCGACGTCTAGTCGAGGCGATTGCGCGCTCCGATTCCGGCAGCCGTCGCCGGCGTCCTCGACCGTTCGAATAACGACGACGCTGGGCGGCGGCGGCTCCTCCTCACTGATCACCCGCGCGGCTTCGTGCGGCGCCCTACTCTTGATTCGATAAGGCCGGCGCCCGGTTAGTAGTTCGTAGAGCATGACGCCGAGCGAGTAGACGTCGCTGGCGGTCGTAATGTTTTCGCCGCGCGCCTGTTCGGGACTGGCGTATTCCGGGGTCATCGCATGAAATCCGGTTTGCGAAGGCGGCGAATCTTCGATTCCCAGTAAAGACGGATCCAGCAGCTTGGCGATGCCGAAATCGAGCAGTTTTATCGTCCCGTCGTTGGCCACAAGGATATTGCTCGGTTTCAAATCGCGGTGGACGATCAGGTTGTCGTGGGCGTATTGCACGGCCGCGCAGATTTGCTGAAACAGCTTCAATCGTTCGGTGATCGAAAGTTTGCGCGAGTCACAGAATTCTTTGATAGGCTCGCCCTCGACATATTCCATCACGACATATTGACAGCCGTCCTCGGTCACGCCGCCGTCGAGCAGGCGCGCGATGTTCGGGTGGTCGAGCCTGGCCAGAATGCGGCGCTCCTGGCGAAAGCGGCGCTCGATCTCGCCGGTCATCAAACTTGGCCAGACCAGCTTGACGGCGACCTGTTTGCGGTAAGCGTCGTCGGCGCGCTCGGCCAGATAGACCACACTCATCCCGCCTCGCCCGATTTCGCGCACAATCCGATATGGTCCGATCATTCGACCGGCGGCCTGGCGGCTTTCATCGGCAAGGGCGACGGCCGAAGCGTTGACGCCGAGCGGCTTTTCCAAAAAGTCGGCGGCGACTTCGTGATCACGCAGCATCTGTATTACCTGCGTGCGGACCCGATCGTCTCCGTCTAACTTCGTGGCCAGGAACTCCGCTCGCGCTGAACGCTCCAGTTCCAACGCTTCCTCAAACAATTTTCTGACTATTCGCCACTGCTCCGTAGTCATGATTTTTTTTCTCGTTCCATTCGTACATAATGCGTAATGTTTGACAGAAATAGCTCATCCGGGCAAAAAAAATATATTGAGTCTATTCTGTAGACCAAAAGAGTTAAAACATACAGCCCGATATTCAGGAGGATTTAGTATGGTGGAGCTTACCTCAGTCACATTCACCGCGCTCTTCAAACAGTGGCGTAATGGCGACCGGGAGGCTGGCGAAGAGTTGTTCCGAATGATCTATCAGGATCTATTGCGTCTGGCTCAAAGTTATCTCAACGGAGACCGCGCCGGGCGGGCGATTCATGCGACAACTCTGGTGCATGAAACTTATCTGCGATTGTTCGGAAATGATAAAGTCGATGTGGACTGCCGGGGACATTTCTTCGCCATCGCCACCAGACAAATGCGCCGCATTCTGATCGATCTTTCGCGCAAAAAGGACGCGGCGATAATCACTCATCGCCTCGACAGTCTCGCTCCCGAAGATTTAGCCACGTCAGAGAATACGCCCGGCGTGGACTTGATCGCGCTGGATGAGGCGCTCGACGAGCTTGAAAAGATTGACGAGAGAGCTTGTCGCGTGGTCGAGTTACGTTACATCGGCGGGTTAAGCGAAAAAGAGGCGGCTGAAATATTGGATATTTCCGTGGCCACGCTCAAACGCGATTGGACCTTCGCCAAGACCTGGCTGTACGGACGATTGCGTTAAACTCCTATCAATCGAAAGGCCGATTTTCATGAAAGCTTGGCGTGTCAACGACTGGTGTGAACCCGATCAGATGGAATTCGCCGAAATTACCGCCCCGGAACCGAAGCCCGGCGAGATACGGATCGAAAACAGGGCCGCCGCGCTCAATTTCTTCGACATACTGTTGATACAGGGGAAATACCAATCCAAACCGCCGCGCCCGTTCACGCCAGGCTCAGAAATCGCGGGCGTCGTTGATGCGGTCGGCGAGGGAGTAACCGACTTCAAATTCGGCGATCGCGTCCAGGCGATGGCCACCGGCGGGACGTATTGCGAATATTCAATCGCCCCCGCCGAAAAAGCCTTTCGAATTCCCGACGCGATGAGCTTCGAAGAGGCCGCGGCGATGATCGTGATCTATCAGACCTCGTACTTCGCGCTCACGCATCGCGCGCCGGTCATGCCCGGCGAATGGCTGCTGGTTCACGCAGGCGCGGGCGGCGTCGGATCATCCGCCATACAAATCGGCAAGGCGCGTGGCGCGCGTGTGATCGCAACCGCGAGCAGCGAGGAGAAGATGCGCTTCTGTTTATCGCAGGGCGCCGAACACGCGCTGAATTACAGCGACGCCGGCTGGGTGGATCAAGTTAAGCGGATCACCGGCGGGCTCGGCGCAGATGTGATTTATGACCCGGTGGGCGGCGAAATCTTCGAGCTTTCGACCAAATGCGTCGCGCCTGAAGGCCGGTTGATTGTCATCGGATTCGCGGGCGGGACGATCCCTTCAATCGCCGCCAATCGCATCCTGCTCAAAAATATGTCGGTCGTCGGCGTCTACTGGGGAGGCTTTTTGGAACATTACCCGGAATACATGCATGAGGCCCAGGATGCGCTGTTCACGTTGTACGAGGCCAGGCTGATCAAACCGGTCGTGTCACAAACGTTCGCGCTGGCTGATGCGGTCGAGGCGTTGAACGCGCTGGCGACCCGCAAGACTTACGCCAAAGTGGTTCTGACCATGGGTTTGGACAAAGGTAGCCCGATATGACAACTGGATACTCACGTCGCCAATTCATCTCCAGTACAGGCGCGACGCTCCTGTGCGCGGCGGCCCATCCCTGGGAAGTAACCGGACAAACGCCCTCTACAACCAGGACCAGGCTTATACTGCTCGGGACGGCTGGAGATCTGATAGCGATTCCGTTCCGCTTGAGAATGGAGAATGTGAAATTGAAATGGAGAACGGCATTTATTTGAAGCCTGTGCGAATTAAAGTTGAATGCAATCAACCGCTTGGATTCAGCGCATGAGCCGATTCGTATTCCTGCGCATTTGATTCCAATCAATGCGCCTCCCGCCGAAGACTGCACGCTGGAAGCGATGCGTACCCAGGCTTGCGCTAATCAATGTATGGATTTCAAAGGGCTTTTATTTGCACAGCCTTCATTTATTTCAATTCGCCCAACAACTCGGCCAAATGCTGTTTCCACAATTCTGGCAACGAATGCGTCCCATGTCCGCGCGTCTTATCGCTGATCGGGATCAACACGTAGCGGCCTCGTTTCACGCGCTTGATCTCGCTTTCCAGAATCCCGAGCTCAGGCGGATTGACCTGGTCATCGGCTGAGTTGATGGCGATGAGCGGCGCTTTGATCTTTTCCAGATCGGGCGCGGGGTCGTAATCGCGCGAGGCGTCGAAGGCGTAGAGCATGTCGTTGGCGTCGGCGCGGGCGAGTTGATTGCGTACCAGGTTATCGAACATTTTGTCGGCGTCCTCGCGGGTGGGCGCCTGTTTATATTGCTGCAGCGGCGCGCTGGTCATAAACAGCAGAGTATAGATCGCCGAGGTCAGACCGCGAGTTGGCTGCTGTTTGTAATCGCCGTTGTTCCACTCGGGATCGTTCTTGATCGAGTCGATGACCATCCGCCGCATCATTCGGTTGCGCCCCGAGATTTGAACCGGCAGGCTGGCCAGCGGCATGAGCGCGTCCATAAAGTCGGGATACTTCTCTCCCCACAACCAGGTGTGCATCCCGCCCATCGAGGTCCCCATCACCAGACGCAGATGATTCACCTTGAGGCTTTCGGTCAACAACCTGTATTGCGCCGTGACCATGTCGTTGTAGGCGTAACGCGGAAATCGCGCCCGCAAACCGCTGCTGGGCTTCGACGACTGGCCGTGACCTACGCCGTCGGGCAGGATGATGAAATACTTCGTCGCGTCGAGCAACTGTCCGGGGCCGAAGAGCGCGCCTCCGAACTGGTTCGACAGAAAGCCCGAGCCCGAGCCTCCCGTGCCGTGCAAGATGAGAACGGCGTTGCGCGCGACGCCAGAAGCGTCGCGCTTCAACTCGCCTATCGTGCGGTAATGCAGCTTCAATTCGGGCAGCGTCTCGCCGCCGTCGAATTTGAAATCGCGGATGACGAAATCGCCCTCGACAGGTTGAGGAAAATTCGGCGCGCGCGTCGCATTCTGCGTTTGCGCGGCGGCAGCTATTGCGAGCAGGAGCAGCAACGCTGGGGTCAGTTTTAGATTCATCGGTATTTTCTTTGTAACTGCTGCGGCCTCCTTCGTCCCGTAGGGACGGTTTGAGTTTAGGCAGGTGTTGATGGTCTTTGAATATTTAACGCAACCGCGCAATCCAACGTAGGGGCGCCCTTTTCCCCGCCCAGGTCTGTGATCGAGGCGATTGGGCGGGGAAAACCCGCCCCTACGTGGTTGCTTTTAATATTCCTGATACTAACGGATTTTGTGGCGCGACTCCCGGAGGGGCGAAATGTTTTTAGCCACGAATGAACACGAATGAACACGAATATTATTTCCGGTCTGATAAATTGTTTGGCTGCCATATTCTCGCTTCTATTCGTGAATATTCGCGTTCATTCGTGGCTAAAATTCTTTCCAGGACCGGGCAACGGCCACAAACCACAAAATCCGTTAGCACCAGTAATATTCAATGACCATCAACGCCTGCATTCGACATGAAGTTCAGCCGTCGCTACGCGACGCGGGGATTGATTGCCGTCGCATGCAGGCCATAAATGACCTGCCTAAACTCAAACCGTCCCTACGGGACGAATATGGGCTGAGCAGTTACTTCTCCTTTATCTATCCAGGCTGTCGGCCTCGATAACAACTTTCGTCGTCATCTCCTTGCCGTCAACCGAGAGCTTGACCAGATACGTGCCCGGATCGAGCGCGGGGCCAATCTGAGCGCCGAAACGCCCGCCGCCACGGCCACCTCCGCCGAAGCCTTCCTGCGGTTGCCCCGGTTGCCCCGGTTGCCCCGGTTGCTCCGGTTGCCTCTGACCGGCTTGAGGCTGGCCGGCCTGTCCCGATGGAGGCGGAATTTCAGGGTTAGCGCCCGGCGGGCCGGACCTGCCGCCGGGACGCGGAGGATCGCCGCGCAGGTTCCACATCACGCGATTCAATCCGACTTGCTTCGTCCCGCTCAGATTGCGAACGACCTTGCCGGTGACGTCGGAGATGGTGATTTTGACGTCGCCGCCGGGCGCCGATTTCAGGTAATAGCTAATGGCCGTTCCAGGCGGCGGATTCTCTCCACGAAAGTACTTGGCACCGCCGGCGTAGCGGCTCAGCGATATGTCATTGAGCCACTGAGTTCCTGCTCGAACGTCGAACAGATGCGCGTCGGCGGCGAGCGTCTTCTCGTCCATATGCTGCAGCGGGGTAATGTCGTCGATGATCCAGGCGCCGCGCCCGTGCGTGCCCGCGATCAGATCATTGTCGCGCGGGTGGATCAACAGGTCGTCCACGCGCACGGTCGGCAGTCCGGTCATGAACTTCTTCCACTCCGCGCCGCCGTTGAGTGAAACGAAGACGCCGAATTCGGTCCCGACGAAGAGCAGGCTCTTGTTCTTCGCGTCCTCGCGGATGACGTTGACGTTGCCCGTAGGCAGGTTGTTCGTGATCGAAGTCCAGGTCGCGCCGTAATCGCGGGTGACGAAGAGGTAGGGCTTGAGATCGTCATTGCGGTGGTTGTCGATGGCGACGTAGCAGGTCGCGGCGTCGAAATGCGAAGGCTCGACGCGCGAGACCTGATAATTGCCTGTGACGCCCTTGATGTTGTTCGCCACGTCGGCCCACGCCGCGCCGCCGTCCTTGCTCAACTGCACGGCGCCGTCATCAGTGCCGACCCAGAGCACGCCGGGCAGTACGGGCGATTCGGCGACAGTGGTGATGTTGCCGTAATTGGACGTGCCGTCGTTCTTCGACACCATCGGCTTGTCGCCGTCGACGCCCATAATTGGCAGCTTGCGGCGGTCGATCTGCTTGGTCAGGTCAATGCTCGCCGTCCAGGTGTCACCGCGGTCGAGCGATTTGAATAGCTTGTTCGCCCCGACGTAGACGACGCGCGGGTTGTGCGGCGAGAGCGCGATCGGTGTGTTCCAGTTGAAGCGGTATTGCTCGCCGATTGGAGGCGTGGGAACGATGTTGCTCTGCAGCGGATTGCCGCCGCCGAAGCCGAACCCGCCCGCAGCCTGGATCATCTGTTGTATTTGTTCCTGTGTGGGCTGTTGCCCTTCGCCCGACTCTCCGCCAGCTCCCGCTGGCGCCCCGGGCTGAGGCTGCTGTCCGGCGCCCTGCCCGCCTCCACGAGCCGCCCCCGGCCCGCGAGGACGCTGGGCCGCGCGCGGGCGGATCGAGACGCTGCGGCCAGTCTTCAGATCGAGCCGCTGAATATTGCCGTTCTGCGATTCGGCGTAGACCGTCGTGTAATCAGTCGGGTCGACCTGCGCATAAAAACCGTCGCCTCCGCCGATGCGGTACCAGTCGGAGTTGATGATGCCGCCACCGGCCCCGCCACCGCCACCGCCGCCGCCGCCGCCACCGCCGCCACCGCCGCCACCGCCACCGCCGCCACCGCCGCCGCCGCCAGTGCGCGTCTGGCTAGGGCCGCACCAACTGCCGTTATCCTGCAGGCCGCCGCAAACGTAGTAAGGCTTTCGCATATCCACGGCGACCGCGTAGAACTGCGACGCCGCGATGTTATTGACGAACTCCCAAGTCGCGGCCTGGTCGTAGCTGACATTCAAACCGCCGTCGTTGCCGATAATCAAGTGGTTGGTGTTATTCGGATTGATCCACAACGCGTGGTGATCGCTGTGCGCGATGCCCTGAACCACCTGGAACGTTTTGCCGCCGTCTGTGGATTTGTGGAAGGGAGCGCCGCAGGTGTAGACGATCTGGTCGTTCTTGGGGTCGACGCGAATCTGGCTGTAGTACATCGGGCGATTGTTGTTGTTGCTCATGATGCGCCAGGTCTTGCCCTTGTCGTCCGAGCGCCAGACGCCGCTCCGCTTCGGGTCTGGCGGTTGGTTGGACTGCGCCTGCTGGCCTCCGCCTCCGAAACCACCGCCTCCGCCGCCTCCGCCGCCTCCAAAACCACCGCCTCCGGTCTGCTCTTCACCGCCGCCCGCGCCGCCGCTGGCGCCGACTTCGAACTGCGCGTAGACGACGTTCGGGTTCGAGCGCGAGACGTCGAGGCCGATGCGTCCTAACAAGCCTGCGGGCAAGCCATTGCCTTCGAGTTTCGTCCATGTCTTTCCGGCGTCGGTCGTCTTCCAGACGGCGCTGCCCGGTCCGCCGCCGTTGAAGCCCCAGGAAGCGCGTCGGCGCTGGTACGAGGCGGCGTAAAGAGTCTTCGTGTCAACCGGGTCGATCACGATGTCGGTGAAGCCGGTGTCTTCGTCAATGAACTTGACGTTGGACCAAGTCTTGCCGCCGTCGGTGGTCTTGTAAATTCCGCGCTCTTTGTTCGGGCCGAAGAGATGGCCGAGCGCAGCGACGTAGACTGTGTTGGCGTCCTTCGGGTCAATGACGACGCGCGCGATCGTCTGCGTCTCTTTCAACCCGACGTTGGCGAAGGTCTTGCCCCCGTCGGTTGATTTGTAGATTCCGTCGCCGAAACTGGCGCTCTGCCGGTTGTTCGGCTCGCCTGTTCCGACCCAGACGATGTTCGGGTCAGATTGGCAGACGGCGATGTCGCCGATTGAAGAAGTCGGGTAGACGTCGAAAATCGGCTCCCAGGTCGTGCCGTTGTTGACCGTCTTCCACACGCCGCCGGTCGCAAAGCCCACGTAGATCACGTAAGGATTGCTCTCGACGGCGGTGATGTCGTCAATGCGCCCGCCCATGCTGGCCGGCCCTATCGAACGCCAGCGGAAACTCTTCAAAACCGGGTCATCGGATTGATTAATCGGCGTGGGCGTGGGGCGGGTTTGCGGTCCTCCTTGCTGGGCCTGTTGGGCCTGTGGGGCCCGCGACGAAAAATTCGAGACGCCGTAAAGCGCCAGGCATGAGATGGCGATGACACGCGCCAGACGTGGTGTGTTTCGCATAGCGGGGATCCTTTCTGAGATGAAGTTTTGATCCAAGTTTTTGCGCGAGCGAATGAGAATACTGTGAACGCTCCGAAGTCAACGGCTAAGACGGCGTGGAGAGATTTCCGGTGACAACTATATCAGTTGAGATCGTGAGGAACGCTGAGAAGTGTAGAGCCCGCTTATAGCTCGCGACATTGAAAGATTAACCCGCGCCGAATCAGTACCGCTCGCGGTACTGATTCTGTCTCACTTCAGGCCTTGAACAGGGCGTTGATCTTAATATACGGAACGGCCTCCTCCGCGAAAGTAAAAGAGCCTTCGCGGCGAATTTCCTCCGCCGCGCGAAGGAACGCGCCGTAAGCCGCGCGGGCGAGGGCCGAACCAACGCTCACCCTTTTAACCCCGAGGTCGGCGAGTTCGGCGAGTGAAAGACTACCACCAGCAAGGCCCATAACGACATTCACCGGCTTCGGCGCCACGGCCTTGACGACGGCGCTTATCTCATCTCGCGTTTTCAAGCCCGGCGCGTAGAGCACGTCCGCCCCGGCGTCGGCGAAGGCTTCGAGACGCCGGATCGTATCTTTAAGATCGGGGCGTCCATAAAGGAAATTCTCGGCTCTGGCGGTCAGCATAAACGGGAAAGGCGCTCCCCGCGCGGACTTCACTGCGGCTTTGACCCGTTCCACTGACAGGTCGAACGGATAGATGGGGTCCTCGATACGACCGGTCGCATCCTCGATGGAGGCGCCGACCAGGCCGGCCTCTGCCGCAAGACGGATCGTTTCGGCGCATGTTTCCGGTTCATCGCCAAACCCATTCTCCAAATCGGCTGAAACCGGCAGACTTGTGGCCTCGACGATGACCCGGACGTGTCCTAAAGTCTCTTCGCGGCTGACGGCGCCGTCGGACTTTCCTAGAGAAAACGCAAACCCGGCGCTGGTGGTGGCCAGGGCCTCAAATCCGAGGCTCGCCAGCAACTTCGCCGAGCCTGCGTCCCAGGGATTGGGAATGGCGAATACTCCGGGCCGCTCGTGGAGCGCTTTAAACGCCTCTGCTCTTGTCGTTTGAAGATTCATCTGTTCCTCTGAAAAAAACCACGTAGTAACGAATTGATTCGTTGCTACTCTGTAAATTAAGTATTTTGGTATTATTCAAGCCCGCGGAGCGGGCGGCAGAGTAAAGCCTGGGGTGGAGCCGAAGGCGAAACCCCAGGTCAGGTTCGGAGCGTCATCAAGCCCGTGAAACGGGCGGCAGCCATTGGCTGTCGCCCACTTCGTGGGCTCTGATCGCTTTGCTGCCGCTCTCTGGGGCTTACGCCCCAGGCTTTATGCTGCCGCCTGCTCCGCAGGCTCAAAGCAAAGGTTTTAAAACACAAAATATCAAACAACTTAGTTTAAGGAGTATTACGTAACGTAACGAATAAATTCGTTACTACGTAGCGTGTTTTCTATGCAGGCGAGTTTTCGTAGTCGTAGAGCATCGGCGGCTCCTTGCCAAGCAATCTGGCGTAGGTGTAAAGCTGTCCGCGATGATGCCAATGTTCGTCGTATGCGAACACGAAATACTGCCAAATGGGAAAAGTACCGAAGGGCGCCTCGAGCTGGCGCGCCAGGTCTTCGTCAGTCAAAGCAGCCAGAGTTTTGTCTCCCGCCTGCTGACATTCTCGCGCGTATTTCTGGCAATCGGCGACGGTCTTCAAAGTGGCCGCCACCGCCTTGCCTTCTTCCGTCTCCGGTATGGCTACGTTTTCAATTTCGGCGGTGAGCTTCCCCTGCTTGATTCCCTCCCCGAAGAGCTGCATTCCATAAATGTGCAGGATCAAATCGCGCACCGAACGCATCCCCGGCTGCGGGCGATAATCCAGGTCTTTATCCGAAAACGTTCCGATCAACCGAAGCGTCACTCCGTGAACCATCTTGAAATATCCGCGTTGTCCCAAGAGCGCTTGTTTGTTCATTTCGATCTCCTTAAAAAGAGTGGGACAGACTTTAGTCTGTCCAGTCCCGGCCAGGACAGACTAAAGTCTGTCCCACATTCCGATTCCAACGGCGCGCAGTCTACCCCGCCCGAGTGACAGCGTTATGTCAACAACTTTTCAGTCGGAATAATTTTCCAGAATTTTTCCGGCCTCGGTCATGAGGCTTCGTCGAAGCGACTCCGGTTCGAGGACGCGGACCTGCGCCCCCCAACTGAAGAGCCATTGGAAGATTTCGTTCTCGACGCGGACGCGCATCGTCACAAGCAGTCCGTCGGCGACCTCTTCCATCGAGTCGACGTAATAAGACCGCGACTCGCGGACCCAGGGCGCGGCCTCAGGGCTGAATAACGCGACTACTATCAAATTTCGTTGGTCGTCAACGGGCTCTTCGAGTCTGAAATTCGGCGGGCGGTCGAAGGTCTTGTCCAGGAGCCGCAGCCCCGCCATGCGGTCGAGCCGGAAGTTGCGAATGCCCTTTCGGAGGTGGCAATGGCCGATCAGGTACCAGGCGTCGCCGTAATGCAACATCGCGTAAGGGTCGGCCTCGCGCGTGTTCCTGGCGGCGCGTCCGTCCTGCGAATATCGCGTGTGATAGTCGAAGCTGATCGTCCTGCGTTCGATGATCGCGCGGCGGAGTTGGGGCAGGAAGGACGCCGACTTGCCGGAGGCCAGCGTCGCCGGCGCGACAAAGGCGATGCTGCCGCGCAGGTATTCGACCTCGCCGCGAAGTGTTTCGGAGAGGACGGCCTCGATCTTGCGGCCGGCCGACGCGGCGGCGGCGCGGTATTGAGAGTCGAAGTTCTGCGCGGCCGAATCTGCGCCGAGCAGCAACATCGTCGCCTCGTCGACGCTGAAGCTGACCGGCGGCAGGAAATAGCCTTCGACCAGCGAATAACCGACGCCAGGCTGCGCGACCACCGGCACGCCCGACTCACACAGCGCCTGGATGTCGCGGTAGATCGTGCGTTTGCTGGTCTCGAAGGTAGCGGCGAGGTCTTCGGCGCGGCGCGCGCCTTTACGCTGCAATTCAAGCACTATGGCGAGTAGTCGGTCGGTGCGGTTCATTCATTAGTTCGTCCACTAGTTCGTCAGGCCAGGGTGGATGTTTCTTTCAAATTGGAATAGTCAGAGTTAAGCAATGAGGAAACAACCATCACTCAGAACGACCCAATCCGCAAGCGCGTAGGAACGCTTTTTGCTTTTTTGCGCTGAGGATCGTTCCGGCGGGGGCGAGGCTGATCCGACTGTCTGCGCCGTCAAATGTGAAGGCGTTCGATGAAGCGTCGCCAAGGCCGGAAAGTAAAAGGAGAGAGAATGAGCGGCTTCGTGCCCGATCTTCGGGAGTGTCTTTCGGCGGGATCACTGATGGCCTATCCGGTCGCTTTCTGCGCCGGTCTGCTGATCAGCTTCACGCCTTGCGTCTATCCGGTGATCCCGATCCAACTGGGTTTCATCGGAGGGCAGACGGCTTCGGCGCAGGCCGGCGGAGTCCGCTCCAGTTGGCGGGGCTTCACACTTTCGGTTCTGTTCGTCACCGGCATGGCGGTCGTATACGCCGCGCTCGGAGCCTTCGCTTCGCTGACCGGCTCGCTGTTCGGAATCTGGGTTTCCAGCCCGTGGACTTACGCCGTGGTCGGCAACGTCATCCTGTTGATGGCGCTTTCGACGCTGGACGTGATTCAACTCCCGGCGCCGCGGTTTCAGGCGAATTGGAACCCTCGGCGCAAAGGCAAAGGTTACGTCTCGGCGCTGTTGATCGGCGCGTCGTCAGGACTGGTCGTCGGCCCTTGCACGGCCCCCGCGTTGGGAGCCGCGCTGGCCTATGTCGGCGCGCAGGGCAATCTTCTCTTTGGTACGACTGTCTTGTTTGTGTTCGCCATCGGGATGGGCGCGCTGATGATTGCGCTCGGCACATGCGGCGGCGCGCTAACGGTGCTGCCGCGCTCCGGTGTATGGATGGTGAAGATTAAAAAGGGTTTCGGTTTCGCCATGATCCTGTTCGCTCAATATCTTTTCGTTCAAGCTGGACGGCGGTTCATCTAAAAGAGTCAAAACCAGACTTGTCTTGGAGGTAATCGGGATATGATCAGAAAACTTTGGAAAACGACTATGGCAGTTATTCTGCCGCTGGCCTTCGGAGCGATCCTGAGCGGTTGCTCAGCCGGCGATCAATCAGCGGAAACGCTGACGGCGGCGGCGGGAGGAGCGACCACAATCGGGCGCGCCCGAACCCAAGTGGGGAATCCCGCGCCCGATTTTCAATTGCCGAAGATAGACGGCGCTACAGTTTCCCTCGCCGATCTTCGCGGCAAACCCGCGGTGATCGTTTTCTGGGCCTCATGGTGTTCCTCTTGTAAGGAAGAAGCGCCACGCATCAACGCTCTGGCGGCTCAGTACGAAGGCAAGGGCGTGCGCGTGCTCGGAATCAACGTCAAAGACAGCCCCGCCGGCGCCGAGGTCGGCGTCAAAGAGTTCGGCATCAGATATCCCGTCGCGCGCGACCCCGACGCCAGCGTCGCGCGGGCTTACGGCGTGAGAGGCACGCCCACGGTCATCTTTCTGGATCGGAAAGGGGTCGTGCGCTACTTCGCCAATGAATTGCCAAATGATTATGCGCGGCGACTCGACGATCTGCTGGCGGAAAATATCTGAATCGCGCGCAAATTCGAGCGTTTCAAGCCTGCTGATTTTCGCGCTTGCGGGCCTGCGACTGCACGGCGGTGATCGCGACGGCGTCGACGATGTCCTCGGCCTTGCAACCGCGGGAGAGGTCGTTCGCGGGCCTGTCCAGCCCTTGGAGGATGGGGCCGATGGCCGTGGCGCCGGCCAGACGTTCGGTCAGCTTGTAGCCGATGTTGCCGGCGTTGATGTCCGGGAAGACCAGGACGTTCGCGCGTCCCGCGACCGCCGAGCCTTTGGCCTTCGACGAGGCGACCTGAGGGATCAGCGCGGCGTCAATCTGCAATTCGCCGTCGACTTCCAACTCCGGCGCTCGCGCCAGAACGGTTTTCGTCGCCTCGATGACCTTGTCGGCCATCGGGTGTTCGGCGGAGCCTTTGGTCGAGAATGACAGCATCGCCACGCGCGGCTCGACTTCGAGCAGGGCGCGGCAGGTCTCGGCCGACGCGATGGCGATCTCGGCCAGTTGCGAGGCGGTCGGATTGATCACCACGGCCGGGTCGGCGAAGATCATCGCGCCGTCAACCCCGAATTCCCTGCTCGGCGCGACCATCACCATGACAGACGAAAGGACGTTGAACCCCCGCTTCAGCCCGAGCGTGAGCAGGGCCGAACGGACCGTATGCGCGGTGGTGTTGGTCGCGCCCGCCACCGAGCCGTCGGCGATCCCCCGTCGCACCATCAGGTTGCCGAAATAGAGCGGGTCGAGGATTTGCTTCGCGGCCTCTTCCATCGTGACGCCCTTCGCGCGACGCAACTCGTAAAACTCCCGCGCGTAGCCTTCGAGCTCCGGCGACCTGCGATGATCGAGTATCGGGACGTTGGTCAACGAGACGCTGAGTGACTGCGCGCGATTGCGGATTTTCTCCTCATCGCCTAGCAGGGTGATCCTCGCCAGTCGTTCTTCGGCTATTTTCGACGCGGCGACGATCGTCCGGTCGTCTTCGCCTTCGGGTAGAACAATGTGTTGGGGCTGAGTCGCCGCGCGGACTCTCAGCCTTTTCAAGATGTCCATAGATAGAGGATCATTCGATTGCGGATTGCGGATTGCGGGTTGCGGATTGATTTTGGCCGGACGCCGTTTTGTCTCGATTTTCACTCTCAATCGGCGCCATTGTTTTTATATCGTCATCTGATGACTGCGAATCCGCAATCCGCAATCCGGAATCCGCAGCCTTGCGGCGCTTCCGGAAGAATCTCCACAAAAAAACGATCACCGCCGCGCCGAAGACAACAGTGGCGACCTTGCTGTAGAGCGCCAGATATTGAGCCCCGACGCGCCAATTGTTCGCGAAGACCATGCCCAGGTAAAGGAGGATGGAATTCCAGACCGCCGCGCTCACCGCCGAGAGCAGGGTCGTGGCGGGCAGACTCATTTTGGACATTCCGGCGAAGAATGAAACGAACGCGCGCGTGCCGGCCAGAAAACGGTTCGCGACGATCACGCCGTAACCGAAGCGATTGAACAGGCGCTCGACCTGATGAATGGCGTTGACAGGCAGAAAGCGATGGTAGCGACCGGAAACGAAATGCTGCTCGAAGTAACGCCCGAGAACGTACGCCGTCATAAACCCCAACACGCTGCCCAATGTCGCCACGATCAGCGCGGGCGCGAAACCGATCACGCCGATGCCGATCAACGTACCGGCGAAAACCAGCGCCGCGTCGCTGGGTGATGGGGGGAAGATGTTTTCGATGTATGCGATAAGAAACATCACCGCAAGCACGCCGACAGGCGGCAGAGTCTGAAGCCACGAAATTGCCTGTTCCATAAAATCCATCGGCGCCTAACCTTCCAAGTCCTTCTTCCTGCTCTTTTTTAATTCTTCGATCAGATCGAAGATCAGATCATCGACGCCCAGCCCCGCGAAGTCGCTGTCGGCGGTGTCCCAGAACTCTTGCAAAGACCGCGCCCCGCCTTTTTCATATTCGCGCGATTGGACCAACAGATCGAGCTTGTCCGCGGCCTTGACCAACCTCGACTCGACGCTTGTGCGGTGTTCATAATCGAACCAGAGGTCGAGATAAGACTCGCTCAAATCTCCAAGTTCGGCGAAGATCTCTTTGGCGATGGCCTCGTCGGCGGCCTTGATCGAGGCCTTGTCGAAATAGCGTTTGATCGTGCTGGGCAGATCGCCCGTGCGCGTTTCCGTCATGTCGTGCAGCAGGGCCATTCTGAGCAGCCGTTCGACGTTGACCTCGACGCCGCGCGAGCGAGCGCGGTCGGCCAGCAGCATCGCGATCACCGCGACGCCGAACGAATGCGCGGCCACCGATTCGACGTCGCGCACGCCCCGCAACAACCACCCGATACGCGGCGTAGATTTCAGCCGCATCAATTCAGCGAGAAAATTTATCAAACCACCTGCTTCCGACAAATGTACCTCTCTTTAGAAAACCCATGGGATCGAACCAAAATCTAACCGCGCGTCCCGGCTGTTTTCAATACCGGGCTACGCTAACGGTTTTGACGCGACGCGTCAACCGTGTGCTATATTTAGCGTTCATCATCCGCGGGCTCATATCCCCTGCGGAAGAAAAATCATCGCCTTATGCGTTATCCAGTTTCATTCAAGATCGAAGGGCGCGAACTCTGGCCGCCGCTCGTCCTCTCGCCTATGGCGGGCGTGACCGATTCGCCTTTTCGCAGGGTCGCGAAAAAATGCGGCGGGCTGGGCCTGATAGTCACCGAATTCATCAGCGTCGAAGGTCTGACGCGCGGCAATCTGCGCTCTCACGAGATGATGCGCTTCAAACCTGAAGAGCGCCCGCTCGCCATCCAGATTTTCGGCTATGACGAAGTGAGGATGCGCTGGGCTGCCGAGATCGCCCAGGAGGCAGGCGCCGATTTCGTCGACATCAACTGCGGTTGTCCTGCGAAGAAGGTGGTCAACGGGGGCGGCGGATCGAACCTGCTGCGCGACCTGCCGCAGCTCAAAAAAATCCTGACCGAGGTCAGGCGCGCGATTACTATCCCAATGACGGTGAAGATCCGCGCGGGCTGGGACGACAAATCAATCAACTGCGTCGAGGTCGCGAAGCTGATCGAGGATTGCGGCGGCGCGATGGTCACGCTGCACGGGCGCACGCGCGTCCAGGGTTATAAGGGCTGGGCCGATTGGGACCTGGTGCGCGAGATCAAACGCCATGTCTCAATCCCGGTTTCGGGCAGCGGCGACATCCTCAGACCCGAGGACGCGATGCGGCGGTTCGACGAGACTGGATGTGCCGCCGTCCACATCGGGCGTGGCGCGATCGCCAACCCATACATCTTCCGCCAGACCTGGGAGACGATGAACGGACTCGAGCCGTATCAACCGACGCCGCGCGAGATGCATGACCTGCTGCTGGAATTCCGCGATAACCTGCGTGAACACATGCCTGAGAAAGGCGTGATCGGAAGGATGAAGATGCTCTCGGCTCAATTCCTGCGCGGCGTCCCCGGCGGCGCTCACATCCGCACAGCCGTTCTGCGCTCGCAATCGGTCGAGGAGATGGAGCCGCTCTTCGAGGAGTACTTCGCGCTCGCAGAAATCTACGGGATCGACGCCAGGTTGCAAAGCGCGCCCGACGAACAAGCGGAATTGGCCGAATGCGGCGCATAAGCGATTTGCTGGGCGCTTTCATTTTTCATTTGTCTTCCTTGAAGAGGTAAACCTGGAGGTAAACCGTATGCGGTCTTTACTCAACAGCGCGCTCGTTGTGTCGCTGCTCTGCGCTTTATCGGCGGCGCAAACCGCCCAACCCTCTTCGCCAAAATCCAGGAAGATCCCCGCGCAAAAGCCCGGCGCCGGCCGCGAAATAACCCCTCAGCAAGAACGGGCGATTTCCGTTCTCAACAACCTGTTTGAGCGAACCAAAGAGTTCGCTGATGACAAGACAAGGATAGAAACTCAAGCGCAAATCGCTGACACCCTCTGGGAATACGACCAGCAAACTGCCCGGCGGCAATTTACAGAAGCTTTTCGTTCGATTGAGCGAATCGAGGATGAAGAGCGTCCTTTTCCTGTCTCATATACTCCGAAGACTCTTCTGCGGCTTCGGCTATCGGATTTGTTGGCAAAGCCAGATGCGGACCTGGCCGAAAAGCTGATCAACTCAATACCTGAGTCTCAGACCAAAACCGACCAAACATCGCCAACGAAGAAGAGGGGTGAAAGGGGAAACCTTTATATGAAATTGGCTGACGAGCTGATGATGGATTTGTTCGAAATTGGACGATACTTTATGGCAGATTACGAAGAGTCTGCGGGCCACAACGACGCCGGACAGAAAGATGAGGCGCCGGCGGAGCCAGAGCCAATCAAGCCAGTCCTCGTCGAGCCCCTTCTCAACTTCGCCTTCAAGGCCATCACAATTGAATCCGCAAATGAACAGAGCCGAATGTCGAACGGGCAAAAGCAGGAGAGGATGGTGATGTTCGATATGATTGATCATGGAATTGTGGAGTGGCTGTTGCCACTCTTCGAGCAACATCAACCGGAAAGGGCCGCTTTTATTCGATCACACCTCGGTCATATCGAAAATGTGATTCCGAGCGCAGTCCATCAGGCGATGAATACCCCTCGCCCGACAACCGTTAAAGAATTGCTCGATGAGGCTCAGACCAAAAAGGATTCATTCCAGAAAGACATGCTCTACGCTGAAGCCGCAAGGAAAGCGGAAGAAGCTGGCGATTTCGACCAGGCGATCGCGATTATGGAAAAACTCAGTGATAAAAGTTTAGGAAAGGACGTCTCGCTTATCCGTAACAGCGCGGCGATCAATGCCGGCGACAAAGGTGATATTGACGCCGCATACCGATATGCCATAACGCTTCCTGATCCCTCCGATCAAGTCCGGGCGCTCTGCCGGATTGCGCTGAAGTCATTTGAGAAGAGAGACCTGCAGCGCGCCAACGAATTGATCAATGAAGCGGAGAAAATGATTGCGAACTCTGGCCCGACCCCTGAGAAAGTATTTGCTCTGCTCGACGTGTCGGCTGCGGCGACGACAATCAATCCGGTCGGCGGCTTCGAATTTGTAAATACCGCCATCGCGGTTATCAATCAGATTCATTCCTCGAAACCCAACCAGGTAGGATGAATTTTATTCGGGATTCTATTACCTTTGAAAAAAGCCTAGGAATGTTAGCCCGCGCCGACTTTGAACGAGCGATGAGACTGGCTCTGGCGATAACTCCAGGTGATGTTTCCGCGCTGGCTCAATTGGCCGTCTGTCGCGGCGCGTTGGTTGGGTCGAAAGAGTAGCGGGAGGAGAATGGCGTGCGAGAAAAGAATAGGGGCAGAAATCGGCGCGATCGAAAGTCGGAAAGAGCGGTTGACAGACTCCAAACCGGCCAGTACGATACGCCTTCCTTTTTGGCCAGGTAGCTCAGTTGGTAGAGCAACGGACTGAAAATCCGTGTGTCGGCGGTTCGATTCCGTCCCTGGCCACCAATAGAATCAAAAAGTTACGGCCACCGATGAGGTGGCTGTTTTCTTTTGTTCCCCCTGCTGCTCCCCTAATTGAAAAAGTTTTGCCTTCAGCCTGTAGCGTGCTATCCTCTCGCCGGGAAACAATCGCGCCTCCCAGCGCCATTCAGGGGGGGCTCTATTCATGTCTCAAGAACTCACGCTCGAACAATCCACCGAACAACTCACAGACGAATCTCCGCCCGAAGGCGCAACGTCTGAACAGGCTGAATCAGTCGGGCAAGATCCGGTGGCCGAGCCGGAGCAGCCGGCGGAAGGCTAAACAGCGACGCGCTGCCCGTTTGCCTTGAGAACAACGGACAGCGCGTGTACCGCACAAACCAGTTTAGCGAGCTGTGCGGCGAAGCGGAGCGTACCGCAAGCGTGGCTCTTCGCCAAGTCCACAGCTCCCTTTCAGGGAAGGGAGCAACTATATGAACCCGTGGCGCAAACTTCTACTCTTCACTTTTATTGTCATCCTGCCGGCCATTGTCGTCGGCGTGTCAAACTTCAAAGCGTTCCCAGACTCTTCATTCCTGGCAACCGTGATGCTATTGACCACAGTCGGCGTCGCCGGCTTATTCACGTGGAAATCCAATCATGCGACGCCGAAGATCGTCCGCTACTGCATTATCGCGGACATCATTATCTGCGCCCTTCTCTGCGTGAACGTCGGCTGCCACTGGATCTTCTCGCGCGAACTGAGCGGCGCCAAGCAGAGCACGGTCGAGCGCCACTCCGAAGAGGATCGGGAAGAGAAGCGCAAGGCCGCCGAAGCCGGGCGCCAGGTCGCGCTGAAGAAGGCGGACGCCGATCTCGCCAAAGCCGAGGCCGACCGGGCCGCGAAGAATGCGGCGATGCTCAACGCGGAAGCGAACAGGCTGGCCAAACTGCCGCGATGGATGCGACGGTCACAGAGTCCGATCGCGGCGCCGACCGCCCAGCCGGCAACCGCGGCCGTATCGCCCGCCGTCGCGATCGCCGAAGCCGCGCCCGAGCCGAAGGTGGATATAAAGCCGAAAGCCACAGAGGAGCAGATCAGAGAAAATTGGTGGTGGACGCTTATCGCGCTCGCGTTCGCCGAATGCTTCGCTTCGATCCTCGCCGGCGGCATTCTGATGGGCGTTTGGGAGTGGGACCGCAACCACGACGGCATTCCGGATTACTTGCAGCAGGGAAGGGGAATGACTGTCCCCGCCAGGTCTGCCGGCTTCGTGCATGCGTCGCGGGACGACTCCCCAAAAGCCCAGTCGGATCAGGAGTAGGGGCCGCGCCGGATTCGACGATTCGACGAGCGGCAGAGGAGGCGAGCAGTGAGACAAAAATTCTGGCGGACGATGTTGGGGCTGATTCTTTTGGCGGGCATCTACCTATTCCTGCCGGCCTCGGAAATAGCAATTGCCCGGACATGGCTGGAGACGGTTTTGAGCAGATTCAGATAGGGGCCGTCGAGCCGGGCAATGAATCAAATGCCCGGCTCGAAACCACGGCGGCCGAAGGAGATCCGCTCCCAAATGCCCGGTCAAATGCCCGGAGAAAAGCCCTGCAAATACCCGGTCAAATGCCCGGATCAGATAGCCTGAATCGGGTCCAAATGCCCGGTCAAATACCCGACCAAATGCCCGAGGTTGAGACGCTTTCGGGCGCCGAACAATTCGACCAGTCCACGGGCTGGGAAGACCTATGGAGGATCGAGAAAGATGGAGAGACGCTTTCACGTTCCGCATCCGATCCTCCCGGCGATCGAGCGATTCCGCGCCCTCGTCGAAGTCATCGAGATCACTGACGATGATTGCTGGCAATGGCTCGGCGGGGACACTTTTCGCGTGGACGATCTGATCGTCACGACGCCGCAGCGATTTATCTATCAGGAAGCGACCGGCGAGAAGCTGAGCGACTGCGAAGCGCTGTACCAGACCTGCAAGACCCCGCGATGCGTCCGCCCCGCCCATCGCGAGAAAAAGACCGTGAAATAAGGGCTTACGCGGCTTTACGTTGCATAATGAAAGATTATCGGACGCGATGGATACGGTCCAATTTATCAATATTATTCATCAATTAAAAGAGGCCGCATCTGCTCCGTTGCGCCGTCTCGCCAGTACGTTCGCAATTCTAAACAGTTAAGGGATTGAGTGAAACGGAAGAACCCCTTACATTCATTTGAGGACGGAAGCTTCGACTACGAAGATTCGGAGTATGATTAGCGGTCTTCCTCCGCTCCTATCGTTTGGAGCATATCGTTAATTAAGTTTTGAAATTCAGGCAATCGCCTAAGGGGTTCCAACAAATCATCTGTTATCGCATAAAAATACGCCCTGTTACCTAACTTGAAAGCTTCTTTTAGTATCCTGATAGCGTCTGAGTGCCTATTGAAAATCGCAAACGTTACACCTCGGTTATAGTATTCCTCAACAGTTTTAGGTGTGCTTGACATTAATAGCTGAAAATCTCTCCGTGCAGCACCAGCCTTGCCAGATGCGAGATATGCCGCCGCTCGACGGGAAAGAGCAAAGGTATCTCTCTTATCATCCTTTATTACGCTGGATAAATCATTGATAGCCTCCTCATATCTCCCGAGTCTTCGCTTAATTTCACCGCGCCAAGCAAGTGCAGTTTCGTCCTTCTCACTTTTATTGTCTTTAGCACTCTTTATGACTTTATCAAATGCCTCCAGCGCTTCATCGAGCCTTCCCATCAACCGATATGTAACACCGCAATTCCTTGTTGCAATGATGAGAGTAGGATCAAGCTCTATCGCCATGTTCAAGTCAGCTAGCGCGCTATCGAATCTCCCCATATCTCTAAATATTTCTCCACGCCTGGCAATTGCCCATGCAAATTCCTCATCAATCTCAATGGCACGGTTTAAATCGGCCAGAGCTTTCTCGTACATGCCTAGATGGTGGTAAGTGGCACCTCGCTTCGCAAGCACATAGGCATTCTTTTCATTTATTTCAAGCACCCGATCAAAGTCTAAATCAGAGCAAGCAACATTGGTACACGCGGCGGTACAGTACCGGGAGCGGTAGCGACCGGGTGCCCCCATCGAAACGCCTTCTTTGCAAGGTGCCCGGTCGCTACCGCTCCCGGTACTGTACCAATGTTGCTTGGTTCGATTTAGAATCGCCTTTTCATGCTTATCCAGCAGACGATAAGTTTCTCCCCTACTTTCTATCGCCGGAATATATTGCTTGTCGAATTCAATGGCGCGACTAAATTCCGAAAGTGCTTGTTTATACCGTCCCATCATTTGGTACGTTAGTGCCAGCCCGGCTATCGCCCTGGCGTTCTTTTTATTGAGCTTAATAGCCTGACTAAAATCTGTAATGGCCTCCTCATACCTGTCCATTAACCGATAGATTGTTCCGCGCTTCACGAAAGCGTCGATAAATGTCTCGTCCAAATTGATCACCCGAGTGAAGTCATCCAATGCTTCATTGTACCTATCCAAGCACCAGTAGGTTATTCCACGCTTCATTGCAACAACAGCAGACTCCCCATCCAGTTCCATTGCCTGAGTGAAGTCAGCCAATGCCTCTTCATACCTATCAATACTTGCTTTGCTGTCTCCACGCATAATTACCAATTCAGCGGATTTTGAATCCAGATTGATTGCCCTACTAAAATCAGCCACCGCTTCTTCGTGCTTCTCTAACGATTGATGAGCCTTTCCTCGAATCATAAACGCAAGTGCTAAGCTCTCGCCGATCTCAATGGCACGATCGCAGTCCTCCAGCGATTTCTCATACTCACCTAGGATTCCGTAACCTATTCCGCGAGCAATCAGAGGCAAAGTGGATTCCTGGTCAAACTCTATTGCTCTATTAAGATCAGCTAGGGCATCTTTATCTTTGCCCATAACCGCCAAAAGAAGCCCGCGACTGCTGAAGATTATTGTATTATTTTTGTCAATTTCTATGGCTCTATTAATATCGACCAAGGCTTCATCATGCCTACGTAGGCGTTGATACCACAGTGAGCGGTGTAATAATGCCGAAACAGATTTTCCATCTATCTCGATTGCACGACTAAAGTCAGCTAATGCATCTTCATATCTCTCCATCAACTCATAAGTACTACCGCGACTCACTAACGTGCTGCTTGCAGTTCCGTCCAACTCAATCGCCTTATTAAAATCGGCAAGCGCCTCCTCATACCTATCCATTGACAGATAAGCATGCCCACGCCTGGTCACAGCTTTATAGCATTTTTGATCGACTTCAATCGCCTGAGTTAGGTCTTTGAGGGCTTGATCTTGATTATCAATGTTAGAGTACAAGTAGCCGCGGTGAGAGTAAATCGAACATTTTGCTATTACTGTGAAACCGCCGTACTTCTCTAAAATATTGAGCGCATCAATTCCTGCTTGATAATCATCACTGTCGTAAGCTGAATAAAAGTCAATAGCCACAGTTGCAAGCTCAGCGAGCGCTTTTACATTTCTTTCACGGCTAACCTGTTTGCTAACACTAGTGATGCTCCTTGCAAATCCCCAACGAAAATGAAAAGCATGGAAAAAAGCATTTAATGCTTCACCTTTATAAATCTCAGGTTGCGTGCTGACCAAATGGTATATGCGCTCACATTCCGCTTTGCGCCATGCCTCACTGTTATAAGCAGCTCTATCCACGAGATTAAGGGCTACTTGCTCATTTACAAAATAATTTGCAAGCCTAGAATGCGCCTCCTCCAAATCTTTTGGTGTGGTATTGTGAAGATGCCGCAGCATAAGTTCACGCACTTTTTCGTGATAGAACCAGCCGCGCTCTTTGTCTGCACGAACAAAGCTTTGCGTCGCCAGCCAATCGAATGTGTCTGTTGCATCACTGCCTAAGGCGGAAGTAAGGATGTCGCGGTTAAATTGTCTAGGTACAGCGGCCAGTAATGCTATGCGACGGCGGTCCTCTTGCGACACCCATTGTAGAAAACGTTCAACAGCGTCTTTGCTGACATCAGCGAGTGGTGCGCCAGGCTGCGGCTTAGTCGCAGCCAACAGCTCAACTAGTACAGGTAGTCCTCCGGTGTCTTCGTAAATCTGCATAATCAAAGAATCATCAGTGATTCCCTGGTTGACCAAATATAGTTGCGTTTCTTCAAGCGTGAACGGTTCTAGAGCTATATGGCATATCCCCCCGGTCAGCCCAGTCCAGTGTTGCTCTAGCGGATCACGGCCAGCAATCACAAAGGTGAGAGTAGTGTCAAACTCACCATACTCGAAGTTGAACAACTGTAATAGCCATCTCGACAGCGATTGACTGGTACGTTCGAAGACATCGAACATCAAAACAAGCGGTCGCTTTTCAAAAACTTTCTTGAGTAGGTTTATAAATAGCGGTGTCAGTATTTGTTCTGTTTCGAGCAATAGGATCTTTTCATCCTTGTTACTCCACTTTGAGAACCCAAACTTGGCCAGTTGAGCTAATGCATCGCTAGTAGCCTTTTGATCGATGCTATCTAAAAGTGGAGCCGCGCCAGGTATATGCCGAGCTGACTTGAAGACAACATCAGACCCCACTCGCGCCAGAAGATCAATTATCCCAGGTGGGGCGTTAGGATCGCTTTCAATCTCTTCACGAAGTTCACGATACTTTTTGTACCGATCGTCAAACTGGCTGTGACTGAAGCCAAGCTTTGCTAACTCGGCAGCAATATGACCCATTACTTGTGCAGGTGAAGTATGCCGATCATTGCTGGTGACAACAATAGCATCGTCGTTCTGTTGTTTAGCAAGATTGATGAATTGTGATAGAAGAGTACTCTTGCCCATTTGTTCTTGCCTCCCACCCATTCCCAACAAGGTGTTTGCGCATAGAACCGCTCACTGCTCGCTCTGATGCGCTGAAGAAAATTGATAATGTGTAAGCTTTCGGCAACAGTGCATGATTTTCTGGAAAAATCATGCACTGCTGCCGAAAGCTTACTGTACTGGAGACATATCCAATGGCAATTGTGTTATTGAGCCAGTCGCCAGTAGTGCTGCCAATAACCGGCGGCTACTCCGGCGCATTCAACAAATCGATCAGCTCCCAAAACGCGACCAGGAAGCTCTCCTGCGTACCATTGACACTCTTCTATCCAAGTCCTGATCGAGATGAGCTCCAGCGGCTGAGGTCTGCACTTCACTGGGTCGGCTCAATCAAGTTGGCGCCCCATGCTGTGAGAAGGGCAGAGGAATCCAAATGAATTACAATTTTGCAGGCCTGACCCCAGCCGGTACTCCGGCTCCGCGCACGTCTCTGGTGCTCCGCATTTAGCGTGATCTCAGTACGGTGTCCCCGGCTTTCATCAAATGACCATATAGCTTGTTATCTTGCACCCAAAACGCATAGCCGTTACCGTGCTGATCTGCGACAAGCGCTGGTGCCATGTCCGCGTTGTTTCCCATCTTGACCATTGCGGTCCATCTGTTATTGCTTCGAATCATGTATCCGATGCGCCCTTCATCAATCAAAAGGCAAGCCAAATGAACTCTCCCGCCCACATCGGCAACGATGGCTGGCGCTCGTCCGTAAGGAACTAGGTTGTCAACTCGATTCTTGACAAGACCGTGTTCTATTTGGCAGTAGCTCACGCCGACGTCCCCCCAAGCGCAGTGTACAATTCCGCCATTGTCCACAGCAATTGACGGTCTGTATGCTTCTCGAGTCGTCAGCTTCGCCCCAGCAGTCGCGGTGGGGTAAACGACTGTATACTCAATGCCTGATGCCTGATAAGCTGTTCCCCTCTCATACAGGACGTGAACTTTTTCATCCGCTCCTACGGCGATTGCAGAATCACCAAATTGAGGGGCGGCCGCCCCATCGAGCTTGCCGAGCACAGACCAGCGACCGTCTCGCAATGTGGCGTAGTGCAGTATCTCTAGAATCTCTCGTTTGGATTCATGCGGGCTTATCAGACTGTGCCAGCTGAGTCTACCTTCCACCGCGCCTACGAAAGTCATAAACAGGCTACCCTTGCTATCTGCCGCAAGGGCGACGTTCCCCAGAAACTCCGGTGAAACGGGTTGGTCAACGCTCCACTCTCTTCCATCGAACCTCAGATAGTGACCTCCACGCTGATACCACTCGCTCCACACTACGTGAACTCGGTTGCCGGCGTCGGTCACTACAGCGTAGTCGTGAGGTTCATGTTGATGCGCCAGCGAGGACGCTATTACCTGAGGTTTACTCCATCTGACTCCATTGTAATAGCTGTATTGGATAGTAGCCTTTTCACCACGAGAAATCGACTGTTCAGTCCAAATGACATGAACCCTACCCCTATGATCGATAGCGGCTGCCGGAGGACCGGTCACAGGCGCCACGCCGGACGAAATCCGCCAACTCGGACCCATCATTCGACCTCGCTCAGCCTTCCCAGCATCAGCGTACAGCGATCGTTTAGAAACCACCTCGCTCAGTTGTCCTATAAAAGGAACTGCTAGAAAGAACGTTACAACCAACCATATCGAGAAAGGCATTCGAGTCATCTCAAAGTCCTCTCTACAGGACAAAAAATGATGTTGAATTGTGGCCATAGCTGATCGGGCCATCGTGTGATTAGACTTTCGGTTGACCAAAACTGAAAGGAGATCGCACGATGACCGACATTCGCTAATCCCTTGATTCGGCAATGGTGCGTGATTTGTGATCGCCACCTCATCTATCGTTTCCATCGATGCCTGATCTTACTTTTGGAGGTCTTCGATGGATCGCATTCCTGACCAACTGCTCGAACTACAGGCCCGCTTTGACCAGTGGCGGGCAAACCGTAAATACCAGCGCGAACCGATCCCTGATCAACTGCGCGAGGCGGCGCTGGAGATGAGCCGCCAATATCCCTCATCGCTCCTGCGGCGGGTTTTGAGAATCAATCCCTCGGCCTTGACGCGGAAAGCCAAGGCGAACGCGCGCCGCCCTCGTCGTATTGATCTAACGCTTCGACGTGCGCGAACGCGTCATCGAGTTCATCGATGGTCGCGCCGTTTGCTTCGAGGTCGTTCAACCATTCTGTCCATTCATCATGGACAAAGCCCGCGCTTTTCCGGCGGCCGTGGATCATCCGATTGACTGCGGCCACCTCCAGATCGAAGAGGGATCGCGGCTTCGATTCCCCACAAAGCGCGTACATTATTTCAGAGCCGCTCTCCACTTCTTCCATAACAGGATTGAGGCTGGCGAGATGCATGGCGATGAGCGCCATCTCCTTGAACACGGGTCCCACGCCGCGCTCGACGATCTCCCCGTAATAGTAAGAGGCTGCGACCTGCCGGTAACGCGCGTCACCTCCTTCACAGATCGCATTGAGGCAGCGCATGAATTCGGCGGCGTCTACCGGATTGCCCAGCTTCTTGAGCGCATGGGCCAGCGTCGCGATGCGCGCTTCCTCCTCTTGTTGGCTGGTCGGAGTCGAATCGCCCTCGACGGTGTAAATCACCTCTCCGGCGACCGCGCAGCGCTCGAAGTCGAGCCGCGCCAGGCCAAGACCTGAAATATGCTCTGTAGTGTCGTTGAAAGGCGACCCGTAATTTTGTGGCAGGAAAATGCTGTGGTTCGAACGACGAGTACTCTCGATTCTTGAAAACATGTGATATTCCCCCTTGTGATTCGAGTTTAAAGATCGAGCGTGCCGGCGCTTTGCCTGGCAAGGCTCGTCGTCTACCCGCAGCAGAAACCTTTGGCTCACAAAGGGGACCGGATGGAGAAACTAGCGACGTTCGAGAGCAAGCGACGACATGTGACTTGAAGGGAAAAATTTGCCGTTTCGGAACCAAAACCTTGCCGGCAAGGTTAACCTTCAGAATTCATGCGCCATCTTATGAATCAGATCGCTATGGATATCTTGGCGGGCATTTCTTCATCGCGTAAAATCAGCTTTCATATTTGGTCGCTGGCAGCGTTCTCTCGAATGGGCGAATCCTCTGATATCAAGTTCGAAGCGATGATCAAATGAAAACCTATATTGCGCTATTTCGAGGCATCAATGTCGGTGGGAAGAATACACTACCGATGAGAGAACTTGTTGCAGTTCTTGAAGACTTGGGCGCTCGAAATGTCAAAACCTATATCCAAAGTGGTAACGCGGTGTTTGTAAGCCTTGTAGTGGACCCCAAAAACTGGACAGTAATTTTCAAACCAGATACAGTCCAGAAAGGGGATTCCACCGATGCAAAAACATCGTAGTTTTAAACCAGAATTCAAAGCCCGTGTGATATTGCAGCTTCTCTCGGGGGAA